>Ga0316628_100001752_pt1 | contig 15582 bp, 13 predicted proteins | sample OWC_Aug_M2_C1_D5_FD_207648 | JGI IMG/M metagenome (GOLD analysis project Ga0316628, IMG submission 207648) | Wetland soil microbial communities from Old Woman Creek delta, Ohio, United States - OWC_Aug_M2_C1_D5_C | ecosystem: Environmental > Terrestrial > Soil > Wetlands | place: USA: Ohio... | reverse complement strand
AACAAGATCTACATCTCGCCGCCGGTCCTCTGCGACGGCGACGGCCCGATCGGCGTGTTCCGGCGCTGGGCGCAGCAGTTCTACGCCGAGGGGCCCGGCGCCGCCGCGACCGCCGCATGAGCATCCTGTCCGCGCCGCACGTCCTCGAGTATCCCTACCGGCGGAGCCTCGGGCCGGTGCTCGGGGCCTTCTTCACCGGGCTGCGCGACCGGCGCCTGGTGGGCGCGCGCACGCCGCGCGGGCGCGTGCTGGTGCCGCCCCAGGAGTGGGACCCCGAGACCGGCGAGGCGGTGCAGGAGATCGTCCCGGTGGGCGAGAGCGGCGTGGTGACGAGCTGGGCCTGGGTCTTCGCCCCACGCCGCCACCATCCGCTGGAGCGCCCCTTCGCCTTCGCCCTGATCCGCCTGGACGGCGCCGACACCGCGCTGCTCCACGTCGTGGACGCGGGCGAGCCCTCCCGGATGCGGAGCGGGCTGCGCGTCCGCGCGCGCTGGCGGGCGGAGACCGTGGGCTCGATCCGAGACCTCGAGTGCTTCGTGCCGGAGGCCTCCGCGTGAGCGAGCCGGTGAAGAGCATCGTGACCCCGGTGCGCCTCGACTACGTCTACACCGCCGGCGTCGCCTCCACGCGCTTCCTGCAGGGCCTCGCCCAGGGACGCATCCTCGGCCAACGCTGTCCGGTGACGGGCAAGGTCTACGTGCCGCCGCGCGGCTCGTCGCCCACCCACGGCGTCCCCACCGAGGAGGAGGTGGAGGTCTCGGACAAGGGCACCGTCACCACCTACTGCATCGTCCGCATCCCCTCCGAGAACCTCTCGGTGAAGCCGCCCTTCGTCTGCGCCCACATCCTGCTGGACGGCGCCGACATCCCGTTCTTCGCCCTGATCCAGGGCTGTCCCTTCGACCAGGTGCGGATGGGGATGCGGGTGCGCGCGGTCTGGGCGCCGAAGGAGGAGCTCGCGCCGACCTTCGAGAGCATCCGCTGGTTCGAGCCGATCGACGAGCCGGACGCCGCCTACGAGTCCTACGCGGAGCACCTCTGATGCGCGAGGTGGCCGTGATCGCGGTGGCCCAGACGCCGAGCGTGCGCCGCGAGCGGACGCGCAACGAGGTCGAGATGCTGATGCCCGTGCTGGCCGAGGCGCTGCGGCGCTCCGGGCTGCGGCGCGAGGAGATCGGCTTCACGGTCTCGGGGAGCTGCGACTACCTGGCCGGCCAGCCCTTCTCCTTCGTCTCGGCGCTCGACGCGGTGGGCGCCTGGCCGCCCATCACCGAGAGCCACGTGGAGATGGACGGCGCCTTCGCCCTCTACGAGGCCTGGATCAAGCTCCAGACCGGTGAGGTAGACAGCGCCCTGGTGTATGCCTTCGGCAAGAGCTCGATGGGCGACCTGCCGGAGGTCCTCGGCTACCAGCTCGACCCCTACGTGCTGGCGCCGCTCGGCGTGGACGCGGTCAGCCTGGCCGCGCTCCAGGCCCGGGCCTGGCTCGAGGCCACGGGCCGGAGCGAGCGCGACCTGGCGCGGGTGGCGGTGCGGAGCCGGCGCGACGCGCTCGAGAACCCGAACGCGCAGCTGAAGGGCACGTTCGAGCTGGAGAAGCTCCTGGCCGAGCCCTACCTGGTGGCGCCGCTCCGAAAGCACGACTGCCCGCCGATCTCGGACGGCGCCGCCGCCGTCGTGCTGGCCGGGGACGAGGTGGCGCGCCGCGTCTGCCGGCGCCCGGCCTGGATCCGCGGCATCGACCAGCGGATCGAGCCCCACGCCCCGGGCGTCCGCGATCTCGCGCGCTCGCCGAGCAGCGAGCTCGCCGGCCGCAACGCCGGCGCCCGGCACGGGCGGATCGACGTGGCGGAGCTCCACGCACCCTTCACGCACCAGGAGTGGATCCTGCGCGAGGCGCTCGGCCTCGGCGAGGAGGTGACGGTGAATCCCTCGGGCGGGGCCCTCGCCGCCAACCCGATGATGGTGGCCGGCCTGCTGCGGATCGGGGAGGCCGCGCAGCGCGTGATGGACGGGCGCGCCCGTCGCGCCCTGGCCCACGCCACGGCCGGCCCCTGCCTGCAGCAGAACCTGGTCTGCGTGCTCGAGGCCTAGGAGACACGCGAATGGGTCGCCCCTGCGCCGTGATCGGCGTCGGACAGACGAAGCACGACGCCAAGCGCATCGACGTCTCGATGCCGGGCCTGCTGCGCGAGGCGGCGCTGCGCGCGCTGGAGGACGCGGGGCTCGGCTTCGGCGACGTCGACGCCGTGGTGATCGGGAAGGCACCCGACATGTTCGAGGGCGTGGTGATGCCGGAGATCTACCTGGCCGACGCCCTCGGCGCGGCCGGGAAGCCCATGCTGCGCGTCCACACCGCGGGCAGCGTCGGCGGCTCCACCGCCGTCGTGGCGGCCCAGCTCGTGCAGTCGGGGGTCTTCGAGCGCGTCCTCACGGTAGCCTTCGAGAAGCAGAGCGAGAGCAACGCCATGTGGGCGCTCACGCTCAAGATCCCCTTCCAGCAGTCGGTGGTGGCGGGGGCCGGCGGCTACTTCGCGCCGCTGATCCGCGCCTACATGCGCCGCTCCGGCGCTCCCGAGGACACCGGGATCCGCGTGGCGCTCAAGGACCGGCTGAACGCCCTCAAGAACCCCTACGCCCACCTCCACTTCCCGGGGATCAGCTTCGAGCAGGTCGCGAGCTCGCCGATGCTCTGGGATCCGATCCGCTTCCTCGAGACCTGCCCGTCCTCCGACGGCGCCTGCGCGCTGGTGCTGGCGAGCGAGGACGCCGCGCGCGGCGCGCCCGGCCCGGCGGCCTGGGTGCACGCCACGGCCATGAAGAGCGAGCCCACGATGTTCGCCGGCCGCGACCAGGTGAACCCGCGGGCGGGCCGCGACTGCGCGCGCGAGCTCTACCGCAAGGCCGGGATCGGCGACCCGCGGCGCGAGCTCGACGCCGCCGAGGTCTACGTGCCCTTCTCCTGGTTCGAGCCGATGTGGCTCGAGAACCTCGGCTTCGCGCCCGAGGGCTCGGGCTGGAAGCTCGTCTACGACGGCGCGACGTCGCTCGAGGGCGACATCCCCTGGAACGCCTCGGGCGGCGTCCTCTCCTCCAACCCGATCGGCGCCTCGGGCATGCTGCGCTTCGCCGAGGCCGCGCTCCAGGTGCGGGGCCGCGCGGGCGAGCATCAGGTGCCCGGCGCGCGCAAGGCGCTGGGGCACGCCTACGGCGGCGGCTCCCAGTTCTTCGCCATGTGGATCGTGGGGGCGGAGAAGCCCTAGTGCAGGTCAACATCGCCGACCTCTTCGAGTCCGTGGCCGACGCCGTTCCCGAGCGGACGGCCCTGGTCTGCGGCGACACGCGCGCGAGCTACGCCGAGCTCGACACCCGCGCGAACCGGCTGGCCCACGCCCTGGCCGCCCGCGGCATCGGGCCTGCCGATCACGTGGGCCTCCAGCTCCGCAACTCGCGGGAGTACGTCGAGGGGATGCTCGCCTGCTTCAAGCTGCGCGCGGTCCCGATCAACGTGAACTTCCGCTACGTCCAGGACGAGCTCCGCTATCTCTACGACGACGCCGATCTGCGGGCCCTGCTCTTCCACCGCGAGTTCGCGCCGCGCGTGGCGACGGCGCGCGGCGCCGTGCCGAAGCTCGAGACCCTGCTCGTGGTGGAGGACGGGAGCGCCGCCGGCACGGAGCTCCCGGACGCCCTCGGCTACGAGGCGGCCCTGGCCGCCGCCTCGCCCGCCCGCGATTTCGGTCCGCGCTCGCCGGACGACCTCTACGTGATCTACACCGGCGGCACCACGGGCATGCCGAAGGGCGTGATGTGGCGACACGAGGATGCGTTCCATGCCTGCCTCTTCGGCGGAAACCCGATGGGGCCGCCGGCCGCGCGCCCGGAGGAGGTGGCGGAGCGCGCGCGCGCCCGGGCCCCGATCGGCATGATGTCGGCGGCGCCGCTGATCCACGGCGCGGCGCAGCTCGGCACCTTGATCGCGTTCATGCAGGGCGCGACGGCGGTGCTGCACCCGCGCTTCGAGCCCGACGAGATCTGGCGCGTGATCGAGCGCGAGCGGGTGCTCTCGCTCTCGCTGGTCGGCGACGCGATGGCGCGGCCACTGGCGGAGGCGCTCTCCCAGCCCGGAGCCGACTACGACCTCTCCTCGTTCCTGATCCTCTCCTCCGCCGGCGCCCTGCTCTCGCCCGCGGTGAAGGAGCAGCTCCGCGCGAAGCTCCCGAAGCTCGCCATCCTCGACAACTTCGGCGCCTCCGAGACGGGCGGCCAGGGGATGGACGCGGGCGGCGTCTCGGCGGAGGGCGGGATCCGCTTCCGCATGAACGAGAACACGGCGGTGCTCGACGACGAGCTCCATCCGATCGAGCCCGGGAGCGGGCGCGTGGGCCGGATCGCGCTGCGCCGTCGCATTCCGCTCGGCTACTACAAGGACCCCGAGAAGACGGCGCGCACCTTCGTCACGGTGGATGGCGAGCGCTGGGTGCTGCCGGGCGACCTCGCGCGCCCCGAGGCCGACGGCACGGTCACGGTCTTCGGGCGCGGCGCCACCTGCATCAACACCGGGGGCGAGAAGGTCTTCCCCGAGGAGGTGGAGGGCGTGCTGAAGTCCCACCCGGACGTCTTCGATGCCATCGTGGTGGGCGTGCCCGACGAGCGCTTCGGCCAGCGCGTGGCGGCGCTGGTGCAGGCGCGGCCCGGCCGTGCGCCCGGCGCCGAGGCGCTGGTGGCCCACTGCCGCGCGCACCTCGCGGGCTACAAGGTGCCGCGCGAGGTGCACGCGGTTCCGACGATCGTCCGCTCGCCGAGCGGGAAGCCGGACTACCCCTGGGCGCGGGCCGCCGCGCTCGAGCGGCGCGCGGGGACGGGAGGCTGAAGCGGATGTCGAAGCTCGGATTCTGGAACCTGGCCCGCGAGAACCCCGATGCGCTGGCGCTGGTGGACGTGGACGGCCGTGCCATCCGCGCCGGCGAGCTGCTGGCCGCCTCGAACCGCCTGGTCCACGGCCTGCGCGCCCTCGGCCTGCGCCACGGGGACGTGGTGGCGACGGTGCTCCCGAACGGTGCGGAGATGATCGAGCTCGTGCTGGCCGCGGCGCAGGCCGGCTGGTACGTGGTGCCGATCAACCACCACCTGACGGCGCCGGAGATCGCCTACATCCTGGGCGACAGCGGGGCCCGGGCCTTCGTGGCGCACGCGCGCTACGCGGAAGCGTGTTGCGGGGCGGCGGAGGAGCTCGGCTTCCCGGCCGAGGCGCGCTTCGCCGTGGGCGCGCTCCCGGGCTTCCGGCCCTACCGCGAGCTCTCCGCCGGCCAGCCGGACACCACGCCCTCCGATCGCGCGGCGGGCACCGTCATGAACTACACCTCGGGGACCACGGGCCGCCCGAAGGGCGTGCGCCGCCCGCTCCCGCCCCTCGACCCGGACACTCTCGCCACGCTCTTCACCGGCTTCCTGGCCATGTTCGGCATCCAGCCGCGCGCGGAGAACGTGCACCTCGTGGGCTCGCCGCTCTACCACACGGCGGTGCTGGTCTTCGCCTCCTCCTCCATGCACTACGGACACACCCTGGTCCTGATGGACCGCTGGACGCCGGAGGACGCGCTGCGGCTGATCGAGCGACACCGCGTCACCACGAGCCACATGGTGCCGACGCAGCTCCACCGCCTGCTGGCGCTTCCGCCGGAGGTGCGAGCGCGCTACGACGTCTCCTCGCTCCGGCACATGGTGCACGCGGCGGCGCCGTGTCCGGTGGACGTGAAGCGTCGCATCCTCGACTGGTGGGGGCCGGTGCTCTACGAGTACTACGCCGCCACCGAGGGCGGCGGCACCCTGGTGCGCCCGGAGGAGTGGCTGGCGCATCCCGGCACCGTCGGGAGGGCCTGGCCCGGGTCGGAGATCCGCGTCCTCGACGACGAGGGCAAGGAGTGTCCGCCCGGCACCCCCGGCACGGTCTACATGAAGCTCGGCGCGGCGAACTTCGAGTATCACAAGGACGAGGAGAAGACGCGGAAGAGCCGCCGCGGCGAGTTCTTCACCGTGGGCGACGTGGGCTACCTGGATGCGGAGGGCTGGCTCTATCTCTGCGACCGCAAGAGCGACATGATCATCTCGGGCGGGGTCAACATCTACCCCGCGGAGATCGAGTCGGTGCTGCTGACGCATCCGAGGGTCGCGGACGCGGCCGTCTTCGGGGTGCCGAACGCCGACTGGGGCGAGGAGGTGAAGGCGGTGATCGAGCCCGCGCCGGGCGCGGAGGCGGGCCCGGCGCTGGCGGCCGAGATCCTCGAGTTCTGCCGCGACAAGCTCGCGAAGTACAAGACGCCGCGCACGATCGACTTCCTGGCCTCGCTGCCGCGCGACCCGAACGGGAAGCTCTACAAGCGAAAGCTCCGCGACCCCTACTGGCAGGGCCGCGAGCGGGCGATCTAGTGCAAGCGAAGCGCGCAGCGCGCCGGAGGCGCGCGGGGCCGTCATGAACTTCGCGCACTCCGAGGAGCAGGAGGCGTTCCGCGAGGGCCTCCGCCGCTTCCTGGGCGAGGCATCGCCGCCGGCCGAGGTGCGACGCACGATGGCGACGCCGGAGGGCGTGGACCGCGGCCTGTGGAAGCGCATGGCCGAGGAGCTCGGCCTCCAGGGCCTCCTGATCCCCGAGGCGGAGGGCGGCCAGGGCTTCGGCTTCCTCGAGGTGGGAATCGCGCTGGAGGAGCTCGGGCGTGCGCTGCTCTGCGCCCCGTACCTGGGAAGCGCGGTCCTCGCCACCAGCGCGCTTCTCGAGGCGGGCGACGCCGCCGCGCGTCGCGCGCACCTCCCCGCCCTCGCCTCGGGCGGCGCCTTCGGCGCGCTGGCGCTCCTCGACCCTGGCGCGGGCCCGGGCGCGGCGGACGTGCGCATGAGCTTCGAGCGGGACGGCGCGGGCTTCCGGCTCTCGGGGGAGAAGCGTTACGTGGACGGCGGCCTGGTGGCGGACCTCGTGGTGGTGGCCGCCCGGCGGCCGGGAAGCGCAGGCCTGGAGGGCCTCTCGCTCTTCCTGGTGGACGGCGCCGCTCCCGGGCTCTCGCGCACGCCGCTCGAGACCCTCGATCCCACGCGGCGGCTGGCGCACCTGACCTTCGAGGGTGTCGGGGCGCGGCTCCTCGGCGCCGAGGGCGCGAGCGGAGCGGCGCTCTCCCGGGTGCTCGACCTCGGTGCGGTGGCCCTCGCCGCCGAGGACGTGGGCGGCGCCGAGCGCTGCCTCGAGATGGCGCTCGCCTACGCCCGCCAGCGCGTGCAGTTCGCGCGCCCGATCGGCTCCTTCCAGGCCGTGAAGCACAAGGCGGCCGAGGTACTGCTCGAGCTCGAGAGCGCGCGCGCCACGGCGCAGTACGCGGCGTGGACGGCGGCGGAGGCGCCGCAGGAGCTCCCGCTCGCGGCGAGCCTCGCCAAGGCCGTCTGCGGCGAGGCGTATCTCCGCGCGGCGGCGGAGAGCATCCAGATCCACGGCGGCATCGGCTTCACCTGGGAGCACGACGCCCACCTCTACTACCGCCGCGCACGCGCCAACGAGACGCTCCTCGGCGACGGCACGGCGCATCGGGCGCGCATCGCAGATCGGCTGGGCTTCGCCTAGCGAACCTTCAGGCGAGGACGGCGCGGAGGCGGGAGCGGAGCTGGAGGAGCGCGCGCTCGTGGAGCTGGCCGACGCGCCCGCCCGTCAGGCCGAGGGTCACGGCGATCTCGTCGAAGCTCAGGTCCTCGTAGTAGCGGAGCTGCACCACGCGCCGCTCCTTCTCGGACAGGCGCTCGATCGCGGTGGCGATGCGTTGGTGGAGGCGACGCTGGCCGAGCCGGGTCAAGGGATCCACGGGTGGCGTCTGGACGCCGATCGCCGCCAGCACGCTCGCATCCGCCCTCTCGTCGGGGACGGCGTGCGGCACCATCTCCTCGCCGAGCGCGCGGGCGGCGGCGAGGATCGCTTCCTCCTCCCAGCCGAGGGCGGCGGCGAGCTCGCCATCCGAGGGGCGACGCCCGAGCCGCTGCGAGAGCGCGCGGCGCTCTCCTTCGAGCTCGCGGGCCTCGCGGCGCAGGCGGCGGGGGAGCCAGTCCTGCGCCCGCAGATGGTCGAGCATGGCGCCGCGGATCCGCATCTCGGCGTAGCTCGGGAAGCTCGCGGACCGCGCCTCGTCGAAGCGATGGCAGGCGTCCAGGAGGCCGAGCATCCCGGCGCTTCGCAGCTCGTCGCGGTCCACGCTGGCGGGAAGCCGGCTCGCGAGCCGCATGGCGACGCGGCCCACCAGCGACAAGTGTGCGAGGGCGAGGGCGTCGCGCGCCTGGTGCGCCGCCGTCCCCTGCTCCTCGTCGATTCCCTCGGGATCCGTCCCGTCGGTCATTCCGTCGGCCATGCCCGCGGCCATCCCCTCGCCCCACGTCAGCCGACACAAAACGTTGTCGATTCGCGGAGTTTCCGTCGGTGATCGCAAGGTAGGCGAAGCCGGTAACTGCGCCCGTGACGCAGGTCACGAAACGAGTTCGTGCACGATTCGTCACGCCTCCTCACACGCGCGTCCTCGCGGAGGAGAAGAGTCGGCGGATCCTGCTGCAACCGGGATGGAAGACGAGCGAGCACGGTGTCCAGCGTACGGATTGCACCTTACGGTAGAACTCCAGGCGCCCCGCGGTGCGGACTCCCTCCGCGCCGCAGCGCTCGAGGGCCCGGGGGCTCCTCGCCCTGCGTCCCGCCCGCCCTCCGACTCCGGCCGTCGGCCCGCCGGGGGCCGGGCGGCGGCCCGCACCGGATGACACGGCTCGGGGCGGGGCGAGGGCGGCGCCCGCGCCGGGTCCAGGAGGGATCTGCTATCCAAGCAGCCGCCTCGCGCGGCGCGTGGGCCCGGAGCGCCCGCCGGCCCGAAGGAGCCCCGTGTCCGGACGACTCGAAGAGCGGATGGACGAGGCCTGCGGCCGCTGGATCGCGGCCGTGGACCGCCGCCCCGGCCTGGTCGTCGCGATCACCGCGCTGCTGACCGTCTTCCTCGCGATCTACGCCGCCCGCAACCTGGGCGTGGATGCCGATCCGAATGCGCTGGTCTCCCAGGACCGCCCGTTCTTCGTCCACGATCGAGAGTTCAACAAGGCCTTCCACTCCTTCCAGGACGAGATCCTGGTGGTGATCGACGCGGAGACGCCGGTGCGCGCGCGGCGCGCCGCCGACGCGCTGGCGGCGAAGCTCGGGGCGCGCAAGGACCTGTTCTCGGCCGTGACCGTGCCGGGCGGTGGCCCCTTCTTCGCGCGCAACGGCCTGCTCTACCTGAGCGTGTCGCAGCTCGAGGAGCTCTCGGACCGGCTGGCCCAGGTGCAGCCCTTCCTGGCGGAGCTCCAGCGCGATCCGAGCCTCGCCGGGATCGCCGGCCTCCTGCGCCAGGCGCTGACGGAGCAGCGCGAGGGACACGGCGTCGACCTCGATCTCGCGAGCGCGCTCGATCGCGTGAGCACCGCGCTCGAGGCGGCGGCCGCCGGGCATCCGGCGCCAGACCCCTGGAGCGAGGCCCTCCTCGGCGGCGGCCTGGTGGAGGACGCGACGCAGCGCGTGGTGTCGCTCCAGCCGAGGCTCAACTTCACCGAGCTCCTGAGCGCCGCGCCGGCCGTGAAGACGATCCACGCCGACGCGCGCGAGCTCGGGCTCGATCCGAGCCACGGCGTACGCGTGCGGGTGACGGGCGATCCCATCCTGAACTACGAGGAGCTCCTGGTCGTCTCGAAGCAGGGGAAGATCCTGGCCATCGGCTCCTTCCTGCTGGCCGCGGCGTCGCTCTGGGTGGCGATGCGCTCGCTGCGCGTGGTGCTGGCCTCGCTCGCGAGCCTCTTGGTGGGGCTCGTGGCCTCGAATGCCTTCTGCGCCTTTGCGATCGGCCACCTGAACCAGATCTCGAGCGCCTTCAACGTGCTGATCGTGGGCCTCGGCACCGAGTTCGGGATCCACATCTGCATGCGCTACGCGGAGCTCGCGGCCCACGGCCGCTCGCGCCCGGAGGCGCTGGCCGAGACCGGCTCGAGCCTCGGGAGCTCGCTCCTCTTCAGCGCCGGCACCACCTCGATCGGCTTCTTCGTCTTCCTGCCCACGGACTACCGCGGCGTGGCCGAGCTCGGCTTCATCACGGGTGCCGGCATCCTGATCAGCCTGGTGTGCAGCTTCACCGTGCTCCCCGCGCTGCTGAGCCTCGGCGCGCCGGTCTACCCGCGCATGCCGCGGCCGGACTTCCCGCTCGCGCATCGCCTGCAGCACCTGCCCGTGAAGTGGGCGCGACCGATCCGGTGGGTCACCGCGGTGTGTACCGTCATCATGCTCTTCCTGCTGCCGCGCGTGAGCTTCGATCACAACCCGGTGAACCTGCGCGATCCGAGCACGGAGTCGGTGCAGGCGTTCCAGGACCTGCTCGCGCACAGCGGGACCTCGCCATGGACGCTCGACGCCGTGGCGCCGAATCTGACCGCGGCGCAGGCGGAGGCCAAGAAGCTGGAGGCGCTCCCCACGGTGAAGGACGCCATCACGCTCGCCGACTACGTGCCCGCGGACCAGGACGAGAAGATCGAGATCCTGCAGACGGCGGCTCTCTTCGTGCCGCCGCCGGCGCGCCCCGAGCCGCCGCCGCCGCTCGCGGCGCAGCGAACGGCGCTCGAGCAGCTCCGCGCGGAGCTCGACCTTGCCGCCGGCCGCGATACGGGCAAGCTCGGCACGGCGGCGGGCCGCCTGCGCGACGCGGTGGACCACTTCCTCGCCGGAGCCGCGGCGGTGGATCCGGGCCCCGCCTTCGCCGCGGCGCAGGCGGCGGTGGTGGGCTCCCTCCCGGAGCAGGTGGACGATCTGCGCACGGCGCTCTCCCCGGAGCACGTCACCCTCGAGAACCTCCCGCCCGAGATCCGCAGGGAGATGATCGCCGCCGACGGGCGGGCGCGGATCGAGATCCGGGCCCGTGACTCGCTGGCGGAGAGCGCCGCGCTGGAGCGCTTCGTGGACGAGGTGCGCACCGTCGATCCGGCGGTGGTGGGGGGCGCTGCGCATCTCGTGGAGTGGGGGCGCATCACGGTGAACGCTCTTCGCGAGGCCATGATCGCGGCCGTGATCTGCATGGCGCTCTTCCTGATCGGAATCTCCGGCCGGGTGTGGGACACGCTCCTCGCGTTTCTCCCGATGGGGCTCGCGGCCGGCTTCAGCTGCGCGCTGCTGGTCGTGTTCGGGCAATCCTTCAACTTCGCCAACGTGATCGTGATGCCGATGCTCGTCGGGATGGGCATCGACAACGGGATCCACCTGGTGCACCGACACCGCACGAACCCGGAAGAGGTCGACGTCCTCTCCACCAGCACCGCGCGGGCGGTGTTCTTCTCCTGCGTGACGACGATCCTGAGCTTTGGCGCCATGGCCTTCGCCGGACATCGGGGCATGGCGGCGCTGGGCCAGCTCCTGACCCTGGGTGTCGCCATGACGCTCCTCTGCTACGTCGTGATCCTGCCCGCGCTCCTCGAGTGGGACGACCAGCGGCGCCGCCGCCGCATCCTCGTGCCGCTGCCGAAGGGCGATTGACGGCGCACCCCGAGTGGCGCGAGGATGGGGACGACGGCCGCCAGGCGTGGCCGGGCGCCTGCATCGTCTGCCTCGGACCCCTCCCGGCGGCCGTCCCATCCGGGAGGTCCTGCGATGCCGCTCGATCAGGCGATTCTCTGGCTCCGCCGTCATCCCGAGGCGATCCACGGCGATCTGGACCCGCTCCTGCGCCGCTGGGAGGAGGAGGTGCGCGCTCGAGCCGCCGAGCGCACCTGGCTCGCGGCCAAGGAGCGGGCCGAGGCCGAGGCGGAGGAGTGGACGCACCACGGCGGCTACCACGCCTCGGAGGTGTGGGTGGCGAGCGAGGTGTTCCCGCTCTTTGCCAGCGAGCTCCAGGCGCATCCTCCGCAGACCGAGCGCGTGGCCCGCGAGGCCGGGATCGGCGCGGCGGCCCTCGGCGAGGTGGAGCCGGAGGCGTGGGAGGCGGTGGACGAGTTCGCGCGCGCGGTGGCCGCGGACGCCTGCAGCCGCACCTGGGAGGAGATCGTGCGCTTCACGCGCAGCCGGCCGCGGGAGTGGGCGCGCGAGGGGCGCCTCCACGAGGAGCGCGACTGGGACCGGATGCCGTCCTATCCGACGGCCGCCTCCCGGGTGCTCCACATGCTGGCCGACGAGTTCGGAGCCCACGCCCACGCGCACTGAGGCGCGGGCGAGAGCAAGGCGCCGCCCGGTGGCGCAGCCGCCGAGCGCCGGGGCGGCTCCGATCAGCTCCGCGGCAAGCGCTCGAAGGGGATCTCGCGGTCGTTGCCCGGCTCGCGGGGCAGGCCGAGCACCCGCTCCGCCGCCACGTTCTTCTGGATCTCGTCGGTGCCGCCGGCGATGTGGATCGAGGGCGCGAAGAGGAACTGGTGCTGCCAGCGCCCGGAGCCGAGGAGCGCGTCCGTGCCCTCGAGGCGCAGCCCGATCTCGCCGGCCTGGGAGAGGATGCGCGCGATGGCGAGCTTCATCACCGAGCTCTCCGCCATCGGGATCGCGCCGCGCGAGAGCTTCGTCAGCACGCGCGCGTTCAGCAGCTCGAGGCTCCGCACGCGGCACCAGAGGCGCGCGAGCTCGTCGCGGAGCAGCGGATCGAGGCGCTCGCGCCGCTCGCGCGCGGCGGCGGCCAGCTCCTCGAAGGAGAACATCCGCTCGATCCCGCCGATCGCCATGCGCTCGTTCATGAGCGTCGTCATCGCCACGGACCAGCCGCCGCCGACGGGTCCGACGCGCATCGCGTCGGTCACGCGGACACCGTCCAGGAACACCTCGTTAAAGTGGGCGCCGCCGGTCATCTGCCGCAGCGGCCGCACCTCGACTCCCGGCGCGCGCATGTCGACCAGGAAGTAGGAGAGCCCCTTGTGCTTCGGCAGGCTCGGATCGGTGCGCGCGAGGCAGATCCCGAACGCCGCGTAGTGGCCGCCCGAGCACCAGGTCTTCTGGCCGCTCAGGATCCAGCCGTCGCCCTCGCGCACGGCGCGCGTCGCCACCGCCGCGAGGTCGGAGCCCGCCCCGGGCTCGCTGAAGAGCTGACACCAGATCTCGTCGCCCCGCAGCATGGGCGGGAGGAAGCGCGCCTTCTGCTCCTCGCTCCCATGGGCGATCAAGGTCGGGCCCGCCATCCCGATCCCCACCACGAAGATCGACTCTCCGATGCGAAGCCGCGCGAGCTCCTGGTTCCAGACGATCTGCTCGATCGGCCCGAGGCCGCGGCCGCCGAGCGCCTTCGGCCAGGTGAGGGCGGCCCAGCCGTGCTCGAAGAGCGCGCGCTGCCAGTCGCGCGAGCGCGCGAGGTACCCGGCCTCGTCGGCCTCGGCCGCGGCGTAGTCGAGGCCGCTCCGCGGCGCGTGCGCCTCCAGGAAGGCGCGCGCCTCGGCGCGGAAGGCCGCCTCCGCCGGCGAGTCGCGGAAGTCCATGGCCCGCTCGCTACTCCTCGACGATCTTGATGGCCTGCCGGGGGCAGAGGCGCTCGGCCTCCTTCACCTTGGCGCGCAGGCGCTCCGGCGGGTTCTCGATCAGCACGTGCAGGAAGTCGTTCTCGTCGACCTTGAAGACCTCGGGCGCCGCCCCCATGCAGAGCGCATTGGCCTCGCAGAGATCGAAGTCCACCACGACCTTCATCGCCATGCTGCCTCCTCCGCGGGGCCGCGGCGCGGCGCCGGCCGCGCACCCCGCGCGCGCCCGCCGTCCCGCCCCCCGTTCGGAGCGGCGATAGCGCGTCGGGCGGGCCAGGTCGAGGCGCACCCGGCGGCTCCCGACCGGGATTCCGGGGATTAGAACATGTTTCATTTTTTTGGACAAGCGGCTAAGCTCTCGGGGCGAGCCTGCAGCGCGGGGAGGCCGGCATGCACCTCGAGATGACGCCCGAGCAGCGCGCCCTGCGCGACGAGCTCCGGGCCTATTTCGCGCGCATGATGACCCCGGAGCTCGTGGCGGAGGTGAAGGGCACGGAGGGCGGCGGCCCGCTCTACCGGGCGGCGCTGCGCGGGATGGGGCGCGACGGCTGGCTCGGCATCGGCTGGCCGCGGGAGTACGGAGGCCAGGGCCGCACCCCGATCGAGCAGTTCATCTTCGCCGACGAGGTGCAGCGGGCGGGCTTCCCGCTCCCATTCCTGACGCTGAACAGCGTCGGCCCGACCATCGCGCAGTACGGGAGCGAGACGCAGAAGCGCGAGCTCCTGCCGAAGATCCTGGCGGGCGAGCTCCACTTCGCGATCGGCTACTCGGAGCCCAGCGCCGGGACGGACCTGGCCTCGCTCCGCACCCGCGCGGTGCGCGACGGGGACCACTGGGTGATCGACGGCAGCAAGGTCTTCACCAGCCTCGCCGACTTCGCCGACCACATCTGGCTCGCCGCGCGCACCGGGCCGGAGGGCTCGAAGCACCGCGGCATCTCGATCTTCGTGGTGCCGACCGCGGCGAAGGGCTTCTCCCTGACGCCGATCCACACCATGGGCGGCGTGCGCACCAACGCCACCTACTACGCCAGCGTGCGCGTCCCGGCCGAGAGCCTGATCGGCGGCGAGAACAACGGCTGGGCGCTGATCGTGAACCAGCTGAACCACGAGCGGGTGGCGCTCTCGGCGGTGGGGCCGGTGGAGCGGCTCTACGAGGAGACCGCGGCCTGGGCCCGCGAGACCAAGCTCGCCTCGGGCGGGCGCGTGGTGGACCAGCCCTTCGCCCGCGCGAACCTCGCGCGGGTCAAGGCCAAGCTCGAGGCGCTCCGGCTCCTCAACTGGCGCCAGGCCTGGGCCATGACTCACGACAAGCTCCACATGGCCGAGGCCTCGGCGGTGAAGGTCTTCGGAAGCGAGTTCTACATCGAGGCCTACCAGCTCCTGATGGAGGTGGTGGGCCCGGCGGCCACCTTGCGCGACGGCTCGCCCGGCGCCGTCCTGGCCGGCCGCCTCGAGCGCATGTATCGCACGATGCTGATCCTCACCTTCGGCGGCGGCACCAACGAGGTGCAGCGCGACATCATCGCCATGGCGGGGCTCGGCCTCCCGCACTACCGGCGCTGAGAGGGGCGGATGGACTTCTCCTTCAGCGAGGACCAGACGGCGCTCCGCGACCTGGCGCGGCGGATCCTGGAGGAGCGCGTCACGCCGGAGCGCCTGAAGCAGATCGAGGCGAGCCCGGACCGCTTCGACGCCGAGACCTGGCGCGCGCTTGCCGAGGCGAACCTCCTCGGTGTCGCCGTGCCCGAGCCATACGGCGGGATGGGCTTCGGCCTGGTCGAGCTCTGTGTGCTCCTCTCCGAGGTGGGGCGGGCGGTGGCCCCCGTGCCGGTCTACGCGAGCCTGGTGCTGGGCGCGCTCCCGGTGGCGGCCTTCGGCAGCGAGGCGCAGCGCGCGCGCCTCCTCCCCGGGGTGGCCGACGGCTCGCGCCTGCTCACGGCCGCGCTCACCGAGCTCGCGAACGAGGATCCGCTGCGCCCGGCCACCACGGCGCGTCGCGATGGCAGGGGCTGGCGCCTCACCGGTCGGAAGGACACGGTGCCGGCGGCGCATCTCGCCGAGTGTGTGCTGGTG
>Ga0316628_100001751_pt1 | contig 15584 bp, 10 predicted proteins | sample OWC_Aug_M2_C1_D5_FD_207648 | JGI IMG/M metagenome (GOLD analysis project Ga0316628, IMG submission 207648) | Wetland soil microbial communities from Old Woman Creek delta, Ohio, United States - OWC_Aug_M2_C1_D5_C | ecosystem: Environmental > Terrestrial > Soil > Wetlands | place: USA: Ohio... | reverse complement strand
GGATTCTCAGACTCGGGAATCGGAGGACTGAGAAGGCCGGCTCACGAGCAGGAAATGCAAACAGCCGCAAGGAGATTCTTCGATGACCCGACAATTCGGTTTCCGATGTCAGGCGGCCCGCGCGGCTGTAGTACTCGCTTTCCTGTGCCTGCCGGCCGCTGCGCAGGCGCAGAAGCTGGTTTTTGTCGTGCGTCACGCGGAGCGCGCGGACACCGGCATGTCTCAAATGAAAGGTCCGGCTGATCCGCCCCTTTCGGCCAGGGGAGAAGCGCGAGCGGCAAAGCTGGCTGAAATGCTGAGGGAGTCCGGCGTCTCGGCAATATACGTCACCGAATTCCGCCGGACCCGGGATACCGCCGGACCACTTGCGAAGAAACTCCAACTCGCAATCCATCAAAACCCTTCCGGCGATACGGGTGCTCTCGTCAGGAAACTGCGCGGCGCGCACGCCAACGACATCGTCCTTGTCGTGGGCCACTCCAACACGGTGCCCGAAATCATCAAGGCGCTTGGAGGCCCGCCGGTGAAGATCGCGGAAAACGATTACGACAACCTGTTTATTGTCGTTCCAGCCACCGGCACGACGACAACAATCCGCTTTAATCCTTAAATTCGGTGCCTGCGAACTATTTTCCTAATTTAATGAACGTCGCGAAAGGACGGGGGACGACTGTTCCGCGGAAAAATCTCGTGGCCAGGCTTCGATTCATGCGATATGTTGCCGAACCATCGCGAGGATTAAATCCCATGGTCAATCGTGTCCTGGTTATATGCGCTGTCGTGTATTGCTCCATCATCGTTTCCCTTGCTCAACCCGGCGCCACCGGTCCCACGCTCCCGCATCTTGAAAAGCGTGGGCTCGCTACCCAGCTGATTGTGGATGGCAGGCCGTTCCTCGCCCTTTCCGGAGAGCTGAACAACACCGTCTCATCCGATACCGAGAGAATGAGCATTGTGTGGCCGATGCTCGCCGACAGGGTGCATCTGAATACTGTCCTGACCGGGATTTCCTGGGACTGGATCGAGCCCGAAGAAGGCAAGTACGATTTTCGCCTGGTGGATTCCCTGATCGAAAGCGCCCGGCGGCACGACGTTCGTCTCGTCTGGCTCTGGTTTGCCAGTTGGAAGAATGGTCTCTCCAGCTTCGCGCCGGCCTGGGTCAAAGCCGCGCAGGAACGCTTCCCGCGTGCCCAGATCCGGGGCGCGAAAACCATCGAGGTGCTTTCTACCCTCAGCGAGAGCAACCGGGAGGCCGATGCCCGGGCCTTTGCGGCGCTCATGCGTCATACGCGGGAAGTCGACAACACCCGCCGGGTCATCATGGTGCAGCTGGAGAATGAAGTCGGCATCCTGGGCGACTCGCGGGACCGATCCGGGGCGGCGAACGACGCTTTCGCCGGGCCCGTCCCAAAGGAGTTGATGGATCATCTCGAAAAGCACAAGACGGATCTTCTCCCCGAGTTCCGCCGCGTGTGGGAAGACGCCGGATTCCGGAATTCGGGAAGTTGGGCGGAGGTCTTCGGCAAAGGCGCCGCCGCGGATGAGATATTCATGGCGTGGAACTATGCCCGTTACATCAACCGCGTCGCCGAAGCCGGCAAGAGGGAGTATCCGTTGCCGATGTTTGTCAACGCGTGGATTGTCCAGCCGGAGGACAAGGGACCCGGCGACTATCCGAGCGGCGGCCCGCAGGATCACATGCACGACGTCTGGCGGGCCGGTGCACCGCTGGTGGACATGCTTTGCCCCGACATCTACCTGCCGAATTTCAACGAGCTGGTCGCGCGCTACAGCCGCTCCGGCAACCCGCTCTTCGTTCCTGAATCCGCAGGGGACGCCCGCGGAGCCGCCAACGCCTTCTATTCGATCGGCCAGTTTCGCGCAATCGGCTACTCTCCGTTCGGCATCGACAATGCGATCCGCCTCATTGGGTCCGGCCCGGAGTCGACGCCGCCGGGCAGCGTGCGGGCAATGCCCGATCTCGAGAGTCTCCCGCTGCCCACAGCCTACAAGATGCTCGCCCAGCTGGCCCCGTTGATCCTGGAACACCAGGCCAAGGGAACGATTGCAGCCGCTACGCTGAACAACCAGAATCCGGACCAACAGGTCAGATTGGGCGAATACATCCTGAACGTCGGGCTGCCGCGCAATCGGCGCGCGCCTGACGCAGTACCGGACGTTAGCGGCTACGGCATCTTCATTTCGACAGGCCCCAACGAGTATTTCCTGGCCGGTCACAACCTGCAGATTACGTTCACTCCGAATTCGCCAGGACCGCCGATCGCCGGCCTCGCGCGCCAAGAGGCGGGCCGTTTCGAGGGTGGAAAATGGGTGGTGACCCGATATCTGGCCGGGGACGATTCGGTGCTGCGCTACGATCTCGCAGCCGCCGCGGAATTGGGGCAGTCCGGCAGTGGAGTTCGACTTACGGCTCCCGATCGTGGTATTCAACGCGTGCTCCTTTACAGGTATCGATAAGACACTACATACGATCAACGAGGCCGACCACCGCTTTCGGGTTTGACATTCGTGGGCAATCATCATGCCCGTGGGGCGGGATAAGGAACTCACAGCTGAAAACCAATTTAGTTGCTTCGAGGAACGAGCGAAACCTTCCCGGCCGGAAATCGAATGCTGCTCGCCAAACCGTTGCCTCTTGTGGCAATGTGGGCTCCAAAATCGCAGATCAAGGAAGGCAAAACGGCATGGCGAAAGATAGAGACCGCTCGCAACTGCGCGGTGGCGAGGGGATCGACTGGGAAGCCGTGCGGCTTGCGTGGCTCTTGGGTGTTCTCGTCACCGGTGTGGGTGCGCTCATCCTTTGGGCTACCCTGACGGCGCCTCCAGGGCCGGCCCCCGGTGTGGCAAGTCGCGTCACCAGTGTCTCCTACGGTCTCGCAAGGCTGTTGCCGCAATCGGTGGCGAGTCGCGTTGCGGCGGCATTCGGCGGCTTGCTGATCGTCGGCGGAGTCTGGATGTTCCTGCTTGGTTGCACGAAGTTTCTGCCGAGCAAGCGCAAGCCCGGGCGCTAGCTCGCGAGATATTTTTTCGATTCAAGAATGCCCATCTGGCCGGGGACTGATAGATAATAACCTTGCCGTCACCAGTCCCGAGCTTCACGGACTGCAAACGTTCAGGCAACGATCGGGAAATTCGACAAATGGTGGGTGTCCACGCTTTTCCGCCGTAAGCTGACAGCTGCAATGGCATCGACCATGAGCGGACTTGTGGTTTTGCCAGGACTTCTGTGATTTTCCTTGATGTACTGAAATCTCGGCCGTTGAGTGTCCTGCCGAAAACAATACTAACGATCAACGAGGCCAGCCGCTCAAACCCAGTCAGGCTTCCCTTTCACATAGCGCCCATTTGCAGGCAGATGTTCGGCGTACGGAAATGGCTGCCTGGTCACAATCGCCGGCTCGTGCCTCGCCTCCTATGCCGTCAATTTTTCCCAATTTGGCAACCGGGAACAGTCCACCCGAGAATTGAATAAAGCGGCGCTCGAGGCTCACAGCTCAAAGTGCAATAAAAAAGCCGCCTTGCGGGCGGCTGATTTATGATTGCTGGTTGCGGGGAGAGGATTTGAACCTCCGACCTTTGGGTTATGAGCCCAACGAGCTACCAGACTGCTCCACCCCGCGTCACGGCAAGGATTATAGGTGGCCCATGGCAGGGTGTCAAGGAGTACCTCGGTCAGCTATGTTGTGGTGAAATCAGCTAAAACACGGTCGCGCTTCGCCCAGGACTCTCCCGTCGCTGTCTGCGTTGCGTCCAAACCCTTAGCCGGCGCATGCGGGGGAGCAACCTGTGGTCGCTTCTGAATGTGGCCGTTTGAACGAGCAGGCGGCTACAAATGCCGCCCCTCCGGCGTAAATCGCACAACCGACATTATCGTCTTCTAATCCCGCGGCGCCGCTGCTATACTCTCATCCGTGTTGGTATGAGGGTCCGCGGCGACGCTGTCCGCGAGGCTGATGGGCACATGACCAGCGCAACACAGAGTCATTACGGCGCGAGGCTGGCAGCAATAAATATCCCGATTCCGCCCAGGGCCGCCTCCCTGCATGCGCTCGACCTTAACCCCCCGGAGTACCCCACCCTCACATATTGGCTACCGAGATCGTGCACCATGCGCGGCGCTTCCTTGGAGCACCTCTATGAAAAACCATCGAATCGGTCTTGTCTTGTTGTTCCTGGCGTGTATTCTCAGCGTGGCAGTGACACTTCCGGGGGCAGCCGGAGGCTATACCCTGGTGGGATGGAATAATCTCGGAATGCACTGCATGGATTCCGACTATTCGGTCTTCTCCATCCTACCTCCCTATAACACCATCCAGGCGCACCTCATCAATTCCTCCGGGAAGCTCGTCACAAGTTCTGCAGGGGTGACCGTCACCTTTGAAGCCCTGACCGATCCCAGCGGTTCCATAAACACCACGTCCGCCAACAAGACGAATTTCTGGGATCAGGTCTTCAACCTGTTTGGAGTCTCGCTGCCAGTTGACAGCGGCCTCGCCGGAAACAACATGCCCGGCGCCGCCAATGTGCGGATGCCCATGAAATTTGACAGCAGCGTCAATGCATTCATTGCGGAAGGTATCCCGATCACGCCCTACGACGACGCCGGTCAAAAAAACTACTATCCGATGATGCATCTGCTCGCGAGGGACGGAGCAGGCAACATCCTGGCAGCGACCGATATCGTGCTTCCTGTTTCCGACGAAATGGATTGCCGCGCCTGCCATGGCTCCGATGCGCCTACTCAGGCTCAGCCCGCCGCCGGCTGGGTCCGCAATCCGGATCCGGTGAAGGACTACAGACTCAATATTCTTCTACTGCACGACCAGTACAACGGAGCTTCGGTGGCCTACAAGAGCGCCCTGGTCGCTGCAGCCTACGACCAGAACGGACTGTATGCCACGGCGAACGGCGGCAAATCCGTGCTATGCGCCCGTTGCCATGCCTCCAACGCCCTCGCGGGAACCGGTCTTTCGGGAATAGCGCCGTTGACCCGGGCCATTCACGGGTACCATGCAGAGGTTACGGATCCGACCAACGGTCAGTCTCTGGACAGCAGCGCCAACAGATCGGCGTGCTACCGGTGCCACCCGGGCTCCCAGACGCGCTGCCTCAGAGGCAGCATGGGAAGCGCTGTCGCGGCGGACGGCACAATGGCAATTCAGTGCCAGAGCTGCCACGGATCGATGAGCGCCATGGGATCCACGTCTCGGCAAGGCTGGCTGAACGAACCTACCTGCCAGAACTGCCACACCGGAACCGCCACGGTCAACAGCGGGCAGATTCGCTACACTTCGGCCTTCGACCCCTCGGGGACTCCGCGCGTGCCCGCGGACAGCACCTTCGCAACCAATCCGAACACCCCCGCAGCCGGCATCTCCCTTTACAGGTTTTCCAAAGGACACGGCGGCCTTCAGTGCTCTGCGTGCCATCATTCGACTCACGCTGAATACCCCAGCTCGCACGTGAACGACAACATACAGTCCCTCCAGCTGCAGAATCACCTCGGCATGATCGCCGACTGCACGACCTGCCACAACACCCAGCCCAGCACGGCAAACGGCGGGCCGCACGGCCTTCATCCCGTCGGCCAGAGCTGGGCGAGCAATCACGATTCGGCAGTCGAAAGAAGCGGCAGCACCGCCTGCCAGGTTTGTCACGGTACCGACTATCGCGGAACAATCCTCTCGCGCGCGCTCGGGGACAGGAATGTGTCGACGAGATTTGGGACTAAACAGTTCTGGCGGAGTTACCAGATAGGGTGCTACACCTGCCACAACGGCCCCCGCAGCGAGAGCCCCACGCCGAACAGCCCTCCGGTGGCGAACAACGGCGCGATCACGGCCGACAGCCAGACGCCCACGTCCATAGTCCTGAGTGCGTCGGATCCGGACGGTAACGCAATCCAGCTGCGAATTGTCTCCCAACCATCGTACGGCACCGTCGCGCTCAGCGGCACGAACGCGACATACTTCCCGTCGGCAGAATTTGCCGGATCCGACTCCTTCACCTTCGCCGCTTCCGATGGATCCCTCGATTCCAACCTGGCCGTCATTACCCTCAACGTCGCACGGACATTCCTCGTCCCCTTCTATCAAACGAGCCCTACCACATACACGGGCATCGCCATCTCGAACTACTCCGACCGGATCGCAAATGCACAGATCACCGCGCTCGGCGCGGATGGGCAGCCGCTGGCTCTGCCTTCCAATCCCGCCGGCATCGTCCTCCAGCCGCGGAACCAGGTGGCCAAACTGGGCCAGGAACTATTCGGGGACGGCCAATCTCAGACTCAGTCGGGGTGGCTCCAGATCGCAGTAGACAATCCATCGGTCGGCTGCCTGTTCCTATTCGGAAGTGCAAGACAACTGGATGGATCCAACGCCCAACTGCAGACCTCGAAACACTTCTGGTTCACCAGAGTGCTTGAAGGGCCGCTGGTTTTCCGGGGCCAGACCGCAAGCACTTACCTGAGCATAGCCAACCCTTCCAGCCAGTCAATTACCTTGACTCTGAACCTTTTCGGCCCGACTTCCGCGCAGGTTCTGGCACCGGCACAGACCAAAACGATCCCCGCTCGAGGAGCTCTCTACGGAACAGTCTCGAACATCTTCGGCCAAAGGATTTCGGCTTCCGGGGCCTATGTCGACGTGCAGGTCACATCCGGCCCGGGCGCTGTGGGATTCGAACTGATTCAGTTCCCGGACCGCGAGACCTCGGTCGGGCTCTACTCCGTCTCCGACAACTCGGCTTCGGAAGCGTATTCGGCGCAGCTTGCCGTGAACACCAACTACTTTACCAACCTCAAGCTGATCAACACCGGTACCGCAACCCGGACCGTCGCACTGAGCGCCATTTCGGACGCCGGCGCAAACCTGGCACAATCCGCGGCGCTGAGCCTTGCGCCGGGGCAGTCGCTCGAGCAGGATGCGGCACAAGCTTTCTCCCTGGCCGCCGGGAGCACTCTCGTCGGCTCGCTGGTTGTCAACGTCGACGGTCCGGGCGTTTCGGGGGATGTGATGTTCGGCGACCCGTCGGCGATGAACTTCGCAGCAGCACTCCCCTTGCAGACCCGGAAATTCAGCCACGCGGTATTCGACCAGGTCGCCAATGCGGACGGCTATTTCACCGGGTTGGCCCTGTTCAACCCGAATGCACAATCCGCATCGATCACACTGGAGGTCTTTTCGGAGGCAGGGGCCCTGACCGGTACTTTCACAACCCAGCTGGGTGCAGACGCACGCATCTCGCGCCTGCTCACGGATCTGGTTCCTGCAAGCACCGGTCAGATGCGGGGATTCGTGAGGTTGAGTTCGACGCTGCCGATCATCGCGCAGCAGCTGTTCGGAGACGGCGGTCTGAGTTTTCTGTCCGCCGTGTCTCCGACGATTATCCAATAGAAAGAACCACGAATCATACGAAGGAGGATTCCACGATCGTCATGGCTCAAGCGCGGCGGGAACCGCCGGAGCGCTTTTGTGCGTTGGGTTTCTCGAGGAAATAAAAGGCGCGCAGGTGGCCGTCGTCCTCGGACACGCAAAAGTCCGTTGCCTGATAGCCTTTTTTAAAGTAGACCCGAAAAACCTGGCGCATCTTTCCCTGCCACTCGAGCGCAACCCCGAGGTTGCGCGTCTTGATTTCGGGAAGGTTGTAAGGTATCTCAAACAGGACTTCGGGTTCCGTGCAATTCAGCTTGACGGGCGAGGAGGCCGTCATCCCGGGGGCCACTTCCTCGAGCCGGTTGATCAGCGGAAATCTCTTGAGGAGCTTGCGCAGGTCATACTGGGGCGGTCCGTCCTCCAACCTCTCCGTAACCCGATCGGAGGTCAGATCCCAGCGCGTCACGAACCTGTCCGTGGGCAGGCCGCGATGAAGCGCACTCGTTGTCTCACCGTAGAAATCCTCTTCGTATCCGGTGGCACGAGCCCCGAGCTTGCCCAGATTGAAGTAGGCATTGAGGGGCTGCATCGGGTCGAAGGTCCAGGTTATGGTGCGCACTTTGCCCTTGAGGCTCTCCTTGCGCTGGCACAGCTTCAGTCTGAATCCCACGTTGAAGTTCCGATAGGCGGAGCGGACGGCAAGCATGTGCGAGTGCTGAATGAGTTCTCCCCGCTCCACCCCGAAGATGCTGGCAGCAAATCCAATCATCTCTCCAAGGCTGTTATAGGCAGCCAGATTGGTCCCTCCGCAATGCGCGGCGGCCAACAGCATCGTCGAGGGAACGATGTCGATGTCTTCAAAGCGCCAGACTTCGCGCTGGATTTCCATGCAGGTGTTGTAATCGGAAATGCCTCGAAACGGCCCCACGGTTATCTTGAGCTGTTCTCTTCTTTTCCGACGCTTTGCCGGAGTCATCGGTTGCCCCCTTTGGGATTCGGTGGTCGGCCATAGATAAGGGCCTTCTGTCGTCGGACCAGGAATGATGAAACCTCGGCCTGACCCGCCTGAAGCACAGCCATGGGCAGCTTCCCGTCCTTGAGCATGTTCATCGCCGCCGCATTTCCAAGCAGGCGAATGACCCTGTCGATTTCGAACTTCCCCGCGTAAAGCTTCCGCAGCACATGGACCAAAGTCATGCCGACGAGGACGGAGTTGAGCTTTTCCGGACTCGTGATGATCATCTGTACGCCGCCGCACTTGATTCCCTGGTTGGTGCTTGCCGAGGGGGTGAAATACAACGGCACGAACCTGACGGAAGGTATGCGGGCGGCCTCCAGCTCCGCCGCAAACCGCACCGGTTCGATCCACGGCGCACCCACGATTTCGAACGGCCTGTCCGTTCCCCGACCGACTGAGACGTTGGTGCCTTCGAGCAGGCACACTCCCGGGTACAGAATCGCTTCCAGCAGATTGCGCATGTTGGGCGACGGGTTCACCCAAACCTGACCGGTGTCGTAGAAAAAGGAGGCGCGGCGCCAGCCCTTCATCGCCACGACATGAAGATCCGCGCCGATGTGATTCTGTTCGTTCACGTACCTGGCGAATTCGCCCATGGTCATTCCGTGACGCACCGGAAGAGGCATGTAGCCGATGAATGAGGCCTTGTCCGCGTCGAGCATCGGTCCTTCAACGGCGATGCCCCCGATCGGGTTGGGGCGGTCCAGCACGTAGATCGGAATTTTCACCCTGGCCGCTTCTTCGATGCAGTAGGCCAGAGTAACGGAGTAGGTGTAGAATCTCGCGCCGACATCCTGGATGTCGTAAACCAGGGCGTCGATTCCACGGAGCTGCTCGGCGGTTGGGCGAGTGGTTTCACCGTAGAGACTGTAGACGGGCAGCCCGGTAGATTCGTCCACCGAACTCCCGACCTTCTCGTCCCGTGTCCCGCGGATGCCGTGTTCCGGGCTGAAAAGCGCTACCAGCTTGCAGACATTCGAACGGTGAAGGAGATCAATTGTCGACGTACCGTCGGCCGCCAACCCCGTGTGGTTGGTGATCAGGGCGACTCTCTTGCCGGCAAGAGGGGCAAATTTCTGTTCGCGCAGGACATCGATCCCGTTCAGGACGCGTGCTTTGATGTCTTCAGCACGGAGGGAGGAACCTGCGGCAACGGCGAGATAAATCCAAACGAAGAAACGACAATTCGGGAACAGTAGTCTCCTAAATATCATGCCGGCCTTCGAGAAGTATTCACAACAGCTGAACCGGCGCGATTATACATCAAGTGCTCTTTATTTGTTTTGTTTGTAAAGACCGGCGCGTGCCGGCGGTTGGCTCTTGGTGTCGCGGAGTCATAGTGGTAAAAAGCTGCCAGGCATTCCCGGCACACGGCGAGGCGGACGGAAGGGAGAACTCCGATGCAAAAGGGAGGAAGACAGGATACCTGGATTCGATGCGACACACTGCTGACGCCCTTCCAGCGCTACGAAGGCTGCCTGATTCGTGTCGTTGAGGGGAAGGTCGCGGCTATCGTCCCGGCTTCGTCGGCAACATCGAAGAGGCAGGACGACGCGCTCCACGAACCCGGCACAATCGTGGCTCCGGGGCTTATCGACGTACACGTGCACGGCGCACACGGGCGGGACCTGATGGATGGCACCCTGGACTCGCTTCAGGCTGTCTCCAGCACTCTGGCCCGGCATGGCACGACGTCGTTCCTGGCTACGACCATGAGTGCCCCTGACGCCGACCTCACAACCGCTCTGGCGGGATTCGCCCGGCAACGCGGGCACATCGAAGGCGGCGCGGTCCCACTCGGGATTCACCTCGAGGGCCCCTTCCTGAATCCCGTGCGCAAAGGTACTCACAACTCGCGTTATCTGACCCTGCCGAGCATCCGGGTTTTCGAACGCCTGGTGAAGATTTCGGACAGGACCATTCGTAAAGTGACTGTCGCTCCCGAGCTCGACCACGCACTCGATCTCATCCGCGCGGCCGCCGGAATGGGCATCAGAATCTCGATGGGCCACTCAGACGCCACGGCGAAAGAGGCGGAGGCAGCCGTGGATGCCGGCGCGACACAGGCCACCCACGTCTTCAACGCGATGCGGCCTTTTCACCAGAGAGAACCGGGCATCCTCGGGCTGGTTCTCACGGATGACCGGATCTCCGCCGAGATCATTGCGGACGGCGTCCACGTGCATGCCGCGGCCCTCAGGCTGCTCCTGCGCGTGAAGGGGGTCAAGCGTACCATGCTGATCACGGACGGCTTAAGCGCTGTAGACATGCCGGAAGGCAGCTATCCTCTGGGAGACAAACTCGTCATGGTGAAGGACGGGGCCTGCCGCGATCCCGACGGCACCCTCGCAGGCAGCACGCTGACACTGGACCGGGCCGTCAAAAACCTGGTGACGTGGCTGGGCGTGCCGCTCCAGGACGCCCTGATTGCTGCGAGCGCTTCCCCCGCGCGGAGCATGGGCCAGTCGAACAAGGGTGTGATTGAGCCGGGAGCCGACGCGGATCTTGTATTCTTCGACCACGAGTTGAACGTACGGAAGACCATGGTCGCCGGGCGAGTCGTTTACACTGCGAAGTGAGCAGTTGCGGACCCGGATAATCTGACTGTCCGGCTTTCAATAGCGTTCGACTGCTGCCCACTTCCTACTATTCCATGATCGTTTTCCAGCCGCGGCGGTTCAGGTCCCAGTAAATGATCCCTCCGGATACGACAGCGAGAATCAGGAACGAAACCCCCAGCATTTGACGCCCGAAAATGATATTTCCGACACCGAACAGGGTCATGTATACGAGAATGCAACCCATGATCCAGTCGAGCAGGTTGAAAAACCCGTCGCGCTTCGGCACCACGTCCTTCGCCTCTCTGGCGACCGGTCCCCACAGCGAGGCGCTGGGCCGCACAAGCCGATAGAATCCCAGCAGCGTCTCCCGTTTTTCCGGCGCCGTCAGGTACGTCGCCGCGAGCCAGACGACGGTGGAGCACGACACCGTGATGATCACGATCCAGGCGAACTCGGCGGGATCCTCGCTTCGCATCTTGAAGAAGGATTGAAGCAGAATGGACACGACGAATGAGGCGCCCATCGCAAACACTTCACTCCAGGCGTTGATCCGCCACCAGAACCAGCGCAGGATGAAAACGCTTCCCGTGCCTGCACCCACGGCGATCATGAATTTCCAGGCGCCGGAGATCGTGTCCTGGTAATAGGTCACCACGCAGGAAATCAACATCACCAGCACCGTGGCAACCTGCGAAATCCGCACATAGTGCTTCTCACCGCGGCCCTTCACCAGGAAGCGCTTGTAGAAGTCGTTGACCAGGTACGACGCCCCCCAGTTGAGCGAGGTCCCGATGGTCGACATGTAGGCCGCCGCAAAGGCCGCGATCATCACTCCACGCAAGGCGACCGGGAACACGGCAGGATCGACGATGGTCTTTATGAACCCCGATTCTTTGTCGGCGAGCGTGGGATACAGCACAATCGACGCCAGTGCCGTCAAGATCCATGGCCAGGGGCGGATGGCATAGTGGGCGATGTTGAACCAGAGCGTGGCCAGAAGGGAGTGTCTTTCGTCTTTGGCGCAGAAGATTCTCTGCGCGATGTATCCGCCGCCTCCCGGCTCGGCCCCCGGATACCAGGTCGCCCACCAGTTGACGGCGATGTAGACAAAGAAGGTGATCATGGGCATCCAGGGGGAGCCTACGTCGGGCGTGAAGGAGAGTATCGACCCATGGCCTCCAGTGCCGGCGGCTTTGGCTGCATCGATGGCCAGCAGCTTGTCCTTCAGCGCCCCCATGCCCCCCACCGCCTTCACCGCGAAATACGCGAGCACGATCACCATGCCCATCTTGAGAACGAACTGGAAGAGGTCCATTACCAGCACACCCCACAACCCGGAAAGGGTGGAGATCAGCGCGGTGACGAGCATGATGCCGAAGACGAGAAGGAGCGCCTCGATCTTGGTCACCCCGAAGATCATCATCAGGATCTTGACCATCGCGAGATTTACCCAGCCCATGATGATGCAGTTGATCGGAAGGCCAAGGTAAAGTGCCCGGAATCCTCGCAGGAAGGCGGCCGGCTTGCCACTGTACCGGATCTCGGCAAACTCCACATCGGTCATTACCCCGGCCCGCCGCCAGAGGCGTGCGTAGAAAAAAACTGTGAGCATGCCGCTCATCAGCATGCTCCACCAGAGCCAGTTCCCTGCAATCCCGTAAGAGGCCACAAGCCCGGTAACCGCCAGGGGTGTGTCCGCGGCAAATGTAGTCGCGACCATGGAAGTCCCGGCGAGCCACCAGGTGACGTTCCGTCCGCTGACGAAGTAATCTTCCGTCGACCCGGTCGCTCTCTTCCGGTAGTAGAGCCCGATGAGAATGTTAAGCAGGAAGTATGCGGCGATTGCCGCCCAGTCAATCAGGGTAAGTTGCATGGAGGCCTCCGGTTAAGGGAATTTCAATATAGCAATGCAAGGAGAAACGCAACCGAAATGATGGTTGACCCCCCAACCTGACAGCCCTAGAATCGAAGTTTTGTGGCCGGCTGAAGTCTGCCGATTGCAGATTGCACACTGCAAATTGCGAGCTGGAGATTTGCGGTCCCTCTTTTGGAAATCCGCAATCTGCAATTTGCAGTCTGCAATTGATTGGGGGTGATTGTGCACCATTTCTGGTACAACAAGAACAAACTCTACTGCGAGGATGTTTCCGTCGCCGACGTGGCGCGGCAGGTGGGCACGCCCTTTTATCTTTACAGCCAATCGACCCTCGAACGGCACTACAAGACCTTCGACATGGCCTTCAGCGCCATCCCGCACCTGACGTGCTATGCGGTCAAGGCCAACTCGAACCTGGCAATTTTGAGCCTCTTCCGCCGACTGGGGTCCGGCTTCGATATTGTGTCCGGCGGCGAACTCCTGCGTGCGCTCAAGGCGGGCGGGGATCCTGAGAGGATCGTATTTTCCGGGGTCGGAAAGACCCCGGAGGAAATCGACCTCGGCCTTCAACACAACATCCTGCAGTTCAACGTGGAATCCGGGGCCGAGCTGCGAATGCTCGAAGCACGGGCCACGGCGAAGAGGAAGACGGCCCGGATCTCCCTGAGGGTGAATCCCGACGTGGACCCGAAGACTCATCCCTACATCGCTACGGGCCTGCGGCAACATAAATTCGGCGTTCCCATTGACTCGGCAGTGGATCTTTACCGCCGCGCCGGCCGCTCCTCCCGTCTGAAGATCACCGGCATCGGGTTCCACATCGGGTCCCAGATCACCCGGGTAGAGCCCTTTATCGACGCCCTGAACCGGCTGAAGGAAATCGTGTCGGCATTGAGGGAAGAAGGGATCAGGATCAGGCACCTGGATCTGGGCGGCGGGCTCGGAATCACCTACAACGACGAAGTTCCGCCGCACCCTGACGACTATGGGAAAGCCGTGCTGGATGTCGTGAAGGACATGGAATGCACGCTGCTTCTGGAACCGGGGCGAGTCCTTGTCGGCAACGCCGGCATCCTGGTCACCCGGGTCCTGCTGACCAAGCAGACGGACGGAAAGAATTTCGTCATCGTGGACGCGGGCATGAACGATCTCATCAGGCCCAGCCTTTACGGTTCCTATCACGGGATCCAGCCCGAAACCCTCAGCGGAAAAAGCCGCTGGACCGCGGACGTCGTGGGACCGGTCTGCGAATCGGCCGATTTTCTGGCGCGCGACCGCGACATGCCGCGGGTCAAGTCGCGGGATCTGCTGGCAGTGATGAGCGCCGGCGCTTACGGCTACGTTCTGTCCTCAAACTACAATTCCCGCGCGCGAATCCCGGAAGTAATGGTTCGGGGGAAACGCATGAAGGTCGTCCGAAAGCGTGAGACCTTCAGGGACCTCGTCCGAGGCGAATCGACAAGCCCCCTCTAAGAAGTACCTAAAGATCCATCGCAGAGACGCTGAGACTGTGTTGGTTACTTTTCTGCATCTCTGCGCCTCTGCGGCGCAACGGAGAAATGATATAATCGCCCCGGCTGTGCCGTTTCAGGAGACAATTAACGCATGGACGACAAGGCGCTCACCAGCCGATTCGTCGGCTCGATCGTCGGATTCGCAATCGGAGATGCGTTGGGCATGCCGGCGGAGTTCCTCACCAGGGATCAGATCCGGCGCTACTACGGCAGGCCCATCTCCGATTTCATCAATGCGCATCCCGGCCACGCCTGCGACTTCCTGCCAGCGGGTTCGTATACCGACGATACGCAAATGATGCTCGCGACGGCCGAGTGTCTGGCTGAAAACAAGAAGGTAGACCCTGCGCGCCTGGCCGACGCAATGTTGGGATGGTATCTGAACACGGTACCCCATCGCGCACCGATGCGCGCCAACATGCGTGCGTGCAAGCACCTTTCCGCGGGCCGCGCATGGACCAGGAGCGGCGTTTTCAGCAGCGGCTGCGGCGCTGCAGTGCGCATGCCTCCGATCGGGCTGTACCTGTTCGACGACTGCGAGGGTCTTGTCCGGGCCGCCCTGGACGCCTGCTCGATTACGCACACCGACCCGCGGGCCAAAGCCGCGGCCGTGGCAGTGGCCTGCCTCACGGCAAGACTCGTCCAGGCAACCAACCGGTGCTCCGCCGGCGACCAGGTCATCGAAGCGGCCGACCGCGTCGCTCCCATCGACCCGGATATGGCAGCCATGCTGCGCTGGGTCACCCAGATCACGCACCTTTCGCCCGAGGAGGCGCTCTTTGAAATCGGCACCAGCGCCGATGCGCTCGAGGCGATCCCCGCCGCAGTCTACTGCTTCCTGAAGCACCCCAGGAACTATCAGGGCGCAGTACTCGCCGCCGTCAATGGCGGCGATGCCGCCGATACCATCGCCGCATTGGCCGGCAGCATGGTGGGAGCGCTGGTGGGGATCGATGTCATCCCGTCGCAGTGGAGAGAGCAGGTCGAGAATGGCGATGTGCTCGCGGGAGTCGCCGAGAACCTTGCGGCGGCGGCAATCGCCAGGCCTCGAAACAGCCTTCGGACGTGACTGTCAGCGGCCAAGGCACCGATCAGGCGTTTTTCACCGTGATAGTCTCCAGGATGTTGGCAACGTCTTCCGCCTTGTCCGTGGCATGTTCGAGGGTATCGATGATTTCCTTCCGCTTTATCACGTCGATGGGATCCATGACCTCCTCG
>Ga0316628_100001750_pt1 | contig 15589 bp, 11 predicted proteins | sample OWC_Aug_M2_C1_D5_FD_207648 | JGI IMG/M metagenome (GOLD analysis project Ga0316628, IMG submission 207648) | Wetland soil microbial communities from Old Woman Creek delta, Ohio, United States - OWC_Aug_M2_C1_D5_C | ecosystem: Environmental > Terrestrial > Soil > Wetlands | place: USA: Ohio... | reverse complement strand
TTCGCCCGTCGAGCGGGAAGGGGAGTTCCCGGAGCGTTTGCACCGAGCGGCGGCGGAGGGCCGGGGTCTCGCCGAGCGCAATCACCCACGCGATGTGCGCGTTCAGGGCGTAGGCGAGCGCGTCGGCCTCAGTCGGGAAGAGCTCGGGTGTCGAGAGGGGACCGTTGTGGGCGAGGGCGGAGAGGTACCAGGCGAACACCTGCTCTCGGGCGCCGCTCGGACCGCGGCGAGCGTCGTAGGCGCGCCTCGCCTGGAGGACGGTGGAGAGCGCCTCGTGCGTCGCCGGCAGGGCGGGCGGCCACGGTGTCAGGGCCAGGGGGAGGCGCGGCCCGACCGCGGCAGGGGCGCGGGCGCACGCGGCCGCCAGGCTCGCCAAGAGGATGCCGGAGACGGAGAGCAGCGACCGCCTGCGGGGGCACTCTGGGTTGCCGCGTCGCCCGGGCACGGCCCGGATTGTAGCGTCCCCGTTTCCGTCAGTGCCGGCCGCGGCCGCCACCGCTGCGAGCCGGTGCCGAGGCGCGCGGTGCGGAGGCCCCGGAAGAGACCCTGGGGGCCGGGGCGGAGCGCACCGTCGTCCCCCGGGAGGTCGGTCCGCTCCAGGTCCGGACGGGGGCCCGCGGAGCGACCTCACGGCTGATCCCGCCGGAGCGCGCCTGCACGCGCTGCTCGACCACGTACGGGCGTTCGTACGTCCGCACCGGGGCCGCGCGACGCGTGACGGGGCCCGCCCACCTGCTCGAGGGGTTCACGGCCGGGCCGGGTTGCCGAAGCGACCTCCGCTCGGATTGCACGCTCACCGAATTCTCGCGCTGGCGCAGGCTCTCGGCCGGCGGTCTTTCCGGTCGGGGGTTCGCCCGAGGAGGAGCAACGCGTTCGCTGGTGCCGGTGGTGGGCCGCTCGACCTCGCGCCGGACGACCGGCGCCGGTGCCGACCCCTGCGAGCGAACCTGGGTCCGCTCGCCGCGGGGCACCTCACGGCCGGTGTCGACCGGGACGCGCTGGCTCTCGGTGTTGCGGACGATCCAGCGGTTGGAGTCGCCCTCCCGGGTGACACGGACCGGCGGGCTCGACAGCTGCACACGCGGCGCACGGGCGACCTCGGTGGTGGTGCGCGACGGGGTGAAAGCGGTGGTGGGCGCCCCCGCCTGCGTGCCAGCGCCGCGCTCCCGGCGAAGGACGCTGGTGAGGTCCGGAACGGCCCTCTCGCTGGTGCCCTGACGGAAGAACGACTCGATGGTGCGCTCCGGGACGCCGCGCGAAGGGACCTGGGTCAGCATCGGTCCCGAGCGCACGATGCCGGTCCGATCACCGGGGAGGGCGCGCAGGAACCTGCCGGGGTCGAGGCGCGCGCGCTCGACGTTGCTGCTGTTGAATTGCGAGGTCGGGACGAACGTCCACGGGTGGGGGTCCACCTGGCCGAGGCGGACGCGGCCGGCGAAGTCATACGTCACCTCGCTCCACCGGGCGGGGTAGTTGTGGCCGCCTTCACCGTGGTGGCCGCCGTGGTGCTCGCCGTAGTACCACCAGTCGTAGTAGCCGCGGGGGCACCAGCCCACGTACCCCGGGGTGTACATCCAGTAGACCCACGCCGGCGACCACACGGGGTCCCATCCCCATACCCACCCGAACTGCGCGGACAAGTACCAGGAGCCGTAGTGGCTCGGATACCAGCCCCAGGGCTCGTACGAGATCCAGCTCCAGCCGACCGGCGTCCAGTACCAGCGGCCGTCGGTGTAGGGCGCCCAGCCGACAGCGACGTGTGGCTGCCACATCCAGCTGGAGAACGTCGGCTCGTACACCCAATCGCCGTACGAGTCGAGGACCGCGGCCCTTCCGGCATCGCGGGTTTCGACGTGCTCCGCCGTCACACCGCTGGAGGTCGGTTGCCTGCGCTCCTGGACCCAGTTCCAAAAGTCATCGGTCGTCTCGGAGAGGGCGGCCTTCTGCAGCGAACCGCTCTTGTCGACGGTCGCCTCCTCCCCTCCGCGCAGTAGCGCCGACCCCACTCCGACGGGGAGCTCGGCGAGACCGCTGTAGGCCTGGACGGAGATCTGATCCCCGGAGAGGGTGAGCCGGTAGAACCCCGGCCGATCGAGGTAAAGCGTCCCGGCGGGGGAGTCGAAGCGCACGGTGCCGTCGCCCCCCGCGGTCGGCGGGATCTCGACGGCGACGGTCCCCTGCGAGAGGTACAGGGCGGTCTTCTCGGCGGGATTGTCGCGGGAAAGCGCGAGGGCGTCGAAGTCCAGGGTGGAGAACTCGTCCACCCAGACCGTGCTGCCGTCGGCCAGCTGGACCTCCACCCGCGCCCCCCTCGAGGTGTCGAGGCGGTCCGCGGTGAGGACCGGCATGTTGACGACGGCATCGAGGGTCTCCTGGTTCTGCGCCGGCTGCAGCGTCGCGTACCGCTCGAGATAGGAGATGTAGCTCAGCGAGGTCGCGTCGTCCCCGCCATAGGCCAGCGGGACAACAGCAAGGGCCGCCAGAACCGCGGTAACCGCAACTGCGCGAGAGCGTTTCATGGGGCGCCTCCCTTCACCTCGCAGCCACGTACGTGCATAACTTGTGCCATCCGTCACTTGGGGAGGAGCTTGTCGAGAAGCACCTCGTGCTGGACCTGGCGCAGCTTGACGAGGGTGTGGGCCGGGTAGTACCCCGAGCGCAGCGAGACGTTGGGGTAGGTCACGCACCCGGGGCCGAGGAGGACACCCGGGTTGAGGACGGTGTTGCAGCCGGTCCGGCACCCGTCGCCGAGCACCGCCCCGAACTTCCGCAACCCGGTGTGGACGAGCCGCTCCTCGTGGCGGAACGTGACCTCCTGGCCGACGTTCTTGACGTTGGAGAGGATGGTCCCGGCGCCGAGGTTGACGTCGCGGCCGAGGATGCTGTCGCCGACGTAGTTCTGGTGCGGCGCCCGGGCCCCGTCGAGCAGAATCGCGCCCTTGACCTCGGTGTGCGCCCCGACCACGCATCCCCGACCCAAAACGACGCGGCCGCGCAGGTACGCGCCGGTCCGGATCTCGCACCCCTCGCCGACCAGCAGCGGGCCGTGGAGCACCGCCCCGGGCTCGATCCGGCAGCCGGGCGCAATGAAGATGCGGCCGCCGAGCACGTGGACGCCCGCCGGAAGCTGGCTGGCCAGCTCCCACCGCGTCCAGGTGGCGAGGTAGGCGTCGAGCGCCTCGCCCAGCGCCTCCCAGACCGGACGCCCGGAACGGAACAGGGCCGCGTGTTCGAAGTCTGCCAGCGCGAAGAACTGCTCCGTTTGGAAGGCACTCATGCGCCCAAGTATAGCGTCGGCAGCTACGGCTGGACCTCGGGGCCAACCGGCCGCTTGACGACCACGAGGGTCTGGTCGTCCTCCGGCGTGGCGGCCGCCGCGTAGCGACTGACAGCCTGGAAGAGCGTCTGCACGATCTCGGCGGCGGGCCGGTCGGCGTGCCGCCGAACCAGCCGCTGTAGCCGCTCGAGGCCGAACTCCTCCCCCGTGCTGTGGTGGTGGCACTCGGTGATCCCGTCGGTGTAGAGGACGAGGATGTCTCCCGGCCGGACCAGCGCGAATCCCCGCAGGTAGGTCGCGTCCGGCGAAGGTCCGAGCACCATCCCGCCCTGGCGCAGGTACTCGACCTCGCCGTTGGCGCGCAGCAGAAAGGGCAGCACGTGCCCGGCGTTGACGTAGATCAGGTTCCCGTTGGTCTCCAGCTCGGCGAGGAACATCGACACGAACTTGGAGGTGAGCTTGGAGCGGTTGATGATCGCGTTGAGCCGCTCCACGGTGCGGACCAGTTTGAAGTCGCGGGTCAGCCCCATGCGCAGACCGACGTAGACGTCGCGCACCTGAAGCGCCGCGGGGAGGCCGTGCCCGGAGGCATCGGCGATCACCAGATCGAACACGTCGGGCGTGACGGGAATGTAGTCGTAGAAGTCCCCGCCGACGATCTCGGCCGGCCGCGAGTCGCCGGCGATGTCGTATCCGGAGTAGCGCGGGGTGCGCTTCGGCAGGATCGAGGTCTGGATCCTCCGCGCGTCCTGGAGGATCTCCTCGAAGCGCTCCTGGCGCAGCTTCTGGTTGATCGCCAGGCGGACGATGTTCAGGGACGACTGCAGGTCCTCGAGCGACCCGCGACCCGAGTCGACGTCGAACGAGATCAGGTAATCGCCGTCGGCGATCGCCACCGCGGCGAATCGCTCGCCCGTGCCGAGCTGCGTCTCGAGCGCGGGGTCGAGCGCGGGAGCGTTGCGCGCCATGACCACCATCCCGGAGTCGAGAGCAGCCTCGATGGCGGCGTAGTTGGCCGGCACCCGCGTTCCAATCGTGGTCGGGTCCGCCGTCCCGAAGACCTGCATCAGCAGGTACTCGTCCTCGTCCAGGCGGTAAATGCGACCGCCGACGATGCCGAGCTCATCGTGGAAGTTGGCCGTCATGTACGACGCGACGTTGCGAATCGTCCCGAGGATGTCGCCGGCGTGCTCGATGGCATCGAGCGTGCGCTCGACGCGACGGAAGAGGGACTTCGGGGTGCTGGCGCTCGCCTGCACCGGTTTCCTTCGGCGACTCATCGCAGTTTCCTCGCTGGCAGCGCGGAGTTTTCGCAAGTGGGACCCGCGCGACCCCTGGATCTTACCACTCCTCGCCGAGAGAGCCCCTAGTGCGGGGTGGCCGACGCGTGGGGCGCGTTGATCTCGGCGAGCAGGTCGCTGGCCTCGCGCTGGTCCGGCTCCAGCGAGAGCGCCTTCTCGAGGTCCTTGCGCGCGCGGTCCGGGCGGTTGCGCATGAGCTCGACGCGGGCGATCGCGACCCACGGCTCGGCGAGCTTGGGCCCGAGCGCGCGGGCGCGCTTGTAGAGGTGGAGGGCGGTTCTGGTGCGGCCGCTGGCGAGCTCCAGGTCGCCGCGCACCACCAGGACGTGAGGGGTGGCGGTGGAGATGTTCACCGACCTGAGGGCCGTCTCCGCCTCGCCTTCCATCCCCTGCGCGCGGTAGAGGGAGGCCAGGTTGCCGAGGATGACCGGGTCGTCCGCGGAGATCGACAGCGCCTTGGCGTACGCCTCAAACGCCCCCTGGACGTCCCCGCTGCGGCGGCGGGCGACGCCGACGTTGCCCCAGCCGGCCGCGAACCGGGGGGCCAGTTGGGTGGCGTACAGGAAGTAGCGGAGGGCGATGTCGGGGTGGTTGGCACGCAGCTCGTCGGCGCCGCGATTGTTGAGGTAGAGGGCCGTGATCCACAGGTCGTTGAGCGGCTGGACGGCGGTGGGCGGCTCGTGCGGGCGGCGATCGAAGTCGAAGTACTGCCACTCGGTACCGTAGGGAAGTGCCGCCACCACATGGTTGTTGACGATGATCAGATCGCCCTCTTTCTCGCTCGCTTGCGCCCGCCTGACGAGGGCCGTGGTCACCGGAACCCCGAGCGAGCGCCCCATCGCCACGAAGAGGTTGGTGAACGACAGGCAGTTGCCCTCGCGGTGCGCGAACGCCTCGCCGGCCGTGTAAGTGCCGCGGTAGGAGTAGCGGAACGGGAACTTGCTCTCGTCGAAGAAGGCCGCCTGCAGGCGGTGGAGGCGTTCGGACGCGTTGCCGAGGCCGGCGAGCTTCTCCGCCGTGGCCCGCATCGGCTCGGTGACGGCGAGCGGGTCAGGCACGTCGCGGACGTCCACGCCACGCCGCGTCAGCTCCGCCGCCCACTGGCTGGGGGTGAGGAACATGTACGTGGGCTTGGAGCTCACGCACCCGGCGGCGACGAGGGCCAGGAGCGGCAGGGCGTTGCGCAGGGGGCTCACACCCGAAGTATACGGAGATCAATCGGATCGGTTGCGCCCCTTCGCCGAAATGTCGCGGGTGGTGCTAGGCTGCGCCGACGGTCCCGGGGGGAGGTCGCGATGTCATTTGAAAACCTGGTGGTGGACAACTCCGACGGGGTTCGCTGGATCACCATCAACCGCCCGGCCAAACTCAACGCCCTCAACGCCGCAGTCATCTTCGAGCTCGGCCGTGCCTTCGCGGAAGCGGCGGCCGACCCGGCGGCCCGGGCGGTCGCGCTCACCGGCGCCGGGGAGAAGGCGTTCGTCGCCGGCGCCGATATCGGCGAGTTCGTCGGCCTGACCGCCGAGGCCGCGCAGGAGCTGTCGCGTAGGGGCCAGCGTCTCTTCGAGGCGATCGCCGCGATGGACAAGCCGGTGATCGCGGCGGTCAACGGCTTCGCCCTCGGCGGGGGATGCGAGCTCGCGATGGCGTGCCACCTGCGGGTTGCGGCGAGCGGGGCGCGGTTCGGCCAACCCGAGGTCAAGCTCGGGCTGATCCCCGGGTACGGCGGGACGCAGCGCCTGCCGCGCCTCGTCGGTCGGGCACGAGCGCTCGAGCTGCTCCTCACCGGGGCGACGATCGACGCCGCGACGGCCCACGCGTGGGGCCTGGTGAACCGGGTGGTCGAGCCGGCGGCCTTGCACGACGCCGCGCAGGGGCTGGCCCGGGAGATTCTGGCCGTGGCGCCTCTGGCCGTGGCGCGGTGCCTGGAGACGGTCGAGGTTGGGCTCAACCTGCCGCTCGCGGAGGCGCTGCGCCACGAGGCGGCGCTGTTCGGCCTCTGCTTCGCCACCCGCGACGCCCGCGAGGGCATCGCGGCGTTTCTCGAGAAGCGGGCGCCGCAGTTCACCCGCAACTGAGGCTGCACGGGGAATGATCCGCCCCGGCCGCCCCTTTCGCTGAGCGGGGGAGCTCGTCGGGGCGCCTGGCCGCGGGTCGCTGCACTTCCCGTGCCGCCGTCCGACTGCTGCTCTCCGGCAAGACTGGACTCGGTACGACCGGGAAGGGGCGACCATGAGCGACGCGGCACGCACGACGAACCTCGGGATCGTGGGCTGGGACGAGTACGAGTACGTCGTCTCCGACCTCGAGCGCGCGGCACGCTTCTACACCGAGAACATGAAGCTGTCCGAGGTGGCGACGCGCGACCCGAGGCGCGCGGCCGAGACCGGCGAGGACGCGGTGCTGTTCGCGGCGGGGAAGGCGCGGGTCGTCTGCGTCGTCCCCAAGCAGGAGGGCTCACGCGCCCAGCGCTGGCTCAAGCGACACCCGGAGGGCGTCGCGGTGCTCGGGGTGCGGGTCAGGAACGCCGAGGAGACGAGGCGCCGCCTCGAGGAGCGCGGGGCGACCTTCATCACAGCGATCGTGGACGAGCGCGACGGGGAGGGGCGGTCCTACCGGTGGTTCGAGACCGCGACGCCGCTCGGGGACGTGCGCTTCCGCTTCGTCGAGCGGGCGAGCGGGGCGCTGCCGCCGGGGTTCCGGCGGATCGAGCCGGCGGCCCACGCCAACCCCTACGAGCTGCAGGTGATCGACCACGTGACCTCGAACTTTCTGACGATCGCCCCGCACGTCTCCTGGCTGCGCGACGTGATGGGGTTCGAGGAGTACTGGCGGGTGCACTTCCACACCGCGGACATCCACGGCGGCGAGGGCGGCTCCGGCCTTGCCTCGATCGTGATGTGGGACCCCGAGTCCGGCATCAAGCTCGCGAACAACGAGCCCGCCGCGCCCAACTACGAGGCAAGCCAGATCTACAAGTTCGTCGAGACGAACCACGGGCCCGGCGTCCAGCACGTCGCGTTCCATCTGCCGAAGATCGTCCCGGCGGTCGAGGGCCTCAAGCGGTCCGGGATCGATTTCCTCGACACGCCGGTCACCTACTACGACATGCTCCCCCAGCGCCTGGCCGAGAAGCGGATCAGCAACTTCCGCGACAACATCGAGGAGCTCAGGCACCTCGGGATCCTGGTGGACGGCGAGGACGACCGCTACCTCCTGCAGATCTTCATGGTGGAGGGGGGCGTGATGTACTCCTCGGAGATCGCCGGGCCGTTCTTCTACGAGCTGATCCAGCGCCGCGGCGCCCGCGGTTTCGGCGAGGGCAACTTCAGGGCCCTGTTCGAGGCGATCGAGCGCGACCAGAGCGCCCGCACCGCCCTGCAGAGCCACTACATCAGCGGGGCCGGCTCCTGATGCGGCTCGCCACGGTGCGCGACCGCAAGGGGCTGCGCGCCGCGGTCCTGACCGGCCGCGGCACCGGGGCGTGCTGGGTCGCGATCGCCGACGCGGCCCGCGTCGCCCTCGGCGACAAGCGCTGCCCGGAATCGCTCGTGGGTCTGCTGGCGCGCGACGGCCCGCGCCTGGAGACGCCGCGCCTGGTGATCGAGGCGCTGGCCGGCGAGACGCCACGCGAGGTGCAGCGCTGGACCCTCACCGAGGTGCGCTTCGCCCCGCCGGTTCCCGAGCCCGGGGCGTTCCTCGACTTCTACTCGTTCGAGGGGCACGTGCGGGCGGCGCGGGCGCGGCGCGGCCTCGACGTCCCGCCCGAGTGGTTCAAGTACCCGGCCTACTACCGCTCCAACCACCGCTCGTTCGTCGGCGCCGGCGACGAGGCGCTCTTCCCGGAATCGGAGAGCAAGATGGACTACGAACTGGAGCTCGCGGCGGTGCTCGGTGCGCCGCTGGCGAGCCCAACCCCGGCGGCGGCGGAGGCGGCGATCGCCGGCTACTGCCTCCTCAACGACTGGAGCGCCCGCGCCATCCAGCGCGAGGTGATGGCGGTGGGGCTGGGTCCGAACAAGGGAAAGGACTTCGCCACCTCGCTCGGACCGTGGCTCGTGACGCCGGACGAGGTCGGCGAGATGTCATCGGTGGAGCTGGCGGCACGGGTCAACGGCGAGGAGTGGTCGCGGGGCAGCGTCGGCTCCATGCACTGGACCTGGGGCGAGATGCTGGCGTTCGCCGGGGAGGGCACCCGGTTCGAGCCCGGCGACGTCATGGGGTCGGGGACCCTGCCCGGGGGTTGCGGCCTGGAGCTCGGTCGCTTCCTCGAGGTCGGCGACGTGGTCGAGCTGGACGGGGGCGAGAGGTTCGGGGTGCTGACCGGAACCGTGCGCCGTCGGGGGGGACAGAGATGATCCACAGGTTGCAGCGCGGAACCGTTCCGGCCACGCCGCACACGGTCTTCAAGCCGGACGGCGAGCTGGCGTACGAGCACTGTCTCACGCGCCGTGGCTTCGAGGGTGCCTACACGATCATGTACCACAGGAAGCCGCCGCACTGGGTGCGCGAGGAGGAGGACCTCGGCGCCCACCCGGGCGCGGCGGAGCCCACCTGGGACGGCGCCGTCAGGAGGCGGCACTTTCTGTCGGGCAACGTGCCGGCGAACGGCGACCCGTTCGCGAGCCGACACCTATTGCTGGCTAACGCCGACCTCGGAGTGTGGATCGCCCGGCCGGACCGCGATGACCCGACGCTGGTCGCCAACGCCGACGCCGACGAGCTGACGTTCGTCCACCAGGGCTCGGGGAGGGTGGAGAGTCCGCTCGGCGTCGTGCACTTCTCGTCCGGGGACTACGTGTACATGCCGCGGGCGCTCCCGCACCGCTGGCGCCTCGCCGGTCCGACGTTCCTACTGGTTCTGGAGGCGCGCTCGTGGATCGACGTGCCGCACCAGTTCCGCAATCCCTCGGGCCAGCTCCGCATGGACGCGCCGTACACGCACCGTGACTTCAAGGAGCCCGAGTGGCCGGAGGGCGGGCCGGCGACGCTCGCCGCCCCGCGCGAGCTGAAGCTCCTGCGCCGCGGCCGCGTCTCGCGGGTGGAGTGGGCGAACGACCCGTTCGACGTCATCGGCTGGGACGGCCAGGTGTGGCCGTTCGCGTTCCCGATCCGGGCCTACAAGCCCAAGACCGGTATGATCCACCTCCCGCCGACCACCCACATCACCTTCGCCGGCGGCGGCTTCGTCGTGTGCTCGTTCGTGCCTCGAATGCTGGACTGGGGGCCGCAGGCGATCCCCTGTCCGTACCCGCACTCCTCGGTGGACTGCGACGAGGTGATCTTCTACGTCGAGGGTCAGTTCACCAGCCGCCGCGGGGTTGGACCCGCCTCGCTGACGCTCCACCCGGTGGGCGTGCCGCACGGCCCCCACCCGGGGCGGTACGAAAACTCGGTGGGCGTCAGGCGCACCGATGAGCTGGCCGTCATGTTCGACACCTTCGCGCAGCTCCTGCCGACCGACAACGCGCGTGCGGTCGAGGACCCCGGGTACAACCGCGGCTGGGTCGAGGGCACGGTCGCCGGCGTCATGGAGTGAAGGGCGGCCGTCCGGGCGCGGGGAATGGCGCAGTGCCTCCTGCGTTTGGTCGAAACGGGATGGCATCCGCAAACTTCATCTGGCGTCCGCGCCCCGATGACCTGGAGAACTCCAACGTCGGCCGACTGATGCGGCGCCACGGGATCGCGACCACCGCCGGACTGCGCGAGCGGGCAGCCCGCGAGCCGGAATGGTTCTACCCTGCGGTGCTCGAGGACCTCGGGGTGGAGTGGTTCGTGCCGTACCGACGCCTCCTCGACGACTCGCAGGGGCTGCCCTGGACCGACTGGTTCCTCGGGGGCCGCCTCAACCTCGTGCACAACGTGCTCGACCGGCACCTCCGCAACGGGCACGGCGCGCGGCCCGCGGTGATCTTCGAGGGCGAAGACGGCGAGGCGGCGTCGCTCTCGTATGCCCAGCTGGGCGAGCGCGTCGCCCGGCTCGCCGGCGCCCTCGCCGGCCTCGCCGTCGGGGCGGGGGAGTCGGTCGGCTTCTACCTGCCGATGACCGCGGACGTGGTGGTCGCGCTTCTCGCGTGCCTCAAGATCGGTGCCGTCCCGGTCCCGGTGTTCGCGGGGTTCGGCCCGGACGCGCTCGCCGCGCGCCTCGCGGACGCCGGGGTGCGGGTCCTCCTGACGGCGGACGGCACAGTACGGCGCGGCAGGGAGGTGCGCCTCAAGGATACGGCGGACGCGGCGTGCGCCCTGGCGCCGCTGGTGACCAAGGTCGTGGTCCTCCGGCGCACGGGGAGCGCGATCGCCTGGAACGCGGAGCGCGACCTCTGGTGGCACGAGCTCGAACAAACGGGGCCGGCGACATTCCCGACCGTGCCGCTCGACGCCGATGCCCGCTCGCTCATCCTCTACACCTCGGGCACCACTGGCCGCCCCAAGGGGGCGGTACACACCCACGCCGGTGTGCAGGTGGTGACCGCGAAGGAGGTCGGCTACCACCTGGACGTGCGGCCCGGCGACGTCATGTTCTGGCTCACCGACATCGGGTGGATGATGGGGCCATGGGAGATCCTCGGGACGCTGTTCCACCGCGGGACCGTGGTGCTACTCGACGGCGCACCGGACTACCCGACGGCGGACCGCATCTGGGCGATCGCGGAGCGCCACCGCGTGACCCACCTGGCAATGGCGCCGACGGTGGTGCGGCTGCTGGCCTCGCACGCCGACGGCGATCCCCGGCGCCACGACCTTGCCAGCCTGCGGGTCCTCGGCTCCACCGGGGAGCCGTGGGACGAGACGTCCTACCTGTGGTACTTCCGCAACGTCGGCGGCCGGCGCTGCCCGGTGATCAACATCTCGGGCGGCACCGAGCTGATGGGGTGCCTGCTCGCCCCGCTGCCGACCGCGCCGATCAAGGCGTGCTCCCTGCAGGGGCCGGCGCTCGGGATGGACGTGGACGTTTTCGACGAGTCGGGGAGTTCGGTACGCGGGGAGGTCGGGTACCTGGTGTGCCGCAACGCAGCACCCAACATGACCCGCGGCTTTCTCGGCGACCGCCGGCGCTACCTCGACACCTACTTCGCGCGCTTCGGCGAGCGGGTGTGGTGCCACGGCGACTGGGCCCTCGCCGACGCGGACGGCGCGTGGTTCATCACCGGCCGCGCGGACGACACGCTCAAGATCGCCGGCAAGAGGGTGGGGCCGGGAGAGGTGGAGGCCGCCGCCATCTCGCACCCGGCGGTGCGTGAGGCCGCGGCGGTCGGTGTGCCCGACGATGTGAAGGGCACGCGGCTGGTGCTCGTCGCCGTGCCCGCCCCCTCCTACACGCCGACCGAGCGCCTCACCCAGGAGGTGAGCCGGCACGTGGAGGCGCGCCTCGGGCCGGCGATGCGGCCGGCGCAGGTGGTCTGGGCGGCGGCGCTGCCGGTGACCCGTTCGGGGAAGATCTTGCGCGGCCTCATCGGTCGAGTACTGGCGGGGCAAGCGCCGGGCAGCACGGCGAGCGTGGCCAACCCGGAGGCGCTCGCGGCGTTGGCGAGCCGCGCGGGTGAGCAGTCCGCTTGACGTGCGCGTGCGGTGCGCAATGATAGGCGCGGCATGAGCAAGCCCCCCGACCACCTCGTCTTCGACTGGAACAGCGTCGAGCCGCCGCCGGCGAGCCTTCCGGCTGCCGTCACCTTCGACGACGAAACCCTGCGCGACGGCCTGCAGAGCCCCTCCACGCGGCACCCGTCGCTCGAGGAGCGGGTGCGGTTCCTCGAGTTGGCCGCTGCGGTGGGCGCCGCCTCGGCCGACGTCGGGCTCCCGGGTGCGGGGGCGCGCGCGGCCGCCGATGCCGAAGCCCTGTGTCGGGCGATCTTCGATGCCGGCATCCCGCTGGCTCCGAATTGCGCTGCGCGCACCACCGAGGACGACATCCTGCCGATCCTCGAGATCGCCCAACGCACCGGTCGCCCGGTCGAGGTGGCCCTGTTCCTGGCCTCCTCCCCGATCCGCTGCCACGTCGAGGGGTGGTCGCTGGACGAACTCCTCCGGCGGACCGAGCGGTGCGTCGCCTTCGCCGTCCAGCGCGGAGCGCCGGTGACGTTCGTGGCGGAGGACGCCACGCGCTCGCACCCGGACGACCTGCGGCGCGTCTACGGCGCGGCGGTGGCCGCAGGGGCCACGCGGGTGTGCATCGCCGACACCGCCGGTCACGCGACCCCCGGCGGGACGTTCCGGCTGGTCGCCTTCGTGCGGCAGATGCTGGCGGAGAGCGCCTCTCGGGTAGGTATCGACTGGCACGGCCACGACGACCGCGGGCTCGCCGTGGCAAACGCGCTGGCCGCGGTGTGGGCGGGGGCCGATCGGCTGCACGCGACCGCCCTGGGGATCGGCGAACGGGTCGGCAACCCGCCGATGGAGCAGCTCCTCGTCAACGCGCGCCTCCTAGGCTGGGCAAGGCCGGACTTCTCGCGCCTTATGGAGTACGCGGAGCACGCCAGCCGCATCACCGGCATCCCGATACCGCCGGGGAAGCCGGTGGTCGGCCGCGACGCCTTCCGGACCTCGACGGGCGTGCACGCCTCGGCGATCATCAAGGCGGCGCGCAAGGGCGACGAGCACCTGGTGGACCTCGTCTACTCGGCGGTTCCGGCGGCGTGGCTGGGAAGACAGCAGGAGATCGAGGTGGGGCCGATGTCCGGCGCCTCCAACATCCGCTCGTGGCTGCTCGCCAACGGCTATGCCGACGAGCCCGCGGCGGTCGAGCGCATCCTCGCAGCCGCCAAGCGGGCGGACCGGACCCTGAGCGACGAGGAACTGCACGCCCTGGTGGCCGGCAGCCCGGCCGGCACGGCGTGAGCGGCGGGACCAGACGTGCGCGCGTTCGACTGGAACACCGGCGAGGGCGAGGCGCGGGACACAGCGCGGCCGCTGACGTTTCTCGACGAGACCCTGCGTGACGGCCTGCAGTCGCCCTCGGTGCGCCACCCCGCGATCGCGGAGAAGATCGCCCTCGTCCGCCTGATGGACGACGTCGGCATCGCGACGGCGAGCGTCGGGTACCCGGGCGCTGGCGAGCGCGCGCGCCGCGACGCCGAGACGCTCTGCCGGGAGATCTCCCGCTGCCGCCTGCGCATCACCCCCAAGTGTGTGGGCCGGACCTGCGCGGAGGACGTGCTGCCCGTCGTCGAGGTGGCGCAGCGCGCCGGCACGGCGGTCGAGATGGGGATGTTCCTCAGTGCCTCGCCGATCCGGCGCTACGCCGAGGGGTGGGAGTGGGAGCGCCTGCTGCGGATGACCGAGCGTTGGGTGTCTTTCGCGCGCGAGTGCGGGCTGCGCGTGCTCTTCGTCACCGAGGACACGACCCGCTCCCGCCCAGAGGACCTTGCCAGGCTGTACCAGACGGCGGTGCGCGCCGGGGCGCAGCGCGTATGCCTCGCCGACACCGTCGGCTGCGCCGTCCCGGCTGGGGTGGAGGCCCTGGTACGCTTCGTGCGCGCCGGCCTCGCCGACGCCGGGGGAACGGGCATCGGCCTCGACTGGCACGGCCACGACGACCGCGGGTTGGCGGTGGCCAACGCCCTCGCCGCGGCACGCGCCGGAGCCGACCGCCTGCACGGCACCGCCCTCGGGGTGGGGGAGAGGGTGGGCAACACGGCGATCGAGAGGCTCCTGTGCAACGCCGCGCAGCTCGGCTGGGCCCGTCTCAACCTCGCGGGCCTGCCCGACTACCTGCGCGCGGCCGCCTCGGCGCTGTGCCTGACGACGGACGGGTCCGCGGCGGCCACCATGAACTCGACGACCGCGCCGGGTGTCGCGGCTCCACCGGAGGCCGTCCGGGGCTCCAGGGCGCGCTGATCCCACCCGTCGTCACTCCGAGGTTGCGCGGGGCGCGGTGGCCGTGCACAATGCCCCGTCCGTTTGTGCCTCGGAGGGAGCCGTGAAAGTCCACGAGTACCAGGCAAAGGAGATCCTTGCGCGCTACGGGGTCGCGATCCCGCGCGGCCGCGTCGCCGCTCGCCCGGAGGAGGCGCGCGCGATCGCGAAGGAGCTGGGCGGCAAGGTGGTGGTGAAGGCCCAGGTGCACGCCGGGGGGCGCGGCAAGGCGGGCGGGGTGAAGCTCGCCGCCGATCCCGAGCAGGCGTTCGAGGTGGCGCGCGCGATCCTCGGCATGAAGCTGGTTTCCAGGCAGACCGGGCCCGAGGGGAAGATCGTCCGCCAGGTACTGGTCGAGGAGGCGCTCGCCATCGCCCGCGAGCTGTACCTCGGCGTGGTGCTCGACCGCACCGTCGGGCTTCCGGTGCTGATGGCCTCGAAGTTCGGCGGGATGGAGATCGAGGAGGTCGCGGCGGAGCACCCGGAGGCCATCCTCAAGGAGCACTTCGACCCGTGCGGTGGGCTGCAGGCGTACCAGGCGCGGAAGCTCGGCTTCGCGCTGGAGCTGTGGGGCGACACTCTCAAGAAGTTCACGAGGTTCGTCACCGCACTTGCGCAGGCCTACAACGAGAGCGACGCGACGCTCGCGGAGATCAACCCGCTGCTGATCACGGCGGACGGCGACGTGCTCGCCCTCGACGCCAAGATGAACTTCGACGACAGCGCCATCGACCGCCACCCCGACATCGGGAAGATGCGCGACCTCAACGAGGAGGCACCGCTCGAGGTCGAGGCCTCGAAGTACGACCTCAACTACATCAAGCTCGACGGCGACATTGGCTGCATGGTCAACGGGGCCGGCCTGGCGATGGCGACGATGGACATCATCAAGCACCACGGGGGCGCCCCGGCAAACTTCCTCGACGTCGGCGGCGGGGCGAGCCAGGAGCGGGTGGAGAACGCGTTCCGCATCCTGCTCTCCGATCCCGCGGTCAAGGCGGTGCTGATCAACATCTTCGGGGGGATCGTGCGTTGCGACATGATCGCCGCGGGAGTCGTGGCGGCGGCCAAGAGCCTCAAGGTCAAGGTGCCGATCGTGGTCCGTCTGCAGGGCACCAACGTTGAGGAGGGCAGGAGGATCCTGGCGGAGTCGGGGCTC
>Ga0316628_100001749_pt1 | contig 15594 bp, 13 predicted proteins | sample OWC_Aug_M2_C1_D5_FD_207648 | JGI IMG/M metagenome (GOLD analysis project Ga0316628, IMG submission 207648) | Wetland soil microbial communities from Old Woman Creek delta, Ohio, United States - OWC_Aug_M2_C1_D5_C | ecosystem: Environmental > Terrestrial > Soil > Wetlands | place: USA: Ohio... | reverse complement strand
CGCGATCGGCGTCGCCGCGATGACCGTGGCGATGGCTCTGATGACCGGCTACCGCCAGGAGCTCGAGCGCAAGCTGATCGGCGCCAACGCGGCGATCGTCGTCTATCCCCTCGGCGGGCGCGAGCTCAGTCCGGCGGAGCTCGCGGCGGTCGCCGCCGAGCCGGGCGTGCGCGAGGTGCGGCCGGTCGTGTTCGGTCACGGTGCGATCGAGAGCGTGGCGCTGCCGCAGGGCGTCGACGTCACGGTGCGTGGCGTCGATCCCGGTGGCGAGCAGCTCGGTGGCACCCGCTTCGACCTGCGGCGTCCGGCGGACGGGTTGCCCGGTGTCGTCGTCGGCAGCGAGCTTGCCCAGCGCCTCGGCGCGCAGCCCGGCACCGTCCTGCGCTGGGCGGCGCTCGGGCTGACCGACGGCGCGCCGCGCTTCGCCTTCGCCAGCCTGCGCGTGGTGGGGACCTTCACCACCGGCTTCTCGGAGTTCGATCGCGCCTGGGCGGTCGCTGACCGCGAGGAGGTCAGGCGGGTGGTCGGTCGACCCGGCGCGGTGTGGGAGGTGCGGCTGGACGACCCCTCGGCGGCGCCGGCGACGGCGGACCGCATCTCCGAGCGCCTCGGACCCCACTTCCTGGTCAGCGACTGGCAGCGCATGAACGGCGAGCTGTACACCGCCCTGCGCGTGCAGCAGCTGATGCTCTTCCTGGTGCTGGGGCTGATCGTGGTGGTGTCGACGTTCAACGTCGCCTCGACGCTGGTCGTGCTGGTGCGGGAGCGCATGCGCGACGTCGGCGTGCTCGAGGCGATGGGCCTGCCGCCCGGCGGAGTGCGTGCCGTGTTCGTGACCTACGGCGGGGTGCTCGGAGCGGCGGGGGTGCTCCTCGGTCTGGGGATCGGCGCTGGCCTGTCCTGGGGCCTCGACCGCTTCCATGTGATCCGGTTCGCGCCCGAGGTGGCGGCGATCTACTTCATCCGCGCCGTGCCCTTCCACGTCGAGGCGCGCGACCTCGGGGCGATCGCCGCTTTCGCGGTCGTCGCCAACTTGCTGGCCTGCCTGGCCCCGGCGTGGCGGGCGTCGCGGGTCGATCCGGCCGCCGCTCTGCGTTACGAGTAGGCCCTCGCGGGACCTCGACAGATAGACGAAGGGGGCCGGTTTCCCGGCCCCCTCGAGTTGGTGGGCGTGTGAGAGGAGCGGTTCTGACCGCCTTTGGGTCCCCGGTCCTCCTGACGAATGCCAGGAGGGGGTTCCCGGAAGGCCGGGCCGCTTGCGCGTCCCAGTTGTCAACGGTATGTACGACGTTGGAGGCCCAGGGGTTTATTCCCGGGAGAAGAAAGTTGCGGAATCGAGGGTGGCCCATGCGAGAAGTGCATGCGAGAGGTGCCAGGCGAATAGATTTACCAGTTTAGGTTGAGGCCGGGATGCGTCCCCGACTTGCCTGAAGGGGTTGGTTTCCTCCATCATTCCGCGAAATCAGCTCGCCAGAGCGCCCGAGGAGGGGTTACCGATGCGATGGAAGGCTTTCCTGGCTGTTGTGTTCCTGGGCCTCACCGGCCCGCAGGCTTCGCGGAGCAGCTCGCTCCTGGTCGGCTACAGCCCCGGCTGCCGGCCGCAGTCGGCGGCGTTCCCGATCTACGAGTGCAGCGGCTGGGGAGTCGCCGCCTTCGACGAAGCGACGGGGCAGCGATTGCCGGATGTCATCGCCCCCCAGAGCGGTGAATTCGAGGGAACCAACGTCGTAGTCAATGACCGCTGCGACATCCAGGCCGCCGACCAGATCTTCCAGGGCGAGACCGGCGACTACGTGGGCCTCTTCCGGCCCTACGGCAAGGACCACGTCGACAACGCCTGGTTCTATTCGCCGATGATGTCGCGCCCCTCCGAGATCCTGCTCGATGACTTCAACCTCCTGTACATCTTCAGTCAGCGAACCGGCGAGATCGTCCAGACGATCGACAAGGCCAGTCTGGGCCTGCCGAGCCTCGGGGCGCCGAACTATTCCGAGGGCGCCCAGCTGCTCGAGGACAAGCTCTACCTCTTTGCCGATTTCCAGAACTTCGGAGTGAACTCGGGGTACGAGGTGAAGCGACTCGACGGCGCTACCCGGGTGGTCGATCCGCTCTTCCACCTCCAGAGGAGCGTCTTCTTCGACCCGCAGCACGAGCTGCTCTCGCTGCTGCGGCTGGGCGTGAACTCGGCCGGCGAGCTGGTCGCATGGGAGCAGCTCACCGGAGCGGGTGGCTACTCCTACCAGCTGGAGCGATTCGATTCCCGCACGGGCCTGCTCCTCGGCACCGTCCGCACCGGGATCGCGCCCGCGATTTCGCAGAACGCGGGCGCGTCGTTCTTCGGCGGTCTGTTCTACACGGGTTGGAGCATCCTCCAGCCGGGGAGCGCCCAGATTCACCGCTACAGCGCGGACACCGGCCTTGAGGTCCAGCCGGCCTGGGACTTCGGGGACGCCGGGTATTTCTCCCCGCCCCTGGCGCGGCGCGACTGCACTCCGGACAATCGGGTGCTCCGCCTGCAGCAGGGGCGATTCGAGGTCACGGCCAGCTTCCGCACGCCCGCCGGCCAGACCGGTGATGCGCGGGCCGTCGGGCCGCGTACCGACGACAGCGGTCAGATGTGGTTCTTCGACAAGTCCAACGCCGAGCTGGTGGTGAAGGTCCTCGACGGCTGCGCGAGCAGCGGCAGCTACTGGGTCTTCCTGGCGGGGCTGACGAACCTGCAGGTCGAGGTGACGGTCACCGACACGACGACCGGGTCCCGCCGGACCTACTCGAGCGCACAGGGGCAGCCCTTCGTGCCCATCCAGGACACCGCCGCGTTCGCGGCCTGCCCGTAACGGTATGCGCCCGGTCCAGCTCCGCCTCGTCGCGGTCGCGCTGGTGGTGCTCGCGGGTTGCAGCCTGGGGGGCGGCGCCGCGAGCCTCGTCGAGGCGGAGCTGGCGGACATCCGCGCCGGTCGTCTCGACCAGGCCTACGGCCGCACCTCGGAGTTCTACCGGCAGCAGGTTTCGCGCGCCCAGTTCCAGAAGCTCGTGGAGAGCCACCCGACCCTACGCCAGAACCGCGACGCGCGCTTTCCCGACCGCAGCACCAGTCTCGTCAACGAGACGGCGCGCTTCCGCGGGACGCTCACCTCGACCGACGGCAAGGAGGAGTTCGTGTTCATCGGTCTGGTGCGCAATTCGCAGAAGGGTGCCTGGGAGATCAATCAGCTCGATTTCCTGGACCGCTGGGAGCAGTGAAGGCCGTGAAGCCCGCGCCCCCGGTTGGTGACCTCGACCGCCTGGGCGCCGATCCCGGACTCTGCGGACGCTGCCGCCATCGCGAGCTGCTGAGCTCCGAGCGCAGCGTCTTCCTGCGTTGCGGTCTGGCGGCGGTGGATCCGCGCTTCGCGCGCTATCCGAGCCTGCCGGTGCTGGGCTGCGCGGGCTTCGCCCCCGAGCCTGACGAGTCGCCCCCGGCGCGCTAGGGCCGGGTGAAGGCGTCGCGCGAAGGCTGGCGCTCAGCGCCTGCCGAGGCGCGCTGCCCGCTCGAGGTACTGGCGGGCGTGCTGGGCGTTGTCGGGGTCGGGATCGCTCGCGAGCCGCCGCACCTCTTCGATCCGCACCGCGGCGGCGAAGTCGTTGGGGTAGGGCTCGAGACCGGTCAGCGTGCGCGTCACCAGCCGTCGTGCGAGGTGGCGCAAGGCTGCCGGTCGGGCGGAGTCGCCGGCGACCGCCGCCGCGCCGCGCAGCAGGCCCTCCTCGAGGCGTCGGCGATGCTGGTCGAGCAGGTGGAGCGCCGCGTCCAGGATCTCCTCATCCTCGCGGTCGCTCGCCGACTGCATCCGCGCCGCGGTGGCGTCGAGCACGGCGCGGTAGGCGTCGTCGTCGGAATCGAATGTGCGTCCGCCCGAATCGAGCCGCAGCCGGGACAGCAGCTCGCCGTAGGCCGACGTCTCGGGGGCCCAGCGCACCGCGACGAGGTCTCGGGGCGGCGGCCGGCGGTCCGGACGCAGCGGCTGCCCGCTGGCGATCTCCGGCACCGCGTCCAGGAAGATCGAGGTCAGCGCCAGGGGCGCGCTGCGCGCGACGAGAGAGCCGAAGCCCGCCAGCAGCTCGGCCCACATCGGCACCAGGAGGACCCCGCCGGCGACGATCACCGCCCGCCAGCGGCGCGACAGGTCGGCGGGCAGGAGCTGCCCGATGCCGACCGTGAAGAACAGCAGTCCGAAGACGCCAAAGAACGAGAAGAGCCCGATCGGGAAGAGGCGAAGCGCGAGCGGCGGCGGCCTGAACACCGCCGGCAGCGCCTGCTGCGGGGCGTCCGGCGGGTAACGCAGCGGGATTCCCGCCGGGCTCGGCGCGTACCGCCACAGGATGGCCGTCGCGGTCAGCGGTTGATCGATCACCAGCCAGAAGAAGTCGAAGTCGGAGCCGCAAGCGCCCGGGCTGCCGAGCGGCAGCTTCTCGTCGCACGGCAGGGGCCAGAAGCCGGCCTTGGTCGTGCGCAGCCGCGCCAGGTAGGCGGCGGGGAAGCGGAACTCGATCGATCGCAGTGTGGTCGCGCCGGCGAGCGGCGGCAGGCGACGCCACCAATCGTCCTCGCTCGCGGACCTGGCGACGAAATGCGCCTCGACCGTTTTCCCCGCGTCCTCGAAGGCGAGCGCGGTGTGGAGGCGCAGACTGGCGGCCTCGGTGCCATGCCCGCCGCCGATCGGCACGATCGGTGGCGTGACCGTCCAGTAGGTGTCGAGCACCCGCGCCGTCGCCTGGCGGGTGGCATGCGACTCGAGCCACATCTCACGCAGCGGGATCGAGACGCCATGCCAGGCGAGGAGCAGGGCGAGCGTCCCGAAGCCGGCGGCGCCGAAGGCGATACGCCTCCCCAGGTTCGCGGCCAGCCCGCGAATGCCGCGCTGGGCGAGGTCGGTGGAGGAGGATGAGGGAGTGGGCGGCATGGCTTGCGAGCCGCCCCGGCACTTGTCACAGAGCGACGGCAGGGTTGGGGCCGGCAGAAGCTCGATCGTGAGGACGGTGAGCGCCAGAATTCTGCGCTCCGGACACCTGCCAGGCAAGAGGGCTGCCCGTCCGAGGTGCCATCCGAGGTGCGGCCGGGTGGCCCGTCAGAGGTGCCAGCCGAATAGTTTTACTAGTTTTCGGGCCGCCCTCGAGTCATGGCTTTTCGATCTGTCTCAGGATTCCCCGAATCTTGGCGCCCAGAGCCGTGGCGGCTGGTGGATCCTGGTTGGCCAGCACGATCAGGACCATTCCGCGCTCGATCTCGACCAGCGCATTGACGCCCTGGGTCCCCCCGGCCCAGCCGACTCCGACATCGTGATGTCCGCCGCGTCCCCCGCTGCTGGCGCCGCGCGGCGCCGGGCCGCCGAGCACCCAGTCGGTCCAGCCCGGCTCGAGCAGCTGGTCGGCGAGCAGGGCGTGGACGAAGCGCAGCAGATCGGGAGCGGTCGAATAGCCGCCGCCCGCGGAGCTGCCGCGTCCCGGGAGCGAGTCGGTGTTGGGCCGCCAGGGCTGGCTGGCGCTCTCGCGGGTGTACCCGATCGCGCGGTTCGCCACCTTCTCGTTGCGCCGGAACGAATCGCTGTCGGTCATGCCTGCCGGCCGGTACACCCAATCGCGAACCACGTCGTAGTAGGTCTTGCCCGACAGTCTCTCGATCAGGAGGCCGAGGACCACATAGCCGGCGTTCGAGTAGCGTTGGTCGCTGCCGGGCGGGAAGAGCAGCGGCTGATCGACGAACAGGGCGAGGAAATCGCGCAGGGTCAGGAGCTTCCCAGGCGGCGCGGCGTCGTAGCGGGGCCCGAAGATGTCGCCCAGGCCGGCGCGGTGCTCCACCAGCTGGTCGATCGTGACCTGACGGGAGACCTCGGGATTCGGGTAGTCCGGCCACCGGTCGCCCAGCCGGTCGCCCAGCCGGAGCTTGCCCTCCTGGGCGAGCCGGGCGATCACCACGCGCGTGAAGATCTTGTTGATCGAGCCCAGGTTCAGCTTCGTGTCGAGGCGGATCGGGATGCCGGCAGCGCGATCGGCGAGGCCGATCGAAGCGCTCACCAGCTCGCGACCGCCGAGCTCCACCAGCACGCTGCCGGAGAACCGCTCGGCGCGTCCCTCCTCGGCGATCAGGCGCTCGATCGCCGCCTTGGCCGCCGCGCGGTCGCGGGGTGCGGGAAGCGGGATCGGTGGCGCCTCGTCCTCCTCCTCGATCGTCTGGAGACCGACGCCGAGGATCTTGTGCGGAGGCGCCGGCTCGACCGCGAGGTGCAGCCGCAGACGCCTGCCGCTCGCCGCCCCGACGACGACCGCGTCGATGGAAGCCGCGGCCGTCGTCTCGACCTTCTCGATCCGCAGGGCACCCTGGTCCTGGAAGACCTTGCGCAGGAACGCGGCGCGATCCGCGGCCGGGCGGTCGGCGAGCGCAGCCGGGGCGTAGCTCGTTTCGATGAAGGCGCGCAACCGCGTTTCGTCGCCGCTCGCGAAAGCCTCGAGAAAGGCTCCCAACCGCTCGCCGGCCGGGCCGTCGGGGAGCCTGGGCGACGGCGCGTTCGCCGTTTGAGCGGCGGCCGGGCCGGCCAGAGCGATGCAGAGCAGTGCGAGACGAAGGCTGGCGCGCAGCATGCGAGGGCCCTCCTGCGAGGCCTGTCCTACCGGATGAAGAACGCCGGAGACACGGAAAGGTTCCCGCCCGGGCGCCGAGCCCGGGCTAGAGGTCGCGGCGCTCGAGGCGCCAGGCGGCGAGCAGCGGCGGCACCGCGGTCCACACGAGGAGGGAAAGGCCGAGCAGGATCCCGGCGCCGAGCGGCCCGCGGGTGAAACGCAGGAAGGCGAGTGAGGCGGCGCCGAAGGCGGTCGTGCCCTCCGCTCCGAGCAGGGCGCCGGTGCGCACCGCGTCGGCGGGATTGACCAGCACGGCGACGATCAGCACCCGCGCCGCCGGTCCCGAGGGCAGCAGCGAGGCGACGCCCAGGGCGGCGACGTCGAACAGGACGATCGCGGCGAACCACACGACCAGGGCGAGGGCCAGAGCGCGGGCCCGGCTGCGGCCGTTGCCGGTCACCAGCAGCGCGGCGAGGCCGAGGAAGATGGCGGTGAGAACGAAGGAGCCGGCGAGGAGCAGCGCGAAACCGCCGATCCCCTCGCCGCCGCTGCGCGCGAACACCACCGAGCCGGCGGCACCGAAGCCGACCGCCTGCGCCGCGGCGAGCGCCGCGAACAGGCCGAGCAGCTTGCCGAACAGGATCATGCGGCGGGCCACCGGCTGTGAGAACAGGAGCTCGGCCGAGCCGCGCTCCGGATAGAGCGACAGCACGCCCAGGAGGAGCGCCATCAGCGGCACCAGCAGCAGCACGAGCTGGACGAGCGAGGCGGCGGTGCGCGCGAAGTCCTGCACGCCGCTGCCGCCCGACAGGATGTAGCCCGAGGCGGCGACCGCCAGCGCCAGGCCGGCGAACACCAGGGCGAAGATCTGCGTCCAGCGCGAGCGCACCGCGAGCAGCAGCTCCTGGCGGGCGCAGAGCAGCAGCGCCGAAGCCGGCTTCATCGGCGATCCTCCGCCGCACCCGCCGGCGGGCCCGGCGCTCCGAACACGTCGGCCGCGGTGAGCGGCTGACCGGTGGCCGTCACCGGATCCTCGGCGCGTGACTCGGGGCCTGCGTGCGCCACCAGATGCGAGCCCATCGGTGTCTCGAGGCTCGCCACCCGGGTGTAGGCGGCGCGCGCCGCAGAGATCCACTCGCCGGTGCGGTGATCGGCGACGAAAGCGGTCGAGCCGGGGCGCAGCTGCGGATGCTCGGTGAGGTAGTCGCGCAGGCAGCCGATGTCGTCGAAGAAGAGCGGCAGCTCGCTCGGCGCCACGATCTGCGCCGCGAACCTGCGGTCCGAGACCGCCATGCGGCAGCTCGCGCAGGCGTCGTGACGGGTGTCGAGCTCGGCCGGCTGGAGCGGGCCGGAGCCGCAGGCGCCGACGATCGAGCCGAGCGCCAGCAGGAAGCCAATCGATCGTCCGGCGATGCGAGTCATGAGGTCGCCTCCGTGACCAGTTCGCGGTACAGGTCGTCGAGCCGGCCCTCCTCGGTCTGGAGCGACAGGAGCTCCATGCCGCTCACGCGCAGCGCCTCGAGCAGCGCCGGTCGCGCGGCGGCGGGACACGGGGCGACCAGGGTGTCACCCTCGAGGCGGGACTGCGGGGCGATCTCGCGCAGTCTCTCGAGCGGCGCCCGGGTCGGTTCGGCGAGGCGGACGCGCAGCGCGCCGCGCTGGGACAGGCGGTCTTGCAGCTCGCGCTGGGTGAGCGCCGCCACCAGGCGGCCCTCGACCAGGACCGCGAAGCGGTCGGCGAGGCGCTCGACGTCGCCCAGCTGGTGCGAGGTGAAGAAAACCGCCCGCCCGGCGCCGCGGCTCTCCTCGGCCAGCCGGTGGAACGCCTCGAGACCGGCGGGGTCGAGCGCCGCGGTGGGCTCGTCGAGCAGCAGCACCGGCGCTTGCGGCAGCATGGCGACGGCGAGCCCGAGGCGCTGCGTCATGCCGCCGCTGTAAGTGCCGACGGCGCGGGTGCCGGCGCCGTTCAGGTTGGCGAAGCGCAGCGCCTCGCCGACCCGCTCCGGCGGAGCGCCGCGCAGCGCGCGGTAGAAGTCCACGATCTCGCGGCCGCTGCAGCTGTCGGGGAAGGCGACCTTCTGCGGCAGGTAGGAGATCGCCCGTCGCGCCTCCGGCGCCGAGGCCGGCAGGCCGGCGGCGCCGATTCGCACGGTACCCGCGGTCGGCCGCAGCAGGCCCGCCGCCGCCTTGAGCGCGGTCGTCTTCCCCGATCCGTTGGGGCCGAGCAGCGCCACCACCTCGGCGGCGCCGATCGTGAGGTCGAGCGACTCCACGGCGCGCAGCGTGCCGTAGCGCTTGCTGAACCCCTCGTAGACGATCATCGCGGTCTCCTGCCGCCGAGCAGAACCGCCAGGCCGGCGGCGAGGCACAGCGCCGAACCGGCGACGCCGAGGGCGTGGGCGCGTCCGGCGCCGCGGCGCTCGGGAAGCGGCGCTCGCGAGACGGGTGGGTGGATCAGCGGATGGGGATCCTCGACCGGCACCGCGGCGAGCACCGGGAAGGCGCGCTCGGCCATCGCCAGCGTCGCGCCGGCGAGGCCCTGGGCCATGAGGTCGGCGGCGGTCAGGTTGCCGCGGAAGTGGTCGAAGACGTTCGACAGCCGGTACGGCCGGTCGCTGCGCCCGTCGCCGTCGAGGTCGGGCTCGTCGTTGTCCGACCAGTAGTTGCCGTCGAACACCGTGTCGGTGCGCTTGCCGACCAGGTCGAGCGGCGACAGGTTGGCGACGAACGAGTTGCCCTCGAAGCGGTTCTCACCGCACGAGTCGTACAGCACGATCGCATCGTCGGAGGAGGCGATCACGTTGCCGCGGAACACGTTGCGGTACGAGCCCTCCAGGAAGATGCCGCGCGCGTTGTCGGCGATCAGGTTGTCCTCCGCGACCACGTCGTCGCAGGCCTTGAACAGCAGTCCGACCGACGCGAAGCCGCGATTGTGGACGAAGCGGTTGTGGCGAAACGCAATCCGCCGTGAGTACATCAGGGCGGCGCCGGCGTCGGTGTTGGAGAAGGTGTTGTCCTCGAACGTGTTGTCGTCCGAGAACATGTAGTGCAAACCGTAGCGCAGGTCGCGCGCCAGGTTGCCGCGGATCGTGCCGTGGCTCGAGGACTGAACGTAAAAGCCGTCGCGCACCTCGGCGATGTCGTTGTCGACCAGCTGGAAGCCGTCGGTGTTCCAGACGTGAATGCCCGAGCCTTTCTCGCCCGGCTCCTTGCCCGGGATGCCGCGAATCGTCGTGCGTTCGACGGTTGCGCCATTCGCCTCGCGCAGGTAGACGCCGAACAGCGTCTGACGGATGCTGCAGTCGCGCACCGTGGCGTCGTGGGCGGCGATGTGGATGCCGGAGGCGTCGCGCCCGAGGTCGCCGCCGCCGCGCCCGTCGACGTCGAAGCCCTCGATCGTGACGCCGGCGGCGCGGATGCGCACCACGCTGCCGCTGCCCGATCCAAGGAGCAGCGGGCGGCCGTGGCCCACCAGGCGGAGCGGCTTGTCGAGCAACAGGTCGCCGGGATACGTGCCGGGCCCGACCGCGATCGTCGCCCCGGGCGGCGCAGCGTCGACCCGCGGTTGGAGGGCGGAGGCCTCGACAATCGGCGGCCGACCCTCGATCATCTCGGAGGCCGGCACGGGGTGATCGCCGGCCGGACCGGCCAGCGCGACGACGAGCAGCGCGGCGACGAGATGCATAGCGCAGGGCTCAGAGCGTGGCCGAGCGGTCGCGCTCGCGCCAGCCCAGCCAGAGGGCGATCGCCAGCACGACGACGACCGCGGCCAGCATGTAGGAAGCGACGCCGGGGTAGGAATAGACCTCGAAGTTGGCGAGCTTCTTGTAGCCGAAGATCGGCGGCATGAAGGAGTCGACGTGCACCGCCGCCTGCGGCGACAGGTTGTGCCCGTACGTCCACAGCTTGAAGCCGAACGACCACAGCGCGAAGGCGGCGAAGTACAGGTACAGCACCAGCACGTCGAGGGCGTGCCCGAGCTGGCCGTGCACCGCGGCGCGCAGGAAGAGCAGGGCGAGGCCGCCGACCACGAAGGGGATCCACTTGAACTCGGTGAAGTCGGCGCTGGAGAGGTCGCGCATGCCGATGTAGTGATTGAGGACGTTGACCTCGTGCACGTCCTGGCCGTGGTTGCCCCCGTCGAGGCGGTAGCTGTAGATGTAGAGCCGCAGGCCGTCCGGGTACTGCGGCGCGAACATGGTCAGCGTCCACAGCGGCGAGAGATAGGAGGGGATCAGGAGCAGAGCCGCCACGACCAGCAGCCAGCGCGGTGTGCGCCCGATCGGCGACTCGAGCAGGCGGCGAGAAGAGGAGTGGAGCGCATTCATCGACGACCTCCGCGGGGCCGACGGCGAGGCGATGGCCTCGCCGCCGGCTCCTCAAGTGCTCAGCCCTTCTTGGGCTTGACCACCAGGTAGCCCTGCATCTCCTGGTGGAGCGCCGAGCAGAAGTTCGTGCAGTAGTAAGGGAAGACTCCCGCCTTGTCGGCCTTGAACGTGACGGTCTTCGTCTCGCCCGGGTCGACGACGATGTTGAAGTTGTAGTCGAGCAGACCGAAGCCGTGCAGCTCGTCGGTCGTCTGCTCGATGTTGGTGATGGCGAGGGTGACGGTGTCGCCCTCGTTGACCTCGATCGCGGTCGGGGTGATCGTCGAGCGCACCTCGGCGACCTTGACGGTCACCTTGTCGCCGTTGCGCGTCAGGCCGGCGTCCTTCACGTCCCAGATCGCCAGCGGATGGTGGCTCTCCTCCTTGGGATAGACCTCGATCGGGTGCAGCTTGTCGGCCTTGATCATCTGCGCGTAGTGCGGCTCGGGCTCGGTGAAGGCGTCGTAGATCAGCTTCATCTTCTCCTCGCTGATGTCGACGAGCTGCGAGGACTCGGGCTGCGAGGGGCCCACCGAGAGGTGCCGTCCGTGCGACAGCTTGTTGAGGCCGACCAGGTACTTGCCGTTGGGGTGGGCGGTGTCGCCTCCGGCGACGCACAGGTGGCCGGTCGAGTACGACATCGGGACCTTGTCCACGACCTCCCAGGTGCCGAGCTTCCACTTGGCGATCGCGCTGTCGACGAACAGCGAGGTGTAGGCGTAGCCCTTGTCGTCGAACTGGGTGTGGAGCGGCCCGAGGCCCACCGGCACCTCGGCATCCTTGATGTCCTCGTACTTCAGCACCGGGATGCCATCCTCGTCGCCGGTGAAGTCCTTGTTGCGGATCGCGGTCAGCACCTTCTCGAAGTTGAACACCGTGGTCACGCCCTGCAGCTTGCCCGAGCCGACGAGGTACTTGCCGTCCGGGGAGACGTCGACGCCGTGCGGCGACTTGCCACAGGGCAGGAAATAGACGACACCCGGGACCTTCTTGGGATCGAGCACCTTGACCCCGCCCAGCATGTCGCCCTTGCCTTCGTCGATCGCCTTCTGGGCCTCGCGCCAGTTCACCGCGGCGATGTAGTCACGGTCGCGCTGCGAGGCGGTCACCTCGAGCTTGCCGGTGGCGCGCTCGGTGTTGTAGGAGCTGAAGAACGCCCAGCCGTCGCTGGGGCCCTTGCCGCCGTCACCGAGGTCATAGTCGAAGGGCGGCATCAGGATTTCCCAGCCGAGCGACAGCTCGCCGCTCTTGGGGTCGATCTTGATGCCCGCCACGACGCCCTTGTACTCGGCGGCGTAGCGCTCGACCGGCACGTACGTGCCCTTGGGCACCGGGATCGAGAAGCGAGATCCCATCAGCGCGTACTCGCTGTTGGGGGTGATGAACGAGGAGGCGTGGTTGCCGGAGACATTGGGCACCGGACCAAAGATCTGCTTGGTCTTGAAGTCGCGCAGATCGATGCGCGCGACGCGGGCGTTCATGTCGTTGATGAACAGCCAACGCCCGTCGTAGTCGCCGTTGGTCTCGGACAGCGCCGGGTGGTGGGCGTCGCCCCAGTTCATGCCGCCCAGCATCTTCTTGGTGTCGTCGTCGAAGCCGTAGCCGGTCGCCGGATACGGCGAGAAGACCGGGATGGTCGTGATGTGGCGCATCGACGGCACGCCGTATACGTAGACCTGACCGGAGTGCCCGCCCGAGGAGAACATGTAGTACTCGTCGAGGTCGCCGGGCGCGACGTAGGTCTTGAGGGCCGCCTGGGCGATGTCGGAGGTGGCTCCGGCGGCAGTCCTCGCCGCCTTCGGCGCCTTCGGCGCGCAGGCGTAGGCGATCAAGCCTGGTACCACGACCAGGGCGAGCGCCCAGAGCAGCAAATTTCTCGGTTTGGTCATCTTCGCGTCTCCTTGTGAGCCTGCGGTCAGTGGCTACCGACCGGCGTGGCCGGGGTCTTGGCTCCGGCTTCCTTCTGCCGGAGGTGCTCCTGGAAGGCTTCGCGCAGCTTGCCGATCGCGACCGCCTTCTGCTCGGGGGTGAGGATGATCTGGCGCGACAGCACGACCGACATCGTGCCGGTGGGCTCGCGCAGGAAGTCGTCGAGGGTGCGGCCGAAGCGGCTCTGCACGTCCTCGACCGCGGTCGAGAGATCCGGTCCGATCTGCGCCGGGCTCCTGACGCCGAGCGCCGAGATCGAGTGGCAGACGAAGCAGCCGGTCTTCACGAACCAGGCGCCCGGTCCGGTGGCCATGCGCTGCTCCTCGGCGGCCTCCTCGGGAGTCTGCGGGTCGGAGCGCGGCGTGCCGGGGACGTAGCTCGAGGCGAGCGAGGTCTTGCGCCAGGACAGGATCAGCATGGCGAGCGCCTGCGAGTCGCGGGTCGACAGGTGGAAGTTGGGCATCACGGTTTCCTGGACCAGGGCGCGCGGGTCCTTCAAGTGCGCGACGTGCCAGGCGAACGCGGTCATCTGGCCGGAGAGCCGGCTGTAGTCGTACTGCTCGGGCGCCTTGTCGCCGACGTACGTCAGGTCGGGACCGATCGAGCCGCCGCGGCCGTTGATCACGTGGCAGGCGCGGCAGCCCTTCTCCTGCACCAGCTTCTTCGCCAGGTTGATCTCGCTCATCCCCGCCGTCTCGCGGTCGTAGCGGTGGCAGGCGTTGCAGTTAATCTGCAGCATGGCGCCCTTGTCCGTCGCGGCCAGGGTATAGGCCTCGCCGAGATCGCTGCCGAGCAGCGGCTCCTCCCAGTGCGCGACCTGGCCGTGGGCGGCGTCGGAGTCGATCGCCCAGCCCTGGCCGGCGTGGCAGGGAGTGCAGCCGAACTTCTCGACCGGGTGGCTGCGGAGCGGCTCGACCGGATGGGTGCGGAACGGCTCGTCGGCCGACTCGAACCCCTTCCAGGCGGTCGCCTGGTGGCAGGTGATGCAGCGGTCGGCACGGCGCAGCTCGGGTACCCAGAGCTGCTGGATGCCGGCGGGGACGGTCGCCGCCTTCTCGGCGCCGAACTTCTCGGTCACCTGGCGGCGGAACTCGTACTGGTAGTAGCGCCAGTCGTGCTGGCGATCGCTCCAGGCGAAGAGCGCCGTGCCGATGACCAGCGCGACTCCGACCAGGGCGAGCACCGGGCGGTCGCGGCGCGGATAGGGCGAGTCGGTGCGCTTCTCCATGTCAGATCCTCCCGGGGATCTCGGGCCACGTTTCCCAGGGCCAGTAGAAGTTCCAGTAGGGACCGCGGCAGAAGGTGCCGATCAGGGTGAACACGACGACCACCAGGCAGAGGCCGAGGAACACCCAGTTCTGCAGTCGCCGGTCGCGGGCGAACCAGACGCCGGTCGCGGCGCGGCCGCTCCTGTCGAGCCAGGGCCAGAAGGTGAGCAGGCCGATGAGCAGGCCCGGCAGCAGGACGCCGCCGATGAAGGCGCCGTTGATGGTGAAGGAGCCGATGTGGATCGTGGTGTCGGTGACGATCTCCTGCAGCCACAGGAAGTACCACGGCGCCTTGGCCGGGTTGGGGGTGACCAGCGGGTTGGCGGGCTCCTCGAGCGGCGAGTGGATGGCGACCGCCAGGATGCCGATGACGGCGATCGTGCCGAGGATGACGATCGCCGCGCGGCGCACCAGGTCGGGCACCGCGTTCACCGTCGTCTCCGGGCGCTCGAGCGCCGTGGCGCGGATCTGCGGCGAGGTGCCGCGCGCCAGACCGAGCAGGGTATAGGTCTTGGTCGGGGTCGGCACGACCGCCGCGCTGGCCTCGAGCAGCGTCGCGCGGTCGGCGCGGGCGAGCCCGCCGTCCTTGCGAATGCGCCACATGTGGTACAGGAAGAGGATGCCGAGCGCGCCCGGCAGTGCGATCACGTGCAGGACGTAGAAGCGGATCAGCGTCGCTTGCTCGATCGCCCGGCCCCCGAGCAGCAGCTCGCGGAGCGTGGCGCCGACCCCGGGGATCGAGGAGGCGATGTTGGTGCCCACCGTCACCGCCCAGTAAGCGAGCTGGTCCCAGGGCAGGAGATACCCGGTGAAGGAGAGGAACAGGGTGACGATCAGCATGGCGACGCCGAGCACCCAGTTCAGCGGCCGCCGCTGGCCGCGGCCGACGCCGTTCTTGTAGGCGCCGGTGAGGAAGACGCGCGCCAGGTGGAGGACGACGACCGCCACCATCAGGTGCGCCGACAGGCGGTGCACCGAGCGGATCCACGAGCCGAAGGCGACCACGTACTCGATGTCCTTCACCGAGGCGTACGCGCGCTCGACCGACGGAACGTAGAGGAAAAGGAGCGGCATCCCGGACAGCACCAGGAGCAGCAGCAGCGCCGCCGAGACGGTGCCCAGCCAGAAGGAGTAGTTCCAGTCGAGCGACGCCTTGCTGACCTTGGCCGGGAACCAGTGGAGCAGGAAGTTCGCGACCACGGCGTCGCCGGACTCGCGGTCGGAGCGCGGGGAGAAGCTCCATCCGCGCTTGGGGTGGACGCCGGGGGCGCTGCGGGGCGGCTCGGGGCGTTCGACGGGCAGGCTCATCTCGTCTCCTTGGCGCTCTAGGCGAGGAACAGGCGGAAGTCACGTTCGACCGGCACGGCGAGATCGACCACCAGCTGGCCGTCGTCGGGGGCGATCGACAGGCGGTACCAGGCGAGCGGCTTGGGCGC
>Ga0316628_100001748_pt1 | contig 15599 bp, 11 predicted proteins | sample OWC_Aug_M2_C1_D5_FD_207648 | JGI IMG/M metagenome (GOLD analysis project Ga0316628, IMG submission 207648) | Wetland soil microbial communities from Old Woman Creek delta, Ohio, United States - OWC_Aug_M2_C1_D5_C | ecosystem: Environmental > Terrestrial > Soil > Wetlands | place: USA: Ohio... | reverse complement strand
AACTCGATGGCGGTGCCGATAAATGAGGCGAAGGCGATGCGGGTGGTGGAAGAATCCATTGTTCGGGCGAATCGCGTTGTCGCGTGCTCGTTCATTTCCTCGCCTACCTTCAGGTATGTCTCGTCAATCACTGCGCGGCTCCTAGCGCTTCATCCCGAAAAATGGATTTTTCTAGGATGGAAGTAGATCCCGTTTGAGACACTATTTAATGCCTTCCAGAACTCTCTCAAGATAAGACGTTCTCTCATTGGTCATGCCGGTTTTACAGTCCAATCCAGGTGCTTTATTAAAGCCACCGGAAAGGATTTGATCGAATTCGCAATCCTTATCCCTTAAGGTCACCCATGCTCTCTGAGAAGCGATAAGTGCTCTCTTGGCATCTTGCCACTCGGGCTTGTTCATTGCGGACAAAAGCTTGCGATATGTGTCGTTTAGAGCTTTATCAGCAGTCAGAAATGAATCGTGTGAGTTGAGCCCTGCACATGCACTTCCACCTTCTGGGGCACAATCCTCGGCCAATGTTTCAAATGGAAACATCAAGAAAGCTGTAATAAAGACAACCAGTACTCTATGAACCTTCATGCGAGTCTCCTAGTGAACGGCACAGATATGCCAATTGGCAAAATTTCTATTTCCCGCGCATAAACATCGCATCCAACTCCGCCAGCGTGACCTGGAACCAGGTCGGTCGACCGTGGTTGCACTGGTCGGCTCGTTCGGTCTGTTCCATCTCGCGCAGGATGGCATTCATCTCGGGCAGGCTCAGTTGCTGGTTGGCGCGCACGGCGGCATGGCAGGCGAGGGTGGCAAGCAACTCATTGCGGCGTTCGGTGAGGGCGCGGCTCGCGCCGAAATCGCGCAGCTCGTGCAGCACTTCGCGCGCGGCGGTTTCGGCGTGGGATTGCTTGAGCATGGCGGGCATGGCGCGCACGGCCAGCGTGTTGGTGGAGATGGGGGCGATGTCGAAGCCGAGGCGTTGCAGCGCTTCCTGTTCTTCTTCCACTGTGGCGACGTCGAGCGCTTCGGCGGCGAAGGTGACAGGGATCAATAACGGTTGCGTCGGCATCTGCTGCTGGTCGAAGGCGGTCTTCAGTCTTTCGTACACGATGCGTTCGTGCGCGGCGTGCATGTCCACCACCACCAGGCCGTGCTGGTTCTGGGCGAGGATGTAGATGCCGGAGAGTTGGCCCAACGCGAAGCCGAGCGGGTGTTCGTTCGCTGATACGACTGGCGGAGAAACAACCCCCCTCTGTCCCCCCTTGTCAGGGGGGAAGTCAGCTCCTCCCCTGAGAAGGGGAGGTTGGGAGGGGTTTGCCTTTCCCGTTTGAAATTCCCACAGCTTGTAGGCGGCCTGCGATTCTGCGGCGCTGAATGGAATGCGTTGCTGCGCCGGGCGGAATGATTCTTTTGCCCCCTCTCCCCAACCCTCTCCCGCGAGGGGAGAGGGGGTGGTTTGGCTGCGCTGTTCTGGTGCAGCCTCGCGGAAGCGTACCTCAGACTTGGCCGGGTGCACGTTCACGTCCACCTGTTCCGGCGGCATGTCGAGGAACAGCACGAAGGCGGGGTGGCGCTGATGGTGCAGGATGTCCTGGTAGGCCTGGCGCACGGCGTGCATGAGCACCTTGTCGCGCACGAAGCGGCCATTCACGAAGAAATATTGCTCGTCGCGCGTGGAGCGCGAGTAGGCGGGCAGCCCGGCGATGCCGTAGAGGTGGAGCGGGCCGACCTCGCGCTCGACGTTGACGGCGTATTGGCCGAACTCGGGGTCGAGGATGGCGGCGACCCTCTCCCCCAGCCCCTGTGTCAATTCCACATCCAGCTTGCTGGATAGTGGATTGCCTACCTTTGGTGCTCCCGCAAGCGGGCGAGGGGAGCGGGTAGTGGCGGGCAGCTGCCAGACGCTCTTGCCGTTGTGCTGCAGGGAGAACGTCACATCCGGCCGCGACAGCGCGATGCGCTTGAAGGTCTCTTCGCACCAGGCGTATTCGGTGGATTCTGACTTCAGGAATTTGCGCCGCGCCGGGGTGTTGAAATACAGCTCGCGCATCTCGACGCTGGTGCCATGCGGGTGGGCGGCGGGGGCGGCATCACTCTGTGCGCCGTCCATCGCTTCCACCTTCCAGGCATGGGTGGCATCTGACGTGCGGCTGGTCAGCGAAAGCTGCGCCACGGCGGCCATGCTGGCCAGCGCCTCGCCGCGGAAACCCATGCTGGCGACGCGCTGCAGGTCAACCAATGAAGCGATCTTGCTGGTGGCGTGGCGCATCAGTGCCAGTGGAAGTTGTTCCTTCTCGATGCCACCGCCGTTGTCGCGCACGGTAAGACGCTTGATGCCGCCGCCTTCCAGCTGCACGGCGATGTCGGTGGCGCCTGCATCCAGGCTGTTTTCCAGCAGTTCCTTGAGGGCCGAGGCAGGGCGTTCGATTACCTCGCCGGCGGCGATCTGGTTGATGAGCAGGTCGGGGAGTAACTGGATGGAAGACATCGCGGGATTATAGCGGATGGGGGTGAGGACTTTTGTGGTCGAGTCGTTTGGTCAGGAATAACCCGGAGGGGTGCGACAAAATGACGCGCGACAATTTGTCACATTCCCGTGGTTGGAGGAGGGCTTTAGTATCTGGCCCGTTTCAGAAAACGATAACCACGGGGGATGTATGAAGAAGAAGTTCGTTGGCATGAGCGCGATGTCGCTCGTGTTGTCCATGTCGTTCGCAAATTCCGGCTTTGCCGCCGATGCACCCGTGGCTGCACCGGCAGACTCGCCCAATGTGATTCCGGCGGCCGATGCGGAAAAGGGTGGCACGACCAGGAAGCTGCTGGATGAGGTGTCCGTGACAGCGACGCGGGAAGCTCGCACGACACGTGAGGTCCCGCAAGCCATTACCGTCGTCGGAAAGGACCAGATTGAAAAGAAACGCATGTTCAACCTGAAGGAAGCGCTGGAAGGCATCCCGGGGGTGCAGGCGGAAAGCAAGAACGGCGGTTCGGATGTGCGTTTGTTCATTCGTGGCGCTGGCGTGAAGGCGACTTACGGGATTCGCGAAATCATGGTGCTTCGGGACGGAGTGCCTGTGACTGACCCGGACAGCCTGACGCGCCTCGATTTCATCGACATGCAGGACATCGAGCGTGTCGAGGTGAGCAAAGGACCGGGCAACATCTACAGTACGGGTTCCTTCGGCGGCGCGATCCAGATCATTTCCAAGTCGGTGTTCGACAAGAGCGGCAATGTGGCACGGATCGGCGTGGGCGAGCAGGGCGCCAAGAACGTGCATGTGCGCTATGCCGGGATGATCAACGAGACCAACGCACTGGCCCTCACGACCTCGTTCAGAAAGCAGGACAACCCGTGGCGCGTCAGGAACGTTTCCGATTCTAAGCAGGTCGGCTTGAAGCATGGCTTGCTGCTCGAGGGCGGTGCCACGCTGGAGAGCGAGCTGACCTATGCGGATTCCAGGATGCAGCTGCCGGGAGGTATGTACCTGACCGCGTTCAACAATTACCTTGCCACCGGAACGCAGACCACGCAGGACGGCATCTGGCGCAATTCCAAGCGCGACTCGCGGGTCTGGTCGTTCAATTCGAAATACGAGCACGAGATCGGCGACTGGACGTTCAAGCCCCGCATTTATGCCAACTGGTGGAAGCACTATCACCCGGTGACGGGCCTGATCAACGACACCGTGGACTGGACGCAAACCATAGGCACCGACATCGAAGGGCAACTCAAGCACACCCTCGGCGCCATGCCGGCCTCGCTGGTCGCCGGGGTGACGTTGCGGCAGGTCGGGAACAACGATTCGAGACAGTATCAATACCGTGACATCACCACGGATGCGACCGGAAAGATACTCTTTACTCGGTCGGACGTGAGAGGGGCGCTCGCCAACCAGGAAAGCTACAAGGACACCGTCAAGGGAATCTTCCTGCAGGAATCAGTGCGTCCGACGGACCGCTGGCTGGTCGACGCGGGCATGCGTTTCGACCAGTCACGCTTCTCGATGACGACCAACGAGATTTCGAAGTTCGATTACGCTACCAGCAAGTACGTCGCAGGGGCGGGCCAGTTCCAGACGAACAAGAGCTACAACCTTCCCTCGTACAAGCTGGGCGCCACGTTCAAGGCGCTGGAGGTGGTCAATCTCTATGTGTCGGTTGGGCGCAGCAGCCAGCTCCCGTCCAATGCGGAGATATCCGCGAATTCCGACCTGACGCTGGCGACTTCAACCAACTACGAAGTCGGCATGAAAGCCAGGGCCGATGAATGGTTCGGGAATGCGGCGCTCTACGTCAACGACCTGACCAACGAAATCGTCAGCGTCAACACGGGAGGCACCCAGGCCTTTGTGAATGCAGGCAGGACGAAGAAGCGGGGCCTGGAGCTGGACGGCGGCTATCAGGTAATTGAAAACGTCCAGATCGGGGGGCAGTTCGCCTACAGCAACTTCCACTACAAGTCGTTTTCGGAACCGGTGAGGGGCAGGAACGTCGTGCGGGATGGCAATCAGCTGCCTTTCATTCCGAAGGACAGATACGGCCTTTTTGTTGCCTACAAGAATGAATCCGGCCTGAGCGCGCGCGTGCAGTCGAACTACTCCGGTGCGTACTACATCGACAATGCGAACAGCCAGATGTACGACGGTTATCGCGGGGTGGTCAGTGCATCGGTTGCGTACGAAACGGGGCGGCACCTGTTTAACCTGAGTGCAGAGAACTTGACCAATAAATACTATGCGTTGGAAGTTTCCAAAAACACCTCAGGCGTGGTGACATATTCAGCAGCTTCTCCCCGCGTGATCATGCTCAGCTACGCGTTCAAGCTCTGAGGACGAAGGAGACGGCGATGAGAATGACGGTGACACTGGCGGCAGCGTGGATCGCGGCGATGCCGGTTGCGCACGCAGCCGATCATGCTGCCATGCACGGCGGGCATGACCATGCTGCGATGGGCGGCATGATGGCGAAGCCTGTCGCATGGACCGGTTATCCGCTGCTGAAGGCAAGGATGAACGGCGAGAATCGCGAGCTCGTCACGATCGCGCCGCAGAACATCGCGGCGGATGGCGTCGAGGCCTACTCCAACGATATTCGTGACGCATCCGGCCATCGCCAGCTGCCGATGGAGATGGGCGGTGCCCGGCTGGACAAGCCTGCCGCAGGCGGCTTCCACTGGCTGTCTGCGCGCGAGGAGCAGGGCGACAAGGTGCGGGTCGCTTCCACTGTATATTTCTACGGCGAACGCGGCGCGAAGAATCCGGCCGCGATGTTCATGCAGCAGAAGCAGGAACTGGAGATCATCCCGCAGCCTTTCCCGCGCGAGCACTCGCGCTACCGGGCGACAGAGGACTGGAAGTTCCTGGTGCGCTTCAGCGGCAACCCCCTCGCCGGCCAGAAGGTCGTGCTTGAGACGCAGAACGGAACGAAGACGGAATGGACGAGCGATGCGCAGGGCGTCGTCACGGTGCATCTGCCGGACGATTTCAAGACAGAGGAGACTCAGAGGGAAGGTGGCAGGCATGGCCGCGGCATGCCGGGCTCGGATTTCGTGCTGGCAACCCAGCATGTGGAGGGCGGCAAGTCCTACCTTACTGCATTCAACAGCAGCTACGGCAAGGATGCCTTCGACCAGCGCAGCGTGGCGATGGGGCTGGGCTTCACGCTGCTGGGCATGATCGGTGCCGTGCCGTTGCTGCGTCAGCGCAAGGGCAAAGCGAAGAGCGGGGAGGCTGATCATGCTTAAGGCACTGTTCCCGACGCTGGGCCGATTCCGTTTCACCGTGCAGATCGTCATGCTGTTCGTCACCGTGTACGGCGGCGCGCTGCTCGGCAGTTACACGGTGGACCGCATCTCGCAGGCGCTGCCTTCGCTGTCGTGCGCCTACGACAAGGTGACCGGCGACCACTGCATCCTGATCGTCGCCCAGCACCAGCTGCATCACCGCATCGGCGAGGCGCTGGTCAAGGCGCAGGAGGTGACGCTCAAGGTGTTCATCCCGACACTGATCTCGGTGGCGATCTTCTTCTCGTTCTTCTTTTTCCTGAACAAGGCGTTCTGCGGCTGGGTCTGCCCGATGGGAACGGTGCAGGAGCTGCTGTTCCGCATTGGCCGCCGTCTCGGCCGGCCGCTCAACCGCCTCGATCCGTCCGGGGTCGGCAAGGTGCGTCCGGTGAAGTGGCTGCTGTTGCTCGCGCTGGTGCTCGGCTTGCCGCTGCTGGCGGGCATGGGCGTGGCGGCCAACGAACTGGGCGATCCATACTGTCAGGTGTGCCCGTCGCGCCTGGCGACCACGCTGCTGACGGCCGATGCCGAGCAGATCGCGGTGCGCACCTCGACCACGGTGAACTTCGCGCTGGGTGCGCTGGGCAATGCACTGTTCGGGTTCGTCATCATCGCGGCACTGGCGGTGCGTCTGCCGTTCTGCCGCATCTGTCCGCTGCTGTCGTGGAACGCGCTGTTCCAGAAACTGTCGCCGATGCGCCTGGTGAAGAAGCAGTATGACAAGTGCGAGAAGTGCGGCGTCTGCGAGAAGGCGTGCCCGATGGACATCCACGAGATCGGCCGCGAGCATGGCAAGAAGGCGTTCCACGAAGACTGCACGCTGTGCGGGCGCTGCGCCGAATATTGCCCGGACGACGACGTGATCCAGATCAGATTCTTCGGCATCAGGCTGTTCGGTTCGTCACGCGACTACTACAAGAAGCGAGTGAAGCAGGAGACCCCGGAAGGCATGTCGAAGAAGCGCGTGATCCCGATCCTGTCGAAACAAGAGAATGGATGACTTCCTGAACCCGGCGCTGTTGCCGCAGCAGACTTCGCTGTTTGCCGTGTGGTTGCTCGGCGTGTCGTTGGGGCTGACCGCCTGCACCGCGACCTGCCTGCCGTTCATGGGGACGTGGGTGTTGGGGCGAGGTGGCACGCAGATGCAGGCGTTGCGCGACACGGGGTTGTTCGTGGCGGGGCGTATCGCCGCCTATACGCTGCTCGGCGCGGTGGCGGCCGGCGCCGGAACCTGGCTGGCGCAGCTGATGCGCGGCGGTGCGGGCAATCTTGTCATCGGCATGGCCTCGATCGCGGCAGGGTTGTGGCTGCTACGTTCCGCCAAGGCGCATTTGCCCTGCAGCGCGGCACGCAATGCCGGCGGCACGCCACCGTTGCTGCTCGGCTTTTCGCTGAGCCTCACCCCATGCGCGCCGCTGGCCTCGCTGCTGGCGGTGTGCGCGGCCGCAGGCAGCGTCCGGTTGGGCATGGCCAACGGCGTCGCGTTCGGTCTAGGCGCGGCGCTCACGCCGCTGCTGGTACTGTTGCCGCTGGTCAGCCTGCTGGGGAAAAACCTGCGCGAGAACCGCGAGTGGATCACGCGCTGGATACGCTGGGGGGCGGCGGCAGTGCTGATCGCGCTTGGGCTGCGCCGGCTCCTGCTTGGGCTTTGAACTTCTTTTGTGTATGGCGTCCATGAAGGGGCCTGTCTGCCGTAATTCCCCGTTGGTCACGTTGAAGGAGCACTGGTAGGATGTCGGCCACTGCAATCCCATTTAACCCTTTCATGGATGTGACTTATTCCTTTCCGTCCCGGCCGGAGCAATCTCCGTTGCGCGAACGGATCGCCGTGGTTGGACTGGTTGTCTTGCTGCATGCGGCCGCATTCGCGGTGTATTGGCTGCAGCCGGAAATGCCTGCCGTGCTGGTGAACGAGATGTCGGTGTCGTTCGCCAACATGCAGATGCAGCAGGCCGATGTTGTGCCCCAGCCTAAACCCAAGCCGCGCGAGCCCGATCCGGTTCCATCCGAGGAACCGGCACCGAAAGAAGTAGCGCAGCCCGTGAAGCAGGAGGCCACGCCGCCGTCGCCGGTGGTGCTGGATGCCGAGCCGGATTACCGCGCGGACTATCTGAACAATCCGCGCCCGCCTTATCCCATGGTGGCGCGGCGTATGGGTTATCACGGCAAGGTGATCCTGAACGTCGAGGTGCTAGCTGAAGGCAAGGCAGGGCAGGTCTTGCTGCATCAAAGCTGCGGTCATGACATCCTGGACAACGCTGCGATCCAGACGGTGAAGACCTGGCGCTTTACGCCCGCACGCCGCCTAGGGCAGCCTGTCACGCAGTGGTTCCTGGTTCCCATCAGATTTTCATTGGAGGATAACGAAGCATGAGCAACCTGTTTTCCATCAATTCGCCCATCGTTTCTGCAACGCTGGTGCTGTTGATCTTTTTATCCATCGTTACCTGGTCGATCGCGTTGTTCAAGCTGTGGAAGCAATGGCAATCCCGGAGCCATGACCGCGCATTCAACGAAAGTTTCTGGTCGGTACACGAATGGAGCGAGGCGGAAAAGGTTGCCCAGGGAAACCAGGGCGACATCGCCCGGTTGGCGAAGGCCGGGTTTGCGGAGCTCAAGACACTGCAGGCATCGCAGCAGACCCTGAAACATTCGGGGGCGCCACAGGACGTCCTCGAGCGCATGTTGCGGCAGCAATTGCAGAACGTTCAGCGCTACCACGAGCGCGGCCTTGCCGAACTGGCGACCATTGGCTCTACGGCACCGTTCGTCGGACTGTTTGGCACCGTGTGGGGCATCATGCATGCGTTGCAGGACATCGGCAAAAACGGATCGGCCTCGCTGGACGTGGTAGCCGGTCCCATCGGCGAAGCGCTCGTTGCCACTGCGATAGGCATCGCCACGGCGTTGCCCGCGGTGCTGGCCTATAACTTCTTCCTGCGCCGGCTCAGGGTGCATGTGACCGAGCTTGAGAACTTTGCGCACGACTTCCTGCGCCTGGCCCAGAAGCACGATTACAGGTGATAGGAAATCATGGCATTCGGAAATTCCTCACAAGAAGACAGCATGATGAGCGAAATCAACGTCACTCCCTTGGTTGACGTGATGCTGGTGCTGCTGGTGGTATTCATCATCACCGCGCCGCTGCTGGCGCCGCAGGCGCTCAAGATCAATCTGCCCAAGACGGAGTCGGTCGCGCACGACGACAGGCTGCAAAAGATCAGTCTGGCCATCGATGCGCGCGGCGACGTCTCTCTCGAAAACGCGCATCTCAGCGACGCCGGTTTGGCCGAGATGCTGAAGAATCGAGCCGTCGACCCGCAGTTCCAGTTGCAGATCCAGGCCGACGAAGGGGTCAATTACGGCCGGGTCGCGCAGGTGATGGCCATTGCGCAAAAGGCCGGCGTGGGCAAGCTCTCGTTCTTGACGATTACCCGCAAGTAAGGGCAGGATGCCGCCGTTGTTTCAGGTTGCCGGCAAACAGTCGCCGGCTTGTGTTCTGAAGTCCGTGCATAGGAGGCAATATGAAGAGCGCCATAATCGCAATGCTGTTGGTATTCGGAGTATCAGTATCGGCTAGCGTGTCCGCGTGCGAAGGCGGCCACGGAAAAGCCAATTCCGGCACCAGCACACCGGCAACACCGGCGCCTGCTCCGGCAAAATAATCGGGGCAGAGGCCGGCTAACAACGGGGCTTGGTTTCCCAAGCCCCGTTTTCTTTGTCCGATAACGACGAATGGCAGGAAAGAAACTGCGCAAGCAGTGAGCAAACTCAACAAACGGGAGACAAGCATGAATCGCAGGGAAGTACTGCTGGGCGTTGCCGCAATGGCAGCATCAGCGACCGCCAGCAAAGCCTTTGCCGCAGGGCACGAGCATGACCACATGAACATGGCGCACGACCACAAATCTGCCATTAACGAAAAGCTGATCGCAGTGGCAGCCGATTGCGCGCTCAAGGCCAACATCTGTGTGCAGCATTGCATCGTGCTCATGGGGCAGGGCGAAAAGGATCTTGCTGCCTGCGCCAATTCTTCCAGCCAGGCGGCAGCGATCTGTACGGCTCTGCAGCAACTGGCTTCCGCTGAGTCAAAACAGCTGCCGCAACTGGCCAAGGTGGCGATGGACGTGTGCAAGGCTTGCGAGGATGAATGCAGGAAGTCCGAGAGGCATCCGGAATGCAAGGCGTGCAAGGAAGCCTGTGTCGCCTGCTATGAGGAGTGCCGGAAGATAGCTGCTTGAAAGCACTGTGTTTCTTAAAAGAAAAGGCATGCTCGACATGCCTTTTTGTTGGCTAATAACATTAGCGCTTGGAGGATTATTAAGTTCGTATATAATCTTTATAGATTTTTTCGCAAAAAATTTCCCGCCCGGTCATCCGGGCGTTTTTGCAGTAGCACGTTCAGGAGTTTTGCAGTAGCACGTTAACAATCTTAACAGGAAGACTACATGACTTTAATGATAGGAATTCCCCGTGAAACGGCCGCAGGGGAAAAACGCGTTGCCACGGTGCCGGAAGTCGTTGAGAAGCTCATCAAACTCGGTTTCAAAGTTGCAGTTGAATCCGGTGCCGGAGATGCAGCAAATTGCAGTGACGATAGCTACCGCGCTGCGGGTGCCGAAATCATTGTTGGCGCTCCCAAACTGTGGGCAGCATCCGACATCGTTTTCAAGGTATGCGTACCGACAGCGGAAGAAGTCGGCCTCCTGCGCGAAGGCGGCCACCTGATCGGCTTCATCTGGCCGGCGCAAAATCCCGAATTGATGCAACAGCTGGCGGCGAAGAAGGCCACCGTGCTGGCCATCGACTGTCTGCCGCGCATGTTGAGCCGCGCCCAGAAGATGGACGCGCTGACCTCACAGGCTGGCGTCGCCGGCTACCGCGCCGTCATCGAGGCCGCCAATGCCTTTGGTCGCTTCTTCAACGGCCAGATCACGGCTGCGGGCAAGGTTCCGCCGGCCAAAGTCTTCATCGCCGGTGCCGGCGTGGCCGGCCTGGCTGCCATCGGGACAGCCGCCGGTCTGGGCGCCATCGTGCGCGCCAACGACACTCGTGCCGAAGTGGCCGACCAGGTTAAGTCGCTGGGCGGCGAATTCGTGAAGGTCGACTATGAGGAAGAAGGTTCCGGCGGCGGCGGCTACGCCAAGGTGATGAGCGAAGGCTTCCAGCAGGCCCAGCGCGAGATGTACGCCAAGCAGGCCAAGGAAGCAGACATCATCATCACGACCGCGCTGATCCCCGGCAAGCCCGCGCCCAAACTGATCACCGCCGAGATGGTGAAGAGCATGAAGCCGGGCAGTGTCATCGTTGACATGGCGGCCGAGCGAGGCGGCAATTGCGAACTGACTGAGCCTGGCCAGGCGGTAGTGAAGCATGGCGTGACTATTGTCGGCTACACCGATCTGAATAGTCGTTTGGCCAAGCAGTCTTCCACCCTGTATGGAACCAATCTGTTCCGTCTGACCGAAGAGTTGTGCAAGACCAAGGACGGCACCATCAACGTCAACATGGAAGACGACGCCATTCGCGGCCTGACGGTCATCAAGGATGGCGTGGTCACCTGGCCTGCGCCTGCGCCGAAACTGCCGGCAGCTGCGGCCAAACCGGCTGCTGCTAAGCCGGTTGCCGCTCCTGCGGCACATGGACATGGCGGCGGCGCTCCGATGTCGGGCGGCAAGACGGCGGTGTTGTTCGGTACGGCGGCACTGCTGTTCCTGCTCGTCGGCGCCTACGCGCCTGCGGCGTTCCTCGGCCACTTCACCGTGTTCGTGCTGGCCTGCTTTGTCGGTTACATGGTGGTGTGGAATGTCACGCCTGCCCTGCACACGCCGCTGATGAGCGTCACCAATGCGATCAGCAGCATCATCGCCATCGGTGCTCTGGTGCAGATCGCACCGCCGCTGGGGGATGGACTGAGTCGCCCCGATGGTTGGATACGCGGGTTGGCGGTGGTGGGGATCGCACTCACTACGGTCAATATGTTCGGCGGCTTCGCCGTCACAAAGCGCATGCTGTCGATGTTCCGTAAATAAGGTAAATAATCATGTCTGCAAGCTTGGCAACAGTTTCGTACATCGGTGCGACTATCCTTTTTATCCTCAGCCTTGGCGGCCTCTCCAATCCGGAGTCTTCGCGTCGCGGTAATCTCTACGGCATCATAGGCATGACCATCGCCGTGCTGGCTACGGTGTTCGGTCCTCGCGTCACGATGGCCGGCATTCCGTGGATCATCGGGGCGATGGCGGTCGGCGGCAGCGTCGGCATCTACGCTGCACGTGTGGTGCAGATGACCCAGATGCCCGAACTGGTCGCGCTGATGCACAGCTTGGTGGGCCTTGCTGCTGCTCTGGTCGGCTTCGCAAATTACATCGACCCGGTAGCAGGCATGCAATTGTCCAATGCGGAGAAGGCAATCCACGAGATCGAGATCTACATCGGCATCCTGATCGGCGCCGTGACATTTTCCGGCTCCTTAATTGCCTTCGGCAAGCTTTCGGGCAAGATCGGCGGCAAGCCGCTGCTGCTGCCGGCGCGCCACTGGCTGAATCTGCTCGGACTTCTGGTGGTGCTCATCTTCGGCTGGCAATTCCTGCACGCTGAAACGGTGAACGCAGGCATGATCGGTCTGAGTGTGATGACCGTGATCGCGTTGCTGTTCGGTATCCACATGGTGATGGCCATCGGCGGTGCCGACATGCCGGTCGTGGTGTCCATGCTGAACAGCTACTCCGGCTGGGCGGCGGCGGCAACCGGCTTCATGCTGAACAATGACCTGCTGATCGTTACCGGCGCGCTGGTGGGATCGAGCGGCGCGATTCTTTCCTACATCATGTGCCGTGCGATGAACCGCAACTTCATCAGCGTCATCGCCGGCGGCTTTGGCACTGGCGGCGGCAAGGCGCCGGCGGCCAGCGGCGGCGAGCAACCAGCGGGCGAAGTGGTAGCGGTCAGCGCGGTAGAGACCGCAGAACTGCTGCGTGAGGCCAAGAACGTGATCATTGTGCCGGGATATGGCATGGCGGTGGCACAGGCGCAGCACACGGTTTACGAGATCACCCAGCTATTGCGCGAAAAAGGCGTCAACGTTCGCTTCGGCATCCATCCGGTTGCCGGCCGCATGCCCGGTCACATGAACGTGCTGTTGGCCGAGGCAAAAGTGCCTTACGACATCGTGATGGAGATGGACGAACTCAACGGCGATTTCCCCGATACTGATGTGGCCATGGTGATCGGTGCCAACGACATCGTGAATCCCGCCGCGCAGGAAGATCCGAACAGCCCCATCGCCGGCATGCCGGTGCTGGAAGTCTGGAAGGCCAAGACTTCGATCGTGATGAAGCGCAGCATGGCCTCCGGCTATGCCGGCGTGGACAATCCTCTGTTCTACAAGGAGAACAACCGCATGTTGTTTGGCGATGCCAAAAACATGCTGGAAGAAGTATTCGTTGCGTTGAAAGGGTAACGAAGCAGGATTTGGTATCGAATCGGTACGGCACTGATCAATCGGTGCCGCCGGGTTACGGAACGGAAGCCAGGTTGCAGCCTGGCTTCCGTTTTTCTTTAGAGCGGTCCCGTATTTTGCCTTGCGTCATGCTGCCAGTAGCGGGCGTGAGCCTTCCGGTAGGGCTCCAGCTGGATACCTTGCGCATCCATCACGATGCTGATCGCGCCATCCTCGTCGGAGCGTAATAGTTCGCTGCCCCCTGCCCGGTAGCGCTCCACAACGTCGGCGTTCGGATGGCCGAAACGGTTGCGATAGCCCGATGTGAATATCGCGTAATGCGGATGCACCGCATCCACGAAGGCCTGCGAGGACGAACTCATGCTGCCGTGATGCGGCACCACCAGCAGTGTGGCCGGCAGTTCCTTCGCATGGTGCTTCAGCAACCGCTGTTCGGACAGATGCTCGATGTCCGCAGTGAGCAACACGCTGTGTGGTCCGGTGCCAATGCGCAACACGCAACTGCGCTCGTTGTCATGCTCGAAGATCTTTGTGCCATGCGCTGCGGCGGGATGCAGCATTTCGAAGCGAACGCCATCCCATTCCCAGGACTGCCCGTCGGCGCATGCTTCGTTGTGTGCGGCCAACTGTAGTCTGGGGTGCGAGCTGGGCAGCGAGGAGACCACGTTCATCACCGGAAGTCCCTGCAATATGGACTCCGTGCCGCCGATGTGGTCGATGTCGTCGTGCGTCAGAACCAGGGTGTCCACTTGTGCGATGCCCATGCCGCGCAAGGCGGGGAGCAGGATGCGGCTGCCGCTGTCGGAATCGCCGGAGAAATCGGGGCCGGTGTCATAAAGCAGCGTGTGGCCACGTGTCTGCGCGGCGACGGCGAGCCCTTGCCCTACATCAAAGACGACCAGGCGCGCGCTGCCTTCGGCTGGTCGATCGGGGACGACGAGGAACATCGGCAGCAACAGTATGCTGCCGAGCCAGCGCATCGGGAAGCCGCGCGGCGCCAGCATCCAGAAGGCACCGCCGACTCCGGCAAGGATCGCCCAGGCCGGCGGCGCATGCTGTGCCCACACGACATAGGGCAGCTTATCCAGTTGCGTGAGCAGGAACATGCACAGGACCATGGCCTCGTGGGCGACATAGAGCATCCATTCGAACGGCGGCAGCGTGCCAAGCAGGGTGAGCGGGACCACCACGAAGCTCACCAGCGGGATGGCGAAGGCATTGGCAATGGGGGGCACCAGCGATAGCTGCTGGAACAGCGCCAGCAGCGGCGGCACCAGGCCGATCATCATTGCCCATTGCACCTTGCCGTATTCCATCAGCCAGTGCGGCTTGTGCAGGCGGTTCGCCGTCACATAGAAGATCAGCGCGACCGCACCGAACGACAGCCAGAATCCCGGTGACAATACTGCCCACGGATCGGCGAGCAGCACCACGATGAGCGCCGCCGCCAGCAACTGCGAAGGCGAGACATTGCGCGAGAGCAGCATCATTCCCGTGAACGTCGATACCATGTACAGCGTGCGTTGTGCGGGCACCTCGAAGCCGGACGCCAGCGTATAGAACAGTGCCGCGACAAGCGCTGCCAGTGCTGCTGCCTTGCACGCCGGGAACCACAGCGTAAGCCGGACGCTGCGCCGCCACAGGCGGTAGACTATGGCGAAAACGAGACCGGCAAGCATCGTGATGTGCAAGCCCGAGATGCTCATCAGGTGGTTGACGCCGGTGCGCGTGAACACCTGCCACTCCGCTTGCGTGATTCCGGACTGATCGCCGATGGCCAGGGCGGTCAGCACGCCCGCATAGGGCGCGTCGCCCAGGGTTTTCTGGAAATGGTTGCGCACCGTCTCGCGCAGGCGCTGCACCAGATAGGCCGGACTTGAGGTTTGCTCCGACATTAGCTGATTGTCGCCCTTTGCATACACGTAGCCGATGGCGCGGATGTCGCGCTCCAGTGCCCATGATTCAAAGTCGAAGTTGTACGGGTTGCTGGTGCCATGCGGCTGCTTCAATCGCACGGTGAGCTGCCAGCGTTGGCCGGCGCTCATGGCCAGCGGGACCTTGCTATCCTTGTCGTAGGTCGCGAGCTGGATACGATGCGGAACATGTGCGCCCGGGGTTTGCACGTCTTCGACATCAAAAATGAACCGCAGGCCGCGTTCATGCAGGCGCGGCATCTCCGCCACGATGCCGGTGGTCACGATGTCTTCGCCTTGCCATTCTTCCGGCAGCGTATCGGAAAGATGTCGTTGTGCCGTCCATGCGGAATAACAGAAGCCCAGCAACGCGGCACAGAGCAAAATTACGGCGCGGCGGGCGAAGCGAAGCGCGGTGCCATTCGCGCGGGGCAACAATATGCCA
>Ga0316628_100001747_pt1 | contig 15605 bp, 12 predicted proteins | sample OWC_Aug_M2_C1_D5_FD_207648 | JGI IMG/M metagenome (GOLD analysis project Ga0316628, IMG submission 207648) | Wetland soil microbial communities from Old Woman Creek delta, Ohio, United States - OWC_Aug_M2_C1_D5_C | ecosystem: Environmental > Terrestrial > Soil > Wetlands | place: USA: Ohio... | reverse complement strand
ACCAGGAACAAGGGCACTTGTTTGAGGGTCTCGTTCCGGGAGGCGAGCTGCCCAAGCTGCCGATGGTCGTCTATGGCCTTCAGACGACCCGCATGGAGACCTATTCGCCGCCGGAGATTGCGTATGTGGGCCGGCACCTGGCCTTCACGAAGAAGGACCGTTGGTATTACGAGTGGGCGCTCTACGTCCCCCGCCAGGGCTGGCCCGCGTCCGCGGGACGGCCGTTGTATCATATGCTCTGCCGGTTCAACTTGCCCAACGACCAGCCGCCGCAAGTGGGCAATCCGCTGTCTGAGAACAGGATCAGGGCCAATGAATTCGACCTGTTCGTTCGCGAGGCCATGGCCGAATTGAGCGACGACGGCAAAGCCCCGGAGCACGTGACGTATGAGAACGTCATGCAGTTGACGAAGGAGATTCGCGCTTCGCCGGCGAAATAGCGGATCACGAACAGAGCCCGAGGCCGGACCGTTGAGGGTCCGGCTTTTCTTTTGCGCGGATTATGTAAAAGGGCGGTCCGCGACCGTGATATAGTGTGAGAACGCTCTGGTATCCGGATACGCGAGTGACCGATGATCGATCTCGAAGACGAACTGCTGAAGTGGCGATTCAAGCACGGCAGCCGCGAGGCCTTGGCCCGCATCTACGAGAAGTACGTGCACCTGCTCCTGAGTGTGGCCATGGGTCTCTTGAACAACCCGCATGAGGCCGAAGATGTGGTGCAGGACGTGTTCGTATCCTTTGCGAAGAACGCGCCCGGCTTCGGCGTCCGAGGCAGCCTCAAGGCCTTTCTCGCCACAAGTATCGTGAACCGGGTCCGGGACCGGGTGCGCAGCGAGCACAGTCACACACGCCACGTGGACAGAGATATGCGGGAATCGAATGAGGCGAGTGAGCCGGATCGGTCGCTCGTCTACAGCGAGCGGTGCGAGCAGCTCAGCCAGGCCTTGGCCGAGTTGCCATACGAGCAGCGGGAGGTCGTCGTTCTGAAGATCAAGCAGGAGATGACACTCAAACAAATCGCGAAGCTCCAGGGCGTCTCGATCAGCACGGTTCACGGGCGGTACCGCTACGGCATGGAAAGACTCCGGGCCCTTCTAGATGGTGAGATCGAACCATGAAGCCTGAAAATAGACTTGAAGACATCGTAAAGAAGGATTTGAACGTCCGCGCGAGTGACAGGACGTATGCCCGCATGCGGGATATTGTCCTGGCCGCACACGGACCATCCAAGACAACCATACCAGCGACAACGCTGATGATGGGAAGGAGAATGATCATGAGAAGTCCAGTTGCCAAGTTGGGTATCGCTGCGGCAATCCTCGCCGTGGTGGGTTTGGGGATAATTGAATTCATCGGCACCGGCAGCAAGTCCGGCGTGGTCTGGGCCGAGGTGGCCAAGAATGTGGAGGCGAGCCGGGGCGTCATCTTCCGGACAAGAGGGACCGGTTCGCGCGATCCGAATGACGACTGGCCCAATGGGTATACGGTCTACTGGCGTTCTGCGGTGGTCTCGCGCATGGACAAGTATCGAGGCGGTCAGATATATCGCACGATCTACACGGATTTGGATACGAAGACCCTGATAGGGGTGCTCCATGATCGCAAGATGTACAGCAAGGAGGCCATGAGCGATGAGCGGGTCCAGAGCGCGCGGGCACAGAAGGGTTGGACCGACCCCCAGGGCCTGCTCAACCTCGCCCTATCTCTCGAACACCATGCGTTGGGGCAAAAGACGATCGACGGCGTGCTCTGCGAGGGCATCGAAGCGACGGGCCCGGACGGCGGTACAGCACGGCTATGGGCCGCCGTGGAGACCGGCTACCCCGTCCTCGTCGAAATCGAGGGTACTAAGGGGGGCATCCGTACTACGGGCACGATGGACCAGTTCCGGTGGAACGTGGACCTGTCGGCCGAGGGCGTCGAGCCTGAAATCCCCGCCGACTACGAACCCTTGTAGCAGCAGACAACTCGCTGCACAAAACAACCCTTCTCACGGCCGGGCCACTTGGCTCGGCCTTTTCGTTTGCGCGTCCGGCAATGGTCACGCGTACAATAACGGAGATCTCGCGTCCTTGCGATACGAAAACCGGGGAGCTCGGTGTGCTATGGAGGAAGAAAGATCTTTCTGGGATTCGATGGTTCGATGATGGAAGACCGGTTACTGATCTGGCGATTCAAACGCGGCAACAGAGATGCCCTGCGGCGGATCTACGAGAAGTACAAGAACGATCTGCTGAAGCTGGCGGTTTCGCTGGTCACCGATGTCAACACGGCCGAGGATGTCGTGCAGGACGTCTTTGTGAGCTTCGCGCAGTCGGCGGCCAGGATCAACATCCGCGGCGATCTCCGCAAGTATCTGGTCGCCTGTGTCGCGAACCGGGTCCGGAACCGCAAGCGCGACGCGTTAAGGCATGAGACCGTCGGCATCGAAGGTGCGGATTGCTTGCTATGCGATGCGAGAAAACCGGAGCAGTGGGCCATCGTTAACGACGAGTTGCGACGGCTCAGCGAAGCAATGGCCCAGGTACCTTACGAGCAGCGTGAAGTGGTCAGTCTCTATGCGCAGGGAGACCTGACATTCCGCCAGATTGCCGAAATCCAGAACGCATCGATCAACACCGTGCAGGGCCGGTACCGCTACGGCCTGACCAAATTACGATCCCTATTGAACGGCGAGTTGAACCATGAAGCCGGCAGATAGCGTCAACCAGTTGTTCAGACGTGCGGCTGTCTGCACAAATCCTCGAATGGATGAAGCCGTGTTCGAGGTAGTGTTGGCAGCATGTGAAAAAGCAACCAGCGAAGACTCGACCGTCACGCGGTTGGGCATAAGGAGCGTTCGTATGAGAAGTCCAATCACAAGGCTGGTCGTGGCTGCGGCGATTCTCGCCGTAGTCGGCTTGGGGATATTTGAGTTCGTCGGCACCGGCGGCAAGTCCGGCGTAGTCTGGGCTGAAGTGGCCAAGAAGGTGGACGCCAGCCGGGGAACCATCTACCGTATGCGAGAAACCGTCTCGGGCGAAACCGACGAGGTCGATTATGCGATGGCCTACAGCTCTTCCAGCCGGGAACGAGCAGACTACTACAAAGCAGGTCAGATTGTCCGTTCTATCTACGCCGACTACGACACCAAGACCATCGTGCACATTGTGCCCGAAGGCAAGCGTTACATCCGAGACACGCATTCACTGAGCCAATCCAGAGTGCAGGAGCACCAGAATTGGATCGATCCCAGGGGCCTGGTCCAGAAGTTCCTGTCCTGCGAGCACAGGAAGCTGGAGCCGAAGATAATCGAGGGAACGCTGTGCGAGGGCCTTGAGACAACCGACCCGGCGTTTTTCGGCAGCGATTTCCCTGTCCCGATCAGCCGCCTCGATGTGCAGTTGTGGGTCAGCATCCAGACAGGGTACCCCATCCTGTTCGAAGGCGACATCGTGTGCGGAGAAGACGGCAACCGTCGGATCAAGGGTGTGGCGGACCAGTTCCAGTGGGATGTGGAGTTGGATCCGAGCGAGTTGGAGCCTGGAATGCCGGAGGGCTACACGCTGGAAGAATGGCCCTCGTGATCGACCCGGTACGCAACCGAGGCCGGGCCGATTGGCTCGGCCTTTTCTTTTGCGCCCAGGAAACCCGCGGCTATATACTAAGAATGCACCTCGGACGTGGTACATGTGAGAACGGCCGTTTCTGAGCCTGTGAGTGAGTGGACATGCTGGAAGACGAACTGCTCAAGTGGAGGTTCCGGCGGGGTAGCCGTGAGGCGTTGGCGCGAATCTACGAGAAGTACCTCGACTCGATGCTGACTCTCGCGGTGGGCCTGCTGCATGACGTGAACGAGGCGCAGGACGTTGTGCACGATGTCTTCGTCTCCTTCGCGAAATCCGCAGGCAGCTTCCAGATCCGGGGCAGTCTCAGCGGCTACCTGGCGACCAGCGTCGTCAATCGCATACGGGATCACAAGAGGCGATTGCGAAGACAGGCATCCAGAGACGCAGCCTTTTACGTCTCCAACGAGTCGCCGGAGCCTGATCAGACGGTCATCTTCACAGAGCAGGCGAGTCGCCTCAACGAGGCGGTTGCCCAACTGCCGGACGAGCAGCGTGAAGTCGTGCTGCTTCGACTGACCGCCGGCATGAAGTTCCGCGATATCGCGAAGGTACAGGGAATCTCAACCAATACAGCCCAGGGCCGGTACCGGTACGGCCTCGACAGACTTCGGTCCCTGCTGGACAGCGAGGTGGACGAATGAAACCGAAAGACAAAGTCGCAGAGCTGATTCGAAAGAAGCTGCGTTTCACCGCCGGCTCGACACTGCGCGACCGATTTCTGGCTGACGTTCTACACGCCCATGAAGAATCCAGACCAACGGCGCCGGCCCGTTACGGGACCGGCATAGGGAGAATCGTCATGAGAAGTCCATTGATGAAACCGGTTTCCGTCGCCGCTGTAATTGCGGTCGCGGTCCTTTCGATTACCATTTCGGTGAAGTTGTCTCCCCCGGCATACGCCCTGGAACAGACCTATAAGGCGCTCCTGGGTCTCCGATTCCTGCACATTGTGCAGCACGATCCAGCGGGTCAGGTCACGGATGAACGATGGATTGAGATCGGCGACAAGGGGTACCAGGTGCGCTATCGGCAAGACAATCCCGCCCCCCGGAATTTCGGCGTCATCCAGGACAGCACATCCACGGCTGTTTACTACCATGACAAGAAGGGCGTGGTCGTCTACGACAGCAACGACGAGCAATATCACTGGGTGACTGAGCCTGGCAAGGTCTTTGAGAATCTCCTCCAGGAGGGCAAGATACTTCAGGAGAACACCCGCTACAAAGGGCGGCGAGCTCACAAAGTGTGGTGGCCGTTCCTGACCGCTGAGTGTTATATCGATCCTGAGACAAAGTTGCCCATGGCCTTTGGAGACACGGAGTTCAGTTACGAGGAGCCTCCGGCGGGCACCTTCGAGATCGTCATTCCTGAAGGGTACACCGCGATCGACAGACGGCCAGGCGCTGCATCGGAACCGACGCCGGACTGGCTCCTGGAGGAAGAGAACGCAGCAAAGAAAAGGACAGAGTGCGTCAACCGGGGAGCCCATGCCCTTGTGCGGGGGGACTACGCCGAGGCTGCAGTGCAACTGGAACAGGCCCTTGGCAACAACAGTTGGGTCGCCTTCTGGCTCGGCCACGCATATTGCGGCTTTGGCAAGTACGACCTGGCGATTGAACACTATGACAAGCTCTACAAGGCATTTGGAGGCAGTGCGGCCGAGCCTGTCCCCTACTGCAATTACGCACGAGGCGTGGCCTTCGCCAGAAGCGGCCGTCTGGAAGCAGCCAGAAAGGATTTCCAGGCGTGTCTGCCTGCAATGATCAGGACATTGCGGACCCCGTCCGGGGGAATCATGTTCGAGCTTGGGGATAATCCTCTGATTCAGCTCGGCGCGTATCAGCCCGGCGAACGTGAGATCGTCGTCAACATGATCAATCGCCTTCGCCTCATCACCGGGCAGGACTTCGGCTACGATCCCAATGCCACCGACGCCCAGAACGAGGCGGCCATCTCCGCCTGGGAGCAGTGGCTCAAGAGCAGCGGACAGGTCAAGTTCACACCCGATGCGAAACCGCTTCCTGCCGCTGCGAAATGGGTGGACAGCATGGGCTGGGGACGGAAATCGAACCAGGAGATCGCCGCCAGATACAACGAGGGATGGTTATACCAGATCACGGCCCCGACTACTCTGCTCAAGGTCGGATTTGCCCTCTATGACGCCAAGCGATATGACGAGGCCCTGACGGTGTTCAAGAAGATGCGCGGGGCGGCACACGGCAATGAGCATGTGGAGGCCACGGCCCTCATCTGGCAGGGACACATGTTGGACCTGCTGAGTCGACGAAACGAGGCGGTCGCGATCTACCAGCAAGTGGCTGAAATGGGACTGACGTCGGGGATCATCCACGCTCAGTATAGGATGGACTACAGTTTCAGCTCTTACGCCCGGGAACGGATCGACACACCTTTCACTCGCATAGAGAATCTGGACGAGAACTGAGATGTAGCATCCGGGCAGAAGACTGCTGAAACGATTCGGGAAATGGCACGGCCGGGCCCAATCAGACCCGGCCTTTTTCATGCGCGTGCCCAGGGTTCCGACGGCAATCGAAAGAAAAATATCCCTGCTGTACGGCAAAATGCACACCTGGACGTGGTATGATCTGGAAACGATCGTTTCAAAGGCTGCACGTGGGCCGGCTATGTTAGAAGACGAACTACTCAAGTGGAAGCTCAGGCGAGGCAGTATCGAGGCGATGGCGCGCGTCTACGAGAAGTACCTCGACTCGATGCTGACCCTGGCGATGGGCCTGTTACACGATGCCCATGAGGCCCAGGACGTCGTCCAGGATGTCTTTGTCTCGTTCGTCCGCTGCATGGGTGACTTTCAGGTGCACGGCAGCCTGCGGGCGTACCTGGCGACGAGCGTCGTCAACCGCGTGCGTGACCGGATGCGACGAGACAAGTGCCGTGCCGGCTTCCCGGATTCCTACTCGGACACACGGTCTGAGCCGGACCAGCCCGAGGAGTTGGTCATCGGCTCGGAGCAGGCCCAGCGGCTCAGCGAGGCCATGCTCCAGCTTCCACAGGAACAGAGGGAAGCGATCGTTCTACGCCTCAAGGGCGGCGTGAAATTCAAAGAGATCGCCAGACTGCAGGGTGTCCCCATTCAGACCGTTCAGGCCCGGTATCGCTACGGCCTGAGCAAGCTGCGATCGATGCTCAATGGTGAGGTGACGAAATGAAACGCGATCGAGAGATGGCCAGACTCATCCGGAGCGAAATGGAGTACACGGCCCACCGCCGGTTGCGAGATCGCATGTGGACAGTCCTCCTGGCGACGCACAGGGACCTTCAACAAGGGACAACTCCAGCGGCACGCCGGGTGTCCCTAGGGGAGATAGTCATGAGGAGCCAAGCCATACAATTCGCGGCCGCTGCTGTGCTGGTCGCAGGAATAGTCCTGTTGGCCGCGCATCTGACCGGCACGGAGGAAACACTGCCGCGACCGCCAATCATCGCCCGTCAAGACAACAACCCGATGCAGTCCGCACAACCTGAACTGCTGGCCCAGAGGGAATTGGAGACCGCCGGGTTACTCTTTGCCAGGCAGGACTTGGCCGGACTGGTACAACTGCTGGAGACAGGCCAGGATGCCACGAAGGTCAAGGTTGCCGAGTATCTCAGCCAGATCGGCAACAGTTCCGCCCTGCCCACCTTGCAGACCCTTGCCACACAATGGCAGGGTCCGCCCCAGGACAACCCATTCCTCAAAGCCATTGCCGCCATCCAGGAACGACAGGCCAAGCCTCAGCCGCTGACGGCCACCAGCGTCCGGGAACCGAACAAGCCTCCCGCTCCAAAGGCCGAGGTCCCCAAGCCTTCAGAGAAATCGGAGCATGCCCAGACGGGCATGGCGGGCACCGTGGTGGACAAGCTCACACAAAAGCCGATTCAGGGGGCGCTTGTCCAGTACATGCTCGACAACCCCGCCACCGCGACGCGGACGGACGAGGCGGGTCGATTCGTGCTGATGGGATTGCCGCCGGCGACGCATACCTTCGTCCACTTCATGGCCAAGGGTTACGTGTCGGAGCGGATCATTCCCCACCTGGTGAAGGACCAGATCGCGCCCGATCTGCTCATCGAGCTCGATCGTGGCTCCCGCGTGGAAGGCACGGTGACCGATCCAAACGGCAAGCCTGTTGCCGGAGCAAAGGTGGAGACATTTTTCTTCACGAACTTGCCGGCAATCACGGGCCCAGATGGCCGCTTTGAAATCGACGGAGTCAATCCCGTGGCGGACAGCCATATTCTCCAGGCCACTCACCCGGACTATCCCGCGGTATCGGTGAACTTCAAGCCAGCCGCTGTCGGCGAGACTGCCATTCAGGACCTCGTTCTCAAACCCGGCGCGGACATCTTCGGCCAGGTCACGGACCCCAACGGCGAGCCCGTCGAAGGCGTCCGGATCGGCAACACGAACTCCGCCTCCACGTGGGACTGCATCAAGGCGCGCACGGACCACGAAGGCAAGTACCGGCTGGACAACGTGGATATCGGCGAGCTGATCCTCTGGGCCTCCCACCCTCGATATGCCTTGTATGTGGATCGAACCACGGTTGAGGCGGGAACGACCGAGAGGCGGATGGACATCCAGTTGCAGGCGCCGGTTCCGCTGCACGGCAAGGTCATCGATGATGCGAATGAGCCCGTCGCCGGCGTCACGGTCGTCGTCCACGAGTACGACGGCGTGTCGAACCTCGCGGGTGAGCGATACACGACCGACGCAAACGGCCTGTTTGTGATCGCTAATGCCCCTGCCGAGGGCAAGATCGTACTGAATCCCTTTGGCGGGGGTATCTCACGGAAATTGCAGGAGTTCGAACTGGGTCAGCCGGAGTACATTCTCAAGGTCCACAGGGCCGGCCGGATCTATGGCAAGGTCGTCATCGATGCGACAGGCGAGCCTGTTCAGGAGTTCATGGTGAAGATGACATTCAGCACGGTCAAGGGTGCCAGCGGGAGCTATTCGGCGACATGGAACCGCGAAGGCTACCGCTTCAAGTCGCCCGAGGGGTTGTTCGACACCGGGCAGGAGAACCTTCCTGTCGGTGGTAACTACCTGGTGACGATCCTCGCCGACGGATTCAATCCCCTGACTCATGACCCGGTCCCCGTCCAGCCGATCACGGACGATCCCAATCGGACTGTGTTCCGACTGAAAGCGGTGACCATGCTTGCCGGTGTAGTGGTCGATGGGCAGGGCAATCCTGTCAAAGACGCCACGGTCGCACCATTCTCGAAAACGGGACGGTTCGAACCGCTTTGGTGGCGCAAGTTCACCACCGATGCGGCCGGTGTATTCGTCATCACGGGCATCGATAATGAAGAGGAGTTCCTCTACGTCACAGCGCCGGGGCTCGACCCTCAGTACGTTCGCAGATCTGAGCTGGACGCCCAGGGCGGCCGACCAGCCAGAATCGTGCTGTCGGGAGGACGCCTCTTCGGAAGAATCGTTGACGAACAAGGACGTCCCAGGACCAACGCCGTCATCCACTTGGGCAGAGACCGGGACATCGATGAGGTCCCCTTCATCGCAAGCCTGAGCAGGGAAGCCCAAGTGGACACCAATGGGCAATACGAGCTGTCAGGTCTTCCAAGCGGGCACTTCTGGATCGATGTCCGTTTTAAGGTCGGGGACGGGTCCGCGTTCGGGGATGATTGGGCAATCAAGAAGGTCAAGCTCACGCCGGGCCAATCGCTCCAGGTCAACTTCGGGGATGAGACGGGCTTCGTGCTCACCGGGACCGTACGCAAAGGACCGACGCCGGAGAAAGGAGCGACGGTCGAGGTCTCCCTGCCTCAGGGGGATTCTAAATCCATCCGGACAAATGACGCAGGTGCGTTCCGTCTGCCCGGCATCCCGGCCGGGCAAGTCGGGCTGAAGGTCTTCTGCCATGAAACGGACGCCGAACGGCGCACGTGGACGCGAGTGAAGGAGGATCGAACGATCCAAGTCCAAGCTGATATGCAGGTGGACATTGATCTCGCCTTAGCCGACCCGTCCACAAAGGAACCAATAACGCCAAACTGACCGCCCTGCGGCGGCTCTGCCCGCTTGATGGAGCCACCGGGAAATGGTACAATTGGGGCATTGCCGGGCCATGTCCGCCCGGCGAGCTTAGGGTCACATTGTCGGGAGGAGATCCGGTGGCAAAGCCGCGAAGTCTATCGTGCTTCACTTTGGTCCTGTGTCTGTTCACGTCGGCGGCGTCCGCGCCGGCGGCGATTACCGTGGACGGTGTCACGGACAAGAAGGTGTACGCGGATCGTGTCTCGTTGACGGTTCGCTCGGAGACAGGTTTTGACTACACGGCGGAACTGAACGGCACGCCGGTGGCTGTGGGCGTCCCCGTGGAGGTCAACGAGCCGGAATACTACGAATTGAACGTGCAAAGGCGGCAAAAGCCTTCCGGGGCCCAGGAGAGCCAACTGACTCGATTCATCGTCCGGGCAACCGAACGCGGCAACTCGGAATGGGGCCTGCCACCCTGGACGCCGTATCCTCCGATAGCCTCCGCCTCGGCGGAGCTCGTAGGAGCCCGGCTCGTCATTGTCACGCCGGCCAAATACCCGGCGGGACTTGAGATCCCCGTCATCGCGCGGGTCGAAGACGCGTCAGGCAGCCGGCTGGGCGTCAACGGCGCCGTCACGGCCGCAGGTTTCGAGAAATACCCGCTGCAACTGCTGCGCGGGGTTGGATCGGTCTTTCTGCCGGCGGCGGAGCCGGACGCCATCTCCTTCGCAGCCCAGATCCATTCGCTTCAGACGCCGAAGGACATCGCGATTGAGAGCACGACGACCTGGCAGACGGTCTCGAAGGATATCACCACTTCGACAGACTGGGGCAAGAACGCCCGGATTCGCGTCACGGGCGATGCCGATGGCGCACTGACCATCGCGGCGGGCGCCACGCTGACCATCGGCAGTGGCAGCGTGATCGTCGTCGATCCCGATATCGAGATCAAGACAGAGGGTCACATCGCAGTTAACGGGACCACACAACAGCCCGTCGTTTTCACCACCTTGGATCGAACAAAGCCGTGGGGTGGATTCATCTTCGAAAAGAGCACGTCGCGAGGCGAGTTCACCGGGGCCATCGTCACGGGCAGCGGCGCGGATCCGGACTGGTTCGATAACAATCCCGGGCACGGTCACAGCCACCGCAACGAACAGCCTCTCATCTTCGTGTCCAACGGAGCTCGCGTGACCTTGACCGACTCCTATCTCGTGGAGAACCACGGGCAGGGAGGACACGGCGAGGGCGGCTACCTGACGATGACGCGCTGCCTGGTCCAGAAATGTATCTCCGCCGGCCAGTACAATGGTGGGGCCGTGACCCTCAACGACTGCGCCCTGATCGAGTTCCCCTCGGCGACCGCTCCCTTTGAAGACAACGACAACGATGCCCTCTACCTCACGGGTGGGGCCCATTCGTTGAAGGATTGTCTCATTGGCTGGGCCCTCGATGACGGGATCGACGCCGGCTCCGGATCAAACGGTTCGGTCACCCTCGACCATTGCTGGATCGAATCGACTTATCACGAGGCGCTGGCCTGGTCGGAGCAAGGGACCCGCTCCGCCACCGATACGGTCACCCTGAACTGCGGGCAGGGGATCGAGTGCGGCTTCGGCTCACCCAAGGTGGACACGGTGCACTGCCTGAGCACGGCCAATCTCGTCGGGGCCCGCTTCGGCGACAATTACGACTGGGACTACAACGGCTTCTTGAAAGTCCGCGACTCGCTTCTGTTGTTCAACAAGCGAGACATCTGGGGCCGGGCCTGGGACAATTGGAACATCCATCTCTCACAGATGGATATTCAGGACAGCTATGTCACGACTGCCGATCCTGACTTTCCCAAGAACCGGCTGTGGGATCCGCAGGCCGATCCGAATCAACCCGCTGAGCTGGTGTCATTCCTGCCCTGCCCCGCCGATACGGTCGGCATCGGGTTTGCGGCGTGGGAGGATGCCGTCGATCTGGCCTTGCTTGCCAAGGGCATTCCAGTCCGCCTGAGCACCTTTACGACGAAGCCGGTCTCCGTGGACTACTCGATTGATACAGCCAAGAAACAGCTTGCCGGCGGCACGTTGCACTTCGTGCCGGGGGAAACTGTGAAGCAGATCGTCTTCGACTTCCCGCCCGGCCAGGACCTGTGCCAGGTCCATGTGACGCTGAGCAACCCGGTCAACGCCGAGCTGACCGGACACACGCGGCTGAGCCATAAGGGCATGTGTGGAACGATTGTGACGCTGGTTCGCGAGGGGGACGAGTGGCGATACTTCAAGGGCACGCAGGAACCGCCGGCGAACTGGAACACCCTGGCGTTCGATGATGCTTCATGGCTGGCCGGACCCACCCCCATTGGATACGAGACAGGCTCAGGCTACGAGAAGCGCATCGCCACGAACGTGAGCGACATGCGAAACAAGTACATCAGCGTCTACGCTCGCCGGCTGTTCGTCGTGGAGGACCCGTCAAAGCTGACCGCCTTGCTGCTCACAGTGGACGTGGATGACGGCTATATCGCCTACATCAACGGCATTCGAGTCGGCGCCCTGGCCGCCCCGGCTTCCCCCAAGTACGACCAGCCGGCCTCCGCCAATCGCGAGGCTTGCTGCGGCACCGGCACACCGACGGGTCCCTGCCCGCCCGCGCAGATCGATCTGAGCAGGTATATCAACGACCTGGTCCCCGGCGAGAACGTGCTGGCTATCCAAGCGCATAACACATCCCTATCCAGCTCGGATTTCATCTTCATTCCTCTGCTATCCGGCGTGTTTGCCCTTGAGTAGACGCTACGTTCTGCAGCGCCCAGAGGGATTGCCGCGATTTTTTCTGTAGACGGGGCCTCGCTATTCGTCTTGATTACGGTAGCAAGTTCAGGAGCTCCGATTGAACGATCAGGCAGATGAAAGCGTGGTCCGCACCTGCCGGGGTGACGACAAAGCGGCGTACACGATACTCGTGCGAAGGCATTACCGCCATGTGTTTGCCTTATGTCTCGGCATGCTCGCGAATGTCCACGATGCCGAAGACGTGGCTCAGGAAACGATGTTGAAAGGTCTTCTGAGCCTCCGCAAACTGGCCAAGCCCCAGCAGTTCGAGTCGTGGATTCTGCGGATTGCGAGAAACCTGTGCATCGATCTGCTCCGCCGGCGTAAGCGTATCAAGGTGCTGCCCGTGGAGCCCGAGGCGGTCTCAGTATCCAAGGCACAGGACAATCACGATCTTGAGGGAGCCATTGCCCGGCTGCCGCAGGAGCTTCGTCTGCCTTTGACCCTGTTCTACTTCGAGCATAGGGACGCCCGGAGTATCGCCAAGAAGCTGAATATCTCGCCTTCCCTGGCGTACGAGCGAATCCGGATGGCTCGACAAACGCTGCACGAGCTACTGACCGAAAAGGGGTACCCATGAGTAACGATTGCCACAAATTCAGGGACCGCATCGCAGATTTCGTCACGGGCATCCTGGCCGAGCCGGACAGCCGCGAGCTTCAGGAGCATCTGAGCACCTGCGCCCCCTGCCGGGATTACCTACAGGCCCTGAAACAGGAAGATGCCTCGTTGACCGAGTACTTCGCAGGGATCGACGAGGCCATGGCACATCGTCAAGAGCGCGCGCTCCAAATGATTGAGTGTTCCCGCACGAAGGAAAAGACAGACACCACGTCCATTTGGAGAGAAATCATGAAGAGTCATTACAGCAGACTGGCGGCGGCCGCAGCGATCCTTGTGCTTGCCGCCGTCGCCCTCATAATCCTCGACAAATCCACGGCTCCGGCCTATGCCATCACGGATCTGCCGCGACAATTCGAGCAGGCCCGCACCATCCACGTGCGCGGCTGGCATTACTTCCCGGAATACGCGATGCCCGACGGCAGCGACGTGCCACCGTCGGCGATCGACAACTGGACCGATGTGGAACATGCCCGCTCCCGGTACACCACAACCACTCTGACCAGCGGCGCCGATGGCGTCAAGGTGTACGTAAGCGAAGTCGTCCGCGATGGTCCTTCCTGGATGCGGATCGACCACGGCGACAGGAGGTCGGTCACGTACTTTCACGTGAGCGAATACCAACAGAAGCTGGGCGTGCGACAGATCTCGAAGCTGATTTCGGGACAACTGTTCGGCGACATCACACAGATCTCCACTTCCATCGTGGTGGGCGCCGAGCGAATCGACGGCGTCGCCTGTGACATCTGGCAATCGGACGATGCTCACGGCGGGCGATGGAGACAGTGGCTGTCGGCCGATACAGGCCGACTGGCGCGGGCCCAGTTCCTGCGAAAGGTGGACTCGGGCCAATGGAAAGTCGCGACGGACTACTCGCTCATCGAATACAACGTCGAGCCGCCCGCGGGCACCTTCTCATTGGAACCGCCTGAGGGCTACACAGCGAGCAATTCCCCGGAGACCGCTTACTTCGTGGAGCTCGACGGCGGGCACGGCGGATGGAGCGACGAAAACTGGCACTATAGTTGTGGCCCGAAGGTGGCCTTCGCTCTAGCGGATGGGAGCATCGTTCTCGGATGGCAGAGCTTCGACCCCAAGGACGCAGAAAAGCAGGCACTGCTTTTTGAAGGTGTGACGTTCGGCGGGCCCCTGCCGAAGCTGCCCATCGAATTTTATGCCCTCAAACCGGCCGAGGGCCCCAGCGAGCCCCTCTATACGGGGTACCATCTGGCCTTCACGCGCAAACAGGGTAGATTCGCCGAATGGAGTCTGTACGTTCCGAACGGCACACCGCCCGCGGATGTCCAAGCGACCGGGTACGAGATGCTCTACCGATGGAATCTCGAATTCGCACAGCACTTTACTTTCGACCACATGACCGTGAAGCCCGAGTTCACGATCGACACGACCGCCGAGTTCGACGAATGGGTCCTCGGCGCGATGGCGGAGCTCAGCGGGGACGGCAAGGCGCCGGCGGATGTGACCTATCAGAAAGTCATCGATCTGGCCCAACAGGTTCGCACGTCGGTCGCACCGTAGGCGTGAAATCTTCCGGAATCGATCCAGGCCGGGCCGTCGGGCTCGGCCTCCTTCTTGCGCCTCTCGAATTGATTTACATTTTCAGCCCTCGACCGTCTTTGAATGGGTAAACACACAGCCTCAGGTGTTGTATAGGTGCAAGTGGACCGGTCCACGGGTCGAAAGGCGGGGACGCGTGCTGGAAGACAGGATACTGGTTTTGCGGCTGCGGCGGGGAAGTGCCGAGGCGCTGTGCCAAATTTACGAAAAGTACAGAGACGATCTGCTCAGGCTGGCCGTGTCTCTATCGAACGATACGGCGACTGCCGAAGATGTCGTGCACGACGTGTTCACGTCCTTCATTCGGCAGGCTGGGCAATTCCGGCTGACCGGCTCATTGAAAGGTTATCTCGCTACTTGTGTCGCTAATCGTACCCGCAACACCAACCGGGCGCAGGTGGCCCATCGAGCCGCCCCGCTGGATTCGGCGACAGGGGTGATCTCGGATTCCCTGCGGCCGGACCGGTGGGTCGTGTGCAGCGAGGAACTCCGCCAGGTCGCTAGCGCTCTGGCTCTGCTGCCCCACGAGCAGCGTGAGGCGGTTACCCTGCATCTGCAGGGCGGGATGAAATTTCGGGAAATCGCTCAATTCCAGCACGTGCCGCTGAAGACCGCCCTCAGCCGATATCACGGCGGGCTGCAAAAGCTGCGGGCTTCGTTGAACGGTGAGGTGACAGAATGAGGCCGCTGAGAGACATCAAGAGACTCGTGCGTCGTGCGGAGATCCACTCAACATCCGAAGGGAATCGGGCGGTGCTCGACGATCTCCTGAAAGGGCTTGCCGCCGGCAGAGAAGATGCACCGATCCTGCCCGGCCGGCGAGCCTGGGGCAGTATCGTTCAGCACCTCTTTGCACGAGTCTCCATCGCGGCGGCACTCATCCTCATCGTGGTTCTGGCTGTTATCAGCCGCACGCCGCGCGAGCCCGCCCCGCCACCGCCCCACATC
>Ga0316628_100001746_pt1 | contig 15608 bp, 12 predicted proteins | sample OWC_Aug_M2_C1_D5_FD_207648 | JGI IMG/M metagenome (GOLD analysis project Ga0316628, IMG submission 207648) | Wetland soil microbial communities from Old Woman Creek delta, Ohio, United States - OWC_Aug_M2_C1_D5_C | ecosystem: Environmental > Terrestrial > Soil > Wetlands | place: USA: Ohio... | reverse complement strand
TGGGAAGCAAAGACGGGTGAAAGCAGATACTCCCGAGACGCGGCACCTCGAACACGTTCTGGGGAACGATCTGGGTGACATAGGCGAGCACGCCGAGATCTGCATGCAGGTCTTCGAACTCGCGCTTGACTTCGGGACGCTTCAGGGAAGCGTGCTGGCGCACCGGGAGACCGAGCGCGAGGGCCCGCGCCTTCACCGGATCGGGCTTCCCGCCCGGCGCATCGGGAGGGCAATAGACAGCCGCCACATCGTGGCCGCTGCCCCGCAGTCCGTCGAGAACCTTTTCCGCAAAGGCTGCCTGGCCAAGGAGAATGATGCGCATCATGCCTCCAGTAGGCTGCGCAGCGCCGCCGCGATCTGCTCGGCGATACGCCGTATCGCCGACGCCTCGCGCAGCAGCCCGTTGTTGATCTCCAGCTCCAGGTAACGGACCTGGTGCCGCTGACCGTGGGTCCGGGCACTGAAGATCAGGCCCTCCAACCCCGAATAAGGTTGATTGTAGCGTACGCGCAACCCGGAGGTGGCCAGGGCGCCCCCGAAACGCTCGGCCTCGACGACGTAGTCGTCGAAAAGCACGCCGGCATCGAACCGGCGCACCCGCCCGTTGAGCGTTGAGGTGAAGCTGTGGACGCTGAGCAGAAAGGCCCCGGGCCCTTGCGCGAGAACGCCATCGATCGCCTCGTGGTAGGGGCGGTAGAAGTCCCGGATGCGCCGCTCGCGCTCCACGGTATCGATATGCGCGTTGCCGGGCACCCTCACGCCATGGCTTTCCGCAATGATCAGATCATGGTCGGACAGGTCGCGATTGCAGTCGATGAGCAGACGCGACACGCCCCCGAGAACGGCCACCGCATCGCAATGCTGCGCCAGAATCTCGGTGACATGGCGGGCGCCGATGTCCCAGCCGATGTGCTCGCGAATCTCCTCCGACTCGAGACCGAGGTCGTCGTACTCGACCGGAATCGCACAGGAGGCGTGCTCGCAGGTGAGCACGAGCGGGGCTTGGCCCTGCGGATTGAGTACCTCGAACGGCGCCATACCTCAGGACTTCAGATGTTGCTCGAAGAATCGCAGCAGCCGCTGCCAGGCATCGCGGGCCGTATCGGCCCGATAGGAATCCCGCTCGGAGCAGAAAAAACCGTGCGGAGCGCCGGGGTAGACGATCGTCTCCGCGTTCTTCTTGAGCTCGGCCAAACGCCGCTTGATCTTCTCGACCTCCTCCAGAGGAATGAAAGGGTCATCCTCGCCGAAGAACAACAGCATCGGGCAGCGCAGTCCTTCGGCGAACTCCAGCGGAGCCTTGGGAGTCCGTTCGCTCGGCTGCACCGAGCCGATTCCGCCGCCGTAGAACGGGATGGCTGCCTTCACGTCGGGATTGCGGCAGGCAGTGAGAAAGGTGATCCGCCCTCCCATACAGAAGCCAGTCACGCCGATGCGATCGGCCCGTACGAACTTCTGCCCCTTCAGATGGTCGATGGCGCCTTTCATGTCGGCGACGATCTTGTCGTCCCACAGGCTCATCATGAGGCGAATGGCCTCTGCCAGGTTGTCGTATCCGACGACACCGTCCTTCTCGCGATAGTAGAGATCCGGCGCCAGCGCCGCATATCCTTCTCCGGCGAGCTGCGCGGCGACGTGCTTGATATGCGGGTTCAGCCCGAAAGCCTCCTGCACCACGACCACCCCCGGGTATGCACCGTCGGCCCGGGGCCGCGCCAGAAACGCCGGCATGACTCCGGCTTCGGCTTGCACCTGGACCATTCCCGATGCAATTTCCATAGCTTACCTCCCAGTTTGCAATGTGGCCTGTATAGGCGGCGGCAAGTGCCATTGCAAGTACGAGGGGGCGGCGTGAGGCAACGTTTGACTTCCCGAGGGTCAGCGTTTAGGTAAAACGTCTTTTCGGGAGTGGACCCTTGCGACGCGAAAAGACGAACTACATCATTCAGTCGGTTTCTCACGCCCTCGACGTCATCGAGCAGTTCGCCGGCGAGCGGGACGAGCTCGGGGTCACCGAGCTGAGCAAGCGCCTCAAGCTCCACAAGAACAACGTCTTCCGCCTGTTGGCGACCCTCGAGGCGCGCGGCTACATCGAACAGAACAAGGCAACGGACAACTATCGCCTGGGGATTCGCTGCCTGCAGATCGGCCAAAACTATCTGGCCCAGATCGGCCTGCTGCGGCAGGCGCGACCGATCCTGGAACGGGTGGCGAGCGCCTCGCACGAGACGGCCCTGGTCGCAGTCCTGCGCCGAGGCGCCGCCGTGCCACTGGACGCGGTCGAGTCGGACCGGCCGGTTCGTCTGGTATCGCGCATCGGCGAGGCCCTCCCGCTGTACTGTACGGCCATCGGCAAAGTCTATCTCGCCTTCTCGTCCGAGGACGAGCAACGCGAGCTGCTACCCGACACGCTCACCAAGTTCACCGAACGCACCATCGCCGACCGCGCAGCTCTGCTGCAGCAACTGAAACAGACGGCGACCCAGGGCTATGCGGTAGAGCAAGGCGAGCACATCGCCGAGGTGTCCTCGGTGGCCGCCCCGGTTCACGATTACACGCGGAACGTCGTCGGCAGCGTGGCGATTTCCGGACCTGCGTATCGGCTCGCCGAGGAGCGGGTGCAGAAGGAGATTGCGCCGCTGGTGACGCGGGCGGCCAGCGAGCTCTCGCAACGTCTCGGTTTCAACCCCTAAAAGGCTCAAAGCCCGATTCGCCGCCCGTACCAATCGAGCAGCGAGGGCGCCAGCCCGTGTACGGCAGCGATCAGTCGAACCGTGCCGGGAATGAACACGCGTGATCGGCGCCGCTCGACCGCGGCCAGCGTCTTGTCGACCACCAGATCGGGCGCCAGGCGCCGTCCCTGCTTCAGGATCGGCGGGATGTCCGGCGCTTGCAGCAGGGGGGTATCGATCAAGAGCGGGAAGACCGAGGTGAGCAGAACCCCGTCGCGGGCGAGCTCCGGACGCACGGCGTCGCAGAAGCCGGCGACGCCGAACTTCGCGGCCGAGTAGGCGCCAAGCCCCGGCCAGCCGTGCACGGCCGCGGTCGATGCCAGGCACACGGCCGCTCCGCGTGACTGCCTCAGGGCCGGCAAGGCGGCACGCAAGACGTTGGCCGTCCCGAGGAGGTTGATCCGGATGACCCTTTCGAAGCTTTCGGCCGACTGCCCGGCCCACTGCCCAGGCCCGAGAATCGCGGCGCAATTGACGATCAGGTCGAGACCTCCGGTCGTCTGCACCAGCTCCCGCACGGCTTGTTCGACCTGATCTGCCGCGCTGACGTCGGCAATGCGGCCTTCGACCCGACCTCCCCCGGCCCTTATCATCTCGGTCGTGGCGGCGAGATTTTCGGACGAAACGTCGATCAACCCGACGGCGGACCCTCGCTTGGCCAGCGTTTCGGCAAAGCAGCGGCCGATGCCGCTCGCCGCTCCGGTCACGATCGCGCAACCCCAAGACATGCTGACTCGCATAGTGCCGCACGGTCGTTCGAGTCAAACTCTTACGTCAACGAGGCTGCCAACTCTTTCGCCTCTTCGACCATGGCGCGAATCGGGCGCAGTCCTAGCTGCCAGAACGACGGCTGCATGACGTCGACCCCGATGCGCTGCAGCAACGTCGTCGGGGCCTCGGAGCCTCCTGCGGCCAACAGATCGAGGTATCTCGGCACGAAGGACCGCCCCTCCCGCTGGTACATCTCGTAGAGAGCCAACACCAGCAGCTCGCCGAAGCCGTAGGCATAGCAGTAGAACGGCGAGTGAATGAAGTGCGGGATGTACGCCCACCACCAGCGATAGTCCTCGGTCAAACGAACGCCATCGCCGTACACCCGAGCGTTGGCCTGCAGCCAGAGCTCGCCGACACGTGACGCCGACAGCTCTCCCTCCTGACGCCGCGCCGCGTGCAAATGCTGCTCGAACCGGGTCATGGCAATCTGACGGAACACCGTCGCGAAGGTGTCCTCGATCTTGCCGCACAGGAGCGCCAGCTTGGCCCTGGGGTCGCGCTCCGTGCGGCGCAATCGGTCGAACACCAGCATCTCGCCGAATACCGACGCGGTCTCTGCCATCGTCAGAGCGGTGTCACACTGGAAGTACCCATGGTCACGAGCGAGGTATTGGTGAACGGCGTGGCCGAGCTCGTGCGCTACCGTCATCACGTCGCGGGCGCGACCCGTGTAGTTGACCAGCACGTAGGGATGCACGCTGGGAATCGTCGACGCGCTGAAGGCACCGCCGCGCTTGCCGTCGCGCGGCTCGGCGTCGATCCAGCGCCGCTCGAAGAACAGCGCCGCGATCTCGCTCATCCGCGGGGAGAAGTCATGGTAGGCGGACAGCACCAGCTCCCGGCACGGCTGCCAGCCGGTGGCGGCCGTCTCGGGGAAGATGGGGGCGTAGCGATCGTAGTCCCACAGCTCATCGAGCCCGAGCAGCCGCCGCTTGAGCTTGTAGTAGTCCGCCGCGACGTCGCCGCCCTCCTCGCTCGCGATCATCAGGGCCTCCACGGTGGCGGGGTCGATCTCATTCGCGAGATGCCGCGACGCCATTGGATCGGGATACGAGCGCAAGCGGTCGTCGACGGCGTGATCCTGCACCAGGGTATTGAAGATGAAGGTGAGCACGAGGCTGTTCGCTTCGAGCCCCTGGGTGAGAGAGCGTGCCGCGGCTTGGCGCAGGTGCCGGCGGCCGTCGTACAGCAAGGCCAGCAGGGCGCTCTCGTTCAAGGACTGCTTCTCGCCGTCGATCTCCACCTCGAACAGCAGCGACGACAGTAGCTCGTCGAACAGGCGGGAGAACGCCCGACTGCCGGTATTGGCCTTGTCCTCGAGCAGTTTTTCCTCCGGCTCGCTCAGCAGGTGCGGGCGGTAGCGGCGGGCACTGGCCAGGAAGTGGCGGTAGCGACGGCACGTTTCCGACTCGATCACCTGCCGCGCCGGCTCATCGGCAAGCCCGATCCATTCGAGCTCGAAGAACAGCAACAAGTTGCGAATCTCACTGCCGCGTTCCTGCGTCATCGCCACCAGGGCCCCGTGCGCCGGCGGGCGCACGTCCGCGGCATGGAGCAGTCCGGCGTAGATCGCCGGTCTTGCCGCTTGCTCCGAGATCGATTCCAGCTCCGCGACCGCCCCGGCGATCCAGTCCGGCGAGGGCCCTGCGGGCACGTTCACCGTGCCCCGGTATTTCGCGGCAAACGCGGCCGCGCGCTCCGCCGCGCTATCGAGATCCCTCCGCAGCGCCGGGTCGTTCGGCGACGCATAGAGGTCATTCAGGTCCCAGCTCACGCCGGTTACGTTCACGTCGTTGGCGGTCATGGACGCAGCTTTCCCGGGATGTCGCCGTCGCGCAAGGGCAGGTTGCCTTGCCTCGCGTCGGGCACGTGGGTAAACGTGATCTCGTCAGAACAGGAGCGCCCCCAGATGGAAATCCGCCTCGATTACGGCCGGAACGGCCTTCGGGTCCAGCTACCCGACGATCTGCAAGTGACCGTCGTCGAGCCATCGAAGGGCGAGCCGATCGCCGATCCGGCCGCTGCGGTCGAGCAGGCGTTGGCGGCCCCGATCGGGGCGCGCCCGCTGGCCGAGATTGCCCGAGGAAGGAGCGACGCCGTGGTGGTAATCTCGGACAAGACCCGCCCGGTACCGAACGGGCTTGTCCTGGCGCCCGTCCTGCGGACGCTGGAGGCGGCCGGCATCGCGCGCGAACGCATCGAGATTCTGGTCGCCACCGGGCTCCACCGTCCCAACACCCGCGAGGAGCTGGTTGGCATGACCAGCCCCGAGATCGTCGAGCGCTATCGTTTCCGCAACCACATCGCCCGCAACGCCGACGAGCACGTGCACCTCGGACGAACGTCGCGCGGCAGCGAGATCTGGCTCGACCGTGGCTTCGTCGCCGCCGACCTCAAGGTGGTCACGGGGCTCATCGAGCCGCACCTGATGGCCGGCTATTCGGGCGGGCGCAAAGGCGTCGCTCCGGGACTGGCCGGCGTCGAGACCATGCGCAGCGCTCACGGGGCCGCCATGCTCGAGGGCCACGTCGGCCCGGGGATCATTCAGGACAACCCTTTTCACGAGGACCTGCTGGAGATCGTTCGCCTCACCGGTGTCGACTTCCTCGTCGACGTCAGCATCAACCGGGCCCGACAGCTCACCGGCGTGTTTGCCGGCGATATCGAGCGGGCGCACGAGGCCGGCATGCGCTTCGTAGAGCACGAGGTGTGCGTCGACCTCGATGCGGCGGCCGACATCGTCGTCACCTCCGCCGGCGGCTATCCGCTCGATGACACCTATTATCAGTCGATCAAGGGCATGGTCGCGGCGCTCAACGTCGTCCGCCGTGGCGGCACCATCATCTTGGCCGCGGCGATCACCGAAGGGATCGGCAGCGCCGACTTCCAGCGATTGTTGAACGGAACGAGCGGAAACGACGACTTCATGGCCCGCATCACCACGCCCGGCTTCTTCAGCATCGACCAATGGATGGTCCAGCACCTGTGCCAGGTGCTGCGCAAAGCCGAGGTGATGCTGGTTACCGACGGCCTCGACGAAGACGTCGTCCGCGGGCTGCTGGTCACCCCGGTGGCGAGCGTCGAGGGGGCCTTGCGTCAGTGTCTTGCCCGTCACCGGGACAGGCCTCGCATCGCCGTCCTGCCACAGGGGCCCTACGTCCTCGCTACCGTGCGCGGCCGCAAGTTGTCGCTCGGAAAGGCGTGGTTGGACGAAGCGGCCTAGAGTCCGCCATCCAGCCGCGATCGAGGGCACCATGGGAAGTCAGCAGCCATAGCGCCTGCCGATGCCGAGCTTGCACCTGCTCGACGCCACCTACGAGCTCTTCCGCGCCTACTTCGCGATGCCGTCCGAGCGAGGCCCGGACGGTCGCGAGGTCGGTGCGATTCGTGGCCTGATCGGCTCGACCCTCGCGCTGTTGCGGGAACCCGACGTCACCCACGTCGGTGCCGCCACGGACCACGTGATCGAGTCGTTCCGCAACCGGATGTTCCGGGGGTACAAGACGGGCGAAGGCATTGCGCCCGATCTGCTCGGGCAGTTCCCCCTGGCCGAGGAGGCTCTACGTGCCCTCGGAATCGTCGTCTGGCCGATGATCGAGTTCGAAGCCGACGATGCCCTGGCGACGGCGGCGAGCCGGTTCCGCGAGGACGCGGAGAGGATCGTCATCCTGTCTCCCGACAAGGATCTGACTCAATGCGTCGTCGGCCGTCATGTCGTGACGTACGACCGCGTGCGGCGGAAGATCTACGACGAGACGGCCGTGCGCGAAAAGTTCGGCGTCGCGCCGGCCTCCATCCCCGATCTGCTGGCCCTGGTGGGCGACAGCGCCGACGGTATCCCGGGAATTCGCGGCTGGGGCATCAAGTCGGCCGCCGCCCTGCTGGCTGTCTACGGAACGATCGAAGCCATTCCGCTCGATCCGAGCGAGTGGAAGGTGAAGCTGCGCCAGGCAGAGCGACTGGCCCTGTCTCTGAACGAGCAACGGACGCAAGCGGCCTTGTACCGGACCCTCGCGACGCTTCGTACCGACGTGCCGATGCAGGAGTCGTTCGACTCGCTCAAATGGCGAGGCGTCCGCCGCCAGCTCTACGTCGGGCTGTGCGCTCGCCTCGGCTTCCGCGACCTCGCCACCCGGCCGCTGGTGTGGGATGAGGCCTAGCTCGCCTCGACTGCGGTCTCGGCCTTGAGCCGCTCCAGATCGGCGCGCGTCACCGCCTTGACGGGCTCTCGCTGCAGAAACAGGAGTACGCCGCCGGGGATCGACAGCGGCAGCTTTTCGATCCAGAAGCCGAGGTGGCCGATCAGAAACGCTTTGACGGCGCCGGTCTTCGAACCGAGCAACCACACGAACACGACCTCGCGGACGCCTTCGCCCGATGCCGAGGGAAGGATGAAGGTCCCCAGCGTCATCACGGCGCTCGCGAAGAGGACCTCCAAGGGCCGCACGTTACCGCTGCGGATCGCGAGCGCGTTGCAGAAGTACATGAGGGTAGTGGTGATCTGACCGAACACCGCCAACCCGAGGGCCACCACCAGGTAGGAACGGCGACTGGAGTAGGCCGCGGCAGCCTCGATCACGTTGTGGAGAAAGCCACGAACCCGCGCTGACGGAACGACGCTGAGCATCCCCTTGAACCAGGAGGGCTGCAGCAGCACCAGGACGGCGAACGCCATCGCGCCAGCCAACGGGATCTTCATGGCCGCCACCAACTCGCCGAGGGAATGGCCGCTGGTGATCGCACCGGCAAAGGGCATGAACAGCAGAATGACGACGAGCAAGCCGACCAGGCCGATGACGCGCTCGACGGCAAGGACGGTCGTGCACTCGATCGGCCGGCGCGTGATCCGAATGGTGTCGTATAGCCGCCAGCCGTCCAATCCCATCGTCGACGGCGTCACGATCCCGAAGTAGCGCCCGATGAAGTAGGTGCTGGCCAGATACCCATACGAGAGACGGATGTTCTGGCCGCGCAGCAAGATCTGCCAACGCCAGATGTTCGCGAAGATACCGACCAGCTTGATCGCGATCGCCAGCGCGAACCAGGGGAGGAACACGCGCATGTCCAAGGCCCGGATCTCGCGCCAGAGATCGGCCAGCTCGACCGGCACCAACTGGAAGCCCTGCACGCGAAAGTACGCGGTGTGCTCCGCTTCGCTCAGGGGTGCGGCCACGAACTTGCCGTCACGCAGGACGAAAACCCGAGAGAGACTGCCGTCCCGGCAGTGCAGGTAGGCTTTGAACGCGCGGGGAACCCCATCCACCCGGACAAACACCTGCCGATGGATGCTCGCCTCGCAGACCTGGCTCTCGTTCACCGGCAGACGCACGGGAGGGAGACTCCGTCCCGACAGCCACGCTCGCAGGCGTCCAACGGGGCCGGGATATTGCGGATTGGACGCCTCGAAGGTACCGGGCGCACCGAGCTCTGCCACCGGCACCGGCCGGTAGCCGCCGCCGATCTCGACAAAGATGGCCACAAAAATCCCCACGGTTACCGCCAGCTTCACGGCTCCCTTCGCTACCGCTCGCAGCTTCATGCCCAGAACTCCCTAATGATCGGACCCGGCAAATGCAAATGCCGCTTGGCGCGGGCGAACACCACACGAGACGCGGCCCCCACGGCCGGGTGAGACGAGCGGCCGGGAAGCGCGCGGGGCCAACCTCGTGACAAGTCGGAAACGACTGGCGACCGCATGCTGAGCATCAGGCGGGGGGCAGGGTCAATTCCATCCCTTCGAAAGCGGCACGCGAGCGTGGGAAGATGGTCCGGGCGACCTGTTCCATTCGACGGACCTCCGCGTCGTCGTGCTCCGGATCGTGGTGGTACAGGATCAGCTCGCCGACATCGGCGTCGCGAGCCGCCTCGGCTGCCATGCGCACCGTGCTGTGGCCCCAGCCCGCCTTGTTGAGGTGCCCACCATGATACTCGTGGTCGTTGTACTGGGCATCATGAATCAACACGTCGGCTCCGGCCGCGAACGCGACGACATCGTCGTGGCCCCCTTTCGGAGCTTCCACATCGGTAGCGTACACGACCGAGCGGCCGCAGCAGCTGACACGATACAGCAAGACGCCCACCTTCGGGTGCGCCCCGCTGTAATGGGCAGTGACCACGGCCGGCCGGGCGCCGTCGAAGCGAACGTGGCCACGCTTCGACAGGCTGCGGATGTGCAGCCGGGCCGGTAGCTGGGCAAGCGTCACCGGAAAGAATCGTGGCGACATCAACCGGGCCAGTATCCGCTGCAGAGTCTGCGGACCGCTCCCCGAGCCGTAGATGTGACACCGCCACTCGGGGCTGTAAACGGGAGCGAAAAAGCGCAACCCCTCGATATGATCGTGATGCAGGTGACTCAGAAAGATGCTGACCTCGGGCTCGCCGGGGCGCCGAACCAGGTCACGCCCCAAACCGATGATCCCGGTGCCGGCATCGAAGACCAGTGTATGCTCACCCGTCCCGATCTCGACGCAAGACGAGTTGCCGCCGATGCCCGCTGTCGATAGGCCGGGCATCGGATAGCTGCCCCGCACGCCCCAAAATCGAACGCGCAAGGCCGGTTCTACCTTCATTTCGCCTCCATCACCGTCACACCATCCCACTCTGCGGCCGGTGGCGTCTCCAGCATCTCGCGACAGCGCTCGAGGTACAGCTGGGCCGGCCCGTCGCCGGGCCACGCCTCGAGAATGCGGCCGAATGCGGCCACCGCATCATTCCAACGTCGCTCCCGATACGCCGCCAGGCCCATGTTGAACTGCTCCAGCAACCCCGCCCACCGCTCACGTTCCCCGCCCGGGCCGAGCAGCTCGAAGATGCGCACCGGCTGTAACTTTCCCTTGACCCGCACCAGATCGAGCTCGCGGGCAACAACGAGACCGCCGGCAGCCTGTACCGTGGCTTCACTGGCAACGATGCCGCAGTGGTAATACTTGCACAACCCCTCGAGCCGCGAGCCCAAGTTCACTTCGTCGCCGATCACGGTCATGCTCAGGTGGCTGGCCGAGCCCATGTTTCCGAAGACCATGGGTCCACTGTTGAGCCCGATCCCGATATTGAGTCGCGGCCATCCCCGCCGGTCCCATTCGGCGTCAAGGGAGCGGAGATGCTCCCGCATCGCGAGGGCGGCAGCGCAGGCGCGGCTGGCGTGGTCGGCCTGCGGTAGAGGCGCACTCCACACCGCCATGATCGCGTCGCCGATGTATTTGTCGAGCATCCCGTCGTGGGCAAAGACCACTTCGGTCATCTCACCCAGGTAGGCGTTCAACAGCTCGACCAGCGTCTCGGCATCGAGGCCCTCGGAAATGCTCGTGAAGCCGCGAATATCGGAGAAGAGCACGGTTCGCTCGCGCTTCTCGCCGCCCAGCTTGAGCCGGTCGGGGTGCTCGCTCACCAATCGTGCCAACGACGGGCTCAGGTACAGCTCGAGTGTCTTGCGGGTCTTGCGACGCTCGCGGTCGACCGTGACATAGTGCTGGAGGGAAATTGCGGTATACGTCAACGACACCGCCAGGATCGGGTATACCAGGCTCAGCGGCAGCCCATAGGTGACGAACAACCATTGGCTGCCGCCGAGGTACCCTGCCAGCAGCCCGCCTGCCACCAGCACTCCGACCACGCCGCGCGCGTAGCGCAGGATCAAGCCTTGAACCAGGGCCAAGCCCAGGATCACGGCCAGCTCCGGCAGGACGATCCACTTTGGTTGCTGGATGAAGTCTCCTCGCAGGATGTTGTCGAGGACGTTGGCGTGAATCTCGACCCCGGGCAGGTCGCCATCAAAAGGCGTGGCTCGCCTATCCGCCACCGCCACCGCCGTCGCACCAACCAGTACCAGCTTGCCGCGCAGCTCTGCCGGGTCGACCTCCCCAGCCAGCACGTCCGCCGCGGACACGTAGCGAAAGGTGCGCTTCGGTCCGCGGTAGTTGATCAGCATCTGCCCATCTTCGGCCACGGGAATCGCCAGATCGCCGACGTGCACCGAATCGACGCCGTAATCGGCGAAACGCAGGGCCTGCTGCCGCTGCGGCCAGTACACGCGCAGCATCGCCAGGGATAGGGGGACCGCGATCTCGTTCCCGAAGCGGACCCCTAGGGGCACCCTGCGGTAATAGCCGTCCAGCCGGTCGGGAAAGAAATTGAAATAGCCCTGGCCGCGAGCGCCGGCGGCCAGGATCGGAAGGTTTGCCGTCACGCTCGTTGCGACAGGCATATGTCTTTCGCCCGCCCCACCCTTGCTGTGCTGGGTCGTGTTGTAGGTCGCCACCTCCGTGTCGGAGGCTTGTTTCCCCCGTCGATCGAAGTCGAAGAAATAGCCCAGGACGGTTCGGTCCGAGGCTCCAATAGCCTGGGCCAGCTGCTCCTCACCGCCGCCCTGCAGAGCTTTCGAGAGCTTCTGCCAGGTTGCCTCGTCGACCTTTCCCAACCGCTGGCGCAGCTCCCCCTGATCGACATCCGTTGTCTCCTCCGACTGAACGATGTCGTATCCGATCACGGCTGGCTGGGCAGAGGCGAGGCGAGACTCGAGCTCAGCCATGCGCCACCTCGACCAGGGCCACCGCCCCAGCTTCTCGATGCTCCCGTTGTCTATGGCAACGATGACGATCTCCGGACTCCCGGGCTCAACGCCGCGGGCGATCAGACGATAATCCACCGCGCGAACATCGACCAGTTCGAGATACCGGAACCCGCTCAGGCGGAGGACCGAGAGCAGCAAGCCGAGCAGAACAGCAATTCGGAAAGGAGTCAGCCGCTGCCAGATCATTGGGAGACGTTGATGCTACCGCAAACCACAGTACGACGTCCACCACAAAGACCGGCAGGAACCTACCCTGCAGCGGGGAAAAAAAAGAGCCGAGCGATTTCTCGCTCGGCTCTTTCGATCCAGAACGTTCGATTCGGTGTCCGTTACAACTGTGGCGGGGCCAGCACGATCAGGTCCGGGTTGAACCGGATGCCCGACTGGTGGAGGTTGAAGGCCGCCGAGCGGGTTATGCTGTCGCTGTGGAACTCCTCCGCCAAGCCCAGCAGGCCATCGCCGCGGGTCGGATCGCTACCATCGACCGCGCGGATGCGCGTCTGGCCGGTCAGCGTGCCCTGGACGCCGACATTGAAGATCGAGGTGTCATCGTCACCCGGTCCAGGCGCCGTGGTGATGTCCGAGAGCGGCACCGTGTCCAGGCACTTGATCGTGCGGCTGGTGGAGAGGCGCTGCTCGAACTCGTTGAAGATCAACATCTGAGCCACCGTGGAGACGCGGCCGCCGTTCTGCAGGAAGAAGTTCTCCGAGCACGGCACCAGGGTGAGGGTCGTATTGACCTGGGTGCCCGTCGCCGGATCGGGAGCATAGTCGAAGAAGTGATCGAGGATCAGGATGCTCGGGCAACCATCGTACTGACCGTCCGTGCCCAAGCGCAGGACGTTGTTGTCGGTCGGGAAGGCGTCGGCAATCGCCTGAATCCCGATCGCGTTGTAAGAGCGCGCATCGACGTCCCCGCCGTCCCTTGTGATAATGGTCGCAACCCCAGCCAGGTCACCCGAGAAGTTGTTGACGGACTCTGTTCCGGGAGAAGGCTCCTCGCTGGCGAGATCCACCTGGACGCACTTCAGCTCGCCCAGGAACGGATCTTCCGGAGCCGGCGGAATCTTGCTGTCGATGTTGACGGCGGGCTGGCCTTGCAGAGGAGCGGGGAGATTGGGGTCGTTGTCCACCGGTCCAACGTGGGTATTAGGGGGGAAATTGTCCTCTTGATACAGCAAGCCCGAGAGCGGGAAGACCGCCAAGCCCTCGCTCAGCCTCCAAACGATCGGCTGACGAGCCGTAAGGGTGAACCGGAAGTCCTGCTCGTTCCAGGCCGCGACGCAGGTTCCGCCCGGCAGCAATCCACCGGCGTTGCACTCGCTCGACGAGGTGCAGATAAGCGGCACCGTACCACCGCCCGGGATGGGGGCACCGGCGTTCGAGCAGTGCGAGTTGGCGTTCACGAGATAGCAGCGCACCCCGATCTGGTGAGTCGAGGTGTTGCTGATCTGGATTTCGGTGTCGGTAGTCGGGTTACTGAGACTGTTAGCGACCAGTTTTGGAAACACCAGGATGGCCCCGGACTTGTCCGAGCCGAGCTCGGCCGACGCCACGTTGGCGACCAGCATCACCCCGCCGAGGATAGCAGCGATCCCCGCGAGAAAAGGATTCCGCTTCACCGTACCCATTGCCCTTCTCCTTTCAGCCGTAATGGAGAACCCAGCCATTGCCTTTTCTCCGCTCCGAGATGTCATCACTAGAACAGACGCGGCAGGATGATCTGATCGAAAGCCCCGCCGTCCGTTCCGGTGAACCGGTCACCCTCGGTATGAATATTATGAGCCGTTCTGGTTGTGTAGGCACCCGATTCAGATCGAATCGTCTCCGACACGCCGACCACGGCGCCATTGAAGGTACCGTCCGTGGGATCCGCTGGGTTCATCCGCGTCTGGGCAACCGTCGAACCCAGCACGGTAGCGGAGAACACCGACTGGTCCGGATTGTTCGGGCTGTCGATGTCGGTCAGAAAGGTGTTCTTCCAGCAGGTAACGGTCGTGCTGGTCGAGAACCGGCTCTCGAACTCGTTGTAGACCAGGAACTGCACGACCACGTGACTCGGGGTCTGGGTCTCGAAGTTCTCGGAGCACGGCACCAGGGTCAGTTGAGTCCGCACGTCGTCGCCGGTGACGGGATCCGTTCCCACATCCGCAAAGTGATTGAGAATCAACGTCTCCGGGCAGGCGTTGTATTCGCCATCGGTCGTGCCGCGGGGGTTGTTCAGCTGCAGGAAGCAATCCTGGGTCGGGTCGCCGCAGGTCGCCGCAGCCGCCTCCGTGCCCTGGATGCCGATCGCGTTGTACTTGCTCACGTCACCCGGGCTCAGACCGGTCAGGTCTTCGATGGTCGCCTCGCCCTTGAGGCTGTTGGCGCCGATCGGCGTACCATCCGCCATCACCTGGATGCACTTGAGCTCGCCGGTGAAACCTTCCGGAACCGGCGGCACAGCACCCGGATCGATGCCGGCACCGTCGTACGGGCGCATCGCTGGCTTGAGGACGTATGCGAAGTCGTCGGTGGGATCCACCGGACGCCCGGCCGATACCAGCCAGTGAGTGGGCTGCTGCTTGGTCAGCCAGATGCTGAAGTCGGTCTCACTCCACGAGGGGATGCAGCCCACCCGCGCATCTTCGATTTGGCAGCCAGGAGGAAGCTGCGAATCGACGTAGAAGCAACGAGCGTGCACCATGTTGTTGGTGATGTTCGTGATTTGAATGATGGTATCCTGCTCCCCGTTGGCGATCACCTTCGGGAAGATCAGGATCGACGCCCCCTTCTCCGTTACGACGTCAGCATGAGCGCTGGCCGCCAGCACTCCCAGCGCCACTGCGAACCCGCAGAGGCCCGAGAGAAACGCATTCCACTTCACCGTACGCATTGCCCTCCTCCTTTCCAGTCGACCGAGACTCATGCCACACTCCTCGCGCTCGTTGGCGCCCCACCGAAGCGCCCCCCGAGAGCCCGGCGAAAGCGGTCCCGTACATACTCAAAAACCAAGCACATTGTCAAGGTATATCTTGTGTTCCTGTGGGTTCGCGGCAGTCACCGCCAAGATTTTCACACCACCGAGAACTTCCCATTGCCTAGTCGCTGTTACGGCGACGCCCCCCCTCCGTAGTTCCTCATCCTCGACCGCCTCGCCGACGGCCAGTTGCTCGCGAATTGGCCCCGTCTCTTACCATCACGCCTCCAGTGACGCAAAGGTCACGGTGAAAAATACCCTCAATTCTCACGCGCTTCGCCCGAACGATCGGCTCAGAACAGGCGCGGGAGAATGATCTGATCGAAAGCCCCGCCGTCCGTTCCGGTGAACCGGTCACCCTCGGTATGAATATTATGAGCCGTTCTGGTCGCGAGCGGACCCGACCCGAATCGAACCGTCTCCGACACGCCAATCACAGCACCGTTGAAGGTACCGTCCGTGGGATCCGCTGGGTTCATCCGCGTCTGGGCAACCGTCGAACCCAGCACGGTAGCGGAGAACACCGACTGGTCCGGATTGTTCGGGCTGTCGATGTCGGTCAGAAAGGTGT
>Ga0316628_100001745_pt1 | contig 15616 bp, 14 predicted proteins | sample OWC_Aug_M2_C1_D5_FD_207648 | JGI IMG/M metagenome (GOLD analysis project Ga0316628, IMG submission 207648) | Wetland soil microbial communities from Old Woman Creek delta, Ohio, United States - OWC_Aug_M2_C1_D5_C | ecosystem: Environmental > Terrestrial > Soil > Wetlands | place: USA: Ohio... | reverse complement strand
TGGCCGAGCCCGGCGTGGGCACCGTGGCTGCGGGCGTGGCCAAGGCCTACGCGGATCTGATCACCATCGCCGGTTACGACGGCGGCACCGGGGCCAGTCCGCTGACCTCGATCAAATATGCCGGGAGCCCCTGGGAGTTGGGTCTCACCGAGACCCATCAAACCCTGCGCCGCAACGACCTGCGCAGCAAGGTGCGGCTGCAGACCGACGGCGGTTTGAAGACCGGGTTGGATGTGGTCAAGGCGGCGATCCTCGGCGCCGAAAGTTTTGGTTTCGGCACCGGGCCGTTGATCGCCTTGGGTTGCAAATACCTGCGCATCTGCCATTTGAACAACTGCGCCACCGGCATCGCGACTCAGGACGACAATCTGCGCAAGGCGCACTTCATCGGCCTGCCGGAGATGGCGATCAATTATTTCCGATTCCTGGCCCGCGAGACCCGCGAGTGGCTGGCGCTGCTCGGGGTGCGCGGCTTGGCGGAGTTGATCGGCCGCACCGATCTGCTGGAGATTATGGAAGGCCAGACCGCCAAGCAGCGTCGCTTGGATCTATCGCCCATTCTTTCCGACGGCGGCGTGGCCAAGGACAAACCGCAATTTTGCACCTTGCCGCGCAATGAACCCTTCGACAAGGGCGAGCTGGCGGAGCGCATGGTGCGCGATTGCCTGAGCGCCATCGAACACAAACAAGGCGGCAGCTTCGAATACCGGGTGCGCAACGTGAACCGTTCCATCGGCGCGCGCCTCTCCGGCGAGATCGCCCGCCGCCACGGCGACAAGGGCATGGACGACGCGCCCATCACCTTACGCCTCACCGGTACGGCGGGACAGAGTTTCGGCGTGTGGAACGCCGGGGGCCTGAATTTGGTCCTGGAAGGTGATGCCAACGATTATGTCGGCAAGGGCATGGCCGGCGGCAAACTGATCATCTATCCACCCAAGGGCAGCCAATTCGTTGCGCGCGACACCGCCATCATCGGCAACACCTGCCTGTACGGAGCGACCGGCGGCAAGCTGTTCGCCTCGGGGATGGCGGGCGAGCGTTTCGCGGTGCGCAACTCCGGCGCGCACGCGGTGGTGGAAGGTTGCGGCGATCACGGCTGCGAATACATGACCGGCGGGGTGGTGGTGGTGCTGGGCAACACCGGCCTCAACTACGGCGCGGGCATGACCGGCGGTTTCAGTTTCGTTCTGGATCTCGACAAGGGCTTCGTGGACCGCTACAACCATGAGTTGGTGGATATCCATCGCATCACCACCGAGCCCATGGAGGTTCACCGCAATTATCTGCGCGCCATGATCGAAGAGTTTGTCGCCGAGACCGGCAGCGTTTGGGGCCGCGAGATCCTCAATGATTTCGCTTCGTACATGCCGCGTTTCTGGCTGGTGAAGCCCAAGGCCCTGGAGATACATTCCTTGCTCGATGCCTTGCTCAACGCCGCATGACGCATCATGCCCCCCAGCCACGCACGTTCGCAGGTTAGCAGTGCCATGACAAAAAATTTCGAGTTTGTGGAAATCCCGCGCCAGGATCCCGCCAAGACGCCGGCGGAGGTACGCATCAAGGATTTCCGCGAGATCTACGGCCAGTTCGATCCCAAGAACGCCGCGGCGCAGTCCTCGCGCTGTCTGGGCTGCGGCAATCCCTATTGCGAGTGGAAGTGCCCGGTGCACAACTACATCCCCAACTGGCTGAAGCTGGTGGAGGAGGGCAATATCTTCGAGGCGGCGGAACTGTCGCACCGCACCAATTCGCTGCCGGAGATCTGCGGCCGCGTCTGCCCGCAGGACCGGTTGTGCGAGGGCGCCTGCACCTTGAACGACGGCTTCGGCGCGGTGACCATCGGTTCGATCGAGAAATACATCACCGCCGAGGCGCTGAAGCGCGGCTGGCGGCCGGATATGTCCGGCGTCAAGCCCAGCGGCAGGCGTGTTGCCGTCATCGGCGCGGGTCCGGCGGGCTTGGGCTGCGCGGATGTCTTGGTGCGCAACGGCGTCGAGCCGGTAGTATACGACCGTTACGCCGAGATCGGCGGCCTGCTCACTTTCGGCATCCCCGAATTCAAGTTGGAAAAGGAAGTGGTGCGCACCCGCCGCAAGCTGATGGAGGAGATGGGCGTGAAGTTCGTGCTCAATACCGAGATCGGCAAGGACATCGCCTTTCAGAAATTGCTCGACGAGTATGATGCGGTATTCCTCGGCATGGGCACCTACACATACATGAAGGGCGGTTTTCCCGGCGAAAATCTCCCCGGCGTCTACGAGGCCCTGCCGTTTTTGATCTCCAACATCAAACGCGTGCTCGGCATGACGACAAATCCCGCGGACTTCATCGATATGAAGGGCCGGCGGGTGGTGGTGCTGGGCGGCGGCGATACCGCCATGGATTGCAACCGCACCTCCATTCGCCAAGGTGCGGAGAGCGTGACCTGCGCCTACCGCCGCGACGAGGCCAACATGCCCGGCTCCAAGCGCGAAGTGGCCAACGCCAAGGAGGAAGGTGTGGAGTTCTTATGGAATCGCCAGCCGGTGGAGATTGTCGGCAAAGGCAAGGTCGAGGGTGTGAAGGTCGTCACCACCGAACTGGGCGCGCCCGATGCCCGCGGCCGCCGCACGCCGCAAGTGGTAAAGGGCTCCGAAGAGGTCATCCCCGCCGACCGCGTCATCATCGCCTTCGGTTTTCAACCCAACCCCGCGCCGTGGTTCGCCGAGTTCGGCATTCAATGCGACGAGCGCGGCCGGGTGAAGGCGCCGGCTTTCGGGAAACATAAATTCCAGACCACCAATCCCAAGATATTTGCCGGCGGCGATATGGTGCGCGGCTCGGACCTGGTGGTGACCGCGGTGTTCGAGGGCCGCACCGCCGCCGAGGGCATCCTCGATTATCTGGGGGTTTGATTTCACGCGAGATGAAGCGTTAGCCGCGGAGAGCGCGGGTGATTTGAAGATAAATAATTCTCCGTGTCCTCCGTGCTCTCCGTGGTCAATTGCTGTTTTCTTTAGGGCGAGATGGGTTCGATGAAACAACTTATGAACGACCGTTTTCTGCGTGCCCTGCTCCGCGAGCCGGTGGACCGCACGCCGATCTGGATCATGCGTCAGGCGGGCCGTTATCTGCCGGAGTATCGCGCCACCCGGGAGAAGGCTGGCTCGTTCATGAACCTTTGCACCAACCCCGAGCTGGCCTGCGAGGTGACGTTGCAGCCGCTGAATCGTTTCGATCTCGACGCGGCGATTTTATTTTCGGACATCCTCACCATTCCCGACGCCATGGGTTTGGGTCTGAGCTTCGCCAAGGGTGAGGGGCCGCAGTTCGCGCATCCGGTGCGCAGCGCCGCCGACGTTAACAAACTCGGCGTGCCCGATCCCGAAACGGAATTGCGTTACGTAATGGATGCGGTGCGGGTGATCCGCCGTGAACTTCGCGGCCGCGTGCCGCTGATCGGTTTCTCCGGCAGCCCGTGGACCTTGGCGACCTACATGGTGGAAGGCGGCGGCAGCAAGGAATATGCGAACGTCAAGGGCATGTTGTTTGATCGTCCCGCGCTGTTGCATAAATTGCTCGATACCACCGCGCGCGCGGTGAGCGCTTATCTCAACGCGCAGATCGCCGCCGGCGCCCAGGCGCTGATGGTGTTCGACACCTGGGGCGGGGTGCTGAGTCCGCGCGACTACATCGATTTTTCCCTGCGCTACATGGCGCAGATCGTGGATGGCCTGACGCGCGAGAGCGAAGGCCGCCGCGTGCCGGTGATATTATTTACCAAGGGCGGCGGCGCCTGGCTGGAGTCCATGACCGAGACCGGTTGCGATGCCCTAGGGATCGATTGGACCACCGACCTCGGTGCGGCGCGTAAACGGGTCGGCGACCGCGTGGCCTTGCAGGGCAATATGGACCCCTGCGTGTTGTATGCCTCGCCGCAGCGCATCCGCGAGGAAGCCGCGACGATCTTGAAATCCTACGGCCACGGCAGCGGCCATGTATTCAACCTCGGCCACGGCATACACCAGCAAGTGAATCCGGATCACGTTAAGGTGTTGGTGGACGCGGTACATGAGTTGAGTGTTCCGTATCATCAATGAAGAAGCCGTCAGCATTCAGCGATCAGCAAGAATTTTTTCTTGTTGTTTTCACGCTGACAGCTAACAGCTGAGAGCTAATTTATGATTCCTCACTTCGAACCACTGCGAAACATGGGTCCCTTCAGCGAGGACATGTTCAACCGCATCATCGCCTTTCAGGAAAGGGATCATCGCGCCTGGAAATCCGAATTACCGTTCGCGGAGCGCATCAAAGGTCTGCCGCTGCATTATCTGGTGTTCAGCACACCGGATCGCGATCCCGGCAAGACGGGGCCGACGGTAGCGCCCATCATTCCCCTGCGCGACGAGATGCGCCGCATCGCGGCCTACGCCTGCCAGGTGGCGGCGGCGCCGGTGATCTGCGATCTGCACGCGGGTAACGGGTTTGTCGGCAGTCTGCTGGCGCGCGAAGGGCTGAAAGTGATCGGCGTGCGCGATCCTAACGCCAAGCTCAATCAGATAAAAGATTTCTATGATCGCGACTGCTATGAGCTGCGGGAACAGACTATCGAGTCCATCGATTTCCCTTTCGACGTGGCCTTTTCCTGTTGGATGCCGGCGGGCAAGAACTACACGCCGGAGATCGTCAAGCATCAACCCAAACTCATCGTCTTCATTCACACCAAACATGCGAACGAAGAAAGCGGCGAGCCGCAGACCGGCACGCCCGAGGCCTACACCGATCTGCCCCAGCGCTATCAACTGATACACGAATGGGGCATGACCCGTCCCAAGGATGTATTCCACGAAATTTGGCCGGACCTGACGCCCAATATCGAGGAGACGCGATACATCAAGGTCTACGCCGACCGAGGCTATCAGCACATTGAAGTGGAAGATGACCAGCCGTCGGTGGAACCGTATGATTGGGAGCATGAGCTGGAAATGGCGCTCCTCGCCCGTCAGGCCATGGAACACTTGCGGGCGCAAGGGGTGTCGCTGTAAAGGTCCCCCCTTCCCGCGGGGACCTTGCGATCGGTCTGTAGCGTGCGGTGTTTTTCCACTTTTTTCACTAAGGAGGGTGAAGAGTGTCGAAGACCTTATCGGCCGGTGTGGTAGTTATGCGGGGAATAGATGCCCAGCGGCGTTATCTATTGCTGCGTTCCTATCGCAATTGGGATTTTCCCAAGGGTGTGGTGGAGGCGGGGGAAGACTCCTTGCAAGCGGCGATCCGCGAGGTTGAGGAGGAAACCGCCATCACCGACCTCGTTTTCGCGTGGGGTCACGAGTATCGCGAGACCGCGCCTTATGGTAGGGGCAAGGTGGCGCGATATTACCTGGCGAAGACCAAGCAATCGGATGTTCGTCTTCCCGTTAACCCGGAGCTGGGTCGCCCTGAACATGAGGAATATCGTTGGGTGGATTATCCTGCGGCGCACAAACTGCTGCCGGCGCGTTTACAGATCATTTTGGAGTGGGCGGCGCAACACAGCGCGAAAAATCCCGACGCGACGCGAGACGGTGACTAAGGCGTCTCCCGCTTCGTAGTGAAGATAGGCGAAGGGAACGGCGTCACATTGTCGCCCTTCTCGGAGACGGCGGTAATTTTGTTGACCCCCTCCTTTTCAACCTCGTCGATGCGGATTACCGCCTGCATGGGAATATATGTACGCTTCACATCGGCGAACTCGGCTTTGAGCCGCTCCTCGGACGGGTCTACCAGCATGCTGGAACCGGACCCGAACAACAACCCTTCTATCTCTACGAAACCCAGCAAGCTGCTGGGATTGATCCGCTTGGCGTGCATCTCGTAGATTTTGCCCCGGTTGTGAAAGATGACCTTATAAATTTGTTTGCCGCGTGCCATGGTGATCCTTTGATTTAGCGTACTTCGCTCAGTAGCGTGTCCATCATGTGTTCCGCTTGGGACAAATAGCCTCCCCCGAACAGGTTCAGATGATTGAGTACATGATAGAGATTATAGAGTGTCTTGCGTAGTCGGTAGCCTTCGTCCAAAGGATAATGCTCGTGGTAGGCGGCATAAAAGCTCGGCGAAAAACCGCCGAACAACTCGGTCATGGCCAGGTCGGTCTCCCGGTCGCCGTAATAGCTCGCGGGATCGAAGATCACCGGTTGGCCGTCGCGCAAGGCGGCGTGATTGCCCGACCACAGATCACCGTGCAGTAAGGAAGGCGGCGGCTTGTGGCCGTCGAGTACTTGCTGCAAGACATTCAACAAGCTCTCGCCCTTGCGCTGTAGCAATCCGCCATAACCATGGCGCGCCGCCAAGCGCAATTGATATCCCAGCCGGTGTTCTCGCCAGAAAATCAACCAGTCGTTGCCCGGCGTATTGATCTGCGGCGTGGGGCCGATGGTGTTGTCGCGATGCCAGCCATAGCCGGCGCCGGTGTGGCGATGCAATTGTGCGAGGTGCGCGCCCAACAAGGCCGCACTGGCTTCAGTTTCCCGGCCCAACTCCAGATACTCCAATACCAGATAGGTCGATTCTCCCGCCTTGCCCCAGCAGATAGGTATCGGCACGCGCACCGTAGCGGTGGCCTGTAAAGACTGTAACGCCTCGGCTTCGGCGGCAAACATCTCCACAGCCGCAGCATCATTGAGCTTTACGAAATAGCGGCGGGCGCTTCCCTGCAAGAGATAGGCGCGATTGATACATCCGCCTCCAATGGCTTGATAAGAATCGATGGTGAACCGCTCGGCGGTTGCGGCGGCGATTGCGGCGCCGACTTCAGGCCAGCGAAGCATTCCGTACTCCAATCCCGGGACGAATAATGATTTGGAGTTTAGGGTTTCTCCCGCGCAGTGCGCAGCTTCTTGAGTTCATGTTATGGCATTAATCTGAGGGTTCGTGGTACTAGATGGCTATTAAATCCAAGGCTGAGTTCCGAATCTAGGCGTTAATAGAACATCCGCATTCCCACTGTAGCAAGAACGTTTAAGCCCAGTTTTCTTTTTCATAGTGAAGCGAGATGCCCGTGGGCTAGCGGTTTTTTGGATAACGCGGCTATTCTATCGTTTCTGCGTTTAGCCGCCAAAGAGCAAAAATACTATTCCAATAATTGTTGATGCCAGTCCCAAGACGAATATCAACCAATCATCGCGCGCTGTGCCGGGTTCCAGGGTAGCTTGGTCGGGTTGTTCGGGATTGTAATGGATTTGTATCTTGGCACCCGCAGGGTACTTTTTGACATAACTTGACGCAAGTGCCGCTGTTGGGTTGGTTCCGCTCGGGAATGCAACGATGCGTTGGTAATGCCGCCCGGAGACGGCGTAGCTGTATACGATGCGAGGGAGAAGATCGTCGGTGCTCGATGATAGTTGAGATTGTTCGATGACACCTTCTACGCTGGGCCACTGCGCGGTCTTTTTTCCGCGAGTGATTACCGTCCATCCCCAGATCGTCACACCGCAACCGGCGACAATGAACAACAGCAGAGTGATGATATAGGGGTTCAAGCGAGGTCCTTTCGGAGTATGGAGATAACAACTTTATCCTTCTGGTTTTACTGGATCATCGTATCTCAAAAGATATCTTGGAGGGCGAAAATTTTTCTATGATTTTACGCTGGATGCAAGCTGGCTCGCCTTACGAGCGGGTGATCTAATGTGGGAACCAAACGATGCGGCGCCCGTGAATCCGGGTGCCGCGTGTATGAAGCGTTGTGTTTAGCCGGCTGCGCGTCTGTTGTTACGCAGCACGTTCGCTTTTGCGTCGATAGCCTTGAGCAGGTTGGTGAAGGACTTGGCGAAGGCCTGAACACCCTCTGTTTCCAACTGCTTGGTCACGGTTTCGATATCGATACCCAAAGATTTGAGCATAGTAATTTGTTGCTTAGCTTCATCCATGCCCTCGGTGAGGGAGGTGCGCGGTTCACCGTGATCCTTGTAGGCAGCGTAGGTTGCGGGTGGAACGGTGTTGACCGTATCGGGGCCGATCAATGAGTCAAGGTAAAGCACATCGCTGTAATCCGGGTTTTTGGTGCCGGTGCTGGCCCACAACAGGCGCTGTGTGGCGGCGCCGGCTTGGCGCAGCTTTTCAAAACGCGATGAATTGAATATCTGTTGATACCAGGCGTAGGACAGCTTGGCATTAGCAATGGCGATGCGTCCTTGCAGCTGGGCGGCGTCAGGATTGGTCGTGCTGTGTACTTTCAGCAATGTGTCTACTGCTGTGTCCACGCGGCTTACAAAAAAACTGGCAACAGAGGCGATGCCACTTATGGCTAGACCTTGGCGCACGCGTGTTTCCAAACCAACCAGATAGGCTTCGACCACCTCTTTGTATCGCTCTACGGAGAACAGCAAGGTGACATTAACATTAATACCCTTCATTACCAGATTCTCGAAAGCCAAAACGCCCTCTTGTGTCGCGGGCACTTTGATCATTAAGTTGGCTCGATTGACGCGATCATGGAGACGTTCTGCCTCGGCAATAGTGCCTTCGACGTCGTAAGCGAGATCCGGCGATACCTCTAGGCTGACGAAACCGTCGCGTCCATGGGTTGCATCATAAACTGGTTTCAGTAAGTCGGCGGCACCCTGGATATCCTCGATTGCCAGATTAAAGAACAGAGCGCGGCTATCTTGGCGAGCGGCGGTGTAAAGCCATTTGTTCAAGCTGTCATCGTAGTCATTGGAGCTGGTGATGGCTTTTTCGAAGATCGTTGGGTTGGAAGTAATTCCGCGCAGACCGTCTTCATGGATAAGGCGGGCCAGTTCACCGGATTGCAGCATCCTTCGTTCGATATTGTCATACCAGATACTTTGTCCAAAATTTTGGATGCGTCGCAATGGGTTCATAGTCGATTCTCCTGATTACTTCAGTGTGGCCTGTGAGTTATTTACACTCAGTATCGGCCTGATAAGAGGCTTACTTAGAGAGTATTGCGTGATTCGCGCTATCTAAAAGATTTCTTACGAAAGTATGAGACAGGTGGCGGCGTCTTGGGTTCGGGTGTATTGTGTCCCATTATTGAATTTCTGGGCTATAAAGGATTTCTCCTTAGCCACTGAAGATACGTAACATCGGCGCATGGAAGATAACCGCGTGTATCTGAAGCACAAAATTGGCGGTTCATTGGTGGAGATACTGGATGTCTCCGCTCTTTGTGATCCATGTCACAAGGTGGTGCCGGGTAGGTATCATGCCGGAGAGGAACTCCAAGATCCCACGGACTTTTCAAAACAGGAGCTGACTTTTCCTTCGGGGGAGGCTCTTCCACGCTGTTGGACAGATTCTCATTACAAATCTAGATGATTGATTAATAAATTAATCGTTTGGCTCTAATTGCGACTGAGTTAACAGAATTTTCCATACTGACCAATCAATAATAAAAGCGGGCGGAAAGAAGTGTCCTAGGCATGGAGCCACTCAACATGAGAGTGAGTGCTATGTACCGCAAGCCAAATTTTTTGATGTCGCTAGTGATATTAGCGGGTATTGGAATATGTGCGGCAATTCCTGCCCTGGCGGATAATACGGATGAAGATGGCGGGACATATTTTAAAGGGCCTATGGCTACTTGTCTGAGCAGGGCCAAAGTCGTTTATCCTTGTGTTTCCTTGTCTCCGCCCTCCTATCAAACTGGCTCTACATTTGTCTATGATGTAGCAGCGGGACCCTATCTGCCCTTGGATTCAGAAGTGCACGAAAGAAATTGGCTTGTTAAATTGAAAGATCGTAAGTTTTGGAATTCTAAATGGAGCTTGCCCCGAGAAGTACAGGGAATGGATATGGATTTCAAATTGGACCATTCTGGAGCAGGAATGCATATGAATCTAGGACCGATGAAATTTAATGTGTTTGTAGATGACGAACGTTTTTCTGATTCGCGATTTTTCTTGGGCATCGACCGTTCCTGGTAAGCACTTTCCGACTAATGCCTTCCTACGCAATACTTAGCTGAATCAGCATCGCAGTACCAAGCAAAGCAAGCCCGAGGCTGAACCCGCGCTGCAAAGGCTTAAGAGGAATGAATCTTAGAATACGGGAACCAATGATGCTTCCCATAGCGGCCAGGGTTCCCACTGTTGCCAGTGTTTGAGGCTCTACAGCTACCCGTCCTATATTAGTCATCCCCGAAGAGGCGGCGTTGACCGTAATCAAAAGCAACGAATGGGCGACTGCTGTGGGAAAATGCGATATTCCCAAAGCAATCAGAGCAGGAACCATCAGAAATCCTCCCCCTACCCCCAGTAATCCCGTGAGCATCCCAAGCCCGCCGCCGACCAATAATGCGGAGATACAATGGCAGGTAAGTGCGGGTGGCGGGGAAATTTGAAGCCGTGCACGCCATGTCCAGACAGACACTACCAACAGCAAAATGCCGAACAGGGCTTGTTGTACAGCGGGGGCGACCTGGATTCCCAGCCAAGTGCCCCCGACGCTGCCTGCAATACCGCCGATACTGAAGAAGAACAATAGAGCGGAATGTACTACCCGCCATGCTCGTTGATGAAATGCGGCGACCAGACTTACGCCCGCGACTATCCATACGCTGGTGGCGATCGCTTGTTTAAGCGGGAGCCCGGCGCCATACATCAACAAAGGTACGGTGAGCATGCCGCCGCCTGCTCCGAATAGACCTAGCAGAATGCCGATGAAGGGCGCCGCTAACCACAGCCATGGGGTCATGAAAAAGATCGATTCTTGCCGTTTAGATTGGCGGCCATGATTTAGCGGGTAGCCATAGTCTGAGCAGATTCCTCTTATTAGTGCGCGGGGTCGTGCTGGACGCAGCCTGATTTGACGCCCGCTTTTTTGAGGATTTTCTCCATCAGACACCAGCGGGTGAAGCCTGATTGCAACAGATTAGCTCCTACAAAAGCGGTGAACCATAACCAAGTGGGTCCGTCGAGCAAATTGGCGCCGTTGTAGACATGGGCAAGCGCGAGGGACATCAATATAAAACTTCCCGCAATGATACGAATCAATCTTTCACTATTCATGATGGCTTTACCTCCTGTAATCAGGTGAATAAGTCGCTAGACATTTTTGCGGTCACGTCTGAACGGTCGGGAGACGTGCAGAAAATGACTTTTAGCGCGTCGATGATTTGGGCAAAGGCGGGATCGGCGAGTTGATAGAAAACCTGCTGGCTTTTACGTTCGCAACGCAATAGGCCCATCATGCGCATCTTGGCCAAATGTTGAGAGAGGTTCGATTGGCTGGCGCCGGTCAATGCCATGAGTTGCGATACCGTCAGCGTTTGTTCTCCCAGGTGGCACAGGATGGAAAGGCGCAATTCATGAGCTACGCCTCGCAGTAGCCGGGCTGCATCAACTATTTTTTCATTAGGAAACTGTTTCATGCCTGTAGTATATAATTAGATTCTAATATTATCAAGTATAAGTTTGATGATTCGCCGGACGGAAGTTATTCGGAGTTAATTTTGCGGTGGACGGGGAGGTGGACGGTGAAACAGCCGCTCTAGCCAGACGTCCACCCAACCCCAGAAAGTTTCCGTAAGGCGCTTATACCAAGGACGATTGCGCCACTCCGAAAACAAGTATTCGCGGCTGTTTCGGAAATCTTGTTCCAGCATGAGGCACGCTTGCTCGGCAAAACTCGTATCGTCGATTTCCTGATTGGCCTCCAGATTCCAGCGCATGGTCCAGCGATCAATATTACTGGAGCCAATGCTGACCCACTCGTCGCATACCACGACCTTTGAATGGGTAAAACGGGGTTGATATTCAAATATCCGTATCCCATGACGCAGCAAACGAGAATAAAACCGCCGCCCGGCATGGCGCACCGCAGGATGGTCGGTATGGTCGCCGGGGAGTAACAGGCGAACATCCACTCCGCGCCGCGCGGCGTGACGAAGAGAGCGGCGCAGTTTCAGAGAAGGGACAAAATAAGCCGTGGCCAGCCAAATGCGCTTACGTGCGGTACGCGTCCGATTGAGCACCGTGCGTTTGATCTCGGGGTAGAAAATGCCGCGGCTATGATTGACACGGCCCCGTTGGATTCCCGCCATGTCGGGTTTCACCGAAGTCAGGAACGACAAGTGATCGCCCGTCACATGGCGCCAGGTTTCGCAGAATAGACGTTGCCAATCGACGATCACCGGCCCTTCAACTCCGACCATGGTCTCCCGCCAATCACGCTCCGGTGATTGCGGGGAGTCGAATTCGTCGGTGATCCCGGCTCCGCCGACGAAGGCGAGTCGTCCGTCTACCGCCAGCAATTTGCGATGGTCGCGAAAAAAATTGCGCTGCAGTTCGCCGTACCGCAGGCGGTTATAATAGGTCACGATAATATTGCCCCGCTGCAAACGCTCCCGATCTTTGCGTTGTAGACCGAGCGAGCCGAAGTCATCCAATAAAACGTATACCGCGACACCGCGGGCCGCGGCGGCGAGCAGCGCCGAGATAAAGCGGTCTGCAACCTTCCCGGATTCCATGAGGTACATTTCCAGGAGCACGTGATTTTCGGCCGTGGCGATGGCATCAAGCATGGCGGGATAAAACTGCTGGCCGTCGACGAGCAAATGAAAGCGATTGCCGCCGCGCCAGGGAAACGGGAGTGTTCTCGACTCGGACCTTGCCATCGGGCGGCGCCGTGCTTGATGAAGTGTGAAGACTATAACTGAATTTAAGGCACTTTAGCCGGCGGGTGAACATCCAAGGGTTTGCGGCGATCGCCCCGGGAGGAACGGCGTTCGCCGAGGCCGGGATACAAATGACTGGCATCCGCTGTCGCCCACGAATCTTTCGCCGGATAGAGATAATCGCGGGTTGCGGGGACGGCATCGAGGCGATGGGCCAGTTGAATTTGAAATACCGCCGTATCGCGCCAGCGAAACGCCGCCGAGCAGGCGGCCAGATAAAATTCCCACATACGATAGAAACGCTCGCCCCAGCGTTGAGTGATTTCGCTGCGGTGCAGTTGCAATCGCTCCAGCCAGGCGTTCAGGGTCCAAGCATAATGAAGACGCAGCACCTCGATATCGGTGGAGATCAGACCCACCGCCTCGACGGCGCGATGGATATCCGACAACAGCGGGCAATCGCTGCCGGGAAAGACATATCTTTCCAGCCAAGGGTTGGCGCCGCCGGTATCGGTAAAGCAGCCGATGGTATGCAACAGGGCGACGCCGTCGGGAGCCAAGTGCCGTTTAATGGTCTCGAAATAGCGGCGATAATTGGGCAGGCCCACATGCTCGAACATGCCGACGCTGACGATTCGATCGTAATGGCCTTGATGTTGCCGGTAGTCTTCGAGGAGGAAGCGCAGCTGTTTCTCCAATCCCCGTTGGCGGGCGCGTTGCGTGGCGACCTGCCGTTGATTGTCGGCCAGAGTGAGACCCGTGACTTCAACGCCGGCGTGTTCGGCGAGATAACAGGCGAGCCCGCCCCAGCCGCAACCGATATCGAGCACATGCTGGCCGGGTTGCAGCAACAGCTTGTTCATGATGTGGCGGCATTTGGCGCGCTGCGCCTGCTCGAGGCTGATACCGGGCTCGGCGAAATAGGCGCAGGAATAATGTAATTCCGAGTCCAGAAAATAATGAAAAAAACTTTCGTCATGCCCGTAATGATGGAGTACGTTTTGCCGGCTTTGGGTCACACGATTCCACTGCCGACGCCACTGACGAACGGCTTGGGCGATGCGCCGCCAGCCGCGGGGGCGTTCTAGAGGATAATTGCGCAGCAACACCTCCAGCAGCGGCAACAAACCGCAGTCGCCCGCGTTCCAGTCGCCGTTTACGTAGGTTTCGCCCAAACCCACTTCCGGGTCGCGGGCGATATCGGCCAAGGCCCGCGGCGTGTGCACCACCCACTCCACCTCGGGTTTGCCGCTGCCGAAGCTATGGACGGCGCCGTTGGGAAGGTTTAGGCGCAGTCGCCCATGGCGGATTTTTTGTTCCAGTTGTGACAGTGCATTCATAGCCGGTCATCGCGGGAAACTGGTTTATTACATTGGTAGAAATCAGTCCGCGGGTCAAGGCGTAAATTTGATGGATTCGGCTTTTTGTGCGGCGGTGAGCGGGTTATTATGCATCACGGTTAAGGCGGCTTATAAAGATGGTCGAGGCGCAGGGGTAAACGTTTTTGCGGTCCCAGACAGGGAGTATGAGCGAGTGATACAGCTTATCAAGGTTTTTTGGGACATCTGCATCTTGAAGGCCGCGCCGCAAGATTTGCCGGCTTCCACCTTTTTGCTGGCCCTGGCCTTGGCGGCATATTTCGCGACGGGCGTGCTGGTGGCCTCGTTCCAGTGGAGCATCTCTCAAGCGATATTCGCCGCGCTGCTCGATACCGTGTTGCTGTCGGTACTGTCCGGCGCAGTGCTCTGGGCGCGCCAGCTCAGCACGCGGTATCTGCAGAGTCTGACCGCCTTGACGGGCAGCGGCGCGGTGATGGCGGTGGCCGCCGTGCCCTTGGTGATGTGGCAATCCCTGGTGGGGGTGGCCGACAGCGGCGTTCCCACCCTGCCCTCCTGGCTGTTGTTGATATGGACGGTATGGAATGTAGTAGTGGTCGGGCATATTCTCCGCCATGCCTTGTCCACGCTCTTCGTACTGGGCGTAGGCTTGGCGGCGGTGTACGCCTATATTACCTTTCAACTGATGAAAATTCTTTTTACTGACTAAGGTCCTTATGCATATTCATATCCTCGGTATCTGCGGCACCTTCATGGGCGGCATCGCGGTGTTGGCCCGCGAGATGGGTTACACCGTGAGCGGTTCGGATGCCAACGTCTACCCGCCCATGAGCACCCAATTGCAACAGGCGGGCATCCAACTCAGCCAAGGCTACGATCCCGCCCATCTCGATCCGGCGCCGGACCTGGTGGTGATCGGCAATGCCTTGTCGCGGGGCAACGCGTCCATTGAATACGTGCTGAACCAGGATCTGCCCTACACCTCCGGCCCCGCCTTCCTCGCCGATTATGTGTTGAAGGATCGCTGGGTGTTGGGCGTCGCCGGCACCCACGGCAAGACCACCACCAGCAGCATGCTCGCCTGGATATTGGAGCACGCCGGACTTTCCCCCGGTTTTCTCATCGGCGGCGTGCCCAACAATTTCGATATGTCGGCGCGCCTCGGCAAGGCGCCGTTCTTCGTGGTGGAGGCCGACGAATACGACACCGCCTTCTTCGACAAGCGTTCCAAATTCGTGCACTACCGGGCGCGCACCGTGATCCTCAACAACCTGGAATTCGACCACGCCGACATCTTCCCCGACCTCGCCGCTATCCAGCGTCAGTTTCATCACCTGGTGCGCACCGTGCCGGGCAACGGCTTGATCATCGCGCCGCACGACGATCGGGCGCTCGACGAAGTCTTGGCGCAAGGCTGCTGGACGCCGCTGGAACGTTTTGGCTTGACCATCCGCGATGATGGCTGGAGCGCGCGCGACATCGCCCCCGACGGCCAGCGCTTCAGCGTGTATTGGCAAGGCCAAAGGCAAGGCACGGTGGAGTGGCCGCTGATCGGCATGCACAACGTGCACAACGCCGTCGCCGCCATCGCCGCCGCCCGCCACGCCGGTGTGCCGGCGGCCCACGCCATCGCCGCCTTGGCGGAATTCCGCGGCGTCAAGCGGCGCATGGAACAACGCGC
>Ga0316628_100001744_pt1 | contig 15626 bp, 12 predicted proteins | sample OWC_Aug_M2_C1_D5_FD_207648 | JGI IMG/M metagenome (GOLD analysis project Ga0316628, IMG submission 207648) | Wetland soil microbial communities from Old Woman Creek delta, Ohio, United States - OWC_Aug_M2_C1_D5_C | ecosystem: Environmental > Terrestrial > Soil > Wetlands | place: USA: Ohio... | reverse complement strand
GCGACTCGAGAGCGTCGACTTCTCGAACACGCACATCTCGCTCGCCGGCGACGTCGCGGTGGTGACATCCAACTACCGCCTCGTCATGCGCGCGCCCAAGGGCGTCGACACGAGCCGCGGCAGAGCGACGGAGGTGTTCGTGCGAAACGGGACCTCGTGGGTGAACCCGTTCTGGCATCTCGCCTCGGGCGGCGCGGCACTGAGCCGGGACATCCCCCTCCCCGACACGCTCGGCGCGAACTTCGCGATCGCCGACACCGCCACGGTCGTCGGCACGGCGGCAGACTACGATGCGCTGCTCGGCTTTTGGGAGTTCAAATTCCAGGTTCGGAATCAGAATGGATCGTTTGGGCCGGCGTTCCCCGGCCACTGGTCGTTCGAGAAGAAGCCCGGCGGAATGCTGATCGAGGACCGCTGGCGGGGCGACGACCCCAGTTCGCCAATGGGCGTGAGCACCTACACCTATCGCGAGTTCGACCCGGAACGAAAGATCTGGCACATGCTCGGCACGAACGCCCGCGGCGGCGAGTTCGCGCTGGGCCTCACGTGGAGCGACGAGCACAATCGCTACGCCATCCAGCACTACGGCGACGCGATCATGCGGATCCGCTACTTCGCCATCGAGCCGAACCACTTCCTCTGGCGGGCGGACCGTACAAACGACGGCGGCCGCACCTGGCTGCGCGATGCGTGGACGATGGAGGCGTGGCGGATCGGAAAATAGCGATCAGGCCGAGCGACTTTTGACGGCCGCGACGATCGTCGCGCGACGGCGGCGCGAAACGGGAACTCGCACACCCGACGTGAGGAGCGCGACCACCTCGCCCGACTCCGCGGACTGCAGCGCACGCACCGCGGCAAGGCGCACGAGCGCCCCGCGATGCGTTCGTACGAAGCCGTGCGCGCCGATCCGCCGTTCCAGCTGATCGAGCGACTCGCGTACGAGGTAGCTCCGCGCGCCGACCCAAAGTCGCGCGTAGTAGTCCGCGGCTTCGACCCAGTCGATCTCGCGCAACTCGAGAACGAGTGCGCCGCGTGCCGTGGGCACGACGATCGTCGGCTCCGGTGTCGTGGAGGCTCCGGTACGCAGGCGCTTGGAGACGCGCCGCATCGTCGCCGCAAACCGCTCCTCGGTGACCGGCTTCACGAGATAATCGAGCGCTTCGGCGTCGAACGCGCGGATGGCGTACTGGTCGTACGCCGTGAGGAACACGACCACGGGCATTCGCTCGGGGGTTCGTCGGCGAATCACGTCGAAGCCGCCGAGCTCCGGCATCTGCACGTCGAGAAAGAGCACGTCGGGCGCCACCAGATCGAGCGCCGCGAGCACCTCGCGGCCGTTGCGACACTCGCCGGCAACCGTGAATTCCGGGAACGCGGCGAGCAGTTGGCGCACGCCGCGTCGCGCCGCCGGCTCGTCATCAGCGAGCAGGACCCGCCACGGATTACTCGGCATCGCGCGGCGCGCCGAACAGAGTTTCGCGATACGGGATCGTGAGCCGAGCGATGGTGCCCTGTTCCGGCGCCGGCGCGATCACGAGCGAAGCGCGATCTCCATACAATGTGCGCAGGCGCTCGCGTGTGTTCTCGAGTCCGTGCCCGTCGGCGGGCTCCGCGGCCGGCCGAATCCCGGCGCCGTCGTCTTCCACCGTGAGCTCGAGTGAATCGCCTGCGCGGCGCGCCGTCACGGTGATCCTGCCCGCGTCGGACCGTCGCGCAATGCCGTGCCGAACCGCGTTCTCCACGAGGTGCTGCAGCGCGAAGCTCGGGACGGCAGCGGACAGCAGCGCTTCGGGCACATCCGATGACACATGCAGCCGGTCGGAGAAGCGCGCCGCCTCGACCGCGAGGTACTGGCGCACGAGATCCAGCTCGTCGTCCAGCGAGACCTCACTCTCGCGCGAGCGGCTCAATGTGTGGCGAAGTACTTCGCTCAGGTGCTCGATCACGCGCGTGGCCCGTCCGTTGTCACCGCCCCGCACGAGCACCGCGATGGTGTTCAGACTATTGAAGAGAAAGTGCGGATTGAGCTGCGCCTGCAACGCCGAGAGCTTGGCACTCGTCAACTGCTCGGACATGCGCGCGAGTTGCATGGCACGCTCGCGCGACTCGGCGAAGTAGCGCAGTGCGTGCTCGATGCCCACCACCGCGAGGTATACGGCGACGCCGAATGGAAGCGTGGTGAACACCCAGCTCACGAAGAACTTTCGCACACCGGAGTCGAACGAGCCGGGGTCGATCGCGAGCTTGAGCAGCGTCCCCGCGCTTGCCCACGCCGCGCAGAAGAGAAGTGAGATCGCGACGTGAATGGCCGCATGTCGTGCAACGTGCGGGCGCGTGAGCGGTAAGCGGCGCGACAACACGAAAATGATCGGCGTGAACAGCGCGTAGAGCAGCCAGTCGCCGCTCGAGAACAGCACCGATCGCAGCGGCACCGGCGGCCCACCCCACACGCGCTGTTGCGCGAGCGTGTCGACCGCGCCGAGGATCGCGGGGACGATCCAGGCGGCCGAGACGAGCATCCACGGGCGCAGGCGTCGCGCGGTGACCGGAGCTGGAGAGGCGGACACGCCGCCACGCTACCTGTGCGACCCGTTCTCCGCAACGCACCCGACCGCCTGCGGCACGACATGGGCCGTTCGCGGCATGGCTCTGGCGGGGCGAGTGGCGTCCCTTGGCATTCGCGACAAGATTCTGCTTTCCATGCCAGACACGCCGCCCCCTCCCAGACCGGGTCCACGTCCAAGAACCTCGCGCCAGCGCTACGCCGCGTTCGTCGACGACTACAAGCAGCGTCGTCTGGACGATACGAAGGGCGACGGCGGCCTCGCTGCGGCGTCGCAGCCGGCGCCGTCTCCGCCGGCGGCGCCCGAGGACGGCAAGCGCCTGCGCTGGTGGCGGAGCTCACCGCACCGCAAGTACCTCGGCGCATATCTGCGGTGGCTCAAGCCGCACCGGCGCGCGGTCTCGATCGTCTTCGCGCTCGCGCTGCTGACGGGCGGGCTCGAGATGATTTCGCCCCTCTTCATGCGCTACATCGTCGATCGCGTGCTGCTCGTCGCTTCGCTGGACCTGCGCGGCAAGCTGCTGCGGCTCAATGCGGCGGGCTTCACGTTCCTGGCCGTCGTCATCGTGTCGAACCTGCTGGACGCGACGAAGGACTACCGCCAGCGGCTCCTCAACACGCGCATGATGCTGACGCTCAGGCGCGCGATGTACGATCGGATGCTTCATCTGCCGCTGCCGACGCTGTGGGACATGAAGACGGGCGGCATCCTGTCCCGTTTGAGCGGCGACGTCGACACGACGACGGGTCTCTTCCAGATGGCGGTGCTGTCACCGGCGACGTCGCTCGTGCGGCTGGCGATCGCCACGGGCGTGCTCGTCACGCTCAATTGGCGGCTCGCGCTCACCGCGCTCGCGCTCGTTCCCGGCGTCGTGGTGCTGAGCTTCGTCTTCGCGCGCCGGGTGCGTCCGATTTACCGCACGATGCGCAAGGACGCCGAAGCGATCGACGGCCGCGTCGGCGAGACATTTTCGGGAATACGCGTCGTGCGCGCGTTCCGACGCGAGACCGCCGAGCTGCTCGACTTCATGCGCGGGCGGCACACCGTGCTGCGCAAGGAGATGTTCGCGCACCGACGCGAGCTCGTGCTCTGGACGTCGTGGAGCCTGCTGCTCGGCGTCGTGAACGTCGTGATCGTGTGGTATGGCGGGTTCCTGAACGCGCGAGGCCGCGCGTCGATCGGCGACATCATGGCGTTCCAGTGGTACACGTTCCTGCTGCTCAATCCCGTTTGGAACATCGTGAACTCGTTCTCGGAGCTGCAGCGCTCGCTGGCCGCGATGGAGCGCGTGTTCGACGTGCTGGCGATGGAGCAGGACAAGCCCGATCGCCCCAATGCCGTGGATGCGCCGACGATCGTGCGTGAGATCCGGTTCGACGACGTGGAGTTCGAGTACCGGCCCGGACGACCGGTTGTGCGCGACTTCAACGTGACGGTCCGCGGCGGGACGGTCGTGGCGCTCGTCGGACGCAGTGGCGCGGGGAAGACGACGGTGACCGATCTCGTCGCACGGTTCCACGATCCCACACGCGGGCGAATCCTGCTCAACGGCACCGACCTTCGGGACTACCGGCTGCAGAGCTATCGCGATCTGCTCGCCATCGTGCAACAGGACGTCTTTCTCTTCGACGGCTCAGTGCGCGACAACGTCGCCTACGGCCGGCACGATGCAACGGACGACGACATCGAGCGCGCGGCCAGGCTGGCGAACGCGCACGAATTCATCGTCGACCTGCCCAACGGCTACGAGACGTTCATCGGCGAGCGGGGCGTGAAGCTCTCCGGCGGGCAGCAACAGCGGCTCGCCATCGCGCGCGCCTTCCTCAAGGGACCGCAGATTCTCATCCTCGACGAAGCGACGAGCAATCTCGACACCGAGAGCGAGCAGCTCATCCAGGCGTCGATGGGATCGCTGCTCGCCGGACGCACCACGTTCGTCATTGCGCATCGGCTGTCCACCGTACGGCGGGCGGACGTGATCCTGTTGATGGAGGATGGGCGAATCATGGAGCGCGGGAGCCACGAGGAGCTCATGGCAGCGCGCGGAAGGTACTACGAGATGGTGATGCGCCAGATGGAGGCGGCCGCCGACGAGAGCGCAAGCGGAGTGCTGCAATGAGCGACGATCTCGAGACCGCGCGCGCCGCATTCATCGAGGCCTCGTTCTGGTACGGTCCGCTCGACCAGGCGAACGCGATCCTCGCTGCGCATCCGGAGATCGCGAGCAGCGACGTGCACACCGCGGCGATCCTTGGCGACGATGTCGCGGTTCGGCGGTATCTGTCGACGGACCAGTCGCTCGCCACCGCGAGAGCCGGCCCGCGAAAGGTCGATGCGCTCACGCATCTCTGCTTTTCGCGTTACCTGGCGCACGATCCGTCGCGGTCGGACGGCTTCGTGCGAGCGGCGACTGCGCTGCTCGACGGGGGCGCGAACCCGAATGCCGGGTTCTTCGACGAAGCCCATCAGCCGAAACCGGAATGGGAAAGCGCGTTGTACGGCGCGGCCGGCGTTGCGCACCACGCCGGGCTGACAAGGCTGCTCCTCGAGCGGGGCGCCGACCCCAACGACGAGGAAGTGCCGTACCACTCGCCCGAGACGTGGGAGAATGACGCGTTCCGTCTGCTGCTCGAGAGCGGAAAGCTAAACGAGGAGAGTCTGAACATGATGCTCCTCCGCAAGACCGACTGGCACGATCTCGAGGGCGTGCGCCTCGTCCTCGATCACGGCGCCGACGCGAATCGCATGACGCGCTGGGGGAAGACCGCACTTCACAACGCGATCCTGAGTGACAACCGGCTCGGGATCATCGAGCTTCTGCTCGACCGCGGCGCCGACCCGACCATCGTGGCCAGGGACCTGCGTCACGGCGGCGAATTCCGCGTCGGCCGCTCGTCGATCTCGCTCGCCGCGCGGCGCGGTCGCGCCGACGTGCTCGCCGCGATCGAGAAGCGCGGATTCCCGATCGCGCTCGACGCCGTCAATGGGCTGATTGCCGCGTGCGCACGCGGTGACGGCGCTGCTGCACGCGCGATCGCGGCGCGCAGCCCCGAGCTCGTGAGCGAGCTCACCGCCGAGGGCGGAACCCTCATCGCCGAGTTCGCCGGTACCGGCAATGCCGCCGGCATCGGCCTGTTGCTCGACCTCGGCGTGCCGATAGAAGCGCGGTACGGCGGTGATCCGTACTTCGGGATCGCGAGGGACAGTACGGCACTGCACGTCGCCGCCTGGCGCGCGTCCCACGAGGTGCTCGAGGCGCTAATTGCGCGCGGCGCGAACGTGAATGCGCGCGACGGCAAGGATCGCACGCCGCTCATGCTCGCCGTCAAAGCGTGCGTCGACTCGTACTGGACAGAGCGCCGCTCGCCCAGCTCGGTGCAGGCGCTACTCGGCGCCGGCGCGCAAACCATCGGCGTCGCCTACCCGTCGGGATACTCCGACGTGGATGCCTTGCTCGAGCCGTATTTCAGCTGAGCCGAACGCCACAGTCCGTGAAGCGTGACGTGGGTCACAGCGATCGGGGGCCAAGGCAGCCATAGAAGTCGGCGCAAATTCGGAGCTCCCGCCGCCGCCGACGATCGGCGTCTCTACGCCGAAGCAGTCCGGGTGATTGCGCAACTCACAAGGGCTGAATATAAATATCTACATGATTTTTCACTCATGGCCCGCGCTTGCGAGCGCCCTCGTCGCAGGCGCGATCGTCGCCGCGAGCTGCGGACGTCCAACCGATGGCAGCGCCATAACGTGCAGCAATGAACTGCGACCGGCAATCGAGGTGGACGTCTTCGACGCGCGCACCGGAATACCAGCCGCCGCCGGCGCGACGGTCTTGCTCAGCGGCTCCGCGCAGGACTCGGTGACCGCCCCAACCACCGCCGGCGCGCTGGTGATCGCGAAGGTCTGGTACGAGGACCGTGTAAAGGCCGGCAGCTACTCGGTGACCGTACGGAAGCCCGGCTACGGCGACTGGACGCAGTCGAACATTCGCGTGCAGTCCGACCAGTGCCACGTCAGGACCTTCGAGCGGCTCGCGGCGAGGCTCGAGCCGGTGGCGCCCTAGCTTCGCCGGGTCAGCTCGACAGCGCGCTGGCACTCGACGACTGCGGAAGCAAACAGGCGGGACGACCGCCTGGTCGCCTCATCATCGCCCTGCAGCTCGGCCGGAGTGGCCTACGTCAGAGTACGTATAGGCGTCGCCTCTAATTCACAACATCGTATTGCACCCCTCTTTAGTGGAGGCAGACGATGCGAAGGAGCATGATGGTCGCGCTCGCGGCGGCGATCGTGGCGAACCCGACGCTTAGCACCGCGCAAAGCGACAAGGCGTTCGTTGGTTGGGCCGGGCTCATGACGACTCCGGTGGGAGCCCTACCTACGCAGTTGCCGGTCTCGCTTCCCGGCACCCCAGGCACGACGGCCCTGCAGGCTCGATACGGCCATTGGCAGTTCGCAAGCAACGACGACAACACCAACACGTTCGGGCTCAGTGGCACGTTCGGCGGTCGTCGCGTCAAAACGACTCTGGAGCTCGGGTATGGAACGAAGACCAATTGTTCCCACTGCAACTCGGTACTCGGGGGTGTCGAGCTTGGCATCCCACTCGTCGAACCGCGGACTGGCTCTGCCGCGACGACTGGTTCGCTCCTCGGCATCGCGCTGCACCCCGCCGCCGGCGTCATGAAGCCGATTGGCAGCGATGCCAACGGATACGCACTCTCGGCCGCCGCGCACCTGCCGATCTATACGTCGCTCGCCGTCGGTAAACAAATACGCCTGGCGCCGTTCGTGTCGCCCGGCTACGGCGTCGGCTACATCAACGGCGACGGCGAGTCGGAGTCCGGGTGGCGTGCGATGCTGGGCGGTGGCGCCGCACTCTCGGGGCTCGGCTCCGGACTCGAGATCACAGTGAGCGCGCACCGCGTTTTCATCGAAGATGGAGCAACGATGTACGGCATCGCCCTCAGGCTGTGGCGGTGATCAGTGCGCCCATTCGGCCGAGACGGACGCGAAGCGCCGCTACAACGCGGCGCTTCGCCTGACCGGAATCAAACAGCGACCGTCGCGTCGCGATCGGCCCTCGCTCACCAGTGGATGATCCGCCGCAGGATATTTCCGATCGTACGCCCCGCCGCTTTGATCGGATCAGGCGTGTTGATCTGAATGTTCCCGTTCGCGTCGATAGCGATCGGGCCTTGTGGCGGCCCAATGTGCAATTGGCACTCTTCGGTCGGCTGATTGCCCGGCTTGTACCACTGCCGCGTGCGTGTGGGGCACCACTCGGTCGCGAGCTCACCAGTCTGCGGATCGACGACTGCTGAGATCATCCCCTCGGGCCGGACGAACGCCGAGCCGCGCGGCTCACGCCAACCAGTCTGATACAGCTCCGCCCAGGCTGGCGCGGCGAGCCGGCCGCCGCTCGCGTTGTACGCGATCTGCCGTCGCTCATCGTAGCCAAACCACATCCCGGCCACGAGCGTTGGCGTGTAGCCGACGAACCAAACGTCGGTGCCGTCGTTGGTCGTCCCGGTCTTACCGGCAATCGGCCCGCTCACCCCCATGTCGCGAATCGTCTTGCCTGTGCCGTAGTTCACCACACCCTGCAGCATCTGCGTGACCTCGTACGCGTCACGCGGGTCCATCGCCGGCGCGCGCTCCACCTCCGTGCTCCAGAGCAGCTTGCCATCGGGCGCTTCGATCCTCGCGACGATCCGCGGCTTCACACGATTGCCGCCATTGGCAAACGGCGCGTACGCTGCCACCAGTTCCACCGGCGTCACTTCCTCGGCGCCGAGCGCGATGGAGGGAACGGGCGTCAGGGGACTCGAAATACCGTTTCGTCGCGCCGCCTCGATCACCGCGCGTTCGCCCACCGCGCGGCTCACGCGCACCGTCGCCGCGTTCGCCGAGAGCAGAAGCGCGCGGGCGAAGGTGATGCGGCCGTTGTACTCGTCGTTGTAGTTGGCCGGCTGCCAGATCGTGCGACCGACCTGGACGTCCACCGGATCGTCGTCCACTTCGTCCGACGGCTTGTAGCCAGCGGCGAGCGCAGCGGCGTAGACGAACGGCTTGAACGCCGAGCCAGGCTGCCGTCGCGAGTAGAACGCGCGGTTGAACCCGCCGCGTTGCGTGCGACGACCGGGAACGAGCGCGCGAATGTCGCCCGTCGCCGGGTCGAGTGCGACGAGGGCCCCCTGCACGTTCTCCCGCGACCCGCCCATCTCATCGTGCGACTCCTGACTGATCGCCGCAATGTGACGGCTCATCACGCGGTCGGCCGCGCGCTGCAGGCCGTAGTCGAGCGTCGTGTAGACGTTGACGTCGCCTTCCTTCTGCAACACGTCGGGGAGGACGGAATCGACGAGGGCGCGCACGGCGTCGAGCGCGCTCGCCTCGCTGTTGATCGACGGCCGCCACTCGTTCTCGGCGATCCGGAGCGGCTCGCGCTGAGCCACCTGCGCCTGCGCGTCGGAGATGTAGCCCTGGTCGGCCATCAGACCGAGCACGAGGTTGCGCCGTTGCACCGCTCGCTCAGCGCTCCGGCGGGGCGTGTACGTCGACGGTGCCTTGGGAAGCGCGGCGAGCATCGCCGCCTCGGGGAGCGTGACGTGGCTCACATCCTTGCCGAACAGGTCGAAGCTCGCCGCCTCGACTCCGTTCACGCCGCTGCCCAGGTAGATGACGTTGAGGTAGTGCTCGAGGATCTGGTCCTTGGTGAGCTCGCGCTCGAGAAGGCGGGAGAGCCGGAGCTCGACCAGCTTGCGCCGAAGCGAGCGCCCGTGATAGCGGTCCTGCAGGAAGCTGTTGTGCGCCACCTGCATGGTGATCGTGCTGAAGCCCTCACGGATGCCACCGGCGCCCAGGTTGCTGACGACGGCGCGCATGACGCCGCGCCAGTCGAGACCGTTGTGCTCGTAGAAGCGGCGATCTTCGGTGGCGATGAAAGCGTCGCGGACCGTCTTGGGGACGCGAGCGATCGGCACGTTCACGCGGCGGACGTTCTCGAGGTGTCCCACCAGCTTGCCGTAGCGGTCGAACACGTTCCCGCCCTCACTGGGATGGAACGCGCGGATCTCGGCTTTGGATGGGCAGCCGTAAAAGCCACAGGTCGCCAGCCAGGAATCGAAGACGACCACGCCGACACATGCCGCGGCGAGCAGGCTGAGCCATGGCCAGTGCCGGCGCAGCCACTTTCGCGGCGGGTCGGCCGGATTCCGGCGGAGTCGCTGGCGGAGGAGCGCCCAGCGGGCGCTCGCAAAGGTTTTCAATGAAACGGCCACGCGAGTTGTGGAGTCGTCTATCTATTGAAGGTGGTACGCGCTTCGCTCTCGCAGGTTTCGGGCGCGGCCGCGGCCAGAACACGGCCGACCGGTGGCCACCGCGGTCGGCCCCTACAGTCCTACTCCGAAACCAAAGATGACGTTCCGTTGGAAATATTCCGTGATGCTGGTCGCCCTGCTGAGCGCGTGCGGTACGAGCAAGCGTGAGACGGCCGGGCGCACCGTTCGCGACACCTCGGGCGGCGATGTGGCGCGGACGTCTTCGGCCGGGCAACCGGTCGCGAGCCCAGACACCGCGAAGCGGCCGCCGAACCACATGGGGCGAATCCCCGTGCTCGAGTATCACGTGATCGGCAGCGACAAGAACGCGCTGTACACGCGCACGGTCGCGAGCTTCCGGGCCGATTTAGAGGATGTGTATCGGCGTGGGTACCGGCCCATCACCATCGCGCAAATGCTCGACAAGAATTTCAGCGACGTGCCAGAAGGGATGTCCCCGGTGGTCTTCGTGTTCGACGACGCGTCGCCGGAACAGCTCCGCTACGTAGAAAGCGCGGATGGCAAGCTGACGATCGACCCGACGAGCGGGGTCGGGATCTGGCTCGACTTCGCCAAGACGCACCCGGGCTGGAAGAACCGTGGGACCTTCTGTCTACTCAACGGTGCTTCCATGGGGCACAACTTCTTCGGCGACAAGCCGAAGTTCGAAGGCCAGAAGAACGAGTGGCGCTTTCAGAAAGTCAAATGGCTGGCCGACAACGGATTCGAGCTGTGCGGGCACACCGTGTGGCACGCGCGGCTCGACAAGTTCCCCGACGCCGTGGTGCAGGAGCAAATCGCGCGCAACGTGATGGCGATCGACTCGGCGGTCGCCGGCTACAAGGTCCGCTCATTCGCGCTGCCCTACGGCATGTGGCCGAAGAACCGGCAGCTGGCGTGGCAGGGATCGTGGACCGATCCGAAGACCAAACAGGTGCACGCGTACAAGTTCGAGGCCGTGCTCGAAGTAGCCGGCGGTCCGACGCGAAGTCCGTACGATCCGCAGTTCGATCCGCACCGGATCACGCGGGTGCAAGCGGTCGGCAACAACATCGCGACGACGCTCGATCAGCTGGACAAGTCGAAGGAGCGCTTTGTAAAGTAGCGGTGACCTGTCCCCTGGACCGCGACTTCCGATCGGAGCGCCGCCGACATGCCGTTCATTCGCACCATCCCGCCCGCCGAGGCGCAGGGTCTCGTGCGCGAGATGTACCAGCGGATCGAGAAGCAGCAAGGCATGATCCCCAACTGGGCGCACGTCTTCGCCCTGAGGCCCGGCGTGCAACAACAGTGGGCGGCGTTCCTGGGGTCGATTCGGTCGAATATGTCGGTGCGCGGCTACGAGCTCGCGACGCTCGCCGCCGCGCGTGCGCTCTGTAGCACCTACTGCTCGATGGCACACGGCAGCGTGCTGGCCGAACAAGTGTTCGACCCGGCCGCGGTGACGGCCATAATGCGCGACTCGCGCGAGGCGCCCCTCGAGGCCGGAGAACGCGCGATGATGGCGTTCGTCGACAAAATGATCCGGAATGCCGACCAGATCACCGCGGCCGACGTCGAGAGCCTCAGATCACACGGCTACACCGATGAAGAGATCTTTGACGTCGCGGCGGCGGCGGCCGCGCGATGTTTCTTCAGCAAGCTGCTCGACGCCTTGGGCGTGCAGGCCGACGCGAAGTACAACGACATCGACTCCGCGATGCGCGACGTGCTCACGGTCGGACGGCCGGTCGCCGCGCACTGACTAGGCGTCGGATCCCTGGAGTTGCACTCCGCCGCCCGCCGGAATCGTCGACGTCAACTCCTCGAGGCTGCGGTCCCGCGTCTCCACCCCGGCGAACGCGAGCACGAACGCCGAAACCGCCACCGGCACGGCGACGATCATCCCAATCGCCGTGAAGCCGGGCGCGAGTGCGAGGATCCACGCCGCCAGTGGAGGAGCAACGATTCCGCCAAGCTTGCTGCTCCCCGCGGCGATGCCGCTCCCCGTCCCACGCAACGCGGTCGGATACACCTCGGCCGTGTACGGCGACAGCATCGAGATGATCCCTCCGCTTCCCAGGAGCAGCAGAACGACGAGCGGCATGAGCAGCGCGCCGTTGCGACCGCCGGCACCTGGATCGATGATCGCAAACGCGGCAAGTGAGGCCACGGTGACGATCGCGAAGAGAATCATGCTCTTCTTGCTGCTCCACAATCCGTAGAGATACGCCACGAGCACCGTGCCGGGGACCGCGACCAGCGCCGACAGGAAAAGCAGCCTGCTCGCCGCGCCGGCGGTGAGGCCGCGATCGCGGAGAATCGTCGGCAGGAAGGTGAGAAAGCCCCAGTTCACGAGTCCCCAGCTCAGGCCATAGGCCAGGACGGTGACCGTGTGCGGCAGGAACGGCGCGCGAAACAGCGACCAAGCATTCGCGCGCGGGGGTACAGTGTCGGACACAGTCGCCGGCCGCTCGGTGGCGCTTTCACTCGTGCGCGTGAGCACGATTCCGTAGCGTCGCATCACCGCCTCTGCATCGTGCACGCGGCCGTGCTCCAGCAGGTAACGCGGCGATTCGGGGATCCAGTAGTTGAGGAGAAGCAGCAGCAGTCCGGTCGGAAGACCGGCGAACCAGAGCATGCGCCACGTGAACTGCGGCTCGAGCCACGCCGCGAGGCCGGCGGCCACGAGGTATCCGAACGCGGCGCCCAGTCCCCCGTGCAGCACCACGAGCCAGCCGCGCCGTCTCGCCGGAATCGACTCGGCCATCAGCGCGTATACGATGGGTAGCATGCCGCCAGCCGCGATGCCCATCACGAAGCACATGAACAGATTCCATCCATAGGACGGCATGAAGCCGCAGATGGACGTCCCCATGAACAGCACCGACGCGAGCAGGATCGCCGCGCGCCGGCCGATGCGATCAGCCAGCGCGCCCCACAACAGCGATCCGAGCGTCGTTCCCGAGAGCGCGATGAGCGGGAGCCACGCGACCTGCGTTCCCTTCAGCGAATACTCGCCCTTCATGCCCGGGATGACGAAGCCCAGCGTGGCCGGCTTCATGACGTCGATGACCAGCGCGACGCCGAGCACGAACATCATTCCCCAGTGGAGGGGCGTGAGGTGCGCGGCATCCATCGCCTGAAAATGCAGACCGCTCGCCTTCTGCCTCTGCGCCGACTCGTCGCGAGGCGGCACGAGGCCGTACGCCGTCAGGCACATGCCGACGATGATCGTCAGCATGCCGATGAGCATGAGCTGCGACATGGGCATGCTGCCCATGTGATAGCCCATCTGCGACGAGCCGAAAAAATCCGGGAGGTGGGCGAATACTCCAGCGGCCACGGCCAGCGTACCCGTCCAGAAGGCGAGAGGATGGCCGAAGCTGATGCGGCCGATGCGATGCGTCGGTGATCGACCTGTGGCGGTCACGTGATGGCTCGAGGCTGGGGCAAGGCAGGAGATGTCGGCGGGGCACGTCGAACGGGAGACCGGCGCCAACAATACGAATAGGGGCGCGACCTGGCTAGCGGGAAGGTCCGGGAATTGTCATCCGAGGCGACGGGGCCTGTGCGCCTCGTCGCGGCTTCGCACGCCCCAGCCCGCCCCATCGGGTCGGATTCGGTCCGTTGGCGCCGCCTTCGGCGATCAAATGCTGCTCATGGCCATGAGCCCTTCCCTAACACTGGCCTCGAATTGTTAGATTCTCATCAACCAATTGGCAGAGCTCGGCGGCCGGTATGGGAAATTTCTACACGAACCTCGTAATGCGCGCGGCCGACCTCGATACGGTCGCGTCGCTCCTCGAGTCCGAAGGTCGGCGGGCGTACGTCGCAAAAGTCGGGGCCGCGACATTCGTCTACGACGAGCGATGCGACCGACAGGACATCGCAGAGCTCCGCGGTTTAGCAGGCATCGTGTCGCGGCAATGCGGAATTCCCGTTCTCGCGGCGTGCAACCACGACGATGATGTTCTGTGGCTGGCGCTCGCCGAGGACGGACTGGTCGTCAGCGTTTACAATTCCTTTCCAGCGTTCTTCGACCAGGGAGGCGACGCGCCCGAGCTTCGCGAGGTCGCCCGCATTTGCGCCGCGTTCGGCGCGACGGAGCGCGCCACGGAGCTGGACGGCCTGCTCCGAACACCTCGCGCCGCCATCGGGTTCGAGTTCGAGCGCCACCAGAAGGTGGCCCGGTTACTCGGAGTGAGCCCCGATGCCTCCATCCTGGGTTATACGTACGTCCGAAACGGCGAGCTGGGTTATACCGCGCCGTCGAAGGATGTGCGGTGCGTCGGCGGCGCCCCGATCGTTGCGCCGACGCCAAACCCGGATCCTCGGCCTGTGTTGAGCGAACCTTCGTTCCGCGCTGCCCCGCAGGAATCGATCGACGACGTTCGCACGGCGATGGGCGCGCTGGCATTGAGCGAGGTCGAGGTCCCGGCCGGCCTCGAACCGCTCCTCGGCGAAGGCCCCGTGAACGGCCTCGTCGCGTTGGGCCGGCTTCAGCGCTACGTGGCCACGAACGGCCTACTGGATCTCACAGCCCCAGGTGGCCCCGTCGTGCACGTGGACTCCCTCGTCCGACTTGTTTTCGGCTCGAACGACGTCCCGTACGCGACGTTGATTGGGTCGTTCGCCGACCGTATTGGCGCGTGGTCTTCGTTGACGCAGGAGGAGCGAGACGCGATCCGATCCGGCGACCCGGCGATCCGCGCGCGTGTGATCGAAGCGTTGGGTCGGAGCCTGCGGCTGCTGGCGGAAGACCGCCTCAAGCACGGCTGAGCAATCGCGAACGTCGCGACAACGACGGCAAGAATCGGATCGCCCGCCGGACATGGCGTGCCTACTCTTCCGCCATGCATCGGACAATACAGCCAACGATCCTCTATTTCGGCACGCCGGTCGCGCTCATCAGCTCGTTGAACGAAGACGGCTCCGTCAACCTCGCGCCGATGTCGTCCGCCTGGTGGCTCGGTTGGAGCTGCATGCTCGGACTCGGCGCCATGGGACAGACCTCGGCGAATCTGCTGCGCACGCGCGAGTGCGTGATCAACCTGCCGTCCGTCGATCAGGTCGGCGCCGTCGACCGGCTTGCGATGACGACCGGCAAAGACCCCGTCCCCGACAAGAAGCGCGAGTGGGGCTACCGCTACGAGGCCAACAAGTTTGGTCTCGCCGAATTCACCTCGATGCCGTCGGAAGCCGTCGCGCCGCCGCGAGTGCTCGAGTGTCCCATCCAGATGGAGGGCATCGTGCACGACGCGCGGCCGTTCGGTAAGAACGTATCTGCCAACTGCTTCGAGGTGCACATCGTGAAGCTGCACGTCGACGAGTCGCTCCTCGTCCCCGGGAGTGATCCGGCGCGGCCGCACATCGACCCACTCAAGTGGCGTCCACTGATCATGAGCTTCTGCCGATTCTTTGGTGTCGGCGAAGAGATTCACCCGTCTCGACTCGCCGAATCGAACTTCATGAAGGCTGTCGCTGGTCGCGGCTAGAGATAGCTCAACGTCCGCCGGAGGCGTGCTCGAGCCAGCGGACTACGTCTGCCGCCACCGCGGGCTCGTAGCGGCCGCCACGGAGGTGATACGAGTCTTCGGCGCTGGCGAAGACGTGGATGCCATGGCCGAGCTTCGGATACACGTGGGCCGTCGCCCGGCCGGGATGATAGCGGTTGACCCGGGCCGCGGCGATCGCCGGCTCCTGAGAGCCCATCACCCAATCGTATTCGCCGCCGATGAACAACGCAGGCACGCCGAGCGAC
>Ga0316628_100001743_pt1 | contig 15627 bp, 13 predicted proteins | sample OWC_Aug_M2_C1_D5_FD_207648 | JGI IMG/M metagenome (GOLD analysis project Ga0316628, IMG submission 207648) | Wetland soil microbial communities from Old Woman Creek delta, Ohio, United States - OWC_Aug_M2_C1_D5_C | ecosystem: Environmental > Terrestrial > Soil > Wetlands | place: USA: Ohio... | reverse complement strand
AGCTTGGGGTGCGCGGGAAACGAGAGCCCGCGCACGTGGGAGGCGATGCAGGACGCGACACCGGGATTGCTGGGCCTGGTTCGTACCGTGACGCCCACCGCGTGGCCGTTCTGCACGGCCACGCAGACGTCCACTCCGGTGCTCGACGACAGCCCGCAACCGTTCAGGTAACTGCCGGAGTTCAGGATCGCGCCGTACTGCGAGGACGTGATGTCCGCGGGCACCTTCGCGCCGCCGATGTTGATTTCCTCGACGTAGGCGGCCTGTGCCGCCTCGCAGCTCATTCCGCCGGCGAGAAGCGGGACGCCGCCTTGCTCGCCGACGACGCGGTGGCCCCCTTTGCCTCCCCGGGCGCCCTTCTTGACGTTGAGATTTCCCTCGGTGTCGACGTTGGTCACCGTGTCGGATTGCACGGCGACCTCGTCCTTCCGGGTCCCGGCTTTCACGAGGAACCACGCCGCGCCCGCGATCAGGACCAGGCCGATGGCGGTGAGCCCGACGAGCGCCTTGCCCCGCGTGCTCTTCTTCTCGCTCTCGACGGTCTTCTCGATCGCGACCTTCTCTGCCGCGATGTCCCGGTGTCGTCGGGCATGCTCCGCGAATGGCGCGAACTCCTCCCACGTGGCGATGGTCCGCTCGTCCTGCGAGAACGTGTCACGGAGGAGGTCCTTTTCGGTGAACGTGTGGCTCGCGATCTGCTGGAGGAGCTCCACCGCGCTGAATGGTCCGTGGTCCATTCCCTCGCGGATCACGACGTAGCGGGGGCGCGGGTCGCTCTCCAGCCGCTGCTTGAGCTCCGTCAGTGCTCCCGTCGCCTGATCGAGCCCACCCGCACGGTTCGAGACATCCCGGACGTTCATCGCGTAGGGATCGCCCTGCGCTCGCTTCGGAACCGGCGGGACCATCGAGAGCGACACGTCGACGTCGAAGCTTCCGTCGTGGTCCAGATGCGACTCGTCCGCCGGAGGCGGGGGGATGCTCCCGGTCGGCGAGAGATGATGAATCGCGACGGCGAGCGCCTTGAGATCGTCGGGGCGGTGGACCGGGTCGCCGACGAGGGCCTTGGCGAGGAGCAGATCGAGATCTTGCGGCAGCTGCGGCAGTACATCGCTCGGCCGGCGCATGCCGGGCCCGACCAGCTGCCCCGTGACGAGCTCGTAGAGAATGGCCCCGATGCCGTAGACGCTGGAACGCGCGTCGCCCGGCTGCCCCTGTCGCTCTTCGGGTGCGAGGCTCGCGAGGTCCTCGGGCGACGCAGGCGCCCGGTGCGCGAACGATGGATCGAGGTGGAACGCGCCGGTCTCGTCCGAAACGACGGAGGAGGGATGAAGGAAGAATCGCTCGCCGGCCTCGTGGCGCTTCGAAAGCTCGACCGCGAGCGGGACGACGATGCCCACCGTCTCCTTCAGGGAGAAGAGCCTCCCTTTCGCGCGGCGTTCATGGATGTGGGCACGCAGGGTGCGGCTTCTCGGCGAAGAGCTGGGAGAGCGGGTCATCTCGAGGGACGCGCAGTGTAAGCCGCCCCGGTCCGTTTCGGGAACAGGATCGGGGGTCCGCGTGTCACGCGGCGCCCGCGCGAGACGCGGAGGTCACCTCAGATCGCCGTTTCGTCCTCGTGTGGCCCGCCGTGCCAGGGGCTCCGCCGCGACGAGTAGGTGCCATCGATGAAGCTCTTCAGCACCGGGGCGATGTTGTCCGGCAGATCGTCGTCCCATTCCCCACCATGGAGGTAATCTTTCGCGTGGCCGTCTGGCCCGAACAAGACGAAGGCCGGGAAAGCGTTCGTCGGAACTCCGAGGCGGGAAAGCTCCGAGAGAAACTCGACGGCATCGAGGCGCACCAGTCGCGTGCCGGCGAGCGCCGCCTGTAGCTTCGGTGTCGGGAGTGCCGCCTCGATGGCGTTGCAGGGCTTGCAATCTTCCACCACGAGCCAGACGAGTAGGTGCTGGTGGTTGCGGAGCGCGAGACCTCGCTGTCGATCGAGCTCTTCGTCGAGCGAGACGATCTGTGCGCCCACGTCGATGAGGACGATGTCACCGATTTTTTGTTCCCGTAGCGGTCGGGCCGAGCCCTCCGGAGCCCCATCGATGCGGCGAACGAGGGATGCCCCGCGGGTGATGTCGGATCGGAGGACCGCGCCCCGGCTCGGGCGCGGGCTCATCGAGCCGACCGTGGCGACATACGCGACTCCCGCCAGCGATGCGATCGTCGCCAGCGCGCCGGCTGCGACCGATATCGACGTCAAGCGCGCGCCGGCAACGGCACGCCGCCCGCCGGTGGTCTCGGTGCGGTATTCTCGGTGCACAAGAAAAGTATAGTGTCGCGAGCAGATTTGGCTCGTCGCAGTGCGGCGTTCCCCGCGCGCCCCCGGCCCGAAAGAAGTGGCTCGTTGCGTTGCTAGCGAACGAGCCACCGTGATAGCGTCCACGCGGGATGGATCCGCGTGACATGGACGCGCTGGTGCAGCGACTGGTCCAAAACCCCCATGATCAGGACGCAATTTTGCATGCGCACAGCGCGGGGCAGCACGACCCGCGTGGCTACGCGATGCTGCTCGAGAAAGTCGGGACGGCGACCGTCGATCCGGCCTTGTCGAGCCACTGGCTGACCGAAGCGGCGAATGTCTGGATTCTGTCGCTGAACGACGCACATCGGGCGGCCCGGGCGCTGATGATTGCGATCGACCGGGACCCGGCCCAGGCGGCTCCAGCGGAGCGCCTGGCCGAGCTCTACCGGGAGAAGGGTGACAGCAAGGCGCTGGCCGCACTGCTCGAGCGACGAGCCAAGGCCCTGGCTCCTCTATCGCAGCGCGATCCGTCGATGCGAGCCAGCGTGGCGGGAATCCACGAAGAGCTCGGCAAGCTGTGGTCCGAGCCCCCGCTCTCGAATCTCGCCAAGGCGATCGAGAACTACCGCCGCGCGCTCGATTACGACTCCTCCAGCCAGTACGCCATCTACGCGATTCGCGAGGCGCACAAGGCGTCCGGCCAAACTGCGGAGGCCATCCCTTACTACGCGATGGAGCAGTCGCTGATCGATGATCCGGAGCGCCGGATCTCCCTGTACGCGGACGAAGCCGAGGCCCGGCGGGCGATCGGAGACTTCGAAGGGGCGCTCGGGGCGCTCGAAAATGCGCGGCAGCTCGATTCGAGGGATCCCGCTTTGAGGCAGCAGCTCGCAACGATGGTGCTCGAGCGCGTGCGCGACGGGCAGTCGGTGGACGAGAGCTGGAAAGCGCTCGGCGCGCAGCTGTTCGCCGAGCTCGCCGAGGAATATCCGGGAGAGCACGGCTACGCCTACTCCAGCTGCGCGCTCGAGATTCTGCCGGGACACGACCGCGCGGTGCAGCTCGCCATCTACTACGGCGAGCAGCTCGGGCGACTCGCAGAGGTGGGCCCGTTCGCGGCCGGCTACCTGAAGGCGAACCCGAACGGTGCGCTCGCGGGGGAGGCTCGTCGCGTCGCTGGCAACGCCACCGCTCGGCCCCCGGCCGCCGCGGCGACCAGCGCACCGGCTTCCACGGGCAAGCACGCCGCCGCGCCGATCGCGAAGGGGAGCGCACGAACGGCGGAGGCGGCCGACCGCACCATCGACGACATGGACGGGGTCGAGGAGGACGACGACGATCTCGAAGAGATCGAGTCCGAGCCCCCCCAAGCGGACGTCGATGCGATCGGCGCGCTCCTCGACAAGGCCGCGCAGCTGGTTGCGAAGAACCGCAAGAACGAGGCGGCTTCGATCTACCGGGACGTCGTTAAGTCCGATCCGGCGAATCCGGATGCCATGGCGTTCCTGCAGACGCACCTGCGCCAGTCCAGGAAATACGGCGACCTGCGCGACGTGCTCCTGCGTGCCGCAGGGGTCAAGGAGGCCGATCAGGAATCGCGGCTCGGATGGCTCAGGGACGTGGCCGCGCTCTGCGAGTCTCAGCTTCGCGATTTCGAGACGGCCATATCCGCATGGCGGCGCGTCCTCGAGCTGGAGCCGCAGGAGTCGCAGGCTCGCGAGCAGCTCAGACGGCTTCTCGAGCGGGCGAGCCGCTGGGATGACCTCGCTTCACTGCTCGAGGAGGAAGCGGAGCAGGAGTCCGATGTCGAGGCGCGGATCTCGACCGAGAAGCAGCTCGCGAAGCTGCACGAGACCAAGCGAAAAGACTTGGCTGCTGCCGGCAAAGCCTGGGCGCGTATCACCGCGCTCACGCCGGAAGACGAGACGGCGATCGCCACCGCCATCAAGCTGTTCGAGAAGTCCGACCGCCTCGACCTCGCCGCGCAGGTGATCTCCGACAACGTCGGGAGCATCAAAGACGACGCTGCGCGCTGCGCGCTGTACAAGCGCCTCGGTGAGCTGCGGCGTGCGGCAAACGATCTGGTCGGTTCAGGCGATGCCTTCGCGGAAGCTGCGAGGGCGGTGCCCGAGGCGGCCTCCTGGGACGCAGCCGAGCGAGCCTATGTCCAGGCCGAAGCCTGGGCGCGGGCCGCGACTGCTGCGAATGAGCGGGCGCAGGTCGCGCCGACACCGAAGCAGCAATCGGCGATCTACGCGACCGAGGCGGATTACCTCGTGCGCGCGGGCGACGTGGAATCTGCCATCGCGCGGCTCGAGCAAGCCGTCGAATCGGACCCGACGAGCGACGACGTCGCCGGAAGGCTCGAGGAGCAGCTCGCTTCGGCAGATCGTGGCCCGGAGATCCCGCCCCTTCTGCTGCGTCGTGCAGAGAAGCACCCCGACAAGTCGGTCCGGGTGGTCCTTCGCAAGCGTGCAGCGAAGCTCCAGAGGGAGACGCTCGGCGATCCGTCGGCCGCCCGTGAGAGCCTCGCTCTGGTGCTGGAGGACGGTGACGATGGCGAGACCCTATCGCTGCTCGCCGACGACGCGGAGGATCGAGGGGAGCTATCCGAGGCCGTCGACTACCTGGCGCGTCTGGTTCGCACGACGGCGGATCCGAAGGTGCAGAGTGCGGTCGTGCTCCGCCAGGCGGGAATCCTCGCCGAGGGCATGAAGGACGCGGACGGGGCGGTCGAGCAGTACCAGCGGGTGCTGGACGAGCTGGATCCGACGAGCACCGACGCGATGGCGGCGATCGCCGACATCGAAGAGCAACGCGGAAACTACGACATCGCAGCGCGTTCGCTCGAGCGGTATCTCGGCGCCGTCACGGAGCCCGGCAAGAAGGCGCCCATCGCAGGACGTCTCGCCGACATTTACGAGACGCAGCTGGACGACGCGAGCGCGGCGCTGCGCTCGCTCAACATCGTCTACGAATCCGATCCCGACGATTTCCAGACGGTGCAACGGATCGTCGAGCTCGCCGAGCGACTCGAGCAGTGGGAGACGGTCGCCGAGCAGATGGCGCGACTGGTCGAGGTCGAGGGCGACGAGGAAGAGGTGAGTCAGATGACCCGCCGTCTTGCCGAGGTCCTGGCGGAGAAGCTCGATCGGGGTGAGGAAGCGCTGGTTGCCCTGGCGCACGTCGCCGAACAGGGAGACGCCGAATGTCGCGAGGCGTTCGTCGAGCTTGGTGATCGCCTCGGAAAGAAGAAGCTGGTCGCCACTCGGCTCGTGGAGTGGTTCGGTCATGCGGCACCTTCGGCGATGCGCGACGGGCGCCTGCACGGGGCGTTCGATCGGTTCGTGGAGGTCGGCGCGGATGCCGAGGCTGCGTCCGTGGCGCGCGAGCTGTCGCGCTTGCGGATTGCCAAGCGCGACATCGCCGATCGTCTCGAGGAGATCGCCGTCCGGCTCAAGGACCTCGACGTGCTGGCCATCGCTCACGACCTCGTCGTGCGCGAGCTGAGCGGTCCGGCGCGGGCCGAAGAGGTCGTGCGGCAAGCGGAGGTCCTCGTCAAGGCGGGGGTCGATCCGCTCGAAGCCGTCCAGCATGGGGAGCAGGCACTCACGAGCGTGGCGCCCAGTGAGGTCGAGCCCTTGCTCGAGCGGCTCGGACACCTGCTGGATGCTCCCGGGCACGTCATCGATCTCTATGAGCGGCAGATCAGTCGGTGCAAGGCACCGCCGGATCGCCTCGCGGCGCTGTCGCGCGCGGCTCAGGTTGCCGCCGAGCGAGACGCTCTCGACCGCGCCAGGGGGTTCTTCGACATCGCGCTCTCTGCCGGCGTTCAGGAGGAGACGCTCGAGGCGCTCGAGCGTGCGGCGCGCGCGACGGACGAGGCCCGGGGCGGGCAATCGCTACGAACCGTACTGGCGGAGGCTCTGGCCGCGGGCGGGCAGGGCTCGCGGGACGGCGGCCGGACGCGGGCTGCGCTGCTGCGGCGCGCTTCCGTGATGGCCTATCGCGAGCTCGGCGATAAAGAGCGAGCGTTCACCTGGCTCGGCGACGCGCTGGTGACCCACGTCGACGACCCCGGGCTCGACACGCTGCTCGAGGTCGCCGGAGAAGCCGGGGACATGTCCCGCGCGGAGGCCGTTCTTTCCCGGGGGCTCGGGGAGGTCTTCGACGGCCCCCTCGTCAGGAAGCTGCTCGGACGCCGCGCGACGCTGCGCGCGGACGTGCTCGGGAACAAGCAGGGCGCTGCGGACGATCTGAAGCGCTTGCACGAGCTCGCGCCCTCCGACACCGAGGTCATGGAGAAGCTCTCGGCTCTGTACACGGAGCTCGAGGACTATCGCGGCATGGTGCAGCTGTTCGAAGACCAGATCCTGCGCGGTCGGGATCAGGCTCAGCGGGCGGAGCTTGCGCGACAGGTGGCTCGACTATGGGAGGAGCGGCTCGAGGATGCACGCGAGGCGGCGGACGCCTGGCGCCGCGTGCTGAGAATGAAGGCCGGCGATCCCGAAGCGACCGCTGGTCTCGAGCGCGCCAAATCGAACATGCTCAAGAAGCCGTCCGCAGAGGATGGCGAGCCGGTCTCTTCCGCGAAGAAGTCTGCCCCGGAGCAGAAGGCCGTTCACGAGCAGAGGCCTGCCCAGGAACCTTCGGCCGAGGTGGCCGCGAGCGAACCAGGGGACGCGCAGGGCCCCGTGCCCATGCCGGCGACCATTCCGGTGAGCGACATCGTGATCGGGCCACCGGCGGCCGCTTCGGATGCTGGTGATTCGGGCGCGCCGCCGGAAGCGCCTGCCGCCGTCTCCGAGCCAGACGAGGGCCAACCGGAGGCGGCCGCGGAAGAGTCCTCGGTCTCACCGCCGCTGCCGCCCCCGCTGCCGCCTGCTCTCGAGGAGAAGACGAGCCAAAGTGAGCTTGCTGCGGAGCTTGCAGCCGTCGAGCGCCAGTCGGCGAAGTCGGACGCCAGCGACAACGCGGTCCACTCGGAGTTCGCCAGGCTGTCAGGGTCGGCCGCCCGCGCGTTGACGCCCCCGCCTCCGGGGCGAGGGTCGAGAGTCCCGCCGCCGCCCCCGTCGAGAGGCTCGTCACTCCCGCCTCCCCCCACGCGGGGCGCACCGCCGCCCAAGCCGTCCAATACCGGCCCGCGATCCGCGCCTCCGCCTCCGCCTTCGCTGCGGGCGTCGCGGCCGCCTCCGCCGCCGCCACGGGGCGCCTCACAGGGGCTGTCGGCATCCGCGCCGGGGTCCACCAAGTTCGGTGAGCGGCCGAGCGACGCGACGGAGATACGCCCGCCAGCTGCCCTTTCCGCGAAGGGCGATGACGAGGTCGAGGTCATCGTCGACGACGACGAGCTGTTCGAATAGCGCGGCGCTTACCCCGCGCGTCGGTCGCGCTACCGCGGGACCAGGACGATCGAAGACGACGCGCTGTCGATCCGTGCCGGGATTCCCAGGTGGACAGGGGCGTTCTTCTGCCCGTGTCCGGCGGGAAAGCCGGTGGCGATGGGGATCCGGAGCTCACGGAGCCGCTCGAAGAGCACGGCTTCGACCGGGACACCGTGCCGTCCGGGCGGTGCATCGGTGAAGTCTCCGACCAGCACTCCCGCGACGCGATCCAGATGCCCTGCCGCGAGCAAGGCCGAGAGCATGCGATCCACGCGATAGGGTGCCTCGCCGACATCTTCGAGAAACAGCAGGCACCCGGGGGGTAAGTCGAGCCGGCCCGCTGCCGCGCAGGCGAACAACACGGTCAGATTGCCGCCGTGGACTGGTCCCTCCGCGGTTCCCGAGCCCAGCATGCGAAGTCCGGTGAATACGCGTTGCGTGCTGGGCTGCTCGAGGGCCGTGATCCATTCCCTGCGCGCCCGGGCGTCCCCCCGACCCAGTCCGGCCACGTTGTGGGCGTGGAGCGACGCCAATCTGGCCCGGCCCACTTCGACGTGGAGCGCCGTGATGTCCGAAAATCCGACGACCCACTTCGGGTGGTCGCGCAAGGGCTGCATATTTAAGGTGTGCGCGATCCGCGTGAGCCCGTATCCGCCTCGTGCGGCGACCACGGCCCGGATGTCCGGAGCGGCGAGCGCACCTTGGAGCTCGGCGAGGCGATGGGAGTCCGGCCCGGCTAGAAAGCCCTCCCGAGCGAAAATACCGGGCCCGAATCGCACGTCGTAGCGCTCCTTTAGCCAGCCGAGACCACGCAGCACGAGGGCGCGGTCGAACGGCCCGGACGGTGCTACGACGTGAACCCTGTCGCCGGGGCGGAGCGCCGGAGGGACAATCACCGACGCCAATGGTCTTCACCGGTCACCCCCGAGGTCAAGTCCGAGCGGCTCACCCGTCACAAACCGGGTCGTGCACACGGACTGACATGATCACTGTAATTCTGCAGCGGGCGCCGTATCCTCGGCGTTTCGAGGCCCGATGAATCGACAGAACGCTCTGCTCCGGCTCTCCGACGTCGCGGTGAAGGACGTGTTCCCGCTCGCTCGCTACGTGGTGAAGCGCACGCGTCAGGTCGTCGACGATCTCGCCCTTCGCGCCCTCGGCCCGGACTTCGAGGAGCGCGCCGCCCGGATCCGCGCGCGGTACGAAGCGATGGGGGGCGATCCGTTCGGCCTCGATCCGGATTTCACGAAGTACGCTTCGATGGTCTCGGCGGTGTTTCATCGCCTCTATTTCCGGACCACCGTACACGGGATCAGCAACGTTCCCGAAGGTCGCGCGCTCCTGATCTCCAATCACTCGGGGCAGCTCCCGATCGACGGGATGATCATCGGCATGAGCATGTTCATGGACGCGGAGCCTCCGCGCATGGTCCGCGCGATGGTCGAGAAGTGGGTTCAGACGCTCCCCTTCGTCTCGATGCTGTTCAACCGGACGGGACAGGTGGTCGGGGTCCCCGAGAATTGCGAGAGGTTGCTCCAGCAAGAAGAGCTGATCCTGGCGTTTCCGGAGGGGACGCGCGGAATCTCGAAGCCGTTCACGCGACGTTACCAGCTCGAGGAGTTCGGCCTCGGGTTCATGCGGCTCGCGATCGAGACCCGATCGCCGATAGTGCCGGTCGCGGTGATCGGCGCCGAGGAACAGTTCATCAACGTCGGGAACCTGGATTGGCTGGCCAAAGCCCTCGGGGTTCCCGTGCTCCCGATCATTCCGCAATTCTTCATTCCGGGCGGGCTGCTCCCCCTGCCGACGAAGTATCATGTCTACTTCGGAGAGCCGATGTACTTCGAAGGGGATCCGGACGACGACGATACGGTCATCGAAGAGAAGGTGTGGCTCGTGCGCCAGACGATCCAGAGCATGATCAACCGGGGCCTCAAGGAGCGAAAGAGCCTGTTCTTCTGATGGACGACAGACGAGACACGGAAGTGCCGCAGAACGGGGAACGGCGGGCGGATCGACGACAGCGCTCGCGGCGGAGCGCGGATCTGATCGCGCCGGAGGTGCTCGATCGAATGACGAACGGCGCCGTGGTGGTCACCGGCATCTGTGGTCGCCTCGGCAAACGTGTGGCGCGGTTTCTCCATCGAGAGCGCGGCGTCATCGGTCTCGATCGTCGGCCCTTCCCCGAGCGCCCGAAGGACATCGAGCACTACCAGATCGATCTGCGCCGCAAGAAAGCAAAGGACGTCTTCCGTAACCGGAAGATCGCCGCGCTCGTTCACCTCGGTGTCATGCACGATCCGCGTGGCAGCGGGGAAGATCACCACACGTGGAACGTGCTCGGGTTCCAGAAGCTGCTCGAGTACGCGAAGCAGCACGACGTTCCCAAGGTGGTGCTGCTCTCGAGCGCGAACGTATACGGCCCTCGCCCCGACAATGCGCAGTTCTTGACCGAAGATGCTCCGCTTCTCGCAGCGAGCGCCTTCAGCGAGATGCGCGATCTCGTCGAGCTCGACATGCTCGCCCAGTCGTTCTTCTGGAAGCACCCGAACACCGAGACGGTGATCTTGCGGCCGGCGCACATTCTCGGGACCGTCAAGAACGCACCCAGCAATTATCTGAGGTTGCAGGTCGTGCCGACGCTCATGGGCTTCGATCCCATGATGCAGGCGGTGCACCAGGACGATGTGGTCTCGGCCATTCGCCTCGCGCTCCGTCCCGGGGTGAGGGGGATCTTCAACGTCGCGGGGCCGCCTGCGCTGCCCCTCTCTCACGCCGTCCAGATCCTCGGGCGGGCACAGCTGCCGGTCCCGCACCCCGTGGCTAGAATGATGCTCGATCGCCTGTGGAAGATGCGGCTCACCTCGTTTCCCGCACCGGAGCTCGACTTCATCCGCTACGTCTGCATGGTCGACGATTCGCGAGCGCGGCAGGTGCTCGGGTACACGCACCACTACGGCATCGAGGAGACGCTACACGCGGTGGACCAAGAGCGGTGGGTGTGATGGCTCGCTGCCGGACGCGCTTTTTCGGACCCATCGCCGCCCTGTCCGTCATGACCCTCGCGGCAGGGTTCTGGGGATGTGCTCCCCGGGCCGCGGGCGTCCCGCCAGGGCCGCCGCCGGAGTACGAGCGCCCGGAGTTGCCCCCCTGGGACGGGGGGGCAGCGCCGGCCTCGAAGCTGGCCCGCCCCGACGCGGGCGGGCTCCCGTGATCGAGCCTTTCCCCCCGGTGTGGGCAGGGGGCTCCCGTGAAGGAGCCTTTCCCCCGGTGTGGGCCGGGGAGTGAAAGCAGCCCGTCGTTGGGCTAAGCTCAGTGCAAGGACACTTTTGACCGACGTCAGACAGCTCGCCCAACGGGCAAGGGCCGCATCAAGGAAGCTCGGGCGGCTCGATCGAGCATCGAAGGATCGTGCCCTCCTCGCCGTCGCGCAATGGCTGCGAAAAAGCACCGCGGCCATTTCCGAGGCGAACGCTCGTGACGTGGAGCGGGCGCGAGCTTCCGGGCTCTCTGGCCCCATGGTCGACCGGCTCGACATGGGTCCGAAGACCGTCGAGGCAACGGCGGCCGGGGTGGAGTACGTCGTGTCTCTGCCAGATCCGGTCGGGAGTCGCTCCGAGATGCGGCGGCTGCCGAATGGGCTTCTGGCCGGCAAGCAGCGGCTGCCCCTCGGCGTGATCGGCATGGTGTACGAGGCGCGTCCGAACGTGACGGTAGATGCCGCGGCGCTCTGCCTCAAGGCCGGCAATGCCGTGCTGCTACGCGGTGGTAAGGAGGCCGCGGAGACGAATGCGGTGCTGGGCTCGATCGTGCGCCGTGCGCTCTCGGATTCCGGCCTTCCCGAAGACGCAGTCGCGATCGTTCCCGCAACGGATCGCGAGGGCATCAAGGAGATGATCGGGCTCTCCGGCCTGATCGATCTCGTCATTCCGCGGGGGGGCGAAGGTCTCATACGGTTCGTCGCAGAGAACGCGCGGGTGCCCGTCCTGAACCATTACAAGGGCGTGTGTCATCTGTTCGTGGACGAGGGGGCCAGCGTGGACATGGCGGTCGCGCTCGTCGTGAACGGCAAGGTGCAGCGCCCGAGCGCCTGCAACTCCCTCGAGTGTCTGCTGGTTCACGAGAACGCCGCCGCGACGCATCTGCCGAAGATTGCCGGCGCCCTGCTGGCGCACGGTGTGGAGATCCGCGGATGTCCGCGTACGCGCGAGATCGTCCGTGAAGCCCTCGCCGCTTCCGACGAGGACTGGGGCACGGAGTTCCTCGATCTGATCCTCGCGGTGCGCGTGGTTCGTGACATCGACGCGGCGCTCGAGCACGTCGAGCGCTACGGATCGAACCACACGGAGGTCATCTGCACGGATAGTCACTCGAGGGCGCAGCGCTGGCTCCGCGAGGTCGATGCCTGCTGCGTGCTCGTGAATGCCTCGACCCGGTTCAACGACGGCGGGCAGCTCGGGCTCGGCGCCGAGATAGGGATCTCGACGACGAAGCTTCATGCATACGGACCCATGGGCCTCGAGGGGCTCACGGCCGAGAAATGGGTCGTCCTCGGCGACGGCCAGATCAGAGGCTGAGTTTTTGGTAACGACGCGCAGAACCAGGAAAAGGAACTCGGGTTTCCCCAGCTCGCGGCCGATCCCGCGCCCGCCTCGGAAGACGCGGCCCGAGCCACCCAGGCCGGGGGCCACGCGTGACGCGAGCGCGAAGGTGGCGCTGCTGGCGGCGGAGGCAGGGCTCGAGAAGAAAGCGTCCGCCGTGGAGATCATCGACGTGTGTGGGCGCGTCGATTACGCGGACTTCCTCGTCCTGATGACCGGCTCGAGCGATCGGCACGTGGCCGCGATCGCCGATGCGGTGGAAGATTTTCTGGGCAAGCACGGCATTCGCTCGATCGCCATGGAGGGACGGACGACGGCGAGCTGGGTGCTCATCGATTTCGTCGATATCGTGGTGCACGTGTTCCAGAGAGAAGCGCGTGCCGTTTACGACCTGGACGGGCTCTGGCTCGATGCGGGTCGATTGCCGGTCCCCGGGGCTCCTGCCGACGAGCCGTGAAGCTCGTCGTCGTCGCCGTGGGCAAGATCCGCGATGCTCCGATGCGCGCGGTCGCGGACGATTACTTTTCGCGCCTCTCGCGCTACGTCGCGTTCGAAGAGCGTGAGGTCAAGTCGGGTGCGGACCTCGAGAGCGGCCTTCCTTCCGGGGCCGTGGTCATCGCCCTCGAGGTGCACGGTGAGGCGCTGACGAGCGAGCAACTGTCGAAGCGCGTCGAGCAGTGGTCGCGCCGCAACAAGGGCGTGGTCGCATTCCTGATCGGCGGGGCAGACGGTATTCCCGCGGAAATCTCGAAGCGGGCGGATGCCCGTCTGAGCTTATCGTCCTTGACCTTGCCGCACCGCCTCGCTCGTGTGGTCCTGGCGGAGCAGCTGTACCGGTCGATGACGTTGCTTCGAGGAGAACCGTACGCCAGGGAGTGACGGGTCGTGAGGGCTCGCGCGACGGCGGAGTGCTACGGGGTCACCGGTGCTTCGTCGCGACGCCCGAACACGTACGCCACTCCGATGGATACCCCGTAAAGTAGGCACAGCGGGATGGCCAGGATGAGCTGGCTCAGCGGGTCCGGCGGGGTGAGGATCGCCGCCACGACGAACGCGATCACGATGAAGACGCGCGCGAAACGGATGAGGTGGCGATAGGTGACGATCCCGGCGACGGACAGAAAAAATACGAGCACCGGAAGCTCGAAGACCGCCCCGAAGGCCACGAGCATTCGCGAGACGAATTCGATGTACTCGTCCACCATCACCGCGGGTTCGACGATGATGCTGTCGCCCACCTTGCCGCTGAAGCTGAGCAGATACTGGAACGCGACCGGGAACGCGAAGCGCCATCCGAACCACGCACCGCCCGCGAACAGCCCACACGAGCTCACGACGAAGGGCAAAGCGTAACGCTTCTCGCGATTGTAGAGACCGGGGGAAACGAACGCCCAGAGCTGGTAGAGCAGGATCGGCAGCGACAGGACGAGCCCGCCGATCAGCGCGAGCTTCATGTAGGCGAGGAACAGCGACTGGGGCGCCGGGAAGTGCAGCGCCGCGGGGCCGCCGAGGGTCGTGCCCTTCCAGGCTCTGACGAACGGCAGGGTCAACCACACGAGCAGGCGCTCGCGCTCGTGCCAGGCAGCCCCGGCCCCGACGGCAAACGCAAACAGCATGTAAATGAGCCGCTGGCGGAGCTCCTCGAGGTGCTCCCAGAACGACATCGCGCCCTCGTCGTCGCGCGACGAACCCACTTTTGGCTCGGCGCTCACGCCGGCTCTTTCGACGCGGGTTCCACTGGCGCCGCGGGCTCCGGGACGGGGAGGGCCTCGGCCACCGCGCCCGAAGCCGGGACCGCGGGAGCCACGGGCAGTGTGGCGGCGACCAGATCTTCCGGTACCGCTCCGTAACTGTCCGGGCCCTCGACGGGGTACTCACGGAAACGATCGAAATCGACCGCTTCGCCGTACGCGTCCACGGCGGCCGCCGCGGCGGGGGATGGAACGGCGACGTGGTCGAAGCGATGCGCGCCCACTAGGTCGCCGCGCATCATGGAACGGAGCTCTGCCAATCCCCCCGACAGCCCTTCGGCTCGCAGGATCTCGTCGATGCCGGTCTGGCGGCGCATCTCGGTGGTCATCTGCCGGAAACGGCCGATCCATTGCCCGAGCTTGCCGAGGATCTCCGGAAGCCTCCGCGGGCCCACCACGACCAGCGCGACCACGGCTATCAAGACGACTTCGCTGAAGGAGACCCCGAACACGCGGGAACGCTACCCCGGCAGGGCCATCCGGGCAATCTCGGCTGAAACCCCGGTCGCCGTGCGATCGCGGCGCGTCAGCCGGCGGTGCCCCTCCCGGCTCAGCGCTTGGAGCGCTTCTTCAGTCGCTCGAGCTCTCGCCTCACCGCGCGGGCGCCCATCGTGTAGCCAATCACGATGCCGATGAGCAACACGCCGGGTATGTAGATGACGTGCTCGATCGGGGGCACGGCTTCAGGCCTTCTCGGTGGCGCGCCGGAGCGTCGCGTCGAGCTCCGAGATTCGCTGCTCGATTCGAGCTTGCCTACGCCAGGTCAGCCACAGAAATCCGATGAGCGCCGCCCACATCAGAAGATAGGCCGCCACCAGGAGGTTTCCCGCGCTCGTCCCCTCGGAGCCTCCTTGAACGGGCACGAACTCCGTGGAGCGTTCTTCGGGTGTGCCGGGGGGTGCGGCCTGAACGGCGACGTTTGCGTGAGTCATCCTTCTTCCTCGTCGGGCGTGAGGGCGAGCGCTCGCTCCTCGGCGCGGCTCAGGCGAGTCGAAAGGATCGCGAGCCGTGTGCGGATCCAGAGGAGCAGCATCGCGAGGAGCGTCATCGATACGAACCCTGAAAGCAACGTCAGCTTCATGGCCGGGTGTCCCAGCCCGCCACCCCCGCGTCCGATGACCGTCGGGTGGTTCCCGCCCCACTTCAAGACCGAGTAGTGGATGATCGGCAGGTTCACGGTGCCGAGAACGCCGAGAGCGGCAGCGAACTTCCTCTCCGCATCGCCGTCGCCCGTGAACGCGCGGAGCACGACGACCGCGACGTAGATCATGACGCTGAGCAAGAGAGTGGTGAGCCGCGGGTCCCAGGTCCAGTAAACGCCCCAGGCCTTCTTCGCCCAGAGCGGGCCGCTGGTGAGCATCATGATCCCGAACACGACGGCACATTCTGCGCCCGCGCGTGCCACTGCGTTGCGCGCATCGGTCGCGCCGTACAGGTAGGCCGCGCTACCGAGAAAGCAAACCCCCCCGCACACGTACATCGCGTAAGCGGCAGGCACGTGGAAGTAGAAGATCTTCTGCGCAATGCCGCCGGCAGCTGCCTGGGCCGGCGGGGCGACGTCGAAAATCAGGTAGATGGTCACGGCGAACGACAGCGCAGTGACG
>Ga0316628_100001742_pt1 | contig 15629 bp, 15 predicted proteins | sample OWC_Aug_M2_C1_D5_FD_207648 | JGI IMG/M metagenome (GOLD analysis project Ga0316628, IMG submission 207648) | Wetland soil microbial communities from Old Woman Creek delta, Ohio, United States - OWC_Aug_M2_C1_D5_C | ecosystem: Environmental > Terrestrial > Soil > Wetlands | place: USA: Ohio... | reverse complement strand
CGGGTGTCTCGGTATTTAGGTGCTCGGATGTTCAGGTGCTGAGATGTTTGAGTTTTGCCAGATACCTAAAAACCCAAACACCCAAACCGCGAAATCGGACTAACCTATGGTCGTCGGAGTCGGGTTAATCACATTCAGGCTGCACGAGTGCCACTCGCTCAAAGAGAAACGCCGGGTCGTCAAGGCCGTGATTGCCCAGCTGCGCAACCACTTCAACGCCTCGGTGGCCGAGGTGGCGGACAACGACGTGCACCAGCGGGCGGTCGTCGGTTTTTCCCTGGTGGGCAACGACAAAGCGCTGATCAACTCTAAGATCGACAAGATGTTCAATCTGGCGGAGGAGCTGGGCCTGGCCGAAGTCATCGACTCGGAGATGGAGCTGATCACCCTATGACGGGCTACTCGCGGGCCGACCGCGTCGGCGGCCTCATTCAGCAGATTTTGTCAGACCTTCTGCACCGGGAGATCAACGACCCGCGCCTGCAGATGACCACCATCACCGGCGTGACGCTGACCAAAGACCTGAGGCTGGCACGAATCTACTTTGCCACGGCCGGTGGGAAAGCGAGCTCCGAAGAGGCCGTTCAGGGATTTCGAAGCGCTTCCGGCTTCATCAAGCGTCGCCTCGGGCCTCAACTAGGACTGCGATACATGCCGGAATTGGAATTTTTTTACGATGAATCCTTCGACTATGGAGCCCGCATCGATCGGTTGCTCAAATCGATTGCCCCAAGCAGTGATGGACCCGATCATTCAAACGATTAAAGCGGCGAATCGGATCCTGGTGACCACGCACACTGAACCGGACGGGGATGCCGTCGGTTCGCTGCTGGCCATGGGATTGGCGCTGGAACGGCTGGGCAAGCGGACAACGTTTTACAACGAAAGCCCGATCCCGGCGGTGTATCAGTTCCTGCCCGCCGTAGATCGTATCGAGCGGCGGCTGCAGCCGGCCGAGGCCTACGATGCGGCTGTGGTTCTGGATTGCGGAGACCTCTCGCGGATCGGAACCGCCTGGCGCGCGGTGAGCCGGATGCCGTTCCTGATCAACATCGACCACCACGTTTCCAACACGGATTTCGGGTCCCATCAGTTGAGAGATGGCCAGGCCTGCGCCACGGCGGAGATCGTCTATCGCCTGATCCAGGCGCTGGGAATCCCGCTGGACAAAGCCATGGCGACCTGCATCTACACCGGAATCCTCACGGACACCGGGTCGTTCCGGTTCTCCAACACCAACGCAGCTGCCTTTGCCATCAGCCGGGAAATGATGGAGTTCGGGGTCGATCCCTATGAGGTCGCCCAGCATGTGTTTGGGTCCTATTCGCTCGGCCGCATCAAGCTGCTCAACCTGGCGCTGAACTCCATCGAGATCTCGCGGAACGGCAAGCTCTCGCTGATGACCGTCACCCGCGGCATGTTGGAAGAGACCCGGACCCAGCAGGAGGATGTGGACGGCCTGATCAACTACGCCCGGCGCATTGAAGACGTCCGAGTGGCCGCCCTGATCCAGGAACAGGCCAACGGTCGGACCGCCGCGGACGGCCGTGTTCGAATGCATGTCAGCCTGCGCTCCGACGGCACCGTGGATGTCGCCGCCCTGGCCGGAACGTTCGGCGGCGGCGGCCATCGCACTGCCGCCGGATTCCAGGTCGAATCGACCCTGGTGGACATCAAATCGGAGCTGCTGGCCTGGGCGGAGAGGATATAGCGCAGAGGCCATCGCGCAAAGAGTAGGGAAAAAAGAAGATATTTTACCTAACCTGAGCGATTCTGTTCTGGATCCGGGCCTCAATGCAACTCGATAAAGCCGCTCAATCTGGGTTTATTATCTTAGGCCCTATGCTCTTTACCCTTTATGAATGGAATCGTGGTCATCAACAAACCGGCCGGCATCTCTTCGGCCCGGCTGGTGGCCCGGGTCAAGCGGCTGCTACTGGCTCGCAAGGTGGGGCACACGGGAACGCTGGACCCCTTTGCCCGCGGGGTGGTGGTGTGCTGCATTAACCAGGCGACCCGGCTGGCGCCGTTTCTGCTGCACAGCCCGAAAACCTATGAGGGTGTGCTGACCCTGGGCATCGACACCGACACCCAGGACGCCACCGGCCAGGTGATCGCCCGGCGCGACGGGTCCGGAATTTCCGCAGAGGCCCTTCAGCGGGTATTTCAACGGTACGTAGGCCCCTATCATCAGTTGCCGCCGGCATACTCGGCCCTCAAGCACGAGGGGGTGCCGTTGTACGTCCTGGCCCGGCGGGGCCGGCCGGTCCAGAAACCGGCCCGGGAGGTTTCCATCTTCCGTATCCGGCTGCTGGCGGTGGAGCCGCCCCGCGTGCGGTTCGAAGTGTACTGCTCCGCCGGCACCTACATCCGCACCTTATGTGCGGATATCGGCCGCGAGCTGGGATGCGGCGGACATCTGAGCGAATTGATCCGCTTAAAAAGCGGTGGATTCACCCTGAAGGAGGCGCTGACACCGGACGACCTGGAAAACCTCGCCCAGCGCGGCGAGGCACGGAAGGCGGTCCTTCCCATGGCCCGAGCCCTGCCGGATATGGCGGAAATCCCGGCCGGCCCGCCTTTGCTCGAAAAGGTGCGGTACGGTCGCCCTCTGACGCGGGCGGAGGTGGGGACGGAGGGTATCCCGGAGGAGACGCCAACGGAGGACGGTCGGCTGCTGAAGCTCATCGATCCCCAAGGCGAGCTGGTCGCGGTGCTGAGGCAACCGCCGGGAGCAGACGCGCTGGAGTATTGCTGCGTTTTCGCGCGCCCGGAACGCGGGTGACCTGTAATTTTTATTGCACTTTGCACGGCATTGCTCTAATTTGAATTTAGTCAAAAAGATGCCATCCAGAAGGAGGAAGGAGAAACGTGACTCTGTCAACTCAGGATAAGAAAAATCTGATCGCAAAATTCAAAGTGCACGAGTCTGACACGGGATCCCCCGAGGTCCAAGTTGGCCTGCTCACGAACCGCATCGAATACCTGACCGAGCATTTGAAGGTCCATAAAAAGGACCATCATTCCCGCCGCGGTTTGCTGATGCTGGTCGGCCGGCGCCGCCGGCTGCTGAACTATGTCAAGTACAAGGACATCAACCGGTACCGGGCTATCATCGAAACACTCGGTTTGAAAAAATAATCTTACAGCATGTGAAGCGGCGCCCCCCTGTTCCCAACAGGGCCGGTTGTTTCGGAGAAAACCGGACAGCGACCCACGCCGGTCGACAGGGTCGGCAGCCTCAGCTTCGCATGGGGAGACATTCATGGAAATCATGTTGAAGGAAGACATCGGCGGCAAGACCCTGAGCATCCAGACTGGCAAGGTGGCCAAAGAGGCCTCCGGCTCGGCGCTGGTTCAGTATGGGGACACGATGGTGCTGGTCACGGTCGTTTCCGTCCAGGAGGAGAAGAGCTCGGACTTTCTGCCGTTGCAGGTGGAATACCAGGAAAAAATTTACGCGGCCGGGCGCATTCCGGGCAACTATTTCCGCCGCGAAATCGGGCGTCCCAGCGAAAAGGAAACCCTCACCTCGCGCCTGATCGACCGCCCCATCCGGCCGCTGTTCCCGAAGGGGTATCGCTGCGAAACCCAGGTCATCGCTACCGTGCTCTCGATGGACCAGGAAAACGACGCGGACACCCTCGCCATGGTCGGCGCCTCTGCGGCCATTCACCTCTCCGACATCCCTTTTGCCGGGCCGATCGCCGCCGTGAGGGTCGGCCGCATCGAGGGCGAGCTCAAGGTCAACCCCGCCATCCAGGACTGGGAGCGCTGCGACATCAACATCATCGTGGCCGGGTCCAAGACCGGAGTCGTGATGGTGGAGGGCGGCGCCAATATCGTCAGCGAAGCCGATATGCTCGAGGCCATTTTTTTCGGCCACCGCGCCATGCAGCCGCTGATCGACATGCAGGTCAAGCTCCGCGAAATGGCCGGCGCGCCGAAGCGGCCCTATGCCGCCAAGCCGAAAGACCCTGAACTGGTCGCCAAGGTAGAAGCCGCGGCGGCCGGCGCCCTGCGGGAGGCCCTGCTGACCCCCCAGAAGACCCTGCGCCGCCTGGCGACGCGGGCGGTGAAGGCGAACCTCCTCGAAACTCTCGGCGAGGCCTTCGCCGACCGCCGCGAGGAAGTGGCCGACGTGCTGGACGACCTCAGACGCCGCCTGCTGCGGGATCTCATCCTCACCGAAGGCCGCCGTGTGGACGGACGGCGCTTCGATGAAATCCGGCCCATCACCTGCGAGGTGGGAGTTCTGCCCCGCACCCACGGCAGCGCCCTGTTCACGCGGGGCGAGACCCAGGTGCTCGGCGTCCTGACGCTCGGCTCCGGCCGGGACGAGCAGCGCGTGGAGACCCTTTCCGGCGAGGAGATGCGGCCCTTCCTGCTGCACTACAACTTCCCGCCCTATTCCGTGGGCGAGGTCAAACGCATCTCCGGTCCCAGCCGCCGCGACATCGGCCACGGCGGCCTGTCGACCCGGGCCATCGAAAAGATCCTGCCGGCAAAGGGCGACTTCGACTACACCATCCGGCTGGTGTCCGAGGTGCTGGAGTCCAACGGCTCCTCCTCGATGGGCACCGTCTGCTCCTGCTGTCTGGCACTGATGGACGGGGGCGTTCCCATCAAGACGCCGGTGGCCGGGATCGCCATGGGACTTGTCAGCGAAGGCGATAAGACGGTGGTGCTCTCGGACATCCTCGGCGACGAGGACCACTGCGGGGACATGGACTTCAAGGTGACGGGCACCCACGACGGGATCAGCGCCCTACAGATGGACATCAAGATCCACGAGCTGCCGCGGGCGATCCTGGAGCAGGCGCTGGAGCAGGCCCGCCGGGGCCGCGTGTTCATCCTCGGTAAAATGCAGGAGGCCCTCGCCGCCCCGCGCAAGGAGATCTCCCCGTATGCGCCCACCATCACCACGCTCACCATCAACCCCGACAAGATCCGGGAGGTGATCGGCCCGGGCGGCAAGGTCATCCGCGCCATCCAGAGCGAGACCAACACCACCGTCGAGATCGAAGACTCGGGAGTGGTGAAAATCGCCGCCTTCTCCAAACAGGAGGCCGAACAGGCCTTGAAGCTGATTACGCAGATCGTGGCCGACCCTGAGGTGGGCGCCATCTACGAAGGCACGGTCGTAAAGATCACGGACTTCGGCGCCTTCGTCAACATCATGCCGGGCACCGACGGCCTGGTGCACATCTCCCAGTTGGCCAACCGCAGGGTCACCAAGGTCTCGGATGTCGTCAAGGAAGGCGAGAAACTCAAAGTCAAGGTGCTCGAAGTCGGACGGGACGGGAAGATCCGGCTCAGCCACAAGGCGGTCCTCGAAGAGGAACATGGACGCCCCAACCGATAAAACGGTTCTGCCCAATGGTGTGCGGCTGATCAGTCAATACATGCCGCACACCCGCTCCGTTTCCATGGGGGTGTGGGTGAACGTCGGGGCCCGAGATGAAGCCGATCCTGAAAACGGCCTGTCGCATTTCATCGAGCACATGATCTTCAAGGGGACGCGCAAGCGCACCGCCTTTCAAATCGCCAAGGAATTCGACGCCATCGGCGGGCATACCAACGCTTTCACCACCATGGAGCACACCTGCTACCATGCCAAAGTACTCGACAGCCAGGTCGAGACCATGGTGGACATCCTGACCGACATTTTCCTCAATTCGATTTTCGATCCCCGGGAAGTGGAGCGCGAGCGACCGGTCATCCTGCAGGAGATCGGCATGGTGGAGGACAGCCCGGATGAGTATATTCACTATCTTGCCGGGCACCATTTCTGGAGCAACCACCCGCTGGGCCGTTCGATCCTCGGCACACGGGAGCTCATTTCCAGCTTCGGTTCCGAAGCCATCCGCCGGTTCTTTCACCGGCTCTACCAGCCCGAGCGCATTGTGATCGCTGCCGCCGGCAACCTGGAACACCGCCGGCTGGTGGACCTGCTCGGGCCGGCCTTCGAGTCCGTAGGCCCGGGAGACGGCTTCCCGGAGCGGGTGGCCCCCTCCAGCCGGTGCCGGGTCGACATTCACCCGCGCAACCTGGAGCAGGTTCACATCTGCCTGGGGACCGCCGGGCTTGCGGTAACCGACCCCCGGCGCTATGCTTTTTCGCTGCTGAACACGATCCTGGGAGGCAACATGAGCTCGCGGCTGTTCCAGGAGGTGCGCGAAAAGCGGGGGCTGGCCTACGCGGTCTACTCCTTTGTCGCCGCCCACGTGGACACCGGCATGTTCGGGGTCTATCTCGCCGTCAGCCCCGAGCAGACGCTTGCGGCGGTGGAACTCGTGGCCGGGGAACTCGCGAAGCTGGCGCGCGAGCCGGTCGACCCGGCGGAGCTCAAAGGCGCCGTCGAGTATACCAAGGGCAGCTTGCTGCTTGCCTCCGAAAGCGCCGATACCCAGATGGTGCGCGCCGCCCAGAACGAAATTCACTTCGGAACGGACATCCCCCTGTCGGCCGTGATCCAAGCGGTCGAGTCCACCACGGCCGAAGACCTCCTTCAGCTGGCGTCCGACCTATTCCGGAAGGACCGGATGGTGCTGACACTGCTCGGCCCGGTCGAAACCCCGCAACGTGAGTTTGAACAAATCCTTTTCTCCGAATAGGGGTGCTAGGCCTTATTCATGATCTTATCACTTTGAAACCGATGCAGCCGACCATCCAGATTTTGCGCCTGCGCCCGGAGGAAGACGCCGACGTCCCCCTGCCGCAGTACATGACACCGGACGCGGCCGGCATGGACATTTGTGCCGCCGTGCGCCAGGACACCCTCCTGGAAAAGGGGCAGATCGCCTTGCTGCCCACCGGCTTCGCCATCGCGCTGCCCAGGGGCTACGAAGCCCAGATCCGGCCCCGAAGCGGGCTGGCCGTCAAGCACGGCATCGGAATGATCAACTCCCCCGGCACCATCGACGCCGATTACCGCGGCGAGGTGATGATCGCCGTCATCAATCTCGGCCCCGCTGCTTACACTGTTCGCCGCGGTGACCGCATTGCCCAGATGGTCATCCAGCGCGTTCACCAGGCCCGGCTGGAGGAAGTCGGGCAGCTGGAGGCCACCGGCCGCAGCACCGGCGGCTTCGGGCATACGGGACGATAAAATGAGCTCAAAGCTGAAAGCTGAGGGAAGAAAATGAAAAAGAGTCTGTGTTTGCTTCCAGCTTTCAGCTTCGAGCTGATGTCAGGCTGCTAAATGAGGTGCGATGATCCCTGAACCGCCGCAGCCGAACGAACCCCGCGAAGGCGCATTTTCCGTCTGCGTCCTCGGCAGCGGCAGCCGAGGCAATGCGACTTACATTTCCGACGGGGCGACCGCCATCCTGGTCGACGCGGGATTTTCCGCCAGGGACATCGACCGCCGGATGCGCAGCCGGGGCCTCGATCCTGCCCGCCTGAACGCCATTCTGGTCACCCATGAGCACACCGATCACGTGCGGGGCATCGAACGGATGGTACGCCGTCATCGCCTGCCCGTCTACCTGACCGCCGGCACCCGCCAGGAGGCGCCCCCCCTGCATCCGCTTCCGGGGATCTGCCTGTTCGCCTGCGGCAGCGAATTCCGGATCAACACCCTGGCGATCCGCCCGTTTTCCGTTGCGCATGACGCCCGCGACCCGGCGGGTTTCACCATTGGCTCCAACGGGGTCCGGATCGGCATCGCCACTGACCTGGGCCATGTCACGGCCATGGTCCGAGATCATTTGCGCGGCTGCCGCATGCTGATCGTGGAGGCCAATCACGATCCCAGGATGCTGATGGACGGCCCCTACCCCTGGTTCCTGAAGCAGCGGATCCGCAGCCACACCGGTCATCTCTCGAACCAGGAGTCCTGTCAGCTGCTGGCCGACATCCTTCACCCCGGCCTCGAGCAAGTGGTCCTCGCCCACCTCAGCCAAACCAACAACACCCCCGCCAAGGCGTTGGCCGAGACCGCAGCCATTCTCGCCGGGGCACCTATTCGCCTCACGGCAGCCTCCCAGGATACCCCTACGCCCCTGCTCTGCCTGCAGGCGGCGCGGTAAGAGCATCCCTTCAACCCGAAGCAGGGCGATGGGCAGAATAGCATCCCGTTTCAACCGTGGAGGGGATATGCGGACGAGCGGGGATGTTATTTTGCGCCCACCGCGTCGGCGAACTCCCCCCGCGCCACCCCCATTCTAGCTTGACAGGGCTTCCAATTCCATTTACAGCCAATATCCAATCGGTTCCCGTGCCGGCGCGGGCGGCACGGCATGTATAAAAGGGGCGAGGCTTCATGAGGCGGCCATCCATTGTCGTTTCCATGCTGTATGTGGGTTTTGTGGCGTGGTCCCTTTACGGCGCGGTGGTCCCGATCGAAACCTATGTCTTCCGCATGGTTCACATGGGATTTATCTTCGCCCTGTCCCCGCTGGTCTTCCCGTTCTCCCAGAAAGCAGAATCCTCGAGCCGGTGGCTCGACATCGGCCTTGCGGCTCTGGGCGTTGCGACCATCCTTTACGCCGTGTGGGATCTGGACAAGTTCATCCGTCGTTCCACCGTGCCCGACCCGGCGGATTTCGTCATGGGGCTCATCGCCATCCTGCTGATGGTGGAGATCTCGCGGCGCGCCGTCGACAACACGTTCACCCTGGTGTTGCTCGGGTTCCTTCTCTACGCCTATTTCGGCCGCTTCATCCCCGGCCCCATCTCCCACAAGGGCTACGACCTGGACCGTATCATCGGCCACATGTACATGACCCTCGAGGGCATCTTCGGGGTACCGCTTTCGGTGAGCGTGTCGTTTGTGACCCTTTTCGTGGTGTACGGAACTTTCATGGACACCGCCGGCGCCGGCACCTTCTGGCTGGAGCTGTCGCTGGCCGTGATGGGGCGCAAGCCCTCCAGCGCCGGTCGAGGCGCGATCATCACCACGGCGCTGCTGGGCGGGCCCCAAGGCAGCGGTGTCGCCACCACGATGTCGGTGACGCCCGTCATGTGGCCCATCCTGCGAAAGGCAGGCTATTCTGCCGACATGGCCGCGGGCCTGATCGCCGCAGGCGGCATCGGCGCCGTGATCTCACCGCCGCTCATGGGCGCAGCCGCGTTTCTCATCATGCAGTTCCTCAACGTGGCCTTCTGGGACGTCGTCATCATGGTGCTGGCCCCCACCCTTCTGTATTACATCGGCACGCTCTTCATGGTGGAGATAGAAGCCCGGAAATACGGCTTCATCCCGCCGGAAACCTCCGGGAAATCGGCCTGGGCGGTCATGCGTACGCGCGGCTATCACCTGATCTCCCTGATCGTGCTCATCATCCTTCTGGCCATGGGACGCTCGCCCGAGGACTCGGCGATCTGGGCGCTTCTCGCCACCGTGGCCACCAGCTTTCTGAGCCGGGACCACAGCGAGTGGCTGACCCCTCGGCGCATCATCGCCGCCGGCATACAAGGCGCCCGCAACATGCTGCCGGTGGCGGGGCTCTTGGCTGCCGCGGGCATGATCGTGGGGGTCTTTTCCCTGACGGGGCTGGGCCTTAAGGTCTCCAGCCTGATCATGTCCATCAGCGGTGGCGATCCTCTACTGGCCCTGTTCCTGGCGATGATCGCCTCCTTTCTGGTCGGCCTGAGCCTTCCCATCACGGCCACCTATATCATGACGGTGGTGATGGTGGCGCCGGCCCTGGTCAAGGTGGGCTTGCCGATGCATGTCGCGCACATGCTGGCCTTCTATTTCGCCGTCCTCTCGGAAGTCTCCCCTCCGGTGGGGCTGTCACCGTCGGCGGCGGCAGCGGTTACGGGCGGCAACCCGTTCAAGTCCATGATGCAGGCGTGGAAATACTCGCTTCCGGCCTTCCTCGTGCCGTTTCTGTTTGCCGCGAGCAAAGAGGGCGCAAACCTGCTGCTCATCGACGCCACCTGGCCGGGGTTCATCCTGGCCTGCGTCAACAGCCTCATCTGCCTGTTCTTCCTGTCGGTCGGCATCGTCGGCTACCTCGAGCATAGAATGAATGTCCTGGAGCGGGGGCTGCTGATCGTGGCGGCCTGCATCATGACGTTCGATCCCATGGACGTTTCCATCTCCGGCCTGGCGCCGGTGACGGTCGGGCTGCTGGTGGTCGCACTGCACGTTTACCGGCAGCGGAGAAGGGTGGCGAGCCCGCACCCCGGCTGACCGTCGGGCACGGCGGAAGGATTTGCTCCGCCCTGAGGCGAAAGCTCGCACGATGTCCGTTGACACGCAACCCGGATCCGGTTCATGATCCTGAATAAATCCTCAACCCACACATCGATCAGGAGGTCACTCATGGGTAAACGCGTTGGAAGCATGGTCATCGTCACGCTGCTGTGCCTGGCTCTGCCCGTCGGGTCGGCCCTGGGGCAGAAACTTTCTTTCAGCATCGTGACCGGCGGAACCGGCGGCGTCTGGTATCCCCTGGGAGGGGCGATCGGCGGCGTCATCGGCAGAAATGTGCCCAACACGGATGCCACCGCCGAGGTCACCACGGCAGCCATCGACAATCTCAAACTGCTGACGGCCGGCAAAGCGGGGATGGCCTTCGCCTACGATTATCACACCGTCTGGGCGAATGAAGGCAAAATCAGCGAACTGTCCAAGAAGCAACCGTTGCGGATCGTGATGGGCTTCTACGAGCAGCCTCTCCATATCGTGACCAAGGAGGGCAGCGGCATCAACTCCGTCATGGACCTCAAGGGCAAACGGGTGTCGGTCGGCGCCCCCAACAGCGGCACCGAGGAGCAGGCCGACTACGTCCTCAAGGGTCTGGGATACGATTGGAACAAGGACTTCAAACGCGAGAAGCTCGGTGCGAGCGAGTCCGTCTCAGCCCTCAGGGACGGCAAGATCGATGCCTTCTTCTGGAGCGGTGCGATCCCGACCGCCTCCATCATCGACCTGGCCACGACCCCCGGCCTGAAGATGGTGCTGCTGCCCGTGGCGGGCGAAGCGGGCGACAAAATCATGAAGGCCAACCCAGGGGTCTTCCACAAGACGATATTCCCCAAGGGGGCCTACTCCGGCATCGACAGTGACGTCCCCGCCATCGCCATCACCGCCGTGTTGAACGCCATGGACAATTTTCCCGAGGACCGCGTGTACCAGATCGTGAGCGCCATCTTCGCCAACCTCCAGGAGATCTCCGCCGTGTGGAAAGGCGCTCTGAAATTGACCCCTGCGCAGTCCGTGGGACAGCTGACTCCGGATTCGGTCAAGTTCATCCACCCCGGCGCAGCGAAGTTCTTCAAGGAAAAAGGCGTGCTGAAATAGATGCGGCGGCGCCTGGCCATCGGCGTTTCAGCCGCGATTTTGCTTCTAACGATCTTGCTGGCGCTGTCCCCGCGGGCTACCGGCCCGCGGGGGCTGACCTGGCTGGAGCTGGCGGACGCCGGCACCGGCCGGATGATCTTCTCCGGCGCGCTCGCGTATGGGGAGGAAATCGTCCTCACCTGGAAAAATTCACTCTTCGGCCTGATGGTCACGGAAGTGTTTGCGGCAAGGGGCGGCCGCCTTGACCTCACCCGGGTCAGCTTTGCCGACCCCCAGGGCCCGCCGCCGCCCCTCGTGCGGCCCGAAGACCTGGATGATTTGTATCATACGGGCGGGCCGTTCCAGGTGGAAGGGCTTGCCCGCCCCCTCACCCGCGCGGTCTTCCGCATCGGTGATATCGGCAACCCCAAGTTGAAAATCGGACATCAGACGGTGGAATTCAAACAGGAAGCAGGCTTTGGGGGTGCCGTCCTCCTGCAAACCCGGAAACCGCACCCCCGCCTGGGTGGAAGCCTCTGTGAAACGCAGGCGTACGTTAAAAATCTGATTCTCGGCGGCTCGTTTTAAGGCCTGTTGCTGTTGTCAGAATTCCGTTCCCCAGCGCCCTTTCAGCGCGCCGGGTACAAAATGCACTCCCCGCTCATCCACCTATCCGCTCGACCGTTGAGACGGAATGGTGTTCGGACAAGCGCTCTGCAGTTACTCCGATCTCCGCAAACGTAAACGTGAGTTCCGGAACCTCCAGGCAGCCCAGACGGCTCCGGCCCCGCCCAGGCCCAGAATGCTGAAGGCCCAACCCCAACCGGTATAAAGCCTCCGGTCGCTGACAGCCGGATTGGTCCAGTCCAGGATCAGTCCGAAAGCCATGGGAGCCAGAGAGGCGGCGCCGAAGCCCAGCAGCGACCGGAGACCCAGCGCAGCGCCCAGATAAGCGCTGTTCACCGTCTCGGTCAGGGCGGCCGACAGGATGGGAGAGTCGCCCAGCGAGGAGAAGGCATAGACCATGCCGATGCCCAGCACCCATGCCAAGGGCCAGTTGGCGGTCCACCCGAAAACAAACGAACAGCACATGCTGGTTGCCGCCAATGCCAGCATGACCGTGGCGCGGTCGAAGCGGTCCGACAGGGTCCCCATCGAAAAGGACGCGAGAAACCCCATGCTGTGAAAAAGCGCCGTCATATAGGCCCCCGATCCGGCCGCTTCCATGGGCGCCGATCCGGCCAGAGTGAGGCAGGCCGCCAGGAACGCCGGGGTCCAGGACCACATGCCCAGCAGTTCCCAGTTGTGGAACACGTACCCCCAGATCAGCAGCATCGTCGGCCGATGGATCAGCACCTCGCGGCTGAAGCGCTGGCCTTCCCGCCGCCTGGCTGCGAGCACCACGGTCGAGCGCAGGGTGATCCAGGCGACCATCCAGCCCAGCAGCGGGCCTAAACCCGTCAGGATAAAAGAGAGGCGATACCCCCCCGCCGGAATGGCGGCACCGCTGATGAGAAGCGAAAGCGCGTAACCGGAGGAGGTGCTGGCGATGAAGACCCCGACGGCCATTCCCCGGCTGCGGGCATCGAACTGGTCGGCGAGGATCATCACCCCGGTTGTGTAAGTCCCACCCAGGGAAATCCCCACCATGGTGTGGAGGATCAGGGCGGATGAGAAGCTACGGGCGAAGATGGCAAATCCGAGCGCCGAAATCCCGGCAGCAAACATGGACCACAGGTAGAGGCGTTTGGGGCTGATGCGGTCGGCGATACTCGAGAAGACCACCAGCGAAAAGGCGTAGCCGATCTGAAAGCCGCCTGCGACGGCCCCCGCCTGGGTGCCCGACATGTTCCATTCCCGCTGCACCACCGGAAGCGCCGCGGCGTAGCTCATGAACACCAGTCCATTGAGCACCCTCGAGGCACAGACCCCAGCCAGCCAGCCGTCGAACCGTGTACGCCGTTCTGCGGTCACCTCCGCCTCCGCTGCATCCGCGCCATCCGAAGGATCAAGCTATAAACCTGTGCCGGTCGTCGGAATTTCGTTCGGATCAGAACCTGGACCTCGGTCATGGCAATCGGGAGGTTCAACTTGCCTCTATGCCTGCGGCGCTGATGCCGCGGACATAGTAGCGGGGATCATTGAGGAACCCCAGGAAAATAACGATGAAGGCGATACAGGCCTGGATCATCAGCGGTTTGTCTTGATAGAGCCTGGCAAGCTGCTGCTGCAGAGCTTTGCTGTCGGTCGGAGCAAAATAGGTTGAGAACAGCCCGTCCAGCATGCGGTGGCCGTCCGGCTTGGTGACCAAATCGCTGCGGCCGCTGAAGCAGTAGTCCATGGCATCCACAATCAGCCGGCGCTGGGCATGGTGGTCTTTGAAGTGATACCCCAGCAGGTGCATGAGGCTGCGCTGGGCCTCCTTGAGGCTCGCATCGGCCACCGCATTGAACAGCGTCGGGTGGGCCGGGGTTTCAGGGCCAGCGGCCAGCTGCCGGATGAGCGACAGGAGCACGGCGTTTTTATACAACTGATGGAGACGCCGGGCGCCGTTCATGACCGAGACGGGCTGATGCTCGGTCCGCGGTGCATAGCCCGGGTAGTTGTTCACGAACAGCAGCTGAAAAATGTTCTGGAAGCAGTCAATGCCGACCAGCGGGTCCTCGAGGTCGATACGCATGTCCAGCGTGTTGTCCAGCCGGTCGGCCAGTTTCACCTCCACCACCTCCGGAAAAGCGGCCGAACATTCCAGCATCCGGCCGACGTAGCGGTAATAGGGCTCGGAGGGGGTGCGGGTGAGGCATTTCAGCTGCTGAATGAGCCGGGATTCCTCCTCCGCCGGCATGTGCTCCAAGAGTTCAAAAAGCCGCTGCTCCATGCCCCTCCATTCCAGGGCCGCGAAGTCCACGGATTTCACGTCTTCCAGGATGTCATGGAACAGCACGGTCAGGAGAGCCTCCAGGTTCGGTGCCTCCCGGGCGCGGGCCATCAGGGCGGCGGCCCTGAGCGGATGCAGCACGGCCATGGGGCCCAGGCGCCGGCGCTTGTGGCTGTACGCACTGAACAGATACCCCAAGGCTTCCATCATGAGGCTCTTTTTTTCCCGATCGATTGCGTCATCCGGATCCAGGCGCTTGCCTGCCAGGATGTAGGTCAGCACATGGTAACGGTTCAGCGACTCGGCGCTCAAATTGTAGTTCAACACGGAAGACAGTTTGAAGAATTCCGTCAGGTCAAACGCAGGCATGGACCACCTTCGAAACCATCTCAAAAATAGCAGATAGCTTTTAATGAAGCGTCTCCTCCAGGCTCTCCAGCTCCTGGATCATTTCATCCTGCAACTCATCCAGGTCCCCTGGCTGAAGCTTCAAGAACTCCAGCACTCCGTCTTCGAAAAACGGCGCTGCATTCTTCTCACCGCCAAAACCCGCCCGTTGGGACAGGGCATGGCCCAGATGTGCGACGTAGGCCATCGCACTCTGGGACGATTGCGCCGGATGGTGATGGAACCGTATCCCTCTCACCTGCTGCTCCGGGAAGTGCCAGAAGCGGCACGCCAGGGCCATGACTTCGGCGTGGTCAACCCCGAGCAACTCCACTTCGTGACGTTCGGTAACTGTCGCCTGATCCGGGACGCCCAGCTCACCGTTTTCTTTCTTTTTGCAGATGAAGGGGTCCAGGATAATCTTGCCAGCATCATGCAGGAGGCCGACAACGAAGGCATCCGCATCTGTCCCCGGAAAGCGGCGTTCGGCTATCTTCCGCGCGCAAAGAGCGCTGCTGAGCGAATGCCTCCAAATCGTGTGTGGTGCCAGATGATATCCCTTCAGCTCCCGGTCGAGGAGGACTGAGGTCGCCGACATGGTGATCAAGTCGCCGAGTGTCTTGAGCCCCAGCAGAATGGAAGCATGCTGGATGGAAGACACCTGACCGCTGATTCCGTAATACGCCGAGTTGGCCAGCGACAATACTCTAGCCACCAGGGCCTGATCCGTTTCGATGATCCGCGCCAGGTCTCGCAGGCCGGCATTCGGATTGGCCATCGTTTCCTGGGCTTTCAGGATGATCTGCGGCATGGGCGGCAACTTGGCCAGGCTCCGCAGGATGTCGCTCTTCAGGTTGGAAGGTTGGTTTGTTTCGTCAACGCTGCTCATGAAGCCCAAGGTTTTCTCAGGAACGGTGATCCCCGCCCCGTCGCGAAAGAGAAGATAGCTGTTATTCCAATAACTTCTTAATTATGCCAGACCCCCCGGATATGTCAACGCTCCCCGCGCGAGGGTTCGGTTTTTCAGCCGCAGGTCGAAACGGATCAAAGGCGTTTTTACAATTTAATTTTCATGATAATAGTATCGCCTGACCTGAGCGATTCTTGTCTTGGATTCTTGTGGCAAGG
>Ga0316628_100001741_pt1 | contig 15631 bp, 11 predicted proteins | sample OWC_Aug_M2_C1_D5_FD_207648 | JGI IMG/M metagenome (GOLD analysis project Ga0316628, IMG submission 207648) | Wetland soil microbial communities from Old Woman Creek delta, Ohio, United States - OWC_Aug_M2_C1_D5_C | ecosystem: Environmental > Terrestrial > Soil > Wetlands | place: USA: Ohio... | reverse complement strand
AGCTGAAGGCGGACGACAGGCTGAAGGAGATCCCCATCATTTTCATCAGCGCCCTGACCGAGACCACGGACAAGGTCCGGGCTTTTCAGTTGGGCGGCGTGGACTACATCACCAAGCCGATCCAACTCGAGGAAGTGGATGCCCGCGTCCGGACACACCTGGAGCTGCGTCGCCAGAGACACGAGCTGCAGCAAAACTACGAGCGCCTTCAGGAAATGGAGCGCCTGCGCGACAACCTCACCCACATGATCATCCACGACATGCGCACCCCACTGACAGTCATGGGGATGGCTCTGGAATTTGCGGGAGAGACGGTCGGCAAATCGGACAAGAAACTTGCCGAGTTGATCCAGACCTCGCGCGAAGGCGCCGTATACTTGAACGAAATGATTACGCAGCTTCTCGACATCAGCCGTCTGGAGATCGGTCAGATGCCTCTCAATCCCGCCGAGGACGACCTCACGGCCGCCGTGCGGAAGACCGTCGATTCCATGGCCACTGTGGCCGGCACGCGGCACATCCTGGTCGACGCGCCCGAAGACGTGCACGCATTTTACGACGGCGAGATCATTCGCCGGGTCGTTCTGAACCTCGTGGGAAATGCCGTCAAATTCACGCCCGCCGACGGCGAGGTACGCGTCTGCGTCGCACGCGAGGGCCGGAGCGCACGCGTGTCCGTCGAAGACAACGGGCCCGGCATCCCTGCCGAATATCACCGGCGGATTTTCGAGAAGTTCGGACAGGTGGGGCGGAACGACAGGAAACGCGGCACGGGACTGGGGCTGACCTTCTGCAAGTTGGCTGTGGAAGCGCACGGCGGCAGCATCGGAGTCGACAGCAGTGTCGGAGGAGGCAGTACTTTCTGGTTCACCCTGCCGGATAAAAGCCCTGCCTGTTAAAGCCGCACCGCAGAGACGGAGAGAACGCCGAGATGATATGTACCGGAGCGCTCATTCAGGGGGACGATCACGATTAGAAAGCAGCCCCTCGAGGTAGGACTCGCGGCCGCGGCAAAAGTGTTCAATCAGAGTGTCGTTGCGCAGTATCCTGCCCAGGGCGCAGCGCAACAGAATCTCGGCTTCGTGCGCCGAATCGCTCAGATCGGTGGTGCCTCCCCATTGCCCCTGCATCAATCTGCGCCTGTGCCGGTACGCTTTGTCCGCCCTGTCGATCGTTGCCCCCGCATCGTCACCATCGTTCGAGACGAAAATGCCGGTTCTGAGGGGAACGGGTGACGAGGCCTGTCGAATCTCTTCCGAGCCGAACAAAGTTTCGAGAGCGTCCCACAGGAGAAGAATGCGAACCTCGATCCTCCTACTCTCCAGCGCGGCCCATGTCGAGCGAACGGCGGTCCACACGGGGCTTCTGCACGGCAGCGTGCACAGCGCGGCGTGAAGCTTCAATGCCTCCTCGAGATCGTGATCGGCCAGCACCGCATAACGGTCCTTCGGGTGAGATCGAAGACGGGGATACTTTTCGCTGTTTTGGACGTTCCAACCGTCCGCCCACCTGGGCGCGTGGAAAACAAGCTCGAAACTTGCGGGCGAGGGTTTGGCAAACCACATCGCGAGATTGGCAAGCATGGCGATTTCGAGCTTGGCCTCCTGAATGGACCTGGGCTCGGGACCATCCCAATCGGGATCGGGGGCTCCGGAGGACGGGGCTTCGTATTCGACGATGAACGCATACTTCTGCTGCTTCAGGGCTTCGCGATCCGAGGAGCTGAGCAGCTCCGTCCATCCGTCATGCCGCAGCCAGTCCGGGATCAGCGTGAGCCAAAGTCCTTTCGCAAAATACACCGGCACCTTTAATCCCACATCGAGGTTCAGCAGCGGACAGACCGTACACCAGCTTCTCGGTTCGCTCATATCGCCTCTTCCTTGCGTCAGCGCGGGACGCGTCTACATCATAATCGCGATCGGATGCAATTCGAGCAAATTTAGAGTCTGCGCGGGAGCCGCTTGAGAACTCGTCCTTCAACGTCCGACCTGAGTACGGGAAGCCTGGGATGCGGCGGTAAGCGCGACGAGGAACAAGACCAAGGTCAGCCAAAGCCTGGGATATTCGGCCAGCACTAAAATCGCCGAGCCATCCCTGAGAACAGACGCGTTGTAAGGCAGGAATCCAATTCCGATGTAGGCGGCCACGCCCAGGTTGAATAATCCCCTGTTCCCGGTCCCCCGCAGGTGCGAAAGAAGGTAGCCGACCGGAAGCCACAACAACAGGCTGTGATACGTGGCCGTGGCGGGGGCGACCAACAGGCCCCAGATCCCAAGAAGCGCAACGGAGAGCCGCTGTCGGACAGGCGGGGCGCTGCGCTCTACCCGCCACATGCCTCGGGCGAGGGCGGCCGTCAGGAGGAAAACGATCGACCACTTGAGCATCGGATAAAGGAAGGACGCCTGAAGGAATGGGTTGGGATTGCGGGTCTCGTCGTAGACAAAGAGCCGTCTCAACAGGCTGTCGAACGACTGGAATGCCGTGGCAAACGGGTCCTGCCCGGAAAGATGCGACTGGAGGTGTTGCGGCAGGACCAATCGGAGATACTCGGCATGCAGAGGCCACCCCAGAATGGCAATGCCGGCTCCGAGGATCGTTGCCGCCACCGCGACGGAGACGAGCGCCATGCGCAGCCGCCCCCTGGCTGTAAAATAGACCACGAAGAGCACTGGGTAGTATTTGACCGGCACAGGGAGCCCCAGGCACACTCCACCGGCGGCCTCCCGTTTCTGCTCGAGGCAATAGATGCCCAATATCAGCATGAAGGAAACCGCGATATAGAGCTGGCCGAGCCGAAAGCAGTTGATCAACCCCATTCCGGACAGCAGGACGAACACGGACGCCTCGAGGAGACTGGCTTGCACCAGGCGGGAAAGCAGCACCGCGGACGCGGCCAGGAGGACAAGGTTGAGCGTGGTCGCCACCCTCAGCGCGGCCAACGGTGACAGGCGGGCCAGCGGGAGCAGGACGAAGGCGGTCGCGGGCGGAAACGGCGAAAACTTGCCCGCCTGGCGCATTCCGTGATCGTAGATCTGCTGCTGAAACCAGGCGTCGTCGTATAGCCTTGCGGCGTTCTGTCCTTCCAGTACAACCCTGGCGGAAACGTAGTAGTTCGGGAAGTCGCTTCCTACTCCCCTCCACGCGGGCAACACCCCGCGTTCAAGGGTGTGAATGACGAGAGCGCAGAACAGGAGACCGAGGCAGGCCGGACGCACTGTCGCCGCGTTCATCAAGGTGTCCTCACTCCCCCATTGGGCGGCAGAGACCGAATGGCGTCAAGGACATCGTTTGTGGTGATTTCGGCCATGCAGCGCGTGTTGTACGGGCAGGCCGTCTGCTTCGCGTTGTAGACGTTCAGGCAGGGACTGCATGAGATCGATTTGTAGCAGACTGCGGACGGGCCCGCCGGGCCGTAAAATACCGGGGACTCCGGCCCGAACAGCGCGACGACCGGTGTTCCCACCGCGGCGGCCAGGTGCATCGGTCCGCTGTCGTTGGTTACCAGGAAGCTGGCGCGTTCGAGCAGGGCCACCAACTCGCCCACCGAGAGCTCGCCGCTGCAGTTGCGGAATCCGGCTGCTTCTCCGCCGGCCTGGCGGAGAGCCTCGCCCACGTATCTTCTTTCCGAGCCGTTTCCGATGAAGAAGATCCGTCTCGAAGGGTCGTCTCGAACGAGCTGACGTGCCACCTCCACAAACCGGTTCGGGCGCCAGCGCCGCTCGAGAGAAGTCGCGCCGGCATTGATGTTCAGGCAGATTACTTCCGGGCCGTGATCCGTCAGTCCGAGCTTGCTCTCCATTGAGGCCTTTTCCTCCATTGACGAACTCAGGCGGGCGATCCCGGAATCGTCCGTGGCCCTCATACCGATGGCCTCCAGCTGCCGCGCGAACAGGCGGGTGACGTGACAGGAATGTTCAATCGGGACGGGATGGGTGAGATTGCTGCGCCGCCACCGCACGGGCAGGTCAAATCCGACCCGAATGCGGGCGCCGCTGAGGACCGAGACCAGAGTGGAGAACTTCGAAAAAAACTCCAGGTCAAGAACCACATCAATCGGCTCTTTCCTCAGGCGCCGCAGAGCCGACACCGCAGTGGCCGCAAACCCGGCAAACGATTGCCTGGAGATCGTGACAACTTCTATCGGCAAGGATGTCTTTTCCAGAAGCTCCCGGTTGGTGGAAAACGTAAGGTAGAGGACTCGCGGCCGGGGCCTGTTCGCGAGCAGAGTCGAGAGAACCGGCGTCGAGAGCAGCACACTGCCCATGCCGAAGAATTTGACGACCAGGACCGTCTTCACCTCATTTCCGGATCCGGCCCGTTTCGGGGCGGCCAGCGCGTTCAAAGCGCCGGAGAGCCAGCACAGCGGCACACCCGCAAACCGGTCGATCGCGCGCATGGTCCGGATCGTCATATCGGAGATACCACCAAGTCACCAAGGCTCCTAAACCGTCTCTTCCCGGGAGCCTCGTGCCGGTCCCGTCAGAAGCCGCTGGTTTCGGGACGCTGATAGTGAACAATCTTCTGCAAGGCCTTGAGCTCGAGCGGGAAACGGTAGAATTCCAGGTTGTAGCGCCACGCGCTGGCCAGGCGCAGGAGGCTCCGCAGCGCGGGGGTGAGCCGCGTATCCGTCGACGTGGGATGGTAAGCGTTCAAGACCCGCTCGAAGTTTCGAATGCGCGTCCGCAGCCGCGCATTCAACCATGGGAGCGCCGCCCCGCGGCGTTGTGCGAATTCCGCCCAGTCGCTGCTCACCCACTCGTCGAGGGTTTGAGGGAACTCGAAGCCGCGCGTCACAGCGGCTTCGTACAGCTCGCCCGGGAGGGGGACCGGAGAGTAGTTATACAGAATGATCTCACTCCGGGGATTGACCTTTTTGACCCTTCTCACGAAACTCAAGGTGCTGCGCGCGTCCGCGTCCGGATCCGGCGGGTGGCCGACGACAAACGAGAATTCCGGCACCACGCCATGCTCGCCGGCAACCGCCGCCAGTTCCAGCGTCTTGTCGGGCGTCATTGTCCCGCCTTTATCCATTCGCCTGAGAATTTCGGGCGAGCCCGATTCCGCACCCATGAAGACCATCTTGAGCCCGGACCTCCTGATGAGCTGCCAGGTTTCGGGCGAGAATTTCAACAGCGTGTCCACGCGTGCCTCACCCCACCAGGAAATTTTCAGGGGCAGGATACCCTCGGCAATCTCCGCGACCCTCGCCTCGTGAGTGAAGAAATTATTGTCGCAGAATTCGATCGCATCGACTCCCCAGCGCTCCGCGTAGAGCCGCGCAATCGAGGAGACCTTTTCCGCCGACTGAGCAAGCCAACGTCCGTTGACCATGTTCACTACGGCACAAAAATTGCACAGAAATGGACAACCATAGCTCGAATGATGCTGCAATGTACGAGAGCCCAGGAAGGTCCTGCGAATGTACCGCTCCATTTCGAGGCGATGATACGGATAGAGAGGCAGCTCTTCCGGATGGGGAATCGTCGCAAGCGGGTTCTCCCTTACCTTCCCTGTGGTGTCGCGCGTGCACACTCCGTCGAGATCGCCGAAACCGCCGCCTGATTCGAGGCGCTCCAGCAATCCCAGGAAGACGCGCTCTCCGTGTCCCCGCACCACGATGTCGATTTCAGGCGAGTTCAAGCATGCTGCAGCATGCTGCGTCGGGAAATATCCGCCCCAGACCACGATCAGGCCGGGAAATTCACTTTTGAGGGCCCGGCATAGAGGGACCGCCTGGAGGAGCTGAGGACCGGGCATGACGGTCGTCGCGAGGACGTTGGCGCCCTCCAGGACTCTCTTCCGGATCTCGGCCAGCGGATCCCGCACGCAGTTGCCGTCCACAATCTCGTATCGGTACCTCCCCTCCAGCAGCGCCCCGAGGGCGAGCAGCGACATCGGCAGGATCGATTTGGACGACCGGTTGCTGCTCGGGTTGTAGAGTACGACCTCAGGCTTCACTGCGAACCTCGGTCCTGACCGGCGACGCTTCCCTGTCGAGCCTGTAGAGCGTGAAGACCTCGTGCAGGACATCTTTGCGCGCCGCCACCGTGACTCGCAGGTGCGGGCCGGCGGCCTCGAGCGAAGGCATCAGGTCCCCCCTGCTCGAAAGCAGGACGAAGCAGAGCCCGCCCGGGGCCAGCACTCCATCCAGCCCGTCAAGAAACCTGTCGAACGCATCCGGGGAGCGCCAGGCGGCATCGGCAGCGTTCCTCGGGAGCCGGCGGTAGTATGGCGGATTGAAGAGAATTCGGTCGAACTTCTCGCCCCGGACCGGATCGAACAGGTCGCCTTCGCAGACCTGCACCCGATCCTCGAGACGGTTGAGCAGCACATTGATGCGGGCGCAGCGCACTGCCTCGGGATTGATGTCCACAGCCGTGACCAGAGCGCCGAACTGCGCCGCGCGTATCGCGACGATGCCCGAACCGGTCCCCACGTCGAGAACGCGCGCTCCCGCGGGGATCATCTTTCCGTCGAGCGCGCTGGCGAACAGCCGGCCGCTCTTCAGCAGCACGCCGTTGAACACCTCCGGCATGAGCAGAAGCGTCATCGTCTCCGTGCGCTCGATGCGCGGAACACGATAGCGGGAGGCACGGATGAGCCGGTGGCGCAGATACAGGAGCGAGCCCCAGGCGGTTCTCGCGCTCGTGAACTTCGGTTCAGTGCTCATGGCGGGATGCCTCTCCGGTGCGCTGATATTCACAGATCATGTGATCGCCGACAAGGTTGAACGGGAACTTCGCCGAGAGGCGGCGCTCGAGACGCACCAGCGTCCGGTAGAGCCCGGGCCGTCTCAAGACGACGCGCTCCAGGTAGGTCGGAGGCAGGAAGGTTCCCAATCCCGTGACGCGTTTTTCCTCGAACCAGGGCGCGAGGGTCCGTCGGAGCGATCCCGCGGACGGATACCATACCCGAATGACGTACGGGCCCCTCCTCGCCTCGGCGCCGCCGGGCCCATGGCGCCTGAACGCCGCAGACGGGTGCAAATGCAGGCAGTGCCATGCCATTTCCCAGGCACAGTGCCTGCCCATGGGAACCAGGACCAGGGTGCCGCCGGGCGCGACGCTCCCGGCCAGCATGGAGACCAGAGGAGTCAGATCTTTTGCGCAGTTCAGCCCTCCGAAGTTGGAGAGGACACCGTTGAATTTCAGGCCGGTCACTCCTGAGCCAGGCAGCGAAATGTCCAGCCGCCTGGTCTCGATCATCGGAGCCACGCCCCCGGCCGCGGCTTTGCGCCGGGTCGAGTTGAGCATCTCCTCGGATACATCCGTCGCCAGAATCCGAATCCCTCGCTTTGCCATCCAGACGGCATCCTCTCCGGTGCCGCAATTCAGCTCCAGAACGTGATCACCGGACTTGAAGTTGGCTGCCACCCGCTCCCGGACGATCGCCCTCAGTTCCTGCCCGAGCGGCGACCGAGTGAATTCCCTGTCGTAGTCCGGAGCCATGCTGTCGAAATATCCTGCCGTCGCCCGACCTTCGGCAAATCCGCTCCTGGTCATGTTGCGCTAGCGCTCCCTTTCATGCTCGGTCAACCGCATTCCGATCCTGCCGACCGCGGCATTTGCCGCGGCCCTCGCCAGGCGCGTCAGGCCGGCCCCGTTTTTACGACCCTGGCTCAGCGCGACGGAATTCACCATCCAGCGTGTGGCGAAGGAGTAAAACCGCCGGGTTCGCCGTCCGCGTACCGTCAGGTCGCGATCCGTCCGATGGTTCCAGTCGGACGGGAAAAGCACCCGGTCGCGGACTTCCTCGTAATATGCCGTGCCTCTAATGGGATAGGCGACTGTCGTCAAGAACACGTCGGGCGCCGATTCTTTCAGGTGCAAAACCGTCGCCTCCAGGTCCTCGATCTGCTCCCCTTCGTATCCGAGCATGATGAACATTCCGACGGCGATGCCCCGTCTGCGGAGCGCGGATGTCATGGCCCGGACCTGCTCTGTCTTCACGTCGCGCCGCATCGCGTCGAGGATGCGCTGCGATCCGGATTCTGAACCGATCCAGAGGCGCGAACAGCCCATGCGCGCCAGACAGTCGATGACATCCTCGTTAAGCCGGTCGGCGCGCGAGATGCACTCGAACGGGAGGCGCAGTCCGCGCCGTTCGAGCTCCGCGGCATACCGGAACAGCCAGCCTTGGTGAATGGTGAAAACGTCGTCCGCGTACCACAGCCGATCGGGAAGGTAACGGGCCGCCAGGCCCTGAACTTCGTCGGCAACCCGGGCCGGTGAACGCCTGCGGTGGGAGTGGCCGTAAACGGCATGACTGCACCAGGAGCAGCGATAAGGACATCCCCGGGCGCAGATCAGCGACACGGAACTTGCCCCGTGGTGCCTGCGCCACACGGACATGTACTCCGCGATATCTATCGCTTCGCGGTCCGGCTCCGGCAGCGAATCCAGGTCTGCCACCAACGGCCTGGGTGAGGAAGTGACCGTCGTCCCGTCATCGCGGCGCCAGGCGATTCCGGATATTCCCTCCAAACGCGACGCTCCGCCCGCCGCCAGGGCCGGAAGCAGTTCCTCGAGTGCGGTCTCGCCTTCGCCGAACACGACCACGTCCGCTCCGTGCGCAAGGTACTCGTCACAATATCCGGCGGGTTCGGGTCCGCCCAGAATGACCCGCGCTCCTGACTGGCACGCGGCGCGGATCATCTCCAGCACCGCGAACTTGGTCATCAACGTGCAGTAAATGCCCACCACGGGGGGCCGCTCCCGTCGGAGCAGCTCCGTGAATTCGGATGGGCTCCTGAAGGTGGTATCGAACACGCCGACGTCGAATCCCTTCCGTTTGAGGTAGGCGGACAGACACAGGATGCCGAGCGGGGGATACGGCTTCATGATCCGGGACTCGTGCGGGTCCTCGCGGAGGAAGTAGCCGTGTGTCAAGAGTATGTCCATGCCTTCTGTACCATCGGATTGCCGGCCTGGGGGCTTTCGTGCCGGCGCGGGATGCGCGGCGAACAGGCGGCCGGAGCGCGCACCACTCGAGCTTAGGGAAAAGACCTCCCCGGCAAATGCTGGAAGTTCTTCGGCACCGGCGCCGTTTCCTTCATCCGCGGCTCTCCTGCACGCGGGTTCCCAGACTGTCGGTGTCTCCGTATCCGGTCAGGCGCAGGCGCTGAACCTGCCAATCCAGCCAGTAGCGCGGCACTGAGGCGAGCAGGCGCAGGCGGTCTGCAATCGCCGGACGAGGATTCCCGGCGCAGGAACTGAGCATCTGCTTGGCCCTTCGCATGCGAAATTCCGAGTGCACTGCCCGGTGCAGGACGCGATAGAAGGCCTTGGGGAACGGTCCGCGATAGAGCATCGCCAGGTCCTCGCTGTCCAGCCAGTTTTGCTGCGAGCCCAGCTGCTCGCGAACGCGCTCGAAGAACGGCGTCCCAGGAAGCGGATAGGAAACGGATATCCCGATATCGTCGGGGCGGAGGGCCCGGACCATGGCGACGGTCTTTTCCACATCCTCGAGTGTCTCGCCCGGATAGCCGAACTGCAGAAAGAACCCTACCTGAATTCGCGCAGAGTCGAGCAGCGTGCGGGCGCGGGCGATTTGTTCGACGGTTGTGCCCTTCTCCATGGCATCGAGGATCCGCTGAGAACCCGACTCCGTGCCCAGCCACACCGTCTCGCATCCGGCGCAGCGCAGCCCTTCCACGGTCTCAGGTGTCACCAGGTCGGGACGCATGAGGCATTTGAAACGGACGAAGAGCCCCCGTTCCTGCACAAGTTCCCCGAAGCGCTGGATCCACCCGGGCTTCAGGCCGAAAATGTCGTCGACAAAGGAAATGTGATCGGGCCTGTAACGGTCGATCAGGAACGCGAGTTCGTCGACGACGTTGGCCGGCGAGCGCGAGTTGTAGCGCTGGCCCCAGATCGGCTTCGCACACCAGTTGCAGTGGTACGGGCAGCCGCGGGTCGTGACCATGTTCATGGAGTAGTATCCGTGCCGTTCGAACCATATGCTGCGGTATCGCCGGACATCCACCAGGTCCCAGGCGGGCAGCGGCAGGCTGTCGAGATCGCCGATGTCCGGCCGCCGGGCAGTGCGACGCGCGGCCCCGGTTTCGTCCCGCCAGGCGAGGCCTGCAATCCCGCCGGGAGAAAGTGAGGCGCCCCCTTCCAGGATTTCCATCAGCTCGCCGAGCGTCTCCTCCCCCTCGCCGACCAGGACATAGTCCGCGCCGCGCTTGAGGTATTCGTCGTGATGGTCCGTCGCGTCCGCCCCTCCGATGATCAGGGTGCAGCCGCGAGATTTGGCAGCCGAGATCATGCGCCAGGCCGCCTCGCGCATGCGCAGGAGACACATCTTGCTCAGGTAGTTGAAATTGTCCTCGTATATGACGGCATAGCGGGGCCGATGCCGGTCGAGGGCGGCCTCCCACTCCGCCGGGGATTCGGCCAGCATTGCGTCGAAAAGGGCGACGTCGTATCCTCGCCTGCGCAAATACGACGCGGCATAGAGTGTGGCCAGCGGCGGATAGGGCTGCATAGCCGCATAGAGCTTCGGATCCAGGCGCAGAAAATAGGACTGTCCGAATAGTATCCGGCTCATATTCCCCTTAAATCCGCCGCCATGTCACCAAGACACCAGATCACGGGTCGTCTGGCCCGGTGCCATGGTGACTTGGTGGTCAAAAGCCGATTGGCAGTCGCAACCCGCGAGGTGAAATTCCTCGAGTTTGCGCTGGAATGCCCGGATGACTCGTTCGCCGTGGTCATCAAAGTGACCTTTGACCTGATCTCTACTCAGAATGGCGGCCCCGCCCGAACAGGTGAGTCTGGCGCGAAACTTGCGCAGTTTGCGTCTCATTTCCCACGCTTCGAGCCTGTCGCCCCATTCGCCCTCCAGGAGACGCTCCAGGGCACGCTTTACGACTCTTCCAAACAGACCCGGCCTGTGTTCCGGGAGCCATTTGACGGGCCGGACGGCGTTGGGAAGGAATTCATCAACCCAGCGGTTGGCCGCGCGCATGCGCCGATAGATCTCGAACCCGTAAAGCGGCACCATTTGTGCGAATTCGTGTGCGGTGTAAAGGCTGCGGCGCTCCAGCGAAAGCACTTTCTCGGACAGAAGGTAATTCGGACAGAGCGTGTTGCCCGCCATCCTGCCGGCATACACAGCCACCAGCGAAAACACCCTTGCGACCCAAACCCGGTTTGGAGCGGTGACGAGCATGACGTCCACGTCGTCCCGCCGCCCGCTGTTGTCCATCGACAGGGCGCCCGTGACGCATATCATCCTTACGAAAGGCATGCAGCTCAAAATACGAACGAAGAAACGCGCCTTGCGCCAGAGCCTGCTCGAGCACCGGGACCGTTCCTTCCGCCGGCGCACAAGGTCTTCGCGCCCCCTGAGCGTGACGTACCCGTCCACCCGTGTGATCAGCTGGCCGAGCCACAAAGGCGCGTCAAGGCAAGCCTGGACCCTCACCGGGTCGCCGGGCACTTCGATCAGATAATGGGCGATTTCAGCGGGCGTCAGCGGGTAGTCGAAAAGGTCCGAATAGAGAACCGTGCGCAGAATCGCATGTTCCGTCTCCACCTCATCCGGCAAGCCACACCTCCCGAGCAGTCAGGGAAGAGGTAGCACACGGGTGCGCAAAAATCAAATTCGTTGCCTGACCGGGGTTCGCAGGATGTCGCCTCTGGCGGTCCTGGACGGATGAGGTATACTTACTCAGACTCGGGCGGCGCGACTCCAAATGAAAGTTGCTATCGTCCACGACTATCTGAATCAATATGGCGGCGCAGAGCGCGTCCTCGAGGCGCTGCTGACGATATTCCCCGACGCCCATATTTACACCCTGATTTACAGCCCTGAGCGAACCTACCGGCGTTTCCACGCGAACGTTTACAGGACGAGCATCCTCGATTTCCCGCTGGCGCGCCGGAACCATCGCGCATTTATACCTCTCATGCCGTTGGCAACACGCAGTCTCGTGGTGCCGAATGGTTACGACCTCATCATTTCCGACAGTGCCGGGTATGCGAAAGGGGTTCCCTGCCCGTCCGGCACTTTCCACCTTTCGTACTGCTATACGCCGCTGCGTTATGCCTGGGAAATCGACAATTATTTCGCCAACCCGGTCTTCAAGAACCTGTTCGGCCCGGTCTTCCGCTACCTTCGCGCCTGGGACTATGCTGCGGCCCAGCGGCCGGACGCGTTTCTTGCCGTTTCCGGCTTCATCGCGGGCAAGATCGCAAAGTACTACGATCGGGACTCCGCGGTCGTCTATCCTCCGGTCGATTATCAGCGCTTTCACTTTGACCCGGCCCAGACCCCCCCGGTCGCCAAACCGGGCCCTTACCTTGCCGCCGGGCGACTGATGCACTACAAGAGATTCGACCTCGTCGTGGACGCCTTCATCGAACTCCGCCTGCCTCTGATCGTCGTCGGAATCGGCCCGGAGGGGGATGCGCTGCGGCGACGCGCTGCCGGATTCGAGAACATCAGGTTTCTTGATACCGTGGAGGACGCCGAGCTGCGGGAGCTTTATGGCAGGGCAAAGGCGTTTATCTTTCCGCAAGTCGAGGATTTTGGCCTGGTCGCAGCGGAAGCCCAGGCATGCGGATGCCCGGTGATCGCCTACCGCCAGGGCGGGTCGCTGGAGATCGTCCAGGACGGTGTGACCGGTCTGTTTTTCGATTCCCAGTCCCCGGCTTCGCTGATTCAGGCCGTTCGGCGGCTGGACTCGATGCGCATTGATCGTAGAAAGATCGCCGGCCTCAGCCGCCGTTTCTCGATGGAACGTTTCAGGCAGGGCGTCCTCTCCCACGTTCCCCAGAGAATCCTCGCCTGCGCCTAGCCCTTTCGAACCACCAGGGCCTCAGAGACGCGGTTCCTGTGTTTTTATAATCAAAGACGGCCGGACGATTTTCTCGTAGAGCCGGGCAGTTTCCGCAGCAGCCCGCGCCCAGGAAAACTGAGCCGCGCGCGCGAGGCCGGCCTCGCGAAGTCGAGTCCGCAACCCGTCGTCGGCGAGGATGCGTTCGAGTCCTTCAGCTATCGACTCCGAAGAGCTCGGGTCCACCAGCAGCGCGGCGTCTCCCGCCACCTCCGGCATCGATGAGCAGTCGCTGGTCAGGACCGGGGTGCCGCACGCCATTGCCTCGACGATCGGGAGCCCGAAACCCTCGTACAGCGAGGGGAACGCGAGGACTTTCGCCAGGCTGTAAATTGCCGGCATGTCGCCATCCGGCACATAGCCGAGGATGCGCACCCGGTCTTTCAATCTCATGCCTTCGATTTCGCGCAGCAGAGCGCGGTATTTCCAGCCCAGTTGTCCGACAAAAACCATCTGCTCGCGCCTACCCTCCTTCACCAGACGCGCGAAGGCGGCGAGCAGTCGGCGCAGGTTCTTTCTCGGCTGGATCGTGCAAACCGAGAGTATGAAAGGCTCGCGCAAATCGTAGGCCGCGGACACTCGAAGACACTCCCCCGGTTCATCGAGCACTCTGAATGCCGCGCCCGGGGCTTCGTGGATGACCTCGACCCTCTGTGGGTGAACGCCCAGCACCGCCACGATATCCCTCCGCGCACTCTCGGATACCGAGATGACCGCAGCCGCACGCCGGGCGACCGTCGGGAGCAGCGAACGCACCGCCCAGAGGCTTTTCCTGGTGTGCATCGATCCGAATTTGAACAGCGACATATCGTGAATCGTCACAACGTAGGGACAAGGGGTCATGAGGGGAGCGAGAAAGTTCGTGAAATGGCACAACGGAAGATGCAGCCTGGAAAGTTCCAGCGGCAGCGAGATTTGCATCCAGAGGGTTCGGTTCGGGAGGCGTGAGGCAGGAGGGCATTCCGCGCCCTCCGGAATCCTGCCACGCAGTCTGCCGCAGTGCAGAAGCCGGAATCTCCACTTATCCTGCCTCTCGATCAATGCCTCCAGGAGGCGTGCGGTGTACTGGCCGACACCGGTTCGCCCCTCCACCTCGAGCGAGGTGGCGTCAAAACCGACCGGCAAGGGTCCACATCGCGTCATTTCCCTGCCCCCGGGCGGCCGATTCCCGCGATCACCCCGGTGACCAGCCAGAACAGACAATACGTCGGCGTGAACTCGAAAAAATAGTCCCCAAAGCCGTGGAGGCAAAACGCAGCCATCGATGCACCCAGGCCCAGCGTGAGCCACTTCAGCTCCGCGGTGAGAGCCCGGCTCCACAAACGCCGCAGCATCACGACGAGCGAAACGAGAAGTGCGGAAAACGAAAGCAATCCCAGGCTCCCGAGATTCGCCAACATCTCTATATACAGGTTGTTGCTGTGAATCCTGCGGTCGAAGTCGGCCAGGCCCTGATAGAAGCCGCGCATGTGCCGGAAGTTGTCGGGCCCGACGCCGACGACCGGGTGGGCCTCCCACATCTTCAGCGCCGTTCTCCACAGCTCGGCTCGTGTGGGCGGCCTGACAATTTCCGGCTTGAAGAGGGGGAATTCTTCCGGCGCCTTGACGCCGCCGGATGCCGGGGTTCGTAAGAACACGGGAATTTCGACTCCAGGCGATCCCTGGAGGCTGAACCACGTCGCTCCTTCGTGTGCCATATCCAGGACCAAAACGTAGTTTCCCGAGAGGTTCGGCGCCTGTACGCGTGCAGAGAGCTGAACTTCGTCGCCGGGGAGGACATCCACCGGCAGGTCCGTCCTCTGCCCATCCCACACAATGAAACCGTCTCTGCGCGGATCTTCCCAGTGATAGCTGAGGGTGATTCGGCCCACGCCTGAGGACGGCCAGGTCATGGCGCCGAGGTTTCGAGCCTTGACCGTCAGGAGAAGCGCCTGGCCGGAATCCAATTCCATCCCGTCGACGACCCCCGAGTAGCCCACGCGATACCAGGCGGATGGTCCGGGCGTTCTCATCCGGAGCCTGAATGCCGGCGCAAACGCAACGTGGGACAGCAGCGGCAGCGCTACGGCCAGCCCGCACACGGCGAGCATCGATCGCCGGACGGGAGCCACGAGCTTCGCGCACAGCAGACAGACGGCAGGAAGAGCGAGGGCCAGAAATATCGCGGCGCGGCTCATGCTCAACATGGTCGCTTCCACCAGCAGGGCAAGAGCAGCGATGAACGGCCACGGCGCCCGCGTACTCCTCTCGCGCGTTCCGATCGCTAGCGCAAGCGCCAGCGGAGCCGCCGCCTCCCAGTACATCGCGCCGATGTTCGCGTACTGGAATGTGCCGCTGGCGCGCAGGTATCCCCCGATCATGGATGGTTGAGTTTTGAACAAGCTCAGCAAACCCGCAACCCGCGGCAAAGCCGCCTCGGCGCACCCTGCCAGCGCGGAGATCGACGCTCCGAGCACAACCGCGACCACATGCCGGCGTGCAAACTCGGACTTCTCCGACATGTCCGCAGCGGCGAAAAAGAGTACGCACCCCCCCAGGCTGCGCAAAGCGAATTTGAAGGCCGCGGTTCTCTCGTGCGGGGCGAGGAACGCGGAGAGCAGAATCACCATCGCGAAGACGGCAACACCAGTGTGGCCGACAGACCATCCTCGCCATCGGCCAGCCGCCCATCCGATCCCCCAGACCAGAAGAACCGCGTACAACAGCAACTCTACGCCCGTGATTTCCAGGTATCTCAGGTGCAACAGCGGGCGCCGGGCTTCGAACGGCAGTAGCAAAGCCAGTGCA
>Ga0316628_100001740_pt1 | contig 15638 bp, 16 predicted proteins | sample OWC_Aug_M2_C1_D5_FD_207648 | JGI IMG/M metagenome (GOLD analysis project Ga0316628, IMG submission 207648) | Wetland soil microbial communities from Old Woman Creek delta, Ohio, United States - OWC_Aug_M2_C1_D5_C | ecosystem: Environmental > Terrestrial > Soil > Wetlands | place: USA: Ohio... | reverse complement strand
TCGTCTTGACATAATGGTCATACGCGTTTTCGAGGAACTCAGGGTCATTGTTGCGCATGTATTTGGCAAAGACTTTCTGGGCTTCCTTTTTGTTGGCGTAGATAAAATAAATCGCTTCGACGTACCCTTTCACAGCCGCTTTCACGATCTCGCGATGGCTCTGAATGAAAGCGCGCGAGGTGGCAAGTCCGTTTCCCTGAACCTCAACGCCCAGATCGCCTATCTGGAGAAGCTCGGTCAAGCCCGCCTTTCTCGCTAAAGGAGCCGCCGAAGAGTTGAACAATGAAGCATCGATTTTACCGGCGACGAGAGCGGCGACGCGCTCCGGGTCAAGACCGGAAGGTATGAGCGCTACGTCCTTGTTGGGCTCCAGAATTAGATGCTTAAGAAGGATGCTCGACGCAAAGTGGGTGGCGGATCCGAACCCGGTTATGCCGATTCTTTTGCCCTTGAGCTGTTCGAGTTTGTTTATTCCCGGACGGACGAACACGATGAAATCATACTTGGTTTGCACCGCAGCGATGAGCGCCAGGTTATAGCCTTGCAGGCCGGCCTGTACCACCGTGCCGATGTTCACAAGCGGTGGATCGCCGGTAACCAACGCCTGAGTCGCGAGCGAGCCGCCGCGGAGAAGGATGGGCTCGATATCCAGGCCGTACTTTTTGAACAGTCCATCCTCTGCGCCAACCCAGATATGGCCCTGCGTGGTGCTGAGAGACGGGTAGCCGATCCTGATTTTCTTCACCTCCTGAGCGGCTGAGGACGCCGTGAAGGCGAGGAGACAAAGGGCTAAAAGAACTAACCCCTCCAAACAGTTAATGATTGCGTGCTTCACTGGATTGCTCGCGAGAATGGATTTGCCCGGCGGGAAGCCGGCCGAAATAATAATGAGGGCGGAAGATTGATTTCGATTTTCGCTCCAAAGGCGCCGGTCATTTTGTCAACTGTTTGAAAATCTTTTCGTTGCAGCGATCACTATGCCCCTAGATAGTCCCGCGTGCTTTTATAATCAAGAGATGTGCTGCTTGGACTGTTTGCAGCCGATCGCCCCTAAAAGCTGTTTCAGACTTCTACGACTCGCCTAGTTTTGTTGATTTGTCAAAGTGACCCTGTGGGCCCCCCTTACTCATTGCTGAATCTTGGCCGCGCATCGATTGACAGCGGCTATACGCATCAACTACGCTTCGCTCGGAGATACATCTTGACGCGCGAACGGGGGAAGAAGCGTATGTGTAGCTGGCATTGGCTGTTGATCGGGTGTCTTTTGGTTTTCACATCATGCGTTAGTGTTGCCGATTTGCCGAAATCGGCGAGCGTTTCCGGACCGATCCCTGCAAATACGCGTTCGCTGGCCGTCCGGGTGGTGCCGTCAAAGCCGGACGCTCTGACAAACGCCGGAGGGTTAACCGATCCCGCACCGTTCCTTGCCCGCTACATTAAAGACGCGGTCGCGCTAAAACAGCCGGGTTGGGAAGTGAGAATTCTTGAAGCCGGTGCTTCGCAAAGTTCCGACAGCGATCTCTTTGCATCCACGGAAATTTTGTCAATCGACGGCGGGAGCGCCGGGTTGCGATTTTGGATTGGCTTTAGCGCGGGGGCCACGGAATCGACAGCCGCCGTATCGCTTGCTGACAAAGGCGGCAAAGAATTGGCTCAAGTAACGATTACGGAGCGAACGATGTGTCCCCTTGGGGCTTGCACCGATTCCAATGAAGACAACATTCATCGAAACTTGAAGAACCTAGCCGACGAGATCGCAACCTTCATCAGCGATCCGGCCGGATACAGAAAGGAAAAATGAAAGCTTAAAAAAGATTGCACGAAGGTAGTGATGACAGGGCGGCCTAAAGCCTGTGGGGCGCTGGTTTGATGAATCGTGCGAAGCGGGGCAATAACTAATTAATAGTTAAGAATCTGAGCTTTCTTCTCCGAACCGCAAAGATAAAGACCCTCCACGCCGACGGGCTTTGGGCTTAGCGCGCCTCTTTCAATACCTGATGGAGCAGGGTGAAATCCACCACTTGTGAGAGCTTCTCGATCTTGATCCCAAACTCGGCCAATTCCCGATCCACCTTCAGCCATCTCATGGCGGTCTCGACGGCCACCTCTCTCTGCCAATATGAATGAGATAATGAGAATCTTCGGGCTCATTCAATTCCTAAGGTTAAGGATAGAAACTCGATTTTCAGAATCGGCAAACAGCATAAATGAGCGGCATGCACGAAAATCTCGTTTGTGATATGTTGCGTGCATGACTCCTGAAAAGACGCTCTGGCGAGCGGTCCTTAACCAGGCGGTCATCGATTTCGCCTGCCTCGGTTACGAGTACGGTTTGGACCGTGCCTTGGTGCACAGATCGGCGGGCAACTGGTTTCTCTCCAATAGTCGCGGCGCCGGTTCCTTTCTCTTCATCTGCGAATTTCTCGGCATCAATCCGGTATGGTTCCGAAAGCAGTTGTTTGGCACTTCGATGGACACGTTAAAGAACCGGGTTTCATCCCAACACCGGTCTCGGGACAAATTGGCCAACGTTACTGTTTCCGACTAAGAAATAGCGCGCGGGGCTGAATTCCACGGACCTGGCGGTCTAGGCGAGACGATCGATAGTCGGCTGGATCTAAGCCGCATCAATCGGAGTGGTTCGGGAGTTGAACGTCTGCTACAACGGATAAAGGATAGTGTAAAACAACATCGCATCAGCCCTTGAGATTGCAGAATGTCAAATATCAGGCCCGACCCCGTCACGCCTCCGCAAAAGAATTCGTCGATGCGTCGGTGTTAGAAGAGATCGAGAGTTCAACTCAAACGGAAAGACGGAAGAACTGAAAGATGAGGCAGAGTACTAACGTCAGGACCCTAAGACTCCTTCACATAGCATGCCCGACCTGATCTTCCTCCGGAAACTAAGCAAAATGCTTAAGCTGTTCGACAAATTCCAAAACGCTGTGAAGGGACGCGAGGTCAATTTTATCCCAGTTGGCGTGTAGAGCGTGGTTTCGGAAATTGAGATACGATAAAGCGATGCCGAGCTGAGCGAGCGCTAGCCAAATGGGGTCGCGTCTTTACTTTTGATATTTACCGTTGATGATCCACGCCAGCCGGACGATCCGCTGAATTCAAGCAAGGACAATCGATACCTGAGGCAGCGGGAACTTCAGGGGCCAGGCCTTGGAATCACACATTCGCACAATGCAAGAGCCGTCTCGACGTTAAAATCGCCGCCTCGAATCTCACGCCTGGAGGTAATTCCGGGGACACAATACCAATTTCTCCCTGATGAGCGAGGAGGTGAGGGACTTTACCTTTGCCTCCATGCATCAGAACGGACTCAGAAGCATCCTCAGGCGGAGCGTTTCACGGCTGAGTCTTAATTCCGACGTGACAGTAACGATCTCAAGGTCTCGTAAACGTCGCGTCGGTGCCCAACGTGATAAACTTCTATGCAAGAGTCCTCTTCGTTGATGCGGTAGATGATGCGATACCGCCTCACTCGATAGGACCGGTAGCCGTCGAGTTCGCCGGTAAGTTCCGTACCCATCTCGGGTTTAACCAGCAATGTATCTATGGTCGATCGGACGAGCCGCTTGATTTCAGGCGGTAACTTGGAAATGAGGCGTGCGCATTCAGGGGTGTAACGCGCGAAAACTTTGCTCAACGCCGAAACACCTCGTCCGGCCGCAGCCACTTGCCCTTGCGCGCTTGGCGTATGGAAGTTCTCAGGGACTTCGCGGTATCTTCGTCGCTCAAAATTTCGAGCGTCTCGAGCAAGCCGGCATATTTCTCCATGCTCAGGATCACGGCCGCCGGGACACCGTTCTTGGTGACGGCTACCGACTCATCAACGTTTTCAACTTGACGGATCAGCTCCAACAAGTCGTTCTTTGCTTTGGTGATGGGAACGTATCTCGATATCTCGTTCATGATGACCTCAATTACGGCTAGTATAATAGCCACTGCTGTGGTGTCAAGATTTCAGTAGGAAGGACGAAGGGGTCAAGACTGCTTTTAGCTTATTAGTTTGGGCCTCTCCGGGCACCAGATTACTTCACTTGTTTCATCTCGCCGACAACTTCCATCTTTTCGGAATTTCGGAAACGTGGAAACGTGTAGCGGTATTTGTCGCTCGGATACCTATCGCCGGTCGGATTCGATGTCGGCGATCTCTCCTTCTCTCATCCTGGCCAGTCAAGAGTGTCTAACTCTCACGTAGCTTGCCGGCCGCAGGATGCGCAATCTTTGGAGACCCGCAGCCCGAAGAGGGGTCCGTGGAATTTCTAAAAGGTCGCGGTCTCCTGTGATTAGCAGATCGGCGCGAGCGGCGAGGCAGCACTCCAAAACCATGTTGTCTTCTGGATCCCTGCAGATTAGAAGGGGCTTCTTCGGCGCGCAAAGGTGAGCTTCGGAAACGAAGGCGGCGATGCCGGCCACAAGCACCGTGGTCTGCTCTCTCGTGATCTTTTCCGCGGCCTCAAGTTCAATGGGCACCTGCCGGTACTCAGTTAGCAGGTCCGGCGAAACCCAAATCTCTGCCTCAGTGAGCGCACGGGAAACGGCCTCGTAGGGCGTTCCACCGAAGGCAAAAGCGGATACTAAAACGCCCGTGTCAACGACGGCGCGGGTTACTTTTTTGCCTTTCGGCGTAAGCCTTCTTCCTTACCTTTTTAACTGCAGCCTGAACATCGACCGGTTTGAGAATCCGGCGCTTAAACGCCTCTCGCGCCAGGCTCAGGGCGGCATCCAACCGTTCCTGGGGGGAAAGCACAGAAAGAATATACTCGTCGGGAGAGATTTTTTTGGCAGGCTTCATCGCGATAGCTTCCTACATCTCTATAAGATTTAGCGATTCTTCTTGTCAAGCTATGGTAGAATTATTTGCTTCATTTTTGTGCGTTAGGAATAAAAGGCCGGTGCTCTTTCCCAATTCCCACCGCACTACGTCATCACGATCACCATCCGCGTCCCGCTGTTTCCCTTCTCGACCGCCTCGTGCGCCTGGGCGATCTGGTCGAGTGTGAACTCCCGCACGGGCAGGTGCTTCAATTTCCCGGCGCCCTGCAGGCGCTCGAAGTCCGCCAGCGCCCGCGTATACGCCTCTGCCGGCAGCTCGTACATGTAGATGAACTTGATCGTCGGCTGGTTCTGAATGCCCCAGCCCCCCGGAATCACACCCTCGGCTCCGCCCGCGCCGTAAATGATCGCCGTGCCGCGCTTCGCCAGCATTTTTGGGAAGAGGGGCGCGTTTTTCGCGAAGTGCGGCTCGAGCAGGCGGTCCGCGCCGTTGCCCTTTGTCAGCTCACCAACCCGCGCGCCCACATCCTCCGCGCGAAAGTCGATCACCTCATCCGCGCCCGCCGCGCGCGCCATCCGGCCTTTCTCGGCGCTTCCCACGGTTGCGATGACCCGCGATCCTTCGTGCTTCGCGATCTGCACCGCGTAATAACCAACCGCACCCGTTCCGCCCGCCACCAGCACCGTGCGGCCGGCGACCGGGCCGTCGCACAAAACGGCGTAATGCGCCGTAAGCCACGGCACGCCGAGCGAAGCGCCTTCAGTGAAGCTGCAGTTGTCAGGCAGTTTCACCGCGCGCTCTGATGGCACCACGCAGAATTCGGCGGCCGTGCCGAAGGCCCGCTGCCACTGCGCCATGAAAAGCCAGACGCGCTCGCCGATGCGCTGTTTCGGCACGCCCTCGCCTGCCGCAACTATTACGCCAGCACCGTCCTGATGCGGCACGATGCGCTCGAACGGCATGCCACGCCGGCGGATGCCACTGCGCGTGTACGTGTCGGTCGGATTCACGCCTGAGGCGTGGATCTTGACCTTCACTTCGCCTGGCCCTGGCATCTGATCCGGCAGCTCGCCGACCTTGAAAACCTTCACTGGATCGCCCTGTTCCTCGTACCACGCTGCTTTCATTCGCTCCTCCTTTGGCCTCGCGGGCGTACCGCTGACGGAAGCCGCGGGCCAAAAGACCACCGCTGGTCGTGCCAACGATCGACTTACAAATCATCCCGCGGTCTAAGATTGGTATGGACTTAATTGTCTTAAACCAGAGTCTCTTCCTGCCTCTTCTTCGAAACGGCAGATGTTGATAAAACCTGCCGTACTATGTCGACTTCTTAATCCCAGAAGGACAAAGGGGTCAAGACCGCTTTTAGCTTATAGGTTGCGTCTCTCGGGGCACCAGATTACTTCACTTGTATCATCTCGCCGACAACTTCCATCTTTTCGGAATTCCGGAAACGTGGAAACGTCGAGCGGGTATTTGCCGCTCGGGGACCCACCGCCGGTCGGCAGTAATGATCTGAAGTCCGGCAGGTTCGGAAGGAGAAAATGTACCGGGAGTCTTTACTCGATCCGGAAGAGCCCGTCCTCTTTCCCGTCAGTCATAAACTGCGGAGCAAATGAAGACTCCCTTTTCAACTAAAATATCGACGCATCTGTCGGCGATCTTTGCTTCGATGTCGGCGATCTCTTCTTCTCTCATGCCGGCCGGCGGGTAAATCCGAACATGGCCGTCCTCGTCTTCGAAGCCTTCCGTAGTCGCTTCAATCCTTCCCTGGGGACATAGTTGCTTGGCCAGCAAGCTAAGCTCGGTAAGATACTTGTCAACGAGGTTCTTTCGTTCCGAAGAAGACATGGATTTAACCATTGGACAATCCCTTCTTGATCTGACCGACAAATTCACTTGCTTTCGCTAGAGCGCGCGTCGCCTGTCTTCTGCTGACATCAGTGTCTCTGTAATCCGCCGTGTGTCTCAGGTCCTGCACAACATTGAGATCTCGCGCCAGAAAAGCAGAATAAAGTTTTCGTCTCCGCGTAAGCTCGTTCGCAAAAGTCGCTTGGAGTCCTGCATGAGTCCATTCGGCGCGTATAAAGCCGGCCGCTTCAAGCGCTGCCTGGGCCGCTTGGTACATCGAGTAATAGGCTCGACTTACCGACGAATTATACAGACCGTGATTATAGCACTGCTCAGCGGCTTCAAGCGATTCATTTGCTTTAACGATATCCATGCTTAGTGGGCGATTCTAAGAGATACGAGGGGGTCTGACAAGCGCCTTGAAAAGCGAGCGAGTTGGACCTTAACTCAATGCCATCAACAAGTAGTTCTTTAACCCCAAGTTTCTCTCCGATAGGTTGGAGCGCTCACCCGAAAGAGCGTCGGTGTTTCAGATTTGCCTTGACGGATGCTTCAAGGCTGAAATACGTTGTCGTTGGGTTTTGACTTCAGCGCCCATGCCGGCCGTTTGACCGGATCGGCGCAGCCAGGAGGAGTTCATGAACAGATCGCCGCTTCACGTTTGGGTTTGGGCTGCTGGCGTGATCCTATGTTGTATAATCTCGCGCCCGCTCTCTGCCGCGACCAAACTTCGCATCGGCTACAGCGCCATCACCACCACACAAGCGCCCCTATGGGCGGCGGAAGATAGAGGATTGTTCCGAAAATACGGCATCGAGGCGGAGCTCATCTATCTCGCCGGAGGATCGAAAATCGCTCTGGCCCTCGAATCCGAATCCATTCAGTTGGGCCGCTTCAACGTCAATTCCGCAGTCGACGCCCGCCTGGCGGGGGGCAATCTTGTCGTGATCGGCTCGTTTTATGATTATTATTACTTCCAAATCTTCGCTAAACCGGCGCTGCAACGCCCCGCGGATCTCAAAGGAAAGGTCATCGCTGCCAGCACTGCGGGATCGGCGTCGGAATACGGCATTCGCGACGCCCTCGGCCAGTTGGGATTGAAAGAAGGTGAATACAAGATCCTTTACACGGGCGGCACCGACGCGCGCGTGCAAGCCTTACAGCACGGGCTCGCCGATGCGGCGATCATCTCTCCTCCCAACGGATTGATCGCGCAGAAACTCGGCTTCAAGGAACTCATCAATTTGATGGAAATGAAGATGCTCTTCGGCTATGGCGGTCTGGTCGGGAAGGAGAGTTGGCTCCGTCAGAATCGCGAGACGGTGCTCAATTTTTTTAGAAGCTATCTGGAAGGCCTGGCGGCCTTGCGCCAAGACCCCGAGTATGCGCTTAAGGTTATTGGCAAATACTCGCGCATCAGCGATCGGGATATTCTCCTTGAAAGCTATCGGACGAGCGTCCCGCAAATCCCCACGCGGCCTTACGTGAAAAAAGAAATTGTGGAAAAGGCCTTGAAGATGTCGAGAAACGAAGCCGCGCGCCGGGCCGATGCAGAAAAGTTTTACGACAACAGCTTCGTCAAAGCGCTCGATGACTCAGGCTTCCTGACGACTCTTTTCGGCAATAATTGATCTCGAACTAAGTTCAGCTCACTCCAATCATCGACGTCGGCGGTCTTCGAGAAGGGTTTTCACCGCCGAGACGGAGCGCCGCGGCTTGACTCCCTTAACTTTGCGGAGGTCGTTTACAGGCCGCGAGGGTTCTGTTACCTGAGCGTCCGGCGCCGATGCGGGGAGAATTCTAGCAACCCGGTGGCGATGGGATGTCACCACGATTTCCTGCCCTTCCTTGACAGTCCTAGATAGTAACTCAGTTTCTCCTTCAGCGTAGTTACATTGACTATAGCCATGGTCAAACTCTAGCTATCTTCAAGTCATATAGTCAATTCGGGCATGGGTAAGATAAATATTGGCATCGCCGGCGATTCGATTCTAACCCAGGGTTATGTTACAGAGTGGCCATGGACGAAAGTCAGGCCGCGACGAGACCGCAGCGCGTTTCGAATGTCGCTCCTCTCTATTATGGCTGGGTCGTCGTCGCGCTGACTTTTGTCGCCAACCTGACGGCGACGAGCATTCGTTCCGCGCCTTCGGTTTTGATCCATCCTCTGGAAGCGGAGTTCGGCTGGTCGCGAACAGCGATCTCATCGGCTGCCAGTCTCAACCTATTGCTCCTGGGATTATTCGCGCCGTTAGGTGGTTGGCTGATTGACCGTCTCGGACCGCGCCGCGTCATTCTCGGCAGTCTCGCGGTGACCGCGGTCGGGGTTACCGGAACGATTTTTATTAGGGAGCTCTGGCAACTTGTCTTTCTGTGGGGCATTGTCCTCGGCGTCGCGAGCGCCGTCACCCCTTCGCTGGGACCCAGCGTAGCGAGCCGCTGGTTCGTGCGCCGACGGGGACTGGCGCTGGGCATCCTGACCAACGCCAATGCGGCGGGTCAAGTGATTTTCCTGCCGCTTTTGATGGCCTTGGTCGTATACAGCGGCTGGCGCAGCGCATTGATGATCATAGTGGTGCCATCGGTGCTTCTGCTGCCGGCGATTTTGCTCTGGCTGCGCGATGATCCCAAGGAGATCGGGCTTGAGCCTTACGGCGCCGGCGAGAAAAATGTTTTTCGGCAAAGCCACGCTGCATTTGCGGCTCGAGACGCAAAGCACGTCGCCGTTTCATCCATCGGCGAAGTCTTGCGTTCCCCGTCCTTCTGGCTTTTAAGCGGCGGTTTTTTTGTTTGCGGTTTTACCACCAATGGCCTGATCGGCACGCATTTAATCCCCCACGCCATCGAGAGAGGGATGCCGCAGGTGACCGCCGCATGGGCGGTCGGGATCATGGGTGGAGCGAGTTTCATCGGGACGACATTCGCGGGCTGGCTGGTCGATCGCATGGACGCGCGCAAAGTGCTCGCCGTCTGTTACGTTTTGCGCGGCATATCGCTTTTCATTTTACCGTACGTGGTCGAGGCGACGGGTCTGTTTGCGTTCGCCGTGATATACGGCCTCGACTGGTACGCGACCGGACCGGCAACGACGGCCATCCTCGCGCAGCATTACGGCCAGGAAAAAGTAGGAACGCTCTTCGGACTGGTTTTCGTATCGCATCAGTTGGGGGGAGCGCTAGCGGCGGTCGGTGGCGGTTGGGCGCACATGCAGTTCGGCGATTACCAATACGCATTCCTCACCGGCGCCGTCATGGGGCTGGTCGGCGCCGGATTGTCTATGATGATTCGACCGGCGGGACGACCAACACCGTCCGTGCCAGTGGGCGCCATTTCTTTCGGCCTCGGGCATGATTCGCTCGACGGTGGTCCTCTTGCCAAAATTACGCTTGTCAAATAAGTAGGATGCAAGCAGGCTGCGGAACGATTTTCTCGGAGTCCTTCGACGGCGCTCAGGACGAGCGGACGGAGTTTGATGTCATTAAGGATTTTCCGTTCATGCTGAGGCTCTCGAAGCATTCCAAACCTTTTTCAGCAACCTGGCCAAGGATTGTTGTTTCGAATTGCCGCTATGATTTTTCCGCAGGCGAATTTTCCCAACCTTTAAGGGTGGCTGTTGCCTAAAGCATAATCGCCTTATTTTTTGATGTCATGCCAGCGGCTGCCGCGGCTCGATAGCTGGCAAATGCGCGACGAGACAAGGAGCAAGTGAAATGTCAGCCAAAGTATATCGGCCTGAGAACTGGAGCGACTCTGCGCCGGGAAGCGAGTCGGCGCAACTCGTCGGCGGCCGTTGCAAAGCTTGTGGCAAGGTGTTCTTCCCACGCTTCAACACCTGTCCGAGCTGTGCAACTCGGCAGTCCATGGCCGAGGTTCGGCTAAGCCGGCGCGGCAAACTTTACTCTTATTCAATAATCCACGTCGATACGCCGGGCTTCAAGGCTCCCTATGCGGTTGGCTACGTCGATCTGCCCGAGGGGCCGCGCGTGTTCGGGCACCTGGATGGGTGGCAGGATGGCCCCATCCCGCTCGACAGTCCTGTAGAAATCTATGCCGGGCCCATCGGCAAGGACCGCGATGACGCAGAGCTGATCAGCGTGCGATTTCGCCCTCTGGCGACCGCGGGCAATACGAAAGGAAAAGCGTGATGGTAAAGCTGCGCGAAGTCAGTGTCATCGGTGTCGGCATGAGCCGATTCGGCAAACAGCCGGAAATCAGCATCGCCGATCTGGCGCAAGCGCCGATCCAAGATGCGCTTGAAGACGCGGGTGTAGCCTGCGGGAAAGTCCAGGCGGCCTATTGCGGGAGTGTTTTTGGCGGCTCCTGCCTCGGCCAAAAGGTGCTAAAGGGCATCGGCATGTCGAGTATCCCGATCCTGAATGTTGAGAACGCGTGCTCCAGCGGTTCGTCGGCCTTCAGGGAGGCGTGGCTGGCGATTGCCAGCGGCATGTATGATGTGACGCTGGCCTTCGGCGTCGATAAGCTCACGGCGCTGGGTGGCGGGGCCTATCCATTGAGTGACGATATCGAAGCCGACCAGGGCGTGCTCATGCCGGCCGTTTATGCGATGCGGGCGCGCCGCCACATGATGGAATACGGCACGACGATCGAGCAGCTCGCAAAAATCGCGGTTAAGAATCACCATAACAGCGTTCACAACCCCCACGCCCAGTACCGGCGCGAATACACACTGGAAGAAGTGCTCAACTCGCGCATGATCGCCGACCCGCTCTCGATCCTGCACTGCTGCCCCAGCGGCGACGGCGCCGCGGCGGTGGTGCTGGCGGCGACGGAATTGACGCATGGCTTTTCCGGCAAACCCGTCAAGGTGCGCGCTTCGGTGCTCCAATCCGGCCTGTTCAAAAATGACTTCCGCGACATGACGAAATCCGATCTGAGCTACCGCACCGCGGCGGCAGCCTATGAGATGGCCGGTCTTGGGCCGGAGGACATCGACGTAGCGGAAGTGCACGATGCTTTCACGATCGGCGAGTTGATGTACTATGAGGCGTTGGGTTTCTGCGCGCCGGGAGAGGGCGGGCGATTGATCGACGAAAGGGCGACCGAAATTACCGGGCGCATCCCGGTGAATCCGAGCGGCGGCTTGCTTTCCAAGGGGCATCCGGTAGGTGCAACCGGCGTAGCTCAAATCGTCGAGATCGTGAGCCAATTGCGCGGCAACTGCGGCGAGCGTCAAGTGGCCGACGCCAGGATCGGTTTGACTCACTGCACGGGCGGTGGCGTTGCCGGCTTCGACCACATTGCCTGCACCATCCATGTCTTCGAACAATAAGAGGTTGGGATAATGACCAAAGGCGAGCCTCCGCTTCGCGGCCTGCGCATTCTCGATCTAACGCAGTTTCTTGCGGGCCCCTTCTGCACGCAAATTCTCGCCGATCTGGGCGCGGAAATCATCAAGATTGAGCCGCAGGCTGGCGATCCTACGCGATTTTTGCCGCCCTACTTCCACAAAGGGGAAAGCGCTTATTTCCTGGCGGTCAATCGCTCCAAGCAAAGCATGGTGCTGGACCTTTCAATCGAACCCGGCCGCAACGTGTTTTACGATCTGGTAAAGAAAGCGGATGTGGTCATCGAAGCGTTTCGCCCGGGCGTAGCCAAAAAGCTGGGCGCGGATTACGACGCTCTCAAAGCGGTGAACCCGCGAATTGTCTACTGCTCGATATCCGGCTTTGGCCAGGATGGGCCGTACGCGACGCGGCCCGCCTATGACATGATCGTGCAGGCGCTGTCCGGAGGGATGAGCCTGACTGGTGAGATCGGCGGACGCCCGGTGCGCTCCGGCACGCCCATCGGCGATCTTAACGCGGGGCAATCCGCCGCGACCGCTATTTTAGCGGCGCTCTGGGAGCGGGAACGCTCGGGCGCTGGCCAGGCCATCGACATTTCCATGCTGGATGTGCAGATCGCAATGCTCAGCTATCTGGGAGAGTACTATCTCATCTCCGGCGATATGCCGGGTCTCCAGGGCCGGGGGCACATGTCGATTCCAACGTACAATGCTTTTCGCGCGCGCGACGGCCGCGACGTTCTGATCTGCGCTAATACGGAACGGATGTGGCAACAGCTTTGTGAGGCGCTGGAAATACCCGAGCTGGTCAACGATTCGCGCTTTGAGAACAACGAGCGTCGCCATGCGCACCGCGCGGAGCTTGAGCCGATTCTGGAGCGCGCGTTCGCTCAACACGATTGCGCTGATTTACTGAAACGCTTCCACGAGCGCGGCATCCCGAGCGCGCCGGTGAACTCGGTGGCGGAGGCTCTGGCGGATCCGCAGATCGCCCACCGTCGCATGGTGCGCGAAGTGCCGCACACTCTCGGTGGCGAAATCCGCGTCCTGGGCAATCCCATCAAGTTCTCGCGCAGCGCGGAAAATGAGATTCAAAGTCCGCCGACCCTTGGCCAGCACACGGAAAGCGTTCTGCGGGAAGCGCTCGGATACAATAGTGCGCAAATTGAATTGCTGCGGCAGCAAGGGGTGTTCGGAAAGCAATCCGGGGTGAGTTCCAACACAGCGAAAAGCCGCGGTGCCTGACCAGGAATCATGAAGCCGCCGCCATTTGAATATTGCGATCCAAGTACGATCACCGAGACGGTGAGTGTGCTCCAGCAATATGGAGATGACGCCAAAGTATTGGCAGGCGGCCAGAGCCTCATGCCGCTCCTCAACTTTCGCCTGGCCCGTCCCGCGGCCGTGGTCGACATTAACGGCGTTAAAGAATTGGACTACCTGCGCCAGGAAGATGGCTGGCTCGCCATCGGCGCGCTGGTGCGCCAGCGGACTGCGGAGCTGAGCGAGCTCGTAACCGGCTCATGTCCCTTGCTCGCCGAGGCGCTTCCATTCATCGGCCACTTCCAAATCCGTAACCGCGGCACGGTCGTGGGGAGCCTTGCCCACGCCGACCCGGCGGCTGAGCTGGGCGCCGTTGCTTTGGCGTTAGGCGCGGAGATCAGAATCAACGGCCCGGGCGGGAATAGAGTTGTTCCCGCACGGCAGTTTTTCGTTTCGTATCTCACTACCGCGCTAGCGTCGGACGAGCTGCTCGTCGAAGCGCGGTTTCCAACGGCGCGCCCCCGAACCGGATACGCCTTTGCCGAGTTCGCCCGGCGCCACGGCGACTTCGCCCTGGTGGGAGTTGCCGCTGTCATAGAGCAGGATCAGGCGCGCCGCTGCAGCGATGTCCGGCTGGCGTTCACGGGTGTCGGTTCGGTCCCGCTCCTGTTCACAGACGAAAAGGGCCAATTACGCGGCGAGTTGCTTACGCTTGAGACGATGAACGGTTTTGCCGCGCGCGTGGCTGGGGGTCTGGAGCCGGAATCGGACATTCATGCAAGCGGCGAATACCGGCGCGAGTTAGCGCGCGTGCTGGCCGAACGGGCGCTCAGTGCCGCCGCGGCGCGTTCGGCAGAAAATCCATGAAGAAATCCGCCGCAAGTAACGGGGTATCAGAAGGACGTGATGAGAATAATCCCCAAGGCGTCACCCCCGAATGTTTTTATCGGGGGTCCAGTTCCGGTCTCGCCTGGATTCCCGCTTAAAGCGTGCGGGAATGACAGTCTTCGGAAAGCAATAGCAATTTAACGCAGCAAGCTGCGGGGAATTGACCCACGGCGATTAAAATGTCAGCGAAGCGAAAAATCGAGATTATGATTAACGGCCGGTTATACAGCGGCGAAGTCGAGCCGCGGCGCACGCTGGCCGATTTTCTGCGCCAGGATCTTGACCTCACCGGCACGCATCTGGGTTGCGAGCACGGAGTCTGCGGCGCGTGCACGGTGCTGATGGACGGCGCGGCCGTCCGGTCCTGTTTGGTATTGGCGGTTCAAGCCCATGGCCATCAGGTGCAAACCGTGGAGGGATTGGCGCAACCGGGCGGCGAGCTCCATCCGATACAGGCGGCGTTTCACAAGCACCACGCGCTGCAGTGTGGATTCTGCACGGCGGGTTTTTTAATGTCGATCGTCGAGCTGCTCAAAAGCCAGCCGGATATTGAAGATGAGAGCGAGATTCGCACGGCGCTCTCCGGGAACCTCTGCCGCTGTACCGGCTATAGCGGCATCGTCGCGGCAGTCCAGGAAGTTGCCGCCCAGCTGCGCCGGGAGCGTACACCATGAGCCGAGCGGTCTTCGGCACCAGGGTCGAGCGGCGGGAGGATCTGCCGCTCCTTACCGGTCAGGGAACTTATACCGATGACCTCAAGCTGCCCGGCATGCTCCACGCCGCCGTGCTGCGGAGCCCGCATGCGCACGCGAAAATCCGCTCCATCGAGGTGGCGGCGGCGCGTGCTCTCTCCGGGGTTGCCGCCGTATTGATTCATGCCGATCTCGGCTCCGCCGGTAAAGAAGTCCCGCTCCTCCAGCCCAATCCCGTTCTCACGGCGCGCATGCCGACGCTACTGGCGAAGGATGAAGTGCGCTACGTCGGCGAGCCGGTGGCGTTTGTCGTTGCCGGCGATCGCTATACGGCCGAAGATGCGCTGGATCTGATCGAGGTTGTGTACGAACCGTTAGCCGCAGTTTCGGACGCCGAGGGCGCAGTCAAAGACGGTGCACCGCGAGTCTACCCGGAGGTCGCCAACAACGTAGCGTCGCGCTTTACGCTGGGTTTCGGCGATATCGGCGGGGCCTTTGAGCGCGGCGACCTGGTGCTGCGCCAGCGCTTGAAAGCACATCGCGGCGCCGGCCAGGCGATGGAGTGTCGCGCGGTCTTGGCGGAGTACGATCGGCGCGCCAATCGGTTCACCCTGTGGTCCGCAACTCAGGCGCCCCATCTGATCGGGCGGATCGCCAGCCAGATGCTGGAAATGGACGAGTGGCAGGTCAGGGTGATCGCTCCGCATGACGTGGGCGGCGGCTTCGGCCCGAAAGCGATCTTCTACCCGGAGGAAGGACTGGTGCCGTTTGCGGCGCGCATGCTCGGCCGGCCGGTCAAATGGACCGAGGACCGCCGCGAGCATTTTCTCTCGACCAATCAGGAGCGGGA
>Ga0316628_100001739_pt1 | contig 15640 bp, 8 predicted proteins | sample OWC_Aug_M2_C1_D5_FD_207648 | JGI IMG/M metagenome (GOLD analysis project Ga0316628, IMG submission 207648) | Wetland soil microbial communities from Old Woman Creek delta, Ohio, United States - OWC_Aug_M2_C1_D5_C | ecosystem: Environmental > Terrestrial > Soil > Wetlands | place: USA: Ohio... | reverse complement strand
GAGATCAATTGGGTTCCTCCGTCCAATATTCAGGTGGATCCGCGTGCCTCGCAAAGCCTGGACGAACTGCAGAAAAACTCGGCCAACCTGAAAGGCTTTCCGCTCCTCCAGTACATGACCATGTCCATGGCGGGCCAGCAGGATTCGTCCGGGAATGCCGCGCAGAATTCGAATACTTCGTCTGCTTCGTCAACGTCTTCATCAGATTCGGACAGTACGCCGACCAGCATGAGCGGCGCCATGGTGAAGGGCCTTGGCGGATTATTCGGAAAGAAAAAGAAGCAAGACGACACGGCAGACCAGAACAGCAAGAATCCTCCACCGCCCTCCACCCCTGGTTCCCTGATTGAGATGACCATCGAAGTGAATTCGTTTTCCGATGGGTCGCTCGACTCCGGCCTGTTCGACGTTCCGGCAGGATTCACGCGCGTCACGGAAAATCCTGATCAGCTCATCGGGAGCAAGCCGGCAAAGGAATAAGGCGCGGACAGACGCCGCGGGAAGAAAGTTTTTGCGTGCGCAGCGAAAAGCGCCGTGCGAAAAAAGTTAGGCTGCCGCTTTCATTGCCGAAAACCGCGATTTGAGCGCGCCAAGCCGGCCGATGCCGGCTCGGCGCGAGCGTGTTATCCCGCCCAGGAACTCACCGATTTGTTTTACCCAGGAAAATTTATCCGGACAGCAAATTGCCATGCGGCTGATATATGCTCAAACGAAGGAGAATCGTGAATGGGCAAGGGACGCCTGGAGGCATTCAGCGACGGAGTGCTGGCAATCATCATCACGATCATGGTGCTGGAATTGAAGGTGCCTCACGGGCCGGGGTTGGCCGACTTGCGGCCTTTAATTCCGGTGATCCTCAGCTACGTGTTGAGTTTCATTTATCTTGGCATTTACTGGAACAATCATCATCACATGCTGCACGCGGTGCAGCGGGTCAACGGGCGCGTGCTTTGGGCGAATCTGCATTTGTTGTTCTGGCTGTCGCTGGTGCCGTTTGTTACTGGATGGATGGGGGAAAATCATCTCGTGGCCGTGCCGGTGGCGCTCTATGGAGCGGTGCTGTTCATGGCGGGACTGGCTTACTACATTTTGTCCCGCGCATTGATCGCCCTCGAGGGCAAGGATTCGGCGCTGGCGAAAGCCGTGGGGAAGGATTTCAAGGGCATCGCCTCGTTGGTGTTTTATGCCGTCGCCGTGGCGCTCTCGTTCGTGAATTCGTGGCTCGCCATCGCGCTGTACATTTTTGTCGCGGTCATGTGGTTTGTTCCCGACCGGCGGATTGAAAAAGTAATTGCGGAATAGAGGCGCCGCCGCGGGGCGCCGAAATCCATCTCCAACAGGACGGGGCAGGATGGAAATAAGAACAATTACCGAGTGAATCTCGCGAGGCTCAACCAAGTCGTCATTTTTAATTTCGTTTTCGTTGTTATCCTCGCCGTCATCCTCGCCGTTGTCTTCCTGCGCTGAAAGCGCCGGAGTTGGCTAGCCCGGGGCAACGCCCTGGGTTCGCGAAACCGTTGATTGTGGCGCGCCCTGAAGGGGCGCAGGGATCCTTCGCCCTTTCAGGGCGCACGAGGAGACCTGGCACGATACCCGGGGCGTTGCCCCGGGCTGGTCAACTCCGCGCCGTTGGCGCGTCAAAGCCGCCATTGGTTGCATACAGGAAATTTACAATACGCAATTTAAAAAGGAAAAATCCTAGCCGCCGCGCGTGTGCATTTCAAGATGCGGATCCTGGCGGAGTTGATCGATGCCGATGAAGACGCCGCGATGGCCGGTGGCGGCGCGCAATTCGGCGCCGCGGTCGGCGCGCGCTTGCCACACCGAAGAAATGCGTGAGGCGAGTTCCTCGGCGGACGCGCCGGCGCGCAGGGATTTTCGCAAGTCGACGCCGGACTGCGCGTAGAGGCACAGGTACCAGAGGCCATCGGCAGTCAGGCGGCTGCGGTCGCAGCTTTTGCAGAAGGGCGTGGTGGTGGAGGCAATGATGCCGAAGACGGTTCCGTCGGGCAGCGCGAAGCGTTCGGCGGGAGCGGATGAGCGCTCCTCGAAGGGTGCAACTTTGCCATAGCGTTTCGCGAGGCGGTCGAGCATTTCGGCGCGCGTAAAAACTTTGTCGAGCGACCAGTCGGTCGCGCCGCCCACGTCCATGTACTCGATGAAACGCACCTCGGCATGGATGCCGCGGCCGTATTCGATTAGGTCGGCGAGTTCGTCGTCGTTCACGCCGCGCATCACGACCGTGTCAATTTTCGATTTGGTGAAACCCGCGCGGCTTGCGGCGGCAATCCCTGCCAGCACTTGCGCGTGCGTGTCGCGGCCCGTGAGCGTCTGAAAACGTTCCGGCCGGAGCGTGTCGAGACTCAGGGTTACGCGATGAAGGCCCGCGTCGCGAAGTGCTTCGGCGTTTTCGGCGAACAGGACGCCGTTGGTAGTGAGCGCGAGATCGCGAATCCGGGGGTTTGCGGCAAGCTGGCGAACCAGGCTGGGAAGATCGCGCCGCAGCAAGGGTTCGCCGCCGGTCAGGCGCACGTCCGTAACGCCCAGAGAGGTAAACACTTCCACGAGGCGCGAAATTTCCTCAAACGTCAGCAATTCCTCGCGCGGCAGCCAGACGTAGTTCTCCTGCGGCATGCAGTAATTGCAGCGCAGGTTGCACCGGTCAGTCACGGAGACGCGCAGGCTGCGCAGAGGCCGGCCAAGCTGGTCGGCAAGAGCGCCGCCCGAAGACACTTCCGCCGGGGTCTGGGGATCGGGAAGCATTACTATATGTTAAGGGGCGCGCGGTGGGGCGTCAACCATTGGCCGAGGGCGAAGCGGGAAGCGGGAGGCAGGGAACCTACAACCCATAACCTATAACCCACCACCTACCACCTACCACCCACCACCCACCACCGGCTGCGTCTACCCCTCATCCTTGTACTGATCCTTGAGCTTGGCGACGACCGTGGGATCGGCGAGCGTCGTGGTATCGCCGAGGACGCGGCCTTCGGCGATGTCGCGCAGCAGGCGGCGCATAATTTTGGCGCTGCGTGTTTTGGGCAGTTCGGAGGTGAAAAAAATATCGTCGGGCTTGGCGATCGAGCCGATCTTCGTGGAGACGTGATTCTTCAATTCATCTTTTAGCGCGTCGCTGGCCGCTATGCCTTCCTTCAGCGTGACGAACGCGGAAATTCCCTGGCCCTTGATCTCGTGCGTTTTTCCGATCACGGCGGCTTCGGCCACGGAGACGTGGTCCACGAGCGCGCTTTCCACTTCATATGTCGAGATGCGGTGGCCGGAAACGTTCATCACGTCGTCCACGCGGCCGAGCAGCCAGAGATAGCCGTCCTCATCCATCTTGCAGCCATCGCCGGTAAAATAAATTCCAGGATAGCGCGACCAGTAATTCTGCACGTAGCGTTCGGGGTCGCCGTACACGGTGCGCAGCATCGAGGGCCACGGCTTGGTGAGCACCAAATAACCGCCGCCACCGGGGCCGACCGGTTTGCCTTCGAGGTCCACCACTTCGGCGAAAATTCCGGGGAGCGGGCGCGTGGCCGAGCCGGGCTTTGTGGCTGTGATGCCGGGCAGTGGGGAAATCATGATGCAGCCGGTTTCGGTTTGCCACCAGGTGTCGACGATCGGGCAGCTCTTGTGGCCGATGTGCTCGTGATACCACATCCACGCCTCGGGATTGATCGGCTCGCCGACCGTGCCGATCAGGCGCAGCGACGAAAGTTTGTATTTCGCGGGCCATTCCGCGCCCCAGCGCATGAATGTGCGAATCGCCGTCGGCGCGGTATAGAAAATATTCACGCCGTACTTGTCGATGATTTCCCAGAATCGGCCGCGGTCGGGAAAATCGGGCGTGCCTTCGTACATTACCGTAGTGGTGCCGTTGGCGAGCGGGCCGTAGACGATGTAGGAATGGCCCGTGACCCAGCCGATGTCGGCGGTGCACCAGTAGACGTCGTCTTCCTTGATGTCGAACACGTAGCGGTGCGTGGTGCTTGCGCCGAGTAAATATCCGGCGGTGGTGTGCACGACGCCCTTCGGCTTTCCCGTCGTGCCGCTGGTGTAGAGGATGAAGAGCATGTCTTCGGCGTCCATGGGCTCGGGCGCGCATTCGTCGGAGGCGCCGGCGACGAGCTCGTGCCACCAGTGATCTCGCAAGGGTTCCATGGAAATCTGCGCGGCTTTTCCGACGCGCTGCACGACGACAACTTTTTCTATGGTGGGCGTCCCGGTGAGCGCGTCGTCGACACTAGCCTTCAGAGGTACAACGGTCCCGCGCCGCCACGCCCCATCGCAGGTGATCAGCACCTTCGCCTTCGCATCGTTGATTCGTTCACGCAGCGCCTCCGCCGAAAATCCTCCGAACACCACCGAATGCGCCGCGCCGATTTTTGCGCAGGCGAGCATGGCAATCGCTAGCTCCGGCACCATGCCCATGTAGATTGCCACGCGATCGCCCTTCAGCACGCCGAGCCCTTTGAGCGCGTTCGCAAAGCGATTCACTTCGCGCTCGAGCATGCCGAACGTCAGCACGCGCGTGTCGCCGGGTTCGCCTTCCCAGATAATGGCTGCTTTATTCCTGCGCACCGAATGCGCGTGGCGATCGACGCAGTTGTAGGTGACGTTCAGTTTGCCGCCCACGAACCACTTGGCCCACGGCGCGTTCCATTCCAGCACGCGATCCCACGGTTTGAACCAGTCCAGATGCTTTGCCTCCGCCGCCCAGAATCCTTCAGGGTCCTTCGTCGCACGGTCGTAAATCGCCGGATCGTTCCAGTTGGCGCGCTGCTTGAATTCTTCCGAGGGGGGAAACGTGCGGCGTTCATCGAGCAGTGCGGAAAGATTTTTATCGGTCGGCAATGACATTTCGCGAGACTCCGGGACGAAGTTCAGGTCCGAGGCGGCGATTCATTAAAACAATTCACCCTGACCTGTGCGCCTAGGATGTCGGAGGAGGGAGGGGTTGTCAATGGAGGGGTTAGCTGCGTTGTAGGCTGGATCCCAATAATCTCGATTCATGGCACTTGTCCAGGGCTAGAATAGTGTCGAAATGTCGAAGATGGAGTAAATGACATCATGAAATCTATATTGTTTAGCTGCGTCGTTCTGGTCTTCATAAGTCCACTTTTCTTGTTATCTCAAACTAATAGTTGGCCTGTGGTTGAGCCCTTACACGAAAGGCGTACATTCAACGACATAGCGAAAAGCAATGCAGACACTCCCTTTCTTGTTTATTTGAAAAATACTGAAGGAGTCGCTGTTTACAAGCTGGAGTGTCATAATGGGTTTTACGAGAATGACACCGGGATCGATTTTTCAGGTGATTTTCAGTGCGTGCTGTTCGCGATTGATGGGAACAAGGTAACGACTGGGAATCTGCTGGCAGTTGACAATAAAGACGAGCGGAGTACTGATTGGTTCAACCGGGGTAGGATTCTGTCAGAACAACTCCGTGGAGCATGTGCAGGGTATCCTGAATATGAAAGTGTCCGGCACTTCAAGCTGAGAGGAATGCTCATCACCTTTCAATTTACTGACCTTGAGTGGGCCAGACTCATTGATCAGAACAAACTCATCCTCAATAAATTTACGTTTGACTTCTCCGTCGTTCCAGACAAGAGAAATCAAACTGCGTCGGCGGAACCAGTTAAGGGGGCAAAGCCCCCAAACTCATGCTATTAGAGAGGTCATAAGAACTAAAGACTAAGTCTTTGATGATTCCGCTTCCAATACAATCAGGTGCATAGCACTTGCAGAGCGAAGGAGTTTTCCCCGTGGAAACCTTTGACCTAGTCGTAATCGGATCGGGCCCTGCCGGGGAGAAGGGCGCGGCCCAGGCGGCGTATTTCGGCAAACGCGTCGCGCTGATCGAGCGCCGCGAGGTGCTGGGTGGAGCGGGTGTCAACACCGGCACGGTGCCGAGCAAGACGCTGCGCGAATCGGCGCTCTATTTTTCCGGGCTGCGGCAGCGCGGGCTCTACGGCATCGATTACTCCTTGCGCGAAGGGTTGACGGTGCAGGGCTTCATGCACCGGAAAGACGCGGTGGTTTCCGCGGAGCGCATCAAGATTGCCGCGAATCTCGCGGCTCACAAAATTGAACTCATCTACGGCGCCGCCAAATTTGAAGACCCGCACACCATCACCGCCATCGATTCGCGTGGCGCGGCTCGTTCACTGCGCGGCGAAGTGATTCTCATAGCGACCGGGTCCAAGCCGCACCGCCCGCCGGAAATTCCGTTTGACGACAAAACCGTGTTCGATTCCGATTCCATCCTGGCAATGGACCGCATCCCGAAAAGCATGATCGTCGTGGGCGGCGGAGTGATCGGATGCGAATATGCATCGATCTTTACGGCCATGGGCGTGGCCGTCACGCTGATCGACGGCCGCGAGCGGTTGCTGCCTTTTCTGGACGCGGAAATATCGGAGCGGTTGCGCGAACATCTTGCGAGCCTTGGGCTGACGGTGATATTTCAGGACAGGCCGAAGAGCACGGAGCGCACCCCCACCGGAGTCCGCATGAAGCTCACTTCCGGCAAGAGCCTGCAGGCCGAGACCGCGCTGTTTGCCGCGGGACGCCGCGGCGCTGTTGAAGACCTCTGGCTCGAGAAAGCGGGCCTCACCATCAATCCGCGCGGCAACATTGATGTGAACGATCATTACCAGACTCACGTGCGGCACATTTACGCGGCCGGCGACGTGATCGGATTTCCCGCTCTTGCTTCGACCTCGATGGAGCAGGGGCGCGTGGCGATGTGCCACGCGTTCGGTTTTCCTTACAAGCAGCGGCTCGCTTCTCAGCTGCCCATGGGGATTTATACTATTCCGGAAATTTCCGCCGCGGGTGAAACCGAGGAATCCTGCGAAATACGGAAGATTCCGTACGTGGTAGGCCGCGCGAAATATGTGAACAACGCGCGCGGGCAGATTATCGGCGGCGATTCCGGAATTTTGAAACTGATTTTCCGGCCGGAAAACAAGCAACTGCTCGGCGTGCAAATCCTGGGCGAAAACGCCACGGAATTGATCCATCTCGGAATGGTAGTGCTCGAAAGCGGCGGCACAATCGATACGTTTATTGAGCTGGTCTTCAACTTTCCTACGCTCTCCGAACTGTACAAGTACGCAGCGTACGACGGTCTCGGCAATCTGGCGGGACACAAGCTGCGCGAGGGGTAAGTAGCACAGGCACTCTTGCCTGTGTGGTTTTGTAGATGAAATGAAATGTCCGGTAGTCTCGAAGCAGTTGCAAACGCCGCACAGGCAAGAGTGCCTGTGCCACTGAAACTCAATTCGTGGGATTTGTCGGAAACTTCAAATACGGCAAGCGCACGCCTTGGATGATTACTTGATCCGCGCGCGCCGCTGCGGGGGCTTCGAAGCCTGCCGCGCCGCCTGCCGCCACATAGTCATCCTGATCGACTCCATCGCCGCTGACGCCAAGTCCGCCGACGAGAATTCCGTTGCGGTAAAGTGGTACGGAACCCGGAAAAAACACCACGCCGCTCTGATTGGGTCCCGCCACCTGAAAGCCCTGCGTGCACGGATTCGCCGCATCCTGCTGGTAGAGATTGAAAAATGGTCCGGCGGCGGTGCCGTCAATTCCCGGAGGGAAAAAAGGCTGTGCGCCAAAGCCGATGGTGCGGTTCGTGACCGCCGTGCTTACTGGAACACTTGTGAGATCCGCGGCAATTCGCGCGCCGCTGCTGAAGTACACGACGTTGCGCGCTTTCGTCGCCGCCACGTCGATGCTGAACACGGTGCTGTCCGCCATGCGGTACATTCCGATGATCGTGCCGTCCAGATCGGAGACGGCGATGGCCATGCGCGCGGAAGAACCGATGGGCAAGCGAATCACGGCGCGCGTCGTATTCGCCGTGGCGACGGCGTTGTTGATAATTTGCGTGACGTCGGAAATGGAAAGCCCTCCGAGGGAGCCCGCGACGGGCGTGACCAGCGTGCCGTCGGGCGGCGGCCCGGGACTTGCCGATGGGCCCGCAACAAAACTTCCGGTAAAGCTGCCAGCGCCGACGCCTGCCGGGCGCGTCGTCTGATTCACGAACGGCAGAGCAACGCCGCCGATGAATACAACGCCGGGCGCGGCAGGTGTGGGCCCGAATCCATTGGTTGTTGCGGCTGCGTACGCTGCATACTCCGCGACATCGGGTGCGACTGCCGCCACGCCGATCCCGCCGACCAGGTTGCCGTTGCGAAACAGCGGCACGCCGCCCGGATTTACGGCGTTTGAATCGCTGTCATTCAAGTCCGCTTTGCCTGTGGTGATGCCGAGGCCCGTCGTTGCGCCGGTGATCGAACGCGCGGGCGGAACATCTTTTCCGGCGGCATAATTTGTGGAGAGCGTGCATCCGCGATTCGTGGATTCGATTCCGTAGAGCGCGGCGTTTGGCGCGTTGGAGATTCCCGGCGGGAAATGGATTCCGCTGATGAAGCGCACGGTCCGGGAAGAGAGCGGCGCCTGATCGTTGCTGAAAAATGCGCCGGTGCGAGCGAGCGACACGGCGAGTTCGTTCGCATCCACTTGCGCGCCGAAATTTCCGGCGACGAGCGACGGCGCGGCAGGCTTGCGGTAGACGCCCAGGACGCGCCCGGCGCGGTCGACCACGGCGATGACCATGGTGTTCGGATCGGCGGCCTGCGCGGCGGCCTGCACGAGCGAGGTGACGTCGGCGGCGCTCAGGCTTGTTACCGGCGGGGGAGTGAAGGAAGTCAAACTTCCTGTTATGCCTCCACAGCTCGCGAGAAAAATTACAGACACAAGCGAAAATACGAAAAATATTGTTCGAGAAAAGTTGTGTCGCGTAATTTCAAGGGTCGCGGAAGCCATGAGAGGTCCCTGCTTAGTTATCACATCACGGAGCGGCGCTCAAGGTGCGTGGCTGCATTGTGCGGAAATCGCAAACAGGAAATGTCGTGCACAAGTGGCGCGGGCTTCAGCCTGCGCGGTTTTCTGTGCCCTGGCAAATTCAAAACCAAGCAGGCTGAAGCCTACGCTACTTATTTCCGATCGCCTTTCTTCAGTCTTCCCACCGGCTAGCTAATTTTTAATTCGTCGCCGAGTTCGCGGAGGCCGGGAACGACGACGTCCGGCTCAAACTCCCAGGGATCAAACGCGCGCTTCGCATCGCGCCGCACCCACGCCGTCCGCAATCCGCAGGCCTTCGCGCCGATCACATCAAAGGGATTGCTGGATATCAGCCAGACATTTTCTTTCGGCGAGCGCGTTTCCTCCGCAAGATATTCGTACACCGCCGGGTCCGGCTTAAACGTGCGGATGCGATCCGTGCTCACGATCGCGCTGAAACGCTGCAGGACTCCCGCATATTCGAGCAGGCCGCGCACGGCGCTTTCGGTTCCGTTCGAGCACGCCACGATTTGGAATCCGCGCGCCGCGAGCGACTCCAGAGCGGCGGGAACATCCGCGTAGGCCGGGAGCCTCAGGTATTGGCTCATCAAGTCCTTCTGCGTTTCCTCCGAAAGAGTTGTGCCGAGTTGCGCGCACACGAACCGCAGCGCTTCCTCGGTGCAGTGATTGAAATCCCGATATTTCTTCATGAGCGCGCGGCGGAAAGAATATTCCAGCTGCTTGCCGCGCCACAATTCAGACGCTTCGCGCACCCGCTGGCCAAATGCGGGCCGGAGATGCTCCTCCATGTGAAATGGATCGATGAGCGTGCCGTAGACGTCGAAAGCCAGAACGGTGCTGGAGGGGTTGAGTGTCATGAATGATCCTCGGGAGGCCAGCATAGCGGCTTTCCGCGTTGCGGGGAAACACGAATCTGTTCTTTGTCGGAGCCATGCGAGTGTTTCAAACACGTATCAGGCCCGGGCAAAACTCCTTGCCGCGTGCGGGAGATTGTTGTTAGCTAGACCCGGCTGTCGCAACACCAATCGCGCGTGGGGGAACCGAGATCAACTGGATGCACAATGCATCCGAATTCATCCGCAGGGTATGCCCGAGTCTTTTGCTGGGGTGCGCTTTGCTGGGAAGCGCGCTGCCCGCGGCGGCATCGGTGCGCGGCGCCTCTGCGCGAAAACGGCCTGCGGGGATTCATGCGCGGGTCAGGCGTGTTCGCGCCAAAGCGCATCGCTGGCATTCGCGCCGCATTGCCAAAAATTCCTACACGCGCGCCTCGGCTCGGATTTCGGCCATACCTAGCGCAATTCCACTGCCTGCTTTTCCGCCGCAGGTATTTTCGTCCCAGAACGAGCAGAGGATTCCGCGGCAAGCGCCACGAAAAACGGCCGCGCTTCAGGGAATCGTCCGTGATATCTTCACGCGCGGAATTTCCGGAGCCGTGATTGCCCTCACGAATCGCGCGACGGGCGCCACGCAAACGATTTCCGCGGATGCCGAAGGCGTGTTTCGCCTGACGGGTCTTGCGCCGGGCACGTATCTGCTGCTGGCCGAGGGCGACGGGTTCGAGAAGATGGCGCGCGATGACCTGCGCCTCGATGCAGCCGACGTCGTGACTATCGAGCTGACGCTCGCGCGTTCCACGATTGCAATCGCGCCTGCTTCGCGGTTGCCGCGCTTGCCGGAACTCGGTCCTCCCGCTCTCACCACCCAAACGTCGACTTCGGCGGCTTCCTATCGCGAACTGCGGCGGCGCCGTGACGCGCAGCCCGGGCAGGAACTTGCCGCGCCCGAAATGCTGCCGCCCGCCGGGGAAGTTTTTCTGGCGATGCCGGACCGCTGGAACGTGGCCATGCCGGAATGGAATCGCTACGGACGCAGCGGGGAATATCCGTATGTGCGCGCAAGCCACTGGTGGGATCCATTTAATCGAAACCGGCTCAAAGGGGACGCGCCGATTTTCGGCCAGCAGACATTTCTGAACATCACGGCGACCGCCGACACAACCGTCGAGGAGCGCCGCGTGCCGGCAACGAGCAACATCAGCTCCGCACAGCCCGGGAGCGCTGAATTTTTCGGCAGGGGAGAACAATTCGCGCTGAATGAAACTTTCCGATTTTCCTTCGATCTTTTTCACGGGGACGCCTCGTTCCGGCCCGTCGATTGGCGCATTCGCATCACACCCGCGATAAATGTGAATTATTTGAATGTGCGCGAGCTTGGCATCGTCAACATTGACGTGGCTCGCGGCACGACGCGCCTGGATTCCCACGCCGGGCTTCAGGAAGCCTTCGTCGAATACAAAATTCGTGATTTGAGCCCGAACTACGATTTCTTGTCGGTGCGCGCGGGCATTCAGGGATTTTCCAGCGATTTTCGGGGATTTATTTTTGTCGATGAACAGCCTGGCGTGCGGCTGTTTGGAAATCTTCACTCCGACCGCTGGGAATACAATGCCGCCTATTTCAATTTGCTGGAGAAAAACACGAACAGCGGGCTCAACACCTTCGCGCCGCGCCACCAGCAAGTGATCGTCGCGAATTGTTACATGCAGGATTTCATCAAGCCCGGCTACACGACCGAGTTCAGCGTCCACTACAGCAAGGACGAGCCCGGCATCTATTACGATGACAATGGATTCCTTGCGCGGCCCGCGCCCGTCGGCGTTGTTCAGCCGCATGAAGTCCGCGCGGCATATTTCGGCTGGACCGGAAATGGGCATTTTGGCCACATCAATGTGAATCACGCATTTTATCAAGCGCTGGGCACGGACAGCCTCAATCCGAGCGCGGGCCGCCCGGTGACGATCAACGCGCAGATGGCCGCCGCCGAAATCTCCATCGACAAGGATTGGTCGCGATACAAACTCTCCGCGTTCTTTGCTTCGGGCGACGGAAATCCGCGCGATGGCCGCGCGAAGGGATTCGACTCCATCGTCGACGAGCCCGCATTTGCCGGAGGAATTTTCAGTTTCTGGAATCGCCAGGGGATTCGCCTTACTGGGACTGGCGTAGCGCTGACTTCTCCTGGCAGCTTGCTGCCCAGCATGCGCCCGGATAAAACAGAAGGGCAGGCGAATTTCGTCAATCCCGGAATATTTATTTTGAATGCGGGCGCGGATTTCGATCTGACGCCGAAGCTCAAAGGCCTGGTGAACGTGAATTACCTGCGGTTCGAGCGCACCGCTCCCATCGAACTGCTGCTGTTTGAATCGCCGATTCACAACACCATTGGCCTGGATTACAGCCTCGGTTTCCAGTACCGGCCGCCGCTGTCCGAAAATATTTCGATTACAGGCGGCGCTTCGGCGCTCTCTCCGGGACAAGGCTTTCGTGACATTTTCTCCGGCAAGACTCAGTTTTCGATGTTTGCGAATGTGAGAGTTCAATTTTGAAAAAAAGCGCAAATTCCGGATGGCGTGTTTTTCCCGCAAGCGTGCTGGCGGCGAGCCTGTTTCTTGTCGCTCTGGCCGCGCGGATGCCCGTTGCGACATTGCGGGCCGCGGATCAAGATGCAGCGGCAAACGCAAGTCTCATGACTCAGCCGCAGTCCGAAGCTGACCGCAAAAGTGCGGGATGCATTTCCTGCCACACGGTGACCGATGAACCCACGATGCACCCGACCGGAAATGTGCGCCTGGGCTGCACGGATTGCCACGGCGGCAACGCCGATGTCCGCATCGCAGCGGGCGCCGCTGCCGGCTCACCCGAATACGATCAGGTCAAACAGAAAGCGCATCCGCAGCCGCGCGATCCCGCGCTCGCAAATCGCTCGACGAATCCTGAGCGGGCCTATACACAATGGCTGAAGGAAAGCGTCGAGTACGTCCGGTTCGTCAATCCCGGAGATTTGCGCGTCGCTTCGCAAACGTGCGGCAGCGCCGGATGCCACGCGGCGGAAGTGCGCAACGTTTCCACCAGCATGATGACCACGGGGGGCATGCTCTGGGGCGCGGCGCTCTACAATAACGGCGCTTATCCTCATAAAGACACGCGATTCGGCGAGAGCTATGCGCAGGATGGCGCGCCGCAAAGTGTTCGGACGATTCCGCAGCCGAGCGCGGAAGAAATCCTTAAGAAGGGCGTGCTGCCGGAAATCACTCCGCTTGAGCGCTGGGAGATTTCGCAGCCGGGCAATGTGCTGCGCGTATTTGAACGCGGCGGCGGGCCGAAGGGCGAAGTCGGCGAACCGTTGCGCGCGGACGATGCAGGCAAACCCGACGACAAGCTCGGCAATCGCGGGTTCGGGACGGAGCTTCGCACCGATCCCGTATTTCTAGGCCTGCAGAAAACGCGCCTGCTCGATCCACTGCTTTCTTTCCCGGGCACGAATGATCAGCCCGGAGATTATCGCGCGAGCGGCTGCTCCGCCTGCCATGTGGTTTACGCGAACGACCGCTCGACCGCGCATTCCGCGCAATACGCGACCTTTGGAAATCGCGGCTTCAGCGCCTCGAAGGATCCGACGATTCCGCATGACGAGCCCGGACATCCGATCCGCCACGCGTTCACGCGCTCGATTCCTTCGAGTCAATGCATGGTCTGTCACGTTCATCCCGGCACGAACATGATGACCACGTATTTCGGCTACACCTGGTGGGACAATGAATCCGACGGCGACGAGATGTATCCGAAAGAGCAGCGCAATCCGACGGAAGAAGAAAAATTCCGGATTTCGCAGCGCAACCCCGAAGGCGCGGCGGCGCGCGGACTCTGGTCGGATCTGAAATTTCTTACAGAAACCGGAAGCCCGGCATTCAACCGGAAATTGAAAGACACGCAATTCGCCGATTTCCACAGCCATGGCTGGTTGTTCCGCGCCGTATACGCGCGCGACCGCCAGGGCCGCTTGCTGGACGAAAAGGGAACCACCGTTCCTGCCGATGACCCCAAGAAATTTGAAAAATCAGCGCATCTTGCGGATATTCACCTGGAAAAGGGAATGCAATGCGTAGACTGCCATTTCGAGCAGGATAGCCACGGCGGGGGGAAACTTTACGCCGAGTCGCGCGCAGCCATCGAACTCGATTGCGTCGACTGCCATGGCACGATTGCGCAACGCGCGACGCTGGTCACTTCCGGGCCCGCCGCGCCCGATGGCGGCACGCACCTGGAGGCGCTGCGCACGCCGTGGCTCGAGCGGCGGTTCGAGTGGCGCGACGGAAAACTCTACCAGCGCTCGATGATGGACCAGCACCTGGAATGGGAAGTGGTGCAAACGCTCGATTCAATTACTCCGGGGAATCCTCATTACAACGAGAAATCGCATCTGGCGAAAACGCTGCGCACGGATGGCGTCACCTGGGGCGATGTGCCGAAGGACGAATCGCAACTCGCGCACGCCAACAGCAGCATGACCTGCTACGCGTGCCACACGTCATGGACGCCGAATTGTTTCGGCTGTCACCTTTCGATGACCGCAAATCAGAAACAGCCTATGCTGCACAATGAAGGGCTCACGACGCGGAATTGGACTTCCTACAATTTCCAGGTGCTGCGCGACGACGGCTACATGCTGGCGGTGGACGGCACGGTCACCGGGCATCGCGTCGCGCCGGCTCGCTCTTCATGCGCGATTGTGGTGAGTTCGCAAAACGCCAATCGCGAGTGGCTTTACAACACGCAACAGACCGTTTCGGCGGAAGGCTTCAGCGGGCAGGCGTTTTCGACATTCGTGCCGCACACCGTGCGCGGACGCGAAACGAAAACGTGCACCGATTGCCATGTCTCCGCGGCGCGCGATAACAACGCGTGGATGTCCATGCTCCTTTTGCAGGGAACGAATTTTCTCAATTTTATGGGGCGATACGTCTATGTGGCCGCGGGCAGCAAGGGATTTGAAGCCGTCGTGACCGCCGAGCACGACGAGCCCGAGGCCATCATCGGCAGCGACTTGCAGCGCATGGCCTATCCGGACGATTTCCGCAAACACGTTGAGCGCAATCGCGAGCTTACAACGGCGTATGGCCACGGCGGAAATATTCTCGATATCCAGCTGCGCGGCGAGTACGCGTATGCGGCGATGGGCCTCGGCGGGTTTCGCGTTTTCGACGTCGCCAACATCGACAACAAGGGATTTTCCGAGCGCATGGTCACCGCGCCGGTTTCTCCGCTCGGACAGCGCTTGTATGTGAAGACGAAGTACGCGACGGCTGTCGCGACTCCGACGACGCTGGGCGTCGATCCCTTGCGCACTCACGATCCCGTGAACGAGGAACAAAAAATCCATCTGATGTACGGGTTTCTTTACGTTACGGACAAGGTCGAGGGATTGGTTGTCGTCGGCAATCCGGATTTGAAGGGCAAGAATCCGGGCGTGGGCACGCTGCTGGACGGGAACCCGCAAAATAATTTCATCGGCCGCGCCGCCACGTTTAATCCGGGTGGAATTTTGAACGGCGCGCGCAGAATCACGATTGCCGGAACCTACGCGTATATCTTGTGCGATCGCGGCCTTGTAGTTGTGGATCTCGACAATCCACTCGCACCGCGTGTGACCGCGGAAATCGGTGCGCCTGATTTTGAGGATCCCACGGGAGTGGCCGTGCAGTTCCGTTACGCATTTGTCGCGGATCGCCAGGGGCTGAAAGTGCTGGACGTGACCGATCTCGCGCATCCGCGAATTGTAGCCGGCGCGTTTGTTCCGGTCGGTGATGCGCGCAATGTCACCGTTTCGCGTACCTACGCTTATGTTTCCGCCGGAAAAAATGGAATCGTGCTGATCAACGTTGAGCAGCCCGAGCATCCGCGCGTCGATCAAATCTTTA
>Ga0316628_100001738_pt1 | contig 15647 bp, 15 predicted proteins | sample OWC_Aug_M2_C1_D5_FD_207648 | JGI IMG/M metagenome (GOLD analysis project Ga0316628, IMG submission 207648) | Wetland soil microbial communities from Old Woman Creek delta, Ohio, United States - OWC_Aug_M2_C1_D5_C | ecosystem: Environmental > Terrestrial > Soil > Wetlands | place: USA: Ohio... | reverse complement strand
ATTCCCATGCTGCGCTCCCAGATTGAGATCGCTGCGCTCGCGCTCCGCCAGGATAGCATGCGCCTGGAGTGCGTATCCTGCGGACGAGCCGTGCGGCGGAGTGCCTCCCGGCAGTAGGATATCTATGGGGCTGAAGCGATGTCCGTGACTACGGCGATGTTGGCGGTCGCGCTGAGCGCGGGTGGTTTGTGCCAGTGGCAGCCTGCCCCGCTGCGGCACCCGCACGGCGAGCTGATCCAGACGGTCGAGACGATCACCTCGCGCTCGATCCTGGACCACGATCTCGAACCGCTGGTCGCCGCTCTACCCCAGCACCTGGTAAATACGGCCGACGAGCGGCGCCGGATCGAGGCCCGCGCCGAGGCCGGCCTCGACGAGCTGCGGCGGCGCCTGGGACCGGTGGCGGACTGGGAGGTGGCCGAGGTCCTGACCGACGAGGCAGGCCGGGTCAAGGTCCGGGTCCGCTTCTACCGCGACCGGGCCGGAACCGCGGCCAAACGCCCCTACCGCGGCGTGTCCTTCATCTTCCAGTCGGTCGGGCGGCGGCCGAGCCTGGTCTGGGTCGGGTTCTGGGACCCCGAGACCGGCAGCTGGGACGTGATCGGCGACTCCTGAGCAGGGATTGCGGTTTGTGCGGTGACCCGCATCGACGGAACGTGACTGGAGCTGCTCAGCTGCCCGATCGAGGAGATGGTCGGGTACGGCTCCCTTACTCCACGTACTGCAGGCCGCGCACGCGGTCCAGCTCTTCGTTGATCACGTCGACCAGCTCGGCCAGGGTGACCTCGCCGAGGAAGCGACGGCCGTTGAGGAACACCGCCGGGGTCTCTTCCACGCCGTTGCGGATGCCCTCCTTCTTGAACGCCACCAGGGCCTCGCGCAGCGCGGGGTCCGCAACCTGACGCTCGAAGCGGGCCCGCTCCATGCTCACGGCCTCGGCCCACTCGCCGAGCCGGTCCACGGAGAACTCGTCGAAGCGGGTGTAGCTCAGGAGCACGTACTCCCAGAAGCGGCCCTGCTCGGCAGCGGCCATGAAGGCCAGCCCAACCTCGCTCGAGTAGGGGTGGCCGCGCCCCGGGAAGGTCTTCATGAGCATCCGGGCCGTGCCGGCCAGCTCGCCGCTGTCCACGGCCGCGTGCAGCTCCGGCAGCAGCTTGCTGCAGAAGGGACAGCGGCCGCAGGCGTAGACCACCACCGTCACCGGCGCGTCGGCGCGGCCCACCGAGGGCACGCCTGCGAGGTCGATCTCGGCCTCCTCGCCGCCCGACAGCATGGAGCGCGCCCGGCGCGACAGCGCGCGCCGGATGCGTTGGACGTCGTGGCCCTCGGCCACCTGGCGGCAGACCGCGTCGGCCAGCCGCCGGCTCAGCCGGCACACCGGCTCCTGAGCCAGACACTCGGCAATGGTCAGATCGCAGCAGTCGTAGGGGTGCTCGCTGGTCAGCAGCTGCTCCGCCACCGCCCGCTGCTCGCCCGCGAGCACGTCGCACGCCGGAGTCTGGGCCGCGACCGGCTGCGCCTGTGCGACAGCGGTCAGCGCCAGCGCTGTCGGCCCGAGCCAGCGTAGCGGACCACGTGCAAGTGAAGGACGACCGACCACCAAGGCACCACGACCACACCAAGGTAGCGCAGCGTCGTGCCTCACGCTATCCGCCCTCGGCAGCTCTCGCCTTGGTCCGTGCCGCGAGCAGGCGGTCGAGGCCGAGCAGCGAGCGGTCGAAGGCGACGACGTAGAGCGACAGGCCGAGCCAGACCAGGTCGCGGACCAGGGTGGCAGCCGAGATCGGGTCCTGGTCGGCCCCCTGCGCGGCAAAGCATCCGCAGGACATGTCGAGGCCGCGGGCGAGGGCGGTCGCCAGGGCCAGCAGGAACATCACCATCATCGCGCTCACCAGCAGGGCTGCCGGTCGCACCCTGAGCCCGGCCAGCAGGAGGAGGGCGGCCGCCAGCTCGACCCAGGGCAGGACGAGGGCCATGAGGTTGACCAGGACCAGGGGCAGTAGGTCGTAGGTGGCGACGTCGAGGGCAAAGGCGCCCGGGTCGGCGATCTTGTGCCAGCAGGCGAGCAGGAACAGCCCGCCCAAGTACCAGCGCACCGGCGCTGCCAGCCAGGCGTGACCGCGCCACCGGAGCACGCGGCTCATGGCCTCTGGCTCCCCTGGGCGGCCTGCCGCTCGAGGGCCGGCGCCCCGCCCCGCACGAAGCCCACGTTCTTGATCCCACGGCCGGCGATCTCGCGCGCCAGCTGCTGGCCGCTGTCCGGGTCGTCGCCGTCGCCGTAGACCACGACCTGACGCGCCCGGCTGCGCGCGAGCGACTGAGCCAGGTCCTCGAGCACCTCGTCCGGGGTCGGGTCCAGGTAGTCGTAGGGGATGTTGAGGGCGTCGCGGAAGCGCCAGGACTCGGCCTCCACGCGGGACCGGGCGTCGACCACGAAGGTAGTCTCGGCCTCAAGCAACGGATCTCCGGGCTCGACCGGGCTCGCCTCGCCGCCCGGCTCCGGGCACGGCACCAGGACCTCGTACGCGCGCTCGGCAACCAGCGGGATGCCGCGCGGGTGCACGGCGTTGACCAGGACGGCGAGCACGGCGCAGCCGACGGCGATGAGCAGCGCCTCGCGCCCGGCCGCGCCCAGCGGCTGCGGCAGCGCGCGGCTCACGGGCCCACGTCGCACCCGCACACCCGCCGGATGTCCTCGTCCTGGCGCAGCAGCTCCTGGATGCGCTCCGCGGCCGCTGCCCCCGGCCCGGCGGCGAGGCCCCAGTCGAGCGGGACGTGGCCCGGGTCGCGGACCGCTGCCGGCGCCCACGGGTCGAGCTCGCCCTGCCAGCGCAGGGTGAGCAGGGCGCGGTGCTCGTCGTAGTCGTAGTTGTTCTCGACGCTCGCGTCGATGGTCGAGTCCCGCCGTCCGTACTGGTAGCGCAGGCCCAGGCTGATTGCGTGGAAGTCGCGCCACAGCTCGAGCGCGACCTTGCCCAGGAGGTCCTCCCTCCTCTCGCTGCTGCCGAACACCTCCTCCCCCTCACTGCCGCCCGAGTCGGGGTAGTCGTCCCAGGACAGGGTGAGGCTGACCCTGCTCCACAGGCGGCGTCCGAGGTCGAGGCGCAGCACCGCCAGCGCCGTCGCGCCGACCTGGTCGTAGGCCGGGCTCTCGGCCTCGGCGTAGCGCAGGGCGACGCCGACCAAGAGCGGGTGGCGTCCGGCGAGCTCGAGCGACGAGCCCAGCCCGCCGTCGAGCTCGTCGCGGCTGCGGCTCCGGTCTTCGAAGGTCCGCCGCCCGGCGCCGGCGAAGAGGTCGAGACCGCCGAGCTGGAGCTCGGCCTCCAGGCGATGGGCGTCGGAGAACCAGGACGGGTGCCGGTTCATCAGCGTGCGCTCGGCGCGGTAGCCGACGAAGAACGGCCGCCGCTGGCCCACGACCAACCCCGGTCGCGCCATGAGCTCGAGGTAGCTCAGCTCCTCCGCCTCGGCCTGATCGAGGCCGAGCCCGTTCACCATCAGCTCCAGCGCCGGCCGCGGCGAGCCCATGCTCGGGCTGAGCAGTCGCCCGAAGAGGTGGACCCTGGCCAGAGGGCTGGCCCCGCCGCTCTCACCCGGGTCGGTCGGCGACCCGGCCAGAGAGTTGGAGGTGTGGCCGAGTGCGAGCTCGGTGCGCAGCTCGAGCGGGTGGGACCAGCCGGGCAGCTCGAGCCGGCGCAGGTGGCGCAGGAGGTCCCGGTCCTCCGCGAACATGGTCTCGGCGAGCGCCGCTCTCCCCAGCGCCTGCCGCGCCGCACCGTGCTCCCCGGCGCTCGAGGCGATCAGGGCCTGGAGCAGGGCGAAGCGCACCCGGCCCGGGTCTGGCGCGGGCTCGGCGACCTCCTCCAGGGTGGTGCGGGCAAGATCCAGGTCGCCCTCGGAGAGTCGGACCCAGGCCAGCCAGGAGCGGCTCTGCCAGTCGCCCGGGTCCTGCTCGAGCGCGCCGCTCAGGGTCCGCTCGGCCCAGAAGGGGTTGTCGTCGGCCAGGTAGGCCTTGGCCAGCAGGCGCACCAGGTCGGGCTGGTCAGGGTTAGCGAAAACCAGGGGTTTGAGCCGCTCGACCACCTGGCGGGCCTGGCCGCGCGCGAGCAGGTCCTCGGCCTGGGCCACCTCGGTCTCGACCTCGAAGCCGGGACCGGGAGTCGCCCCCTGAGCAGCGGCGCGGCTCGCGCCTGACCCGAGCGCCAGCCCTGCCGCCACCGCCAGGGCCGCGGCGCGAATCACCATCCACCTGTACAGCACATCCGTGTTCCCGGTCCGCATCTCGGGCTCGACGGCAGTCTAGCAGTCGAGCCTGCATCTCTCACCATGTCACGTCGTGAGGCGGACGAGGCGCCTCTCAGGGTGGCGGGGCGGCGAGATGCAAGGCCCGCGACAAGAGCGCCTGTCTGCTGCGACGCGATGTCAAGCATCCGGGCGGAAGAGACTGAGAGACCGTGACTGTAGCATCGAGAGTTCGCGGGACAGGCTCTCAGGGTTCGGGTGGACTGCGGCGACGGGCTGAGTCAGGTCGCCGTGTCGAAGTGCCGTGACGGCGGCCAGCCTGAGAGCGGAGGTTTCGGCCATCGCCCTTGCGCCGCGGAGGTTGGCGAGCAGGAGCATGAGGAACATGGCGGTGACGAGTGGAGCGAAGACGAGGCGAGACCAAGACCATCTGGGGGCGCGAACGCGGAGCGATGGGCAGAGCGCGAGAACCGGCAGAGAAAGCCACAGGAGGTTGCCGAACGAAACATATCGCGAGGTCAACGCCTGGCCGACACCGAACTCGAGGCGGCCAAGTGCAGTGAACGCTGCGCAACCCATGGCGAACAAGGCGAGTGTGCACCAAGGCATGAGGCGGCGCAGTGCTTGCCTGTCGAGTCGGAACACCAAGGTGGCGAGCACCGCCACGAGGGCCAGCAAGCCAAGGAGGCCGACGAGAAAGCTCCATCTGCCATAGGTGCCGAACGGTGAGCCGAGGTAGAGGAAGAAGTAAATGACAAGGTCCTTTGCTTGGCCGATGTACCGCATATGGAGGGTGCGTTCTGGGTATGACGTGAAGCCGGCGAAGTACAGAGACAAGGTAGCGAGTGACAGGGCGAGCCAGACGCCGATCTTCCTGGACGGCGCCTGATCCAGGAAGAGCGCGGGAAGCGCTGCGGGCCAGAAGACGAGCCCGGTGATGAACGAGAAGCTGGCAATCACTCCGCAGGCGGCTGCGAGGGCGAGGGGCAGCCAGCCGTTCCGAGTGATGAAGAAGTGGTGAATGACTCGGGCCAGCCGCGCGCGAGTTCCGCGATAATGGCGCCGGAGCCGAGAGCAGTGAGGCGCCACCGGAACCGCGCGCTGACCGTCGCCCTGGGCGCCCTGCTGATCGGCGGGGCGTGCTCGCCCGGCGCCCGCCAGGCCCCGGCGGTTCGCCTCCTTGACCGCGCTGCCGCAGACGCCAGCCTGCGCTGGGAGTCGCGGGTGGTGAGCCAGCGCGTGTTCGACTTCACCGCCATGTCCAGGCTCGAAGGCGTCGAGGTCAAGCGGGCGGACTGGCGCCTCGGCCGGGAGGGCCTGGTCCTGCAACCTTTCGGCCCCAACCCGGCCCTGGTCTTCGACGCCCTCGACTTCCCCTTCAACCTCATCCGCATCGAGATGATCGCGACCCGCAGCGGCCAGCTGCTGGCCTTCTGGGCATCGGGCCGGAGCGCGTTTGGCCGCGGCCAGAGGGCCATGGTGTGGACGGCGGCCAGCGACGCTCCCGCCACCTACGACATCGACCTCTGGGGCGAGCTCGAGCCAGGGCAGCGCTACCGGGTGCGCATCCGTCCCACCGACCAACGGGCCGAAGTCCGCGTGCAGAGGGTCGCGTTCGTCGAGGCGGCCTACACCCTGCCGGAAGCGCAGGTGCCCAGGGAGGGCAGGGTCGCGGTCAGCGGCGAGGTCCGGCAGGCGATCGCCCTCGCCGCCGGTGAGAGCGTCGAGAAACTGCTCCCTGCGGCGGGTGGGCGGCTGGTCTTCGGCCTCGCCCGCGGCCGTGGCGGCGACGGCGCGGTGACGCTCCGGGTCTGGCAACGCCGGACCGCCGAGCCGTTGCTTGAGGTCGAGCGGCGCCTCGAGGCCGGGCAGGGCCAGGGGTGGGCCGAGCACAGCGTCGAGCTGGCCAGCTGCCCGGATCAACGCTGCAGGGTCGGCTTCGAGGCCATCTCCGAGGGGGCGGGAGATCCGCCTTCGGTCGTCCTCGTGGGCAACCCGACCGTGATCGCCGGGGGCGAGGGCCTGCCCCCCAACGTCGTCCTCGTCTCCCTCGACACCCTCGGCGCCCGCCACCTCTCCTGCCTCGGCGGCCCGGCGGGCCTGACGCCGCGGCTCGACGCCCTGGCCGCGACCGGGGTGGTCTTCGCCAACGCTTTTGCCAGCTCCTCGGCCACCCACACCGCGCACGCCTCGCTGCTCACCGGCCGGGCTCCTCTCGCCACCTCGTACTACTGGCTGGACGGCAGGCCCGGGGACGAGCCGACCCTGGCGCAGATCCTGCGCGACCACGGCTACCTGACCGCGGCCTTCACCGGCGGCGTGCTGATGTCCCCGAGGTACGGCCTGGATCGGGGCTTCGACACCTTCTACCAGCACGAGAGCCTGTACCGACCGCTGGCCGAGCACTCCGACGTCGGCCCCATCACCGCCCGCGCCCTGTCCTGGGTCGACCACCACGCCGGCGCGCCGTTCTTCCTGCTCCTGCACAGCTACGAGGTCCACGGGCCGTACGTCTACCGCGGGCCCGCGGCCGGCGACGCGGTGCGGCCAGAGTCGCTCCTGCGCCCCGGCGACGCCTTCGACGCCCCTCACATGCGCGGCCGGCTGCCGGTGTCGCTGGCCGAGCTGCCCGGCCTGGTCGAGGTCCTGACGACCACCGGCGAGGCCGCGGCCAGGGCCGGGGTCGAGCGCGACGGTGTCGAGCCGCTGCGTCAGGCCTACCAGAGCGAGGTCCGCTTCCTCGACCAGGCGGTGGGGGCCTTTCTCGACGCCCTGGACGCGCGCGGGCAGCTCGCCGATGCCATCGTGGTCGTCACTGCCGACCACGGCGAGGCCTTCTTCGAGCACGGTCTGCTCCAGCACGGCCTCCTCTACGACGAGAACCTGCGCGTGCCGCTCATCGTGCGGGCGTCAGGCCGCCTGCCCGGCGGCCGGCGCGTGAGCCAGGCGGTCAGCGCCATGGACGTCGCGCCCACCATCCTCGAGCTGGCCGGCGTGCCCGTTCCTCCCGGGACTCAGGGGCGGCCGCTCGCTCCCCTGGCTCTGGGTCGTGAGACGGCCGACCGGGACTGCTACGCGCTGGTCCTCGGCGACGGTCTCAGCTGGCTCGTCGCGGGCCGCCACAAGCTCATCGTGCGCGCCGCTTTGGCCCAGGAGAACTTCGGGTCCAACCAGCTTTTCGACCTCGTCGAGGACCCGGGCGAGGAGCGCGACCTGCTCGCCGAGGGCGTCACCGTCCCGCCCCGGCTGGACGAGCTCATGCGGCGGACGATCGAAGAGCTGCCAGGTGTCCATGTCGACCTCGGAGCGCTGGCGGGCCGCGAGCTGTGCCTCACGCTGCCCTACGGGTCGGGCTCCCGCGACGACGTCTACGCCTTTGACGTGACCCGCCTTTCACCCGGTCTCGAGGACGCCCCCGAGGTCCTGCGGCCGGTTCTGGCCTTCAGCGAGCGCTCCCGCCTGGTGCTGCGCAACCGCCAGCGCGGCCGGACGTTCACGCTCAGCTTCCGTTCGCCCGCCGGCAGCGAACCGCTGGTCTTCGTGATCGAGCCTCCGAGCGGGCCGCAGCGCCGGATCGAGGTCAGGGCGGTCGATGGCCAGAGCGGCGTGGCCCTCGCCGTGTGGCGGGTCGGGGAGACGACGGGCTCGGCGACGGTCGTCGACCCGCAGGAAGAGGCCCGCCTGCGCGCCCTCGGCTACCTGCAGTGAGGCCTGGCCACCAGCTAGCGGCCGCTCTCGAGCCAGGCGCTCAGCATGCCTTCGAACACGACCATCGCACCGCAGCGGATCGTCGCTTCGGCCTGGGCCAGGGGCGGCACCCAGGCCGTACGCCGCACGGTCGCCAGCAGGGGCGCAGCGACCGGCACCGACGAGGCGTGGAGCACGGTCCCCGAGACGCCGACCAGGTAGCCCGCGACCGGAGCCGGCACGGACCGCGCCGACACGGCCTCGACCATGGCCAGGGCCTGGGCGGCCAGCTCGACCAAGGCCACCGCCGGGACCCGAGCCCCGCGTGCCAGCTGGCAGGTGCCGCCCACCCGGCCGAGGCAGGTGCCACCGCCCTCCAGCAGCGCCACCACGCCCTCCACCAGCCGCATGGGCGGCGCGTGGGGAAGGCACGCTGCCGGCGGCGGCAGACCGGGCAGCAGGTCGACCTCGCCATCGCCCGCCTCGACCTCTGGCAGGCGGCTCATGGTCAGCGTCCCGTCGCTCGCCGTCCCACCGTCCGCCTGGAGGGTGAAGCGCGCGCGCCGGGCGGTGAGCTCGGAGCGCAAGACGAGAGCCGCACGAGGCGCCACCTGCGTGCGGAAGCGCACCCGGCCGAGGGTGGCGACCGTCAGCCCCTCCCCACATCCGGCCACGGCCAGCGCCTCCTCGATCAACACCAGTTGGAGGGCGCCGGGGACGATGGGTCGACGGGGGAAGTGCCCGCTGCAGGCGTTGGCGGGCAGCGCCAGCTCCATTTCACGCATGGAGCACCTGGAAGCGAGCGTACACCACGCCTTCGCCCAGGGGCGCCGATGCGCCGCAAGGTCCGGCCCGAGCCCCGCGCCGGCCGACCAGCCTCAGCGAGGCGGGCTGTGCGGGTCGGGCCGAACACGGTGTGGGTCGTGGCTGCGGCACTTGCCCATGGTACCCGACACCGAGCCTCCGTCTCGCGTCCCAGCCGGTTCCTCTTCCCCCATCACAAAAGGTGCCATACACCAATGGTGCCTGGCACCACATTATAATGTTTCCATGGGAGGCACTGGCCGGCCACGTTACCGACCAGATTCCGGTAACTCGGCCGCGATCCTCCCGTACTCTTCTCGGAGGAGGTGCGTTCGATGAGAGCCCTGATCACCTGCGCGCTGCTTCTGGCCTCTGCCCTGTACTGCCTCGCCGAGGTGCCGGTCGTCGAGGACGACCCGCTCTTCCCAGCCGCGGAGCCTCTGCAGACCGGCCACCTCCAGGTCAGCGACCTGCACCAGATCTTCTTCGCCACCTACGGCAACCCCGACGGCAAGCCGGTCATGTGCCTGCACGGCGGCCCGGGCGGCGGCAGCTATCCCCGGCTCGCCCGCTACTTCAACCCGGAGAAGTACTTCATCGTGCTCCACGATCAGCGCGGCAACGGTCGTTCCACGCCCCACGGCGAGCTACGCGAGAACAGCACTCCCGAGCTGGTGCGCGACATCGAGGCCCTGCGCCGTCACCTCGGCCTGGGCAAGGTCCTCATCTTCGGCGGATCCTGGGGATCCACCCTCGGCCTGGCCTACGCCGAGGAGTACCCCGAGAACGTGAGCGGCATGATCCTGCGCGGCGTCTTCCTCGGCACCGAGGAGGAGATCGACTTCCACTACCAGACGACAGGCCACTTCTTTCCGGCCGAGCAGCAGGCCCTGATCGACGTCCTGCCCGACCCGGCCCGGGGCGTCGACCCCGACTACCTCTTCAAGCTCATCACCAGCGACGACACCGCGCTGCGCGAGAGGGTGGTTCGCGCCCTCGGCCGCTTCGAGCTCAAGTTCATGAAGCTGAGCATGCCCGACGAGACCGTGGAGGAGTGGCTCGGTGGCGTGACCACCGAGGAGGGGTTACGGATGTCCCAAATCGACCTCCACTATGTCACCCACCGCTACTTCCTCGCGGACGGGCAGCTCCTGGCCGACATCGCCAAGCTCAAGGACATGCCGGCCATCCTCATCAGCGGCCGCTACGACATGGCCAGCCCACCGCGATCGGCGTACCGGCTGCACCGCCGCATGCCGCGGTCGAAGCTGGTGGTCGTGGAGCAGGCCGGCCACTCCGAGAGCGAGCCCGGCATCACCCGGGCGCTGGTCGAGGCCGCGGCCGCGTTCGAGTGACCGTAGGCCGCCCGACAACCCGATGTGGTGCCAGTTGGTCATGACGGGACCTCGTCACCACGAAGGATGAAGATGGGTACCGAGGGTGCGAGGCCCACTTTCGGAGCAGGCACCGCCATCGACTGGGGCGACGATCTCGCGCTTGTGACCCGGTCGGCCGTCGTCTACGCTGGGGGCGTCCGGTGTGGGCTGCTGCGGATCCGGCTCGCGCTCAAGGGCCGGCCGGCCCGGACGACGCGGCTCCAGCCATGGCCACGACCAGGATCCTGATCGCCGGCGACGATCCGTCGCTCCTCGCGTCACTCGCGCCCGTGCTCGAGGACGAGGGTCATGTACCGGTGGTCGCGTCGTCGCCGCAGGACGCCATCGCTCGGCTGAGCGAGGGCGGCATCTCCCTGGTCCTCCAAGACCTGGGCGCGGTCAGCGGCGCCAGCGGCGGCCAGGGTCCAGAGCTCCTCGCCCGGATGCTCAGGTCGCGTCCTCACCTGCCGGTCCTGGCGATCACGGCCTGGGAGAGCACCGAGCTCGGGGTGGCCGCGGTCAAGGCCGGCGCCGCCGACTTCATCACCGCGCCCTGGAGCCGAGCTCAACTCGTGCAGGCGGTGCGCACCGCCCTCGACCTCGCGGCTTGCCGGCGCGGAGGACCACCCCCGGCGCAGCTCGCCCGCCGCGAGCTCGACGCCCACTACGACTTCAACGGAATCGTCGGCGAGAGCCGACGCCTCCTGGAGGTGCTCGACCTGATCGGCAGGGTGAGCGCTACCGACGCCTCGGTGCTCGTCACCGGCGAGAGCGGCACCGGCAAGGGGACCATCACCAGGGCGATCCACCGCAACAACCCCCGCCGCAAGCGCAAGCTGGTCAGGGTCGACCTGGCCGGCCTCCCGTACACCCGGTTCTCGAGCGAGATGCTCGGCTACTCGCGCCGCGCCTTCGCTGATGCCCGCCGTCACCACAGGGGCCGCCTGTCCGTGGCCGCTGGCGGCACCCTCCACCTCGACCACGTCGGCGAGGTCGACATGCGCAGCCAGGTCACGCTGCTGCGCGTGCTCCAGGACCGCGCCTACCAGCCCCTGGAGTCCCCGACGAGCAAGGAGCTCGACGTGCGCGTGGTTTCCACCAGCGACCGCGATCTCGCGCAGGCCGTGGCGAACGGCAGCTTCCGCGAGGACCTGCTCTGTCGCCTCGCTCTGGTCAGCGTGCACCTCCCCCGCCTGGCCGATCGGCGCGAGGACATCCCCCTCCTCGCCAGCCACTTCTTGAGGAGCGCGCGCTCCAGCTGCGGCCGCGCAGCACAGGCTCTCAGCAGCTCGGCCATGGCCTGGCTGCAGGAGCAGGAGTGGCCGGGAAACGTCCGCCAGCTGGAGATCCTAGTCGAGCGGGCCGCGCTGGTGGCCGGAGTGTCCACCCTGAGGCCCGAGGACCTCGTGCGCACCAGCGCGATGGACCACGGGCCCGACGTCTTCCCCAGGCGCCGCTCCCCGGAGGACATGGCCCGCGATGCCGTCGACAGGGCCCTCATCGAGCGCACGCTCCAGCTCCACGGCGGGAACCTCTCCCAGGCCGCCGCCGCTCTCGGCCTGAGCCGCGCCTCCCTCCACCGCCGCATCGCCAAGCACGGGATCGAGATCTGAGCGGGAACGGCCCACGATCGGTCCTCTGCCCGCCCGCGCCCGCGCCGTCGTAATGTGATACTGTGGTGCCAGGCACCATTCTGTCAGAAGCGGACGCGAAGCGAGGCGCCGCCAGGTGCGCGCCCGGCACGCGAACGAGAACGGCACCGGAAGTGACAAATCGCCCGGACTGGTGCGTCTCTGTACCATGAGCGCAGTGGCGGAGCACGTGGACGAGCAGGCATCGACGACGGCGAGCGCGCAGCTCGGGGCCCGGCCCGAGACCTGGAGGCGCCTGTTCGACGAGCTGGCCGACGGCAGTCACATGGCCCTCGAGGAGCTCTACGACCTGGCCTCCGCCCAGCTCTATGGGCTTGCGCTGTGGCGCACCGGCTCGCCCGAGGACGCCTCCGACGTGGTCCACGAGGTCTTCCTCCGCCTCGCCCAGCAGAGGAACCGGCTGAGCGCCATCCGCGCCCCCCGGTCCTGGCTGCTCACCGTCACTCACCGGGCTGCGGTCGACGCCGCGCGACGCCGATCCCGGCGCCAGTCGCAATCGCTCGAGGAGTGCCCCTTCCTGGAGGCCGCCGGCGCGGACTCGGACCGCACCCTGGACGCGCGCCGCGCCTCGCTCCTCCTCGCCGGGCTGCCCCCAGCCCAGCGCGACGTGATCTACCTGCACCACTTCCTCGGCTGCACCTTCGCCGTCATCGGCGACATCGTGGGAGTTCCCACCTTCACTGCGGCCAGCCGCTACCGCCTCGGTCTCGACAAGCTCCGCCGCCTGATGGAGGTCGGTTCATGAACGACACCCAGCAACCCTCCACGCAGCTCTTTGCGGGGATGCAGCCGCCCGGCCCTCCGCCCGGGCTGCGCCCCGACGTGCTGGCCAGCGCGACGGCCGCCCTCGAGGAGGAGCCGCCGATGGACCGCTGGGCGCAGCTCTGGCACAGCCGTCCCCTGCGCCTGGCCTGGGCCGCGACCGTGCTCGCGCTGGTCGGCGCCAACCTCGCCATCACCGAGGCGCCGGCGCCGTCCTCGGCCCGCGCGGCCGGCTCCTTCCTGCGCTCCCTGGCCGAGGCCGACGCGGAGGTCGCCGAGATCGCGCGTCTCCCCCGCCTCCAGCTCGATGCCCGCTCTCTCGCGGCGGCCCTGCTCGGCTCTCCGTCGAGAGCGGGGCGACAGGCAACCGCCGCCCTTGGCCTGACCGATCACAAGGAGACAAAGTCATGACCAGCAACGCTCCTAGCCTCAGCCCGCATCGTTCCAAGGCCGCGCACGTGATCCTCGCCGTGGGCCTGGTCCTGATCCTCGCCCTCCTGCTCGGGGCTCGGCTCTACGGCCGGACGCCGGCAGTGCCTCGGCCCGCGTCCGCCCACGTCCCGCCACCCGCCACGCTGCAGCCAGGCGCCCTCACGGTCCCGTGCTGGGCCTGTCAGGAGAGCGAGTCGTGGCCAATCCGCTTCCGCACCGACCTCGACCTGCTCGCCCCGTTGGGCAGCGGTCCCGACAACGCCGCCCTCTGGTTCGCCGGCTTCACCAAAGAGATCGGCCCGCGCCAGGCCGAGTGGGAGGCGGCCCTCGCGCGGCGCGTGGAGCACCCCCTCTACAAGAACGTCCTGCCGGCCGACGACCCCCTGCTGCGCGAGGCCGAGCCGTGGTGCGACCAGGCCCTGATGCGCTTCTACCCCGACGTCTACGAGCTCGAGGGCTACGCAACCCGGATTCCGAACCTGCTCGTGGCCGTGACCCTGGCCCGTTCCTGGGCAGCCAGGGGAAGGGCCGCCGAGGACCTCGACTCCGCGATGGAGGACTTCCGCCGCGCCATCCGCCTCGGCCGCCTGCTGCGCCAAGAGGACGTGGTCATCCTCTCCGACCTGGTCGGCCTGGCCTGCATCCGCTGGGGCGCCGAGGGGATCTTCGACCGGGCCCAGACCGCCGGTGACACCGAGCTCTCCCTGATCGCCGCGGTGGTGGTCGGAGAAGCCGCGCCGCAGAAGCTGCTGACCTCGGAGCGGGTGACCGCCGTCGACCTGACTCCGCGCACCCGCAGCGAGCCCTCGGGCCTGCGCATCGACCTCGACGACGAGCTGCTGGAGAAGATCGTGACCCGCGCCACCGCCGACCCGGACCGGCGCTTCCGCGGCGAGGCCATCGTCTCGCTCAACCTGGTCGGCTACCTGGCCACAGAGCCCGAGCAGCGCGAGCGCGCTCTGGCGGTACTCGACCAGCTGAGCGGTTCGGACGACCCGGTCGTGGCCACTACAGCCCGCCTGGCCCGGGACATGGCGCCGGACGAGGAGATGCTGCGGAGCCTTCTCGAGATCACCTGACGCCGCTCGAACCCGCAGCTCAGATGGCACAGCCCCTGATCCTGCCCGCGCCCCGAGGCCGGGCAGGGTAGGGGTTGGCCTGTCTCTGGCCCAGGTCGTCAGGTCGAGGTGTCGGCGAGCCGAAGGATCTTCCTGCGATCAACGAGAGCACGCTGCTGGTGCCCGGATTCCACTGGTGATCGAAGCGACCCGCGCGCCTCGGCGCGCCGCACGACTAGCGCATCACCTTGCCGGCCATCTGCAGAATGTCGTCCAGCGGATTGCCGTCGCCGTCCATGTCGAGCATCGACGCGAGCCCGGCCGAAGCCCCGCCGCGCGCCGCGCCACGCCCTCCGGTCAGCCCGCTGAGCAGGCCGCCCACCAGGCTGCCGAGCCCGCCGCCCGCCGGCGACTGCCGCTGGGCGACGCCAGCGCTCCCCTGCTTCGCCATGTAACCGGTGACCAGCATCGCCAGCATCGGCAGCATCTTCTTGAGCACGCCCACGTCGAGCCCCGACTGCGACGCCGCGTTCTGGGCGACGGTGCGGCTCACGTCCTTGGAGCCGAAGATCTGCCCGAGCACGTCGTTGCCGCGGCTGACGTTGGTCGGCTGCGGTGAGAGCACGTCGTCGAGCAGGCTGCCGCCGCCGAGCTGGCCGAGCAGCCCGCCCAGCCCTGCCAGGCCCGTCGGCTGTGCCTGAGCCTGCTTCTTGAATCCGCCGAGGATCGCCGGGAGGAGGGCCGCGGCGCCGCTCGTCGCCTGGGACTCGCTGACGCCCAGCTCCCGCGCCACGGACTGGATGCCGCCCATTTGGGCCAGGAGGTCGTTGATCTGCATATCGCTGCTCCTTTGGTTTCCCGACCATGGTAGTCCTTTGCGGGCTCCTTCCTCAATCGGGTGGCATGAGCCGGTTCAGACCTGTCCCCGTCGCTGGAGCGATCTCGAGAGCTCCCGGCACCGGTGCTGCCCGTCGCGCCGCGCGCCTCGCTCAGCCGCAGCAGCCCTCGACCACAATGGCTGCGGAGATCACCAGGAGGTCGCGCGAGATCATCGGGGAGCGCAGAGCTGGATGCGGTCGCGCCCCGGCCCGCCAGCCCCGCGAACCGCGCTCACGCCCGCCCGCCCAGGCGGCGGGAAATGTCACGTCGACCGCCTCGGTTTTCGCATATGATGGTTTCGGTGCGACGGCTCGCCGTCTTCCTCGCGCTCGCAGCCGTGCTCGGGCTCAGCCCGGCGCACGGGGCGGCAGCCCGCTCGTCCGCCGCCACGTCGTCGTGCTGCTGCAGCTGCCCCCAGGCCTGCACCTGCCCGGGCCAGGCAGCGGTCGCGCGGGCCTGCGCCTGCGGCTCCTCGGCGCCGGTCCCGGCCGCGCCGCAGCCGACGCGCCCGGCCCCCGCCGACCCGGCGCGGGATCTGCCCGCGGCTGCTGGCCAAGCGCCGGCGGTCGCCCCCACCCCTCCTCTGCCGGCCCTGATCGGCGACCCGCAGGAGGCCCGCGTGCCATCCGCGCCCTCGCTCTTCCTGTCCGATTGCGCCCTGCTCATCTGAGCTGCGCCTGACCCGGGGTGGCCCGGTTGTGCCCGGGCCGTGGACACGAACAGGAGAGGAGACCGTCATGCCTGGTCCAACCCAC
>Ga0316628_100001737_pt1 | contig 15648 bp, 9 predicted proteins | sample OWC_Aug_M2_C1_D5_FD_207648 | JGI IMG/M metagenome (GOLD analysis project Ga0316628, IMG submission 207648) | Wetland soil microbial communities from Old Woman Creek delta, Ohio, United States - OWC_Aug_M2_C1_D5_C | ecosystem: Environmental > Terrestrial > Soil > Wetlands | place: USA: Ohio... | reverse complement strand
AGGTGAAGGTGATGCCCGGCAGCGCGTTGTTGCCGACGTCGTAGGCGGTGGCGCTGAAGCCCAGTTGCCCGCCGGCCGGCACGGTGCCCGTGGCCGGCGTCACCACGATGTGGTCCACCGTCTGCGAGACGAAGGGGAAGGCGCCCATGTCGGTGCCGCCGCTGCCGGTGCCGATGCACGGCGAGCCCATCACCAGGTGGAAGTCGGTGCCCGGCGTCACGAAGCTGGGCGTCACGGAGATGGAGCCGGTGCCCGCGCTGGCCGACCCGCCGTAGTTGCCGGAGCTGTTGTTGACCACGTCGTCGTAGCCCGAGGTGTACGACGACAGGTCGCTCGACGAGCGGTAGATGCCGTAGCTCGAGTTGTTGGCGATGATGCTGTTGGTGACCGCCAGCGAGCTCGACGCGCTGGTGCTGTAGACGTACAGGCCGTAGCTGGTGTTGTTGGCCACCGTGTCGTGGTCGAAGGTCAGCGCGCCGCCCGAGAAGTACAGCGAGTACGACGAGTTCCCGGTGAACAGCGTGTAGGTCACGCTGGAGGTGCCGCCGGAGTGCGACAGCACGCTGCTGCAGCCGCTGAAGCTGTCGCCGGTGAAGGTGTTGGTGCCGCCGGTGACGCTCAGGCAGGCGTTCGAGCCGGTGAACTGGCTGTTGCTGATGCTGGTGTTGGCCGCGACGCGCACGCCGGCCGCCATCTCGTCGAAGTGCACGTAGTTGAAGGTCGCGCTGCCCGAGTCGACGCGCACGCCGTACCAGGCGCTGGGGCCCACGCCGGCGCCGGTCATCGTCACCGGATTGCCCGCCGCGCCGCTCACCTGCAGGGCGCCGTTGACCACCAGCTCCGGCAGGCTGGTGTTGTTGCCCGAGAGCATCGAGTCCGTCGCGGCGAAGGTCAGCGTCGCGCCGGCGGCCACCGTCAGCGTCACCCCGGTGCGCATGGTGAGGTCGCCCAGCACCGTGTTGGCGCCGGTCAGCGTCAGGTTGCTGAACAGCACGCCCTGCAGGCCGACGGTGAGGTCGCCCGCGTACGGGAAGGCCCCGATGTCGCTGCCCGCCGAGCCCATCATGCGCGCCGGCGAGTTGGAGGTGATCTTGAAGTTGAAGGTCGCCGGATCCACGAACAGTGGGTTCGACGAGATGGAGCCGGTGCCCGCGCCCGCCGAGCCGCCGTAGTTGCCCGAGGCGTTGTTCCACACGTCGTCGTTGGCGGTGGTGAAGCTCGTCAGGTCGCTGCTCGAGCGGTAGATGCCGTAGCTCGAGTTGCCCGCGATGATGCTGTTGGTCACCGAGAGCGAGTTGGCCGCGCTGGTGCTGTACACGTACAGGCCGTAGCTCGAATTGTTGGCGATGGTGTCGTGGTCGAAGGTCAGCGCGCCGCCCGAGAAGTACAGCGAGTAGCTCGAGTTGCCATAGAACAGGTCGTTGGACGCGGCGCTGGTGCCGCCGGAGTGGCTGAACACGCTGCTGCAGCCGGTGAAGGCGTCGCTGGTGAAGCTGTTGGTGCCGCCCACCACGCTCAGGCAGGTGTTGGACGAGGCGAAGCGGCTGTTGGAGATGCTGGTGTTGGCGGCCACGCGCACGCCGGACGCCATCTCGTCGAAGTTCGCCCAGGCGATGGTGGCGCTGCCCGAGTCCACCCGCACGCCGTACCAGGCGCTGGGGCCGACGCCGGCGCCGGTGAAGGCCACCGGGCTGGCCTGGGTGCCGTTCACCAGCAGGGTGCCGTTGACGATCAGCTCCGGCAGGCTGGTGTTGTTGCCCGAGAGCATCGAGTCGGTGGCCGCGAAGGTCATCGTCGCGCCGGCCGAGACGGTCAGCGACACGCCGCTGCGCACCGTGAGGTCGCCCAGCACCGTGTTCGCGCCGCTCAAGGTGGTGTTGACGTACAGCACGCCCTGCAGGCCGACGGTGAGGTCGCCCGCGTACGGGAAGGCCCCGATGTCGCTGCCCGCCGAGCCCATCAGGCGCGCCGGCGAGTTGGAGGTGATCTTGAAGTTGAAGGTCGCCGGGTCCACGAACAGCGGGTTCGCCGAGATGCTGCCGGTGCCCGCGCCGGCCGAGCCGCCGTAGTTGCCCGAGGCGTTGTTCCACACGTCGAGGTTGGCGGTGGTGAAGGTCGTCAGGTCGCTCGACGAGCGGTAGAGGCCGTAGCTCGAGTTGCCGGAGATGATGCTGTTCGACACCTGCAGCGAGTTGGCCGCGCTGGTGCTGTACACGTACAGGCCGTAGCTGGAGTTGTTGGCGATGGTGTCGTGGTCGAAGGTCAGCGCGCCGCCCGAGAAGTACAGCGAGTAGCTCGAGTTCCCGTAGAACAGGTCGTTCATCGCGGTGCTGGTGCCGCCGGAGTGGCTGAACACCGTGCTGCAGCCGGTGAAGACGTCGCTGGTGAAGCTGTTGCTGGTGCCGCCGGTGACGGTCAGGCAGGTGTTGGAGCTCGAGAACCGACTGCCGGTGATGGTGGTGTTGGCGGCGACGCGCACGCCGGACGCCATCTCGTCGAAGGACGCGCCGGTGATGGAGGCGCTGCCCGAGTCGATGCGCACGCCGTACCAGGCGCTGGGGCCCACGCCGGCGCCGGTGAAGGTGACGCCGCTCGAGCTGGTGCCGCTCACCGTCAGCGTGCCGCCGCTGACGATCAGCTCCGGCAGGCTGGGGTTGTTGCCCGAGAGCATCGAGTCGGTGGCGGCGAAGGTCACCACCGCGCCGGCGGCCACGGTCAGCGTGACGCCGGTGGGCACCGTGAGGTCGCCCAGCACCGTCACCGCGCCGCTGAGGGTGGTGTTGGAGAACAGCGTGCCCTGCAGCCCCGCGGTGGCGTCGCTGGTGTAGGGCAGCGCGCCGAGGTCGCTGGCCGTCTCTCCCGCGCGGCGGCACGGCGAGTTGGAGGTGATGCGGAAGTTGTTGGCCGCCCCGTCGACGAACAGCGGGTTGATGCTGAGGCTGCCGGTGCCGGCGCCCGCCGAGCCGCCGTAGTTGCCCGACGCGTTGTTCCACACGTCGTCGTAGGCCGAGGAGAAGCTGGTGAGGTCGCTGCTCGACCGGTAGAGGCCGTAGCTCGAGTTGCCGGAGATGATGCTGTTCTTGACGATCAGCGAGTTCGCCGCGCTGGTGCTGTACACGTACAGGCCGTAGCTCGAGTTGTTGGCGATGGTGTCGTGGTCGAAGGTCAGCGCGCCGCCCGAGAAGTACAGCGAGTAGGTCGAGTTCCCGAAGAAGAGCGAGCTCGACACCGTCGAGGTGCCGCCGGAGTGCGAGAGCACCGTGCCGGTGCAGCCGGTGAAGGTGTCGCCGGTGAAGGTGTTCGACGCGCCGCCCAGCACCGAGAGGCAGGCGTTGGAGCCGGAGAAGCGGCTGTTGGTGATGCTGGTCGAGGCGTTGACGCGCACGCCGGAGGCCATCTTGTCGAAGGCCGCGTTGGTGATGGTCGCGCTGCCGCTCGTCTCCACCACCACGCCGTACCAGGCCGAGCCGCCGACGCCGGCGCCGGTCAGCGCCACCGGCGAGCCTGCGGTGCCCATCACCTGCAGCGTGCCCAGCACGTCGAGCTCGGGGAGGCTGGTGTTGTAGCCGGCCACCATCGAGTCGGTGGCGGCGAAGGTCAGCGTCGCGCCGGCGTTCAGCGTCAGCGTCACTCCGGGCGCCACGGTCAGGTCGCCCAGCACCGTGTTGGCGCCGGAGAGCGACAGGCTGGTGAACAGCGTGCCCTGCAGGCCCACCGTGGCGTCGCTGGTGTACGCCAGCGCGCCGATGTCGCTCATCGCCTCGCCGGCCTTGCGGCACGGCGAGTTGGAGGTGATGCGGAAGTTGCCCGTCGCCGCGTTGACGTACAGCGGGTTCGACGAGATGGACCCGGTGCCCACCCCCGCCGCGCCGCCGTAGTTGCCCGAGGCGTTGTTCCACACGTCGTCGTAGGCCGAGGAGTAGCTCGTCAGGTCGCTGGAGGACCGGTAGATGCCGTAGCTCGAGTTGCCGGCGATGATGGAGCTCTTGACGATGAGCGAGTTCGCCGCGCTGGTGCTGTACACGTACAGGCCGTAGCTCGAGTTGTTGACCACGGTGTTGTGGTCGAAGGTCACCGCGCCGCCCGAGAAGTACAGCGAGTAGGTGGAGTTGCCGGTGAAGACGCTGCCGGACACCGTCGAGGTGCCGCCGGAGTGCGAGAGCACGGTACCTCCGCAGCCGCGGAAGGTGTTGCCGGTGAAGCTGTTGCTCGCGCCGCCCAGCACCACCAGGCAGGCGTTGGCGCCGCTGAAGGTGCTGCCGGTGATGCTGGCGCTGGCGTTGACCCGCACGCCGGCGGACATCTTGTCGAAGTTCGCCGAGGCGATGGTGCCCGACGAGCCGGCCTCCAGGCGTACGCCGTACCAGGCCGAGGTGCCGACGCCCGCGCCGGTGAAGGCGACCGGGCTGGCGGCGGTGCCGTTCACCTGCAGGGTGCCGAGCACGATGAGCTCGACCTGCGAGGTGTTGTTGCCGGACGTCGTCGAGTCGGTGGTCGCCGCGGTCACCGTGGTGCCGGCGTTGATCACCAGCGTCGCGCCCACCGGCACCGTCACGTCGCCCACCATGCTCACCGAGCCGTTCCAGGTGGTGGTGCCGGCGGGCAGGGTGCCCGAGACCTGGGCGTGGGCAGCAGAGCCGGCGAGCAGGCCGGCGACGAGGCAGACGGGGAGCGAGCGCATCATGGCCCGGGATCCACCCCCATGTGGGCCACGGTGTGCAAACCATTGATTTCGCGGCCATCACCCGCCGCAAGCCGCTGATCTTCCTGCGCGATTACGGAAGCCCGGCCGCCAGCCCCCGCGGGAAAAAGAGCGGCGGGCGGCGGCGAACCCTGTTCCGCCGCCCGCGCTCACCCTGCTGGAGCGGGGTGTCCAGTCCCGCTCCCCTGCCGACCAGCTCGCGCGCCTGGAGGCGTTGCCCGCGCGCGCTGATCAGGCCGTGCCTTCAGTGTGTGGCTGGCCCCGGCTCGCGGCGCTCCCCCGCCTCACGGACGTGGAGCTTGCCGTCGAGCGGCAGCACGTCGAGGTGCAGGTTCACCGAGCCATCACGATTCACCTCGGCCCAGCCCGCCCGCACCCAGACGCTGCCGTTGCGGCCCGGGCGAATCGAAAAGACCGCCAGCCGTTTGCCTGACTCCAGCACGCGTCCCCCCTTTCTGCCGGCCCATCGCCGACCTCCGCGCACCTGAGCGAACGGCGTGCCAGCCCCCGTCCCTCGGAGCCGATCGCGCCGGCCATCCGCTTTGGAGCACTGCGTAGACGCTCCACTTCACTCTCGATTTTCGAGAGCGGCCGGCGTGTCGCGGAGACGCCGTCTCGCCGCCGAACGCGCCGGCCGCCGGATCAGCCCAGCGCTTCCACCGGGTTGAGCTGGCGCGGAGGCTGCTCTGCAGGCGGGCTCACCAGGAGCCCACCCATGTCCAGAATCGATGGCAGCAGCGGCGCAACCGGCGGCACCGTCCAGAACGACGTCGAGGCCACCCTGCCTGACGCGGCGAAGAAGCCGCCCGCGGCCTCGCCGCCGCCGGCGGGCAACCTCGTCGAGGCCTACGACTCGCGCTACGGGCAACCCGAGCAACACTCCTTTCCCGGCGCGGAGGTGGACCGCTCGCTGAGCCAGTTCCCCGCCGCCGCCCTGCAGCTGCCGGGCGTGCCGATGAAGCGAGTCGACGTCGGAGGCGAGCCCGTCCGCCAGGCCGGCGCCGACTCGAAACCGGCGCCCGCCGCGCGCCGCGGCCCCGACGAGCTCCTGGTGAAGGCCGCGTCCGAGCTGATCGTCGACGCCAAGAAGGGCGACGCCGTGCTGCGCGAGCTCAACCAGCTGCCGAAAGCCGACCTCGAGGCGGTGCTGAGCAAGCTCGATCGCAGCGGCGAGCTCGAGGGTGCCCTGAAGAAGCTGTCGCCCGAGCAGCGGCAGGCCTTCTTCGCCCGCCTGAAGGACCTGGGCCTGGTGCAGGTGGTCTCGTCGAAGCCCCCGTCCAGCGCGGCCCTCAACCCGCCGGCGACGCCTGAGCTGGTGCAGGTGAGCGGCTCGATGCCGGCCGCGCTGCGCGAGGTCGCGATGGAGCAGAACCGCGCGGCGGTGAGCGGGTTCCGCCACGAGGAGGCGGCATACCACCAGCGGTACACGGCGGCGGTTGCGTCGGCGAAGTCCGGCGAGGAGCTCCGGGCGCTGGGGCCCTACGAACCGCCCAAGAGCATCTCCTTCCCTGGCGACGTGCGGTACTTCAACGCCAACCCCGACCAGGTGCGGAAGTGGTCGTCGCTCGGCAACTCGCCCAGCGAGAGACGGCTCCTCGACGCGCTGGACAAGCGGGTGTGCGAGCTGACGGGCCGATCGCGGCCGGGCTACTCGGTCGACGCCGAGGTGGAGGTGAAGGGTGAGAGCGGCAGCCTCCGCCGCGGCGGCTCGATCGACAGCGACGGCCACCGCAAGGAAGAGCTGGAGGTCAGCGTCCAGCAGAAGAACGGCGCCTACGCCTCGATCGACGGCGAGGGCAACGTGTCCGGTGGGCACCACCAGAAGGTCGGCGGCGCTGACCTGACCGAGAAGGTGGGGCCCGACGGCGAGCACTCGTACTCCCTCGAAGGTGAGCGCGGCGAACACTCCGTCGACGCCACCGTGGCGTTCAACCGGAACGGCGACCTCAGCAACGTCGGCTTCCACGTCGACGGCACGGGCGCGGAGACCGACGGCAACAAGACCACCCTGAGCATCGGGCATGGCGGGTTCACGGCGAGCACCTCGGTCGATCTGAAGGAGCGGACGCTGGGCGCTGGCGTCGAGTACGAGGGCGAGGTCGGCAAGAACAAGCTCAAGGTGAAGCTCGGGTTCTCCGCGCGCGGCATCACTCCCGAGGAGGCGAAGGACGTGGCGCTCTCCATCGGGCTGTTCGCGACGCCGACCCCGCTTCAGGCCGGCGTGCCCTGGGAGAAGCTGAGCGCCGAGGACCGCGCGGCCTTCACCCGCCTCGGGTGGACCAGCGACGAGTGGGCTCGGAAGCTCCCCAAGAAGTAGCGGGCGCTCAGCTCGGCGACGGGGCCGGCGCCGACTTGGTCTTCTGGCCGACCTTCTCGGCGGGCACGCCGCCCCACACCTCGCCGGGCGCCACCCTGGTGCCCTTCTTGAGGATGGCGTTGGCGGCGATGACGGCGCCGTCGCCGATCTCCACGCCCGGCATGATCACCGCCATCAGGCCCACCGTGACGCGGCTGCCGATCTTCACCCGGTCGGTCACCAGGTCGCCGCGCTCGGCGGAGTGCGCCACCAGCGTCACGTCGCCGCCGATGACCGTGTCGTCGCCGATCTCGATCAGGTTCGAGTCGCCGATGACCGCGGTGTTGATCTGCACCCGCTTGCCGAGCTTCATGCCCATCACCCGGTGCAGCAGGTTGATGAACGGCGTCACCCGCAGGAAGTTGATGCAGGTGTAGCGGACCAGCAGGATGAGCGCGTTGTAGCTCGCCCACTGGAAGCCCTTCATCGAGTAGTACGGGTAGCGGCCCAGCGGCGTGCCGGCGCGGGTGAGGACGCGGAACGCGCCCACCACGAAGATGACGCAGAGGGCGTAGCTGAAGTACGCGACGAACCCGGCGATGGCCAGCACCAGCGCGCGGCCGGGGCGCTCCCACTCGGCCGTCGCGTCCAGCAGCGCCCACCAGCCGTACAGCCCCGGCGCCGCGGCGAGGCCGCCCAGCGCCGAGAGCTGCAGGTACAGCCCCAGCGTGAGCAGCACCTGCAGCGGCGTCGCGAAGCGGTGCAGAAACGGCAGGTCCCGGTCGGCCATGGGCGCACGCTATTCCGCCCGGCGCCGGTTTGGCACGCGCTACTCCTTCGGCGGCAGCACGAACTTCAGCGGCCGGGCGCGGAACAGCCGGCCCACCGCGCGCAGCAGCTGCAGCGCGCCGCTCACGCCCACGTCGCGCGCGCGCAGCGCCACCCACAGCGCCAGGGCGAAGCTCACCCCGAAGTTCATCAGGCCGGTGACGCCCACGCCGACCACCGCCCACAGGAAGTCGGCGTGCAGCACGCCCTCGGCGCCGCGGGCCATGCCGGCGAAGGCCAGCTGGCCGGTGGCGATGGACACGTGCGGCAGCGTGAGCGGCAGCCCGAAGAAGCCGGCGATGGCCGGCACCATGCCCATCTGCAGGCCCAGCGCGATGCTGCTGCCGATGCCGGCGGCGTGGCGGCGCACCCACTGCGCGATGCGCTCGGCGCGCGCCGGCCCGGCGAAGGCGCGCATCAGCCGGCTGCTGGCCAGCGCCTGGGGGATGCGCTGGTACACCGCCCAGTTCTCCACCGCGCCCCCGGCCACCGAGGAGATCCACAGCGCCACCCCGGTGAGCATCGAGCCGGGCACGATGCCCGACAGCAGCGGGTGGTCGGAGGCGATGATCGCGTCGGCCATCGGCGCGTCGAGCAGGCCGTGGCCCAGCGTCAGCTGGAACAGCAGGTCCATCACCGCCGCCATCGGCACGATGACCGCCAGGTTGCCGATGGTGGCCGCGAGCTGCGAGCGCACCGTGCGGGCGACCTCGGCGGCCAGCGGCTCGAGCGGCGCCTCGTCGGTCTTCGACTCGCCCAGCGCCCGGGCGAGGTGCGCCGCGGTCATCGCCGGCTGCCGGCTGGCCAGGGTGAAGCCCAGCAGCTGCATGCTGACGAAGGCGCCGGCGTAGTTGAGCGAGAAGAAGAAGCCCTCCCAGAAGGGCGCCATGCCCGCCCAGGCGAGGAAGAACTTGAACAGCGCGGCGAAGGCCGTCACCACGCCGCCGCCGGAGGCCGACTCGAGCAGCGCGTGCCACTCGGCGCGGGTGCGGGTGATGTAGTTGCCGCCGGAGTGCGCCGCCGAGTCCACCAGCCGCCGCGAGAGCAGCCGCGTCGAGCTGCGGAACAGCTCCACCACGCTGCGGTCGCGCAGCCCGCCGTACACCAGCGCGCGCACCAGGCGCATGCCGGCGCCCATCGCCGCGTTGGGCAGCGGGGCCAGCACCGCCAGCAGCGCGTGCAGCCGGTCGAGCTGCTGGCGCATCAGGTCCAGCCGGTAGACGAGGTCGACGCTGACGCCGGTGTGCTCCAGCGAGTCGCGCACGTCCTTGATCACCCGGCGGCAGCCGACCATCGCGTCGCGGCAGGCGTCGCTGCGCTCCTTGCGCTCCTCGCTCTCGAAGCCGCGCGCGGCCGGGGCCGCCGGCGGCGGGGCGGCGGGGCGCTGCTCGAACACCAGCTCCTCCACCACCCGCGGCAGCACGAAGAAGGGCGACTGCTGCAGCGCCGTCTTGGGCGAGCGGGAGCGCACGTCGTGGGCCAGCCCGTGGTGGCCGATGCGGGTGGCCAGCAGCAGGGCGGCGTCGCGCATGTCGCGCAGCAGGGGCTCCAGCTCCGCGCCCTCGGGCAGCGCGAGCACGTCGAACAGCTTGGCGCCCAGCTCCGGCGGCAGGCCCTCGAACCAGCTCACCGCGCGCCGGTTGGGGAACAGCCGCGGCATGAGCTGGGCCAGGTCGTCCTCCAGGCGCGGCTCGGGCAGGGTGGCGCGGGCCAGCCGATCGACGAACTCGGAGACGAACTGGTGCCGCGAGGGCAGCCCCACGTCGGTGAACAGGGTCACCGCGCTGGTGCTGGCGAACAGCCGGGCCACGCCGGCGCGCAGGCGGTCGCGCTGCGCGGGCAGGAAGTCCAGGGCCTCGAGCAGGGTGCGCAGCCGTGCCTCGCGGGTCGGCTCGCCGGGCCGCTGCTCGGGCAGTGGGCTGCGCTCCCGCAGCCAGTGGAAGAGGTCCTCCAGCCACTCGGCGAAGGCGGCGTTGGGCAGCTCGGGGCCCAGGCGCTCGAGCAGCGCGTGCAGGCGCATCACCCGGCGGTTGCGCAGCTCGCCGCGGGCGAAGCGGGTGGCGAAGTTCTCGCGCGCCAGCAGACTCGTGGGGTCCACGGCGGGCGAGGCCACCGGTGCCAGCGGTGTCTGTGGGGCTTGCTCCATGTGCGTGGAGGCGCGCTGCATTTGGCCAAAGGCCGCGCCGAAAAGAAAGGTCCCCGAGCACCGAACAGGCGCTCGAGGCGAGCGCTCAGCCGTGGAGCAGCACCGGCTTGAAGCCGGCGGCGTCGCAGGAGGCGATGACGTACCTCACCCCGGCGCGCTCGCCGACGAAGCCGGCGCTGATGCCGGGCCCGTGCAGGTGGCCGTAGACGCACAGCTGCGGCTGCCAGGCCTCGACCAGCGCCGAGAACCGGGTGGCCTTGGCGTTGGAGTACAGCGGCGGGAAGTGCACCGCGGCCACCCGCACCACCGGGCCCGGCGCCTTCGCCTCGAGCTTCTTCGCGTCGTCGATGGACAGCTGCAGGCGCCGCGACTCGCGCTCGAGGTAGTCGGCGCTGGCGGGCACGTCGCCCATCTCTCCGCCGGGCAGCGGCGGCGCCTCGGGCGTGGTCCACAGCCGCGAGCCGGCGATGAGGTACGGGCCCACCTGCACCGCGCAGTTCTGGATGAAGCCGCGGAAGGAGGTGAAGGGCTCGAACAGCTTGCGCAGCTTGGCCGAGCTGTCGCCCCACCAGTAGTCGTGGTTGCCGCGCAGCAGCACCTTCTGGCCGGGCCGGGCGTCGAGCCAGGCCAGGTCGCCGAGCACCTCCGCCGGCCGGGTGGCCCAGGAGATGTCGCCGGCCACGATGACGCAGTCCTCGGCGGAGACCATCGAGTCCCAGGCGGCCTGCAGCGGCGCGGGGTGGCCCGCCCAGCCGAAGCGGTCCATGTCCTTGTTCCGCTGCGAGGGGAGGTGCGTGTCGCCGATGGCGAAGAGCCGCATGCGCGCAGGCTTGTACGGGCCGACCGGGCCCCGCGCAACGGCCGTTTTCTTTCCCCGCCTTCGGCGCTCGCGCGACTCAGTCCGTCGAGGAGCCTCCATGGCCATTCGACTGTCCCTGCTCTGCCTGCTGCTCGCCGGCGCGGCCTTCGCGCAGCGCTCCGACCACGCCGAGCTCGCGCCGGAGATCTCCCGCGACTACCGGGGCGACACCGACGACCAGCTGGTGCTGCCGGAGCGCACCCTCACCGCCACGCCGCAGGTGCGCTTCCTGATGGCCGACGGCGGGCTCGCCGATCGGCCCATCGCCTTCACCGACGTGATGCTGATCGACGCCGCGCTGCGCGCCTCGCTGGGCGGGGCGGCGGAGCTGTTCGCGCTGGGCACCTTCATGCCCAAGCAGCCGGCGGGCTCGAAGGAGCTCTTCTGGCAGGGGGTGACGGCGGGCGCGCGGCTGGCGCTGACGTGCGCGGGGAAGCCGGACTGCCGGGGCACGCGCGGGCGCCTGGCGCTGGGCCTGGACGGCCGCCTCGCGCCGCTGCTCCAGCGGCAGGGGCTGTGGTCCTCGGCGGAGCTGTTGCTCGAGGGGCAGTACCTGCTGCACGAGTCGATCTTCCTGCGCGGCAGCCTCGGCGGTGGCGCCAGCTCGCTGTGGTGGCGGGCCGACGGGCAGGCGACCTGGTTCGGCGAGGCGGTGGCCACCGCGGAGATCGTGTTCCGGGTGCGCGAGGCCTTCGCCGGCTGGGTGGGCGCGGAGCTGCGGGTGCCCTTCGGCCCGTGGGGCGCGGCGCGGCTGACGCCCACCACCCGGGTCTGCGCGCGCATCGGCGTGGCGGCCACCTGGGTGCGCGAGTGGGACGTGTTCGCCGAGCTTCAGATCCTCGACCGCGGGGACCTCGCGGTGCCGGGCACCACCATCCCCGCCATCGACGGCGGCTTCGACCAGCGGGTGCTGATGATCGGCGTCACCCACCGCTTCGACCTGCCCGGACCGCCGCACCACACGCCCGACGCATGACGCCGGGACTGTGATTTGGTGAGGGCCTATGGCGCCGTACGCGGTGTTGGCCCTGGTCCTCTCCTCCCAGCCGGTGACGAGCCTCGCGGTGCCCGCGTGGACGACGGTGGAGGTGAAGCCCGAGCTGGCGACCTTCTACTCGGACCACGTGGCCGCGGCGCTGCGCACGCGCGGCTTCAAGGTGGTGACGGCGGCGGAGATGGCGGGCCTGTTGTCGATGGAGCGGCAGAAGCAGCTGCTGGGCTGCGCCGAGGACTCGACCTCGTGCCTCGCCGAGCTGGGCAGCGCGCTGGGCGTCTCGGCGACGCTGCTGGGCAACCTGGTGCGGCTCGAGGACACCTACCACGCCACGCTGAAGGTGCTGCGCTCGAGCGACGGCGCGGTGCTGGCCGAGGTGCAGGTGAAGGCCACCGGGCAGAACGCGCTGCTCGACGAGCTCACCGCCGCGGCGGGGCGGTTGGCCGACCGGCTGGACGCGGCCAACCGGCCGGCCGGAGAGGTGGCGCGGCGGGCGGCGAGCGTGCGGCCCTGGGCCCTCGCGCCGCTGGTGCTGGCGGGCCTGTCGTTCGCCGGCGGCGCGGTGTGCCTCGGGCTCGCCGGCGGGAGGTACGCCGCGCTCGAGGACGCCCTCTCCACCTCGAAGGACGTGACCGGCGCCGCGCTGAAGCTCCAGCACGACGGCACCACGTTTCAGCTGGTGGGCTGGGTGGGCCTGGGCGTCGGGGCGGCGGCGCTGGTCACCGCGGGGCTGATGTACTTCCTGGGGGCGGAGCCGCCGGCGGCGCCGGTGGTGTGGCTCTCGCCGTCGGGCGGGGGCCTCGGCCTGGCCGGGAGCTGGCCATGAGTCGCCCGGCTGGTCTCGGCCTGGCGCTGGTCGCCCTCGTGGCGGCGCCGGCGTGCTTCGACTTCCAGGGGCTGATCGACGACTGCACCCGGAGCAGGGGCACCGACGGAGGGCTGTGCGGCACGCCCGACGACGGCGGCGCGGCTGGTGGCGGGAGCGGAGGCGGGACCGGCGGCGGGAGTGCCGGACCCATCGCCGCGTACTGCGACGCCGGCGCGGCCACGCTGCGCCTCGATGGCGGGGGCACGGCGTTCTGCTTCAACGGGTTCCTCTGGGCGAGCCCGACGCCCCAGGGCAACGAGCTGAACACCGTCTGGGGCTCGGCGCCGAACGACGTCTGGGCCGCGGGCTACGGTTCGATGCTGATGCACTTCGACGGCGTCGAGTGGACGTCGTGGCAGGGCGCGATCCCCGGTTCCGGAGCGCTCAGGACGCTGGACGTGGTCGCCGGGCTGTCGCCCACCAACGTGCTGGTGGCCGCCGTCACCGGCCTCTACGCCTTCGACGGAAGCCGGTGGTCGAAGGTCGGCGCCTACGGCGTGGTGCGGGGCGTGGCGACGACCCCGGCGGCCGGCGGCCGCATCGCGGTGGTCACCGAGAACGGGTGCACGGTGCTCGACGCCGGCCACTCCGGGCCCGCGCCGACGCGCCCCTTCCCCGGCTACAAGGACGTGGCCTTCGACTCGAGCGGCGAGGCCGCCGTCCTCGACTGGTCGGCCTTCGACTGCGCCGTCTACACCTGTTCGGGGGTGCGGCTGGGCGGGTCCTCGATCGACGCCGGCGGCTGCGGCCCGATGTGGTGGACGCCCGACGGCTTCCAGTTCGCCGCGAACGGCGTCGTCACCCGGATCGACGGCGGAGAGGTGGTGACCGGCCTCCCGCCCCTGAACCACAACGCGTCGGCGTTCGACGACGGCACCGGCTGGCTGGTCGGCGGCACGGAGCTGCGCGAGCTCCCCCTCGGCACGTTCACCCAGGTCGACTACCCGTCCACGCTGTCCCTCTCCCAGGAGCTGGAGGGCGTGTGGGCCTCGCCGGACGGCGGCTCGTGGGTGGTCGGCTACAGCGGCCTGCTGGTGCGGCAGGCCAGCGACGGCACCTGGGCCCAGCAGAGCGGCGGCGCGAACGTCGAGCTCTTCGGCGCGTCGGTGGACGAAGGCGACGTGGTGGTCGGCCGCGATGACCTCTTCTGGCGGTTGGGGAGCGACCCGCAGTCCGACCCCGCCGGCTCGGCGGTGCGCGACGTCTGGCGCAGCCCCACCGGCGTGTACTGGATGGTCAACGAGGGCGGGCGGCTGTTCACCCCCGACGGCGGCGGGCCCGGCGACGTGGGAGGCGAGCTGCACGGGTTGTGGGGCACGAGCGACACCGACCTCTTCGTGGTGGGAGACGACGGCGTCGGCCATTGGGACGGGGGCACGGTCAGCTGGGTGCCCGAGGTCCCCGCGGATGCGGGGACGTTCTGGAAGGTGCATGGACGCGACGGTTGGCTGTGGGCGGTGGGCGACAGCGCAACGCTCGCCGAGCGCGACCCCGCGGGCCAGTGGCGGTTGGTGCACCGCGAGGCCAGCGGCAGCATCTACTCCGGCGTGTGGCTCGAGGACGGCGACGCCGGCACGGGCTGGGTGGTCGCCGGCAACACCCCGATCCGCGTGTCGGCCCACGGAACCCTGACCCCCACGGCCGGCCTCGGCACCGGCAACGCCGGGTTCTTCGACGTCTGGGGCTTCGACCCGAACGACGTCTGGGCGGTCGGCTCCGACGGCCTCATCGCCCACAGCACCAACGGCTCCAGCTTCGTCGCCGTGGAGTCCGGCACGCGCACCTTCCTCGAGCGGGTGCGCGGGCGCGAGCTGGGCGGCGGCTGGCGCGAGCTGCTCATCGTCGGGCAGAGCGGGACCATTCTGCGCTACCGGTACCAGCGCTGACTCGGCGGCGAGTGTCGAAGAAGGCGCTTCGACCAGCTCAGCGCGAACGGAACCGGGCGATTCCGTTCAGCCCGAGCGGAGTCGAGGGCCACTTCTTCACCAGCCACCGAGTGCGGGGAGAGAGCTGCGTCAGACGCCCATCGCGCGGATGAGGCGCTCGGCGTCGGAGGCGGTGATCTTCCCCTGGGCCACCAGGTCCAGCACCTCGCGCAGCTCGGCGTCGCTCACCTTCTTCGCCTGCGGCGGCTGCGGCGGCGGCACGTCGAGCTGCTCGGCCACGGTGCCCACCACGTCGCGCCAGAAGCGGCGCCAGTCGGGCCAGTCGCCGTGGCGCACGTCCTCCGGGCTGCCGCCCTCGCGCAGCTTCACCGAGCCCAGCTCGGCCTCCAGGCGCAGCACGGTGTCCGCGTTCGGGGTGTTGGGGTAGTTGGAGCGCGCCGAGCCCAGCGTGGTGGAGGTCTCCACCCGCACCGCGAGGCCCTTGGCCAGCTCCACCTTCACCGCGCCCATCGAGGTGCGCACCAGGTGCGTGCCGGGGTCGAGCGCGTCGATGCCCAGCCGCACCGAGCCGGCCTGGCTGCGCACGTTGAAGGTGCCGCCCAGGTGCTCGCCGCGCACCGAGCCCGAGTCCACCGACACCGACAGCCGCCCGCGCACCCGGTCCAGCTCCACGGTGCCGGCGCTGGTGGAGATGTCCAGGTCGCAGCCGGCGAGCTCCTGCACCGAGATGCGGCCCATGCTGCTGTGCAGCCGCGCGCGCACGTGCTGGGGCACGTACAGGCGGATGCGCCGCACCACGTCTTCGCCGGCGAAGGGCAGCTCGGCCCACGGGGTGCGCACGCGCACCCGCACCGTCTCGGTGTCCGCGTCCTTGGTCACCTCCACCCGCGACAGGCCGGTGCTGCCGTTGCCGCGCGACTCGATCTCCACGCGCGGCTGGCCACCGGGCTCCACCGGGCCGAGCTCGACGCGAAGCGCGTCGGCCTGAATGTCGAGCACCGGCACCTCGCCGAGCTCGAGGGGAATCGTCTGCATTGCTGTTGCCATGGTCGTCCTCCTGGTTGGTCTA
>Ga0316628_100001736_pt1 | contig 15660 bp, 14 predicted proteins | sample OWC_Aug_M2_C1_D5_FD_207648 | JGI IMG/M metagenome (GOLD analysis project Ga0316628, IMG submission 207648) | Wetland soil microbial communities from Old Woman Creek delta, Ohio, United States - OWC_Aug_M2_C1_D5_C | ecosystem: Environmental > Terrestrial > Soil > Wetlands | place: USA: Ohio... | reverse complement strand
ATGCTCGCCCTTCCCGCCAGCGAATTGGGCGCGGTAGCCGAAGAGCAACTGTGGGCCGGTCTGGAGTACTTCCTCCGGGTCGTGATGCCGGTAGCGGAGGAGTCCAAGGTCCGGCTCGCCGTGCATCCCGATGATCCGCCGGTCTCACCGGTTCGCGGCGTTGGCCGGATCCTCACTTCACCGGCGGCCATGCAACGCGTTGTCGACCTCGTCCCGAGCACGGCCAACGGCCTTACGTTCTGCCAGGGATGCTTCTGCGAGATGGGCGCCGATGTTCCCGAGAACATCCATCGCTTCGGCAGGCAAGGGAAAATCTTCTTCGCCCACTTCCGCAATTTGCGCGGCGTTGCCACGAACTTCGTCGAAACGTTCCACGACGACGGTCAACTCGATATGTTCACGGCGATGAAGGCGTACTACGATGTCGGTTTCGACGGCCCGATCCGGCCGGACCACGCTCCGACCATGGAAGGGGAGTCCAACGACCATCCCGGCTACGCGCTCAAGGGGCGAATGCTCGCCGTCGGCTACATGCGGGGCCTGCTCGAGGCGATCGAGAAGTCGGACCCTCGTCGGGACACCGTGAGTTGAGAATGTCGTCCAGCGATGCCGCTCTCGACCGGCCCACGCCGGGTTTCCGCGCTCGGCTGCGGGGTTCCGTCGGGAAGCAAGACGGGGGCGATGGGTGTCTGATCGTCGCCGAGATCGCCCAGAACCACGACGGCAGCCTGGGGCTCGCCCACGCTTTCGTGGACGCGGTGGCGGCCGCCGGAGCCGACGCGATCAAGTTCCAGACCCACATCGCCGCCTCCGAAAGCACCGCTGCGGAGCCGTGGCGGGTGCACTTCAGCCGCCAGGATCATACCCGCTTCGACTACTGGCGGCGGATGGAGTTCTCGCCCGACCAGTGGCAGGGCCTGCACGATCACGCTCGCGAGCGCGGGCTGCTGTTCCTCAGCTCTCCCTTCTCCATCGAGGCCGTCGATCTGCTCGAACGTATCGGCATGCCCGCGTGGAAGGTGGCGTCGGGTGAGGTCACGAACGTGCCGCTGCTTGCACGGATCGCGCGCTCTCGACTCCCGGTCATCGTCTCCACCGGCATGAGCCCGGTCGAAGAGATCGACCGGATCGTCGCCTGGGCGGCGAACGAGCGCCTCGACCTCTGCCTGCTCCAGTGCACGTCGATGTACCCCTGCCCACCCGAGCGAGTGGGGCTCAATCTGATTCCCTTCCTCCGCACCCGTTACGGAACGTTCGTGGGGCTGTCGGACCATTCGGGCACGATCTACCCGGGTCTGGCCGCCGCCGTGCTCGGCGCGGACGTGATCGAGGTGCACGTGGCGCTCAGCAAGGAGATGTTTGGACCGGACGTCACCTCCTCGATCGACACGCAGGAGTTGCGGCGCCTGGTCGAGGGGGTGCGTTGCATCGAGCGGATGACGGCGTCGCCGGTCGACAAAGACGAGATCGCACGCGAGCTCGTGCCACTGCGGCAGATCTTCACCAAGAGCATCGTTGCTCGCGAAGACCTTGCCGCCGGCACCGTCCTGCGTGCCGAGCACTTGACGTGCAAGAAGCCAGGAGGCGGGCTGTCGCCCGCGCGGCTGCCGCAAGTGGTGGGCTGCCGCCTGCGGCGCGACGTCCCGGCGGACACCGTCCTGCGCGAGCACGACCTCGAGGGGCTCGAATGAGGCAGCGTCGCGTCTGTGTCGTGGTCAGCGCGCGGCCGAGCTACAGTCGGGTGAAGACGGCTTTGCAGGCGATGCAGGCTCATCCCGCCCTGGAGCTGCAGGTCGTGGCGACCGCCTCGGCGTTGCTGGAGCGCTACGGCGGCGTGGTGCACATGATGGAGAGCGAAGGCATTCCGATCACCGCGCGCGCCGCCACTGTCGTCGACGGACACACGCCGACGACCATGGCCACCTCCACCGGTGTGGCGCTGCTGAAGCTGGTCAGCGTCCTCGAGAACCTCGAGCCGGACGTCGTCGTGACGGTCGCCGATCGCTATGAAACCCTCGCCACCGCCACGGCCGCCGCCTACATGAACATCCCGCTCGCGCACCTGCAGGGTGGTGAGCTGACCGGGTCGGTGGATGAGAAGGTGCGTCACGCGGTCACCAAGCTCGCCAACCTGCACTTCGTGTCGACCCCGCGCGCGGCGCAGCGAGTTCTCGCCATGGGTGAGGAGCCGAATTCGGTGTTCGTCACCGGCTGCCCGTCGATCGATCTCGCCGCACAGATCAAGAATTACGCCACCGACCGGCGCCGCCTTCTCGAGCCGTACGGATGCCCCGATCTTCGGGCCGACTACGTCGTGGTCCTGCAGCACCCGGTCAGCACGCAGTGCGAGCAGGCCCAGCGGCAGATGCTCGAGACTCTCCACGGCGTGGAGGCCTGCGGCGTCGTTGCCGTGGTCTTCCAACCGAACGAAGACGCCGGCTCGGAGAGCACGGCGCGCGCCATCGCGGCCTTTCGAGCCGCGCGGCATGGCGACCGGTTTTTCTATGTCGACAACATGCGCCCCATGGATTTCCTTCGACTGCTCGACGGATCGAGATCTCTCGTGGGCAACTCCAGCGTGGGAATCCGAGAGTGCTCGTACCTGGGCGTTCCCGTCGTGAACATCGGCTCTCGTCAACTGCATCGTGAGCGCGGCGCCAACGTGCTGGATGCGCCGCATGACCGCGCCGCCATCGCGAAGGCGCTCGGCCGCCAAATCGACAGCGGGCGCTATGCCCGCGATGCGCTCTACGGCTCGGGCGGTGCCGGCGAGAAGATCGCCGCCATTCTCGCCGATGTCTCCCTGAGCATCGAGAAGAGCTTTGCGGACTGAGCAGATTCGCGTCCTCGGGCTGGTCCCGGCGCGTGGCGGCTCGAAAGGCGTCGCGCGCAAGAATCTGCGGTTGCTCGCCGGCAAGCCCCTGCTGCAGTACACGGCCGAGGCGGCCCGGCAGGCGAAGCGGCTCGGGCGGGTCCTGCTGTCCACGGATGACCCCGAGATTGCCGAGGTTGGCCGGCGATGCGGGTTGTGGGCGCCCTTCCTGCGGCCGCCCCGCTTGGCCGCCGACGACACGCCGATGTTCCCTGTAGTCGTCCATGCCCTGGACTGGCTGGAGGAGAACGGCGAGCGGTTCGATGCGGTCTGCCTGCTGCAACCCACCAGCCCCTTGCGCCGCGCAGCGGACATCGACGGCTGCATCGACCGCCTCGTCGACACCGGTGCCGACTGTGTCGTGACGGTGCGGCCGGTTCCCGAACGGTTCAACCCGCATTGGGCGTACTTTCTCGACGACGAAGGCTTCCTGCGACTCGCCCTCGGCGAGCGCGAGCCGATCGCCAGACGCCAGGAACTGCCGCGGGCGTATCATCGCGACGGCTCAGTGTACGTATCCCGCGTCTCCGTCATCCGACAGCAAGGCAGTCTGTATGGGAGCAGGGTTCTCCCGTACCATGCCGACGCCCCCGTGAGCGTCAACTTGGACCACGAGGCGGACTGGCGGCGCGCAGAAGAGCTGCTCGCGGCAACCGACCTCACCGGCCGTCGGAGCTGAGCGATGGGAGGCGCAAGGCGTCGCCGGGAGCCCGGCGCCCAACGGGAACGGCAACAAGACTCGCATCCGGAGGGGTCGGCCTGCGGCGAGCCGGCGCCGCTGCGGGTGGGGCTGATCGGTTGCGGCAGGATGGGAATGAAGCATGCCAGCGTCCTGTCCGAAACTCCGGGGCTTGCGCTGGTCGCCGTGTGCGATTCGTCGGCTGACCGTCTTGCCGAAGTGCCCGAGGCGTTCGTGCCCCGCGATGCGCGTTTCTGCCGCTTCGAGGAACTGTATGAGCAGGCTGCTGTCGATTTGGCCGTGGTCGCCACGCCTCCGGTGTGCCGGCTCGCGCCCGTAACCCAAGCCCTGGAGCGCGGCATCGCCGTGCTGTGCGAAAAACCGCTGGCGACCGATCTCGGCGCCGCCGACCGCATGCTCGAGGTCGCCGCGCGGAGCGGCACGATGCTGGCCGTGCACCACCAATTCCGCATGAGCGCAGCTCTGTGGCATTGCCAGTCCTTGATCGCCTCCGGAACCATCGGCGAAGTCGTCCTAGTTCGCGGCCGGGGCAAAGCAGGTCGCAGCGGAGGAATCGAGTTGTTGGAGATTGGTACTCATCTGGCCGACGCCATGAGTGTCCTGGCGGGCCCGCCTGAGTGGTGCGCGGCCAGCATTCAGGCGGGCCGTCGTCTGGCCAAACGAACCGATGTCCGGGAATCTCGGGACGTGGCTCCGCGGGAGACGGACTTCGGGCAGGTGGTGGGAGATCGAGTGGTCGCCAGCTACGGCTTTCCCGCCGGGGTCCTGGGCGAGCTGCACTTCCTCGGCTACGAGGAACGAATGCCCGCCAACTACGGGATCGATGTCCTGGGAACGGCCGGTCAGCTCGCGCTCCGCTGCTCGCGTCACGTGCAGCAACCTCTGTGGCATCTCCCGCGACCCATGGAGGGCACGCCCGGCCAACTTACCGACTGGGAACCGATCGACGTTGCCGCGAACGGCAATCAAGGGTTGGTCGAAGCGTTCTATCGCGAGATTCTTCGCGCCATGAGAGGAGAGATCTCTGTGCCCTGTTCGGGACGGGAGGGTCGGGCGGCGCTGGCAATGGTCCTCGCCGCGTACCAGTCGCACTGGGAGGGCGGCCGGCGAGTCGTCCTACCCCGCGGCGACTGAGCGACGGAGGCCTTCGTAGCGACCTCGTCCGCCTCAGCTGCGCCGGACGCACCACGGACGTCCGGCAGGCGTTCTCGTCGCCTTCTTTTCCCGCGCCTCTCCTGCAAGGTTGGCGCAGGCTTGCAAGATGCTCCTGCCCGGGGCGCGTCGCGCTACCACGCTGGGCCGGGAGGGGGTGGAGGTGGTTCCCCTGGGGGCGGCGGTGGAATGTCGGTCGGGGCGTGGCTCCTCGGTGGCGGTGGCGGTTCGGGGGACCGCCTCGTGGAAGGTGGCGGCTGCTGGAAGCCTGCCGGCATCGGGATCTGGTTGCCCTTGGCGTACATGCACTGCATGTACGCGATGTCGTAGCGGCGCTGCACCGTCCACTCTGCCGCCGCACCACGCTCGGTGCCGGCGGCCGTGCCGCCTAGCAGCCCCACGCCCGAGCCGACAGCGGCCCCCGTGGCGGGGTCTCCGTACGCGGCTCCCACTGCGGCACCGGTGGCTGCTCCGACGACCGTCCCCACCGCAGCTCCTTCGACCGCCGCCTGGGTCGATGCCTGATTGGTCGTCGTGCCGGTCTGTTGCAAAGCCCAGCTCCGACATACCCCATCGTCGGTCCTGAACTGGTCGAAGTCCTTCCCGTAGCCGGGCAGCACCAGCATGCTCGGCCCCGTCGGCACCGTCGCGCACCCCGTCAGCAGCAGTCCAGCCGCGAATGCCAAGAGGTAGGATCGTCGCATGATCGTCCTCCACAGGTTCTTTACTGCTCAGGCGGCGGTAGAACCTTGATCCAGGCCTCGGGGCATTTCTGAATCGTCGGGTAGTACGCTTTGGCGCTCGGGCAGTAGTACCAGTAGGTCTGCGGCGGCGCTGCCGACGGTGCCGGTTCCCGCTGGATGTACACCGACGAGGGATCCTGAAGGGTGGCGGGCGGGTAGGCGTAGTAGGGCGAGGGGTAGTACCAGTACGGATACGCGTACCAGTACGGGTACGGGTAGAGCCAGGGGACTCCCAGATAGACGCCGCCGTACCAATGGCCGCCATACCCCCAATGGCCGCTGCCATAATACCCGTGAGAACCATGCCAACCGGGATTGTGCGTGGCGTGAGGATGCCCACCGCCACCGTGCCAGGCGCCGCCGTGCCCGCCCCGCGGTTGGGCTTGCATCGGCACTGCCGCGGCGAACAGGAGCGCGACCGAGAGGAGAAATGTCGTTAGCAACTTTCTCATGATTGCTTCCTCAGGCCTTGCTCCCCACGGTCCTGCCGGCTCAGCGCGGAACTGCGAACGGCGACGCCGAAGTTCGCCCGTACGGTGGATCTTTGGCGCACGGCGACCGAGAGGGGTTCCGCGACGGGGAAAAGCTTGGGCCCATCTTCCGCACTCTCACTGACACTCATAACGGAGATGAACGGGGAAAGTTGCGTTGATTGCCGGCTGTCGGGAAGAAATTCCGACGCGTGCGGCTGGTGCGCCGCGCGGTCACCTGGAGCCCGACCCCTCTCGCTCAGGCTGCGGCGGGTTGATCGAGCTCGGTGGCGATGCGGTCGCGCACTTCCTGCATCAGTGTCTCGACCGGCTTGTGCGCGAACGTTTCCGGAGGGATCTCGTCGAGCACCCGGATCCGGATCTGGTGCCGTCCTTGCAACACGAAGCCGCGCTTGGGGAGCGCGTTGGCGGTGCCCTGGAGAACAATGGGTAGGAGCGGAACGCGGGCCCGCTGCGCGATGGTGAACGCGCCGTGCTTGAAGGTTTTCAAGCGACCGTCGGGCGAGCGTGTGCCCTCCGGGAACATCATCACCGAGTTGCCCTCGGCGATGGTGCGCTCGCAGGCGTGCATCATCCGTTCGATGCTTTCAGGGTCGCCGCGGCGCAGCTTGATGTAACGGTTGAGCGACATGTTCCATCCGATCGCCGGGACACGGAAGTTTTCGATCTTCGAGACCCACTTGAAGTGGCGGAAGAGGCGAAACAAGACCAGGATATCGAGCAGCGACTGATGGTTGGCCACCATGACATAGGCCCGTCCCGAGCGGATCTTCTCGCGGCCCTCGATGTGAACCCGCCAGGCCGGGTTGAGCCAGGTGTAGAGCGAGGCCCAGAAGCAGGTGAAGCGGTGGAGCACGACCAGCCGGCGGTCAAAGGCCACGGTCAGCGCCCACAGCAGCAAGGCCACCGGGAAGAGCAGCAGCGAGCTCACCACCATGAAAAGCCAGAAGACCAGGGACAGGGTACGGCGCAGCATCGCGAGCGTTCTACACCGTCGCCCACTCCCAAACCAGAGGCCGAAGGTGCGGCCGCCGCGCCTACGACTGCTCGCCGCGTGTTTCGAAGTCCGGGTGAGTGGCGGCTGCGGAGCCGTGGAGATCGCGTGCCTGGAGCTCGAAGTCCGCGGGGTTGCGGCAGTGCGCCAGCGCTTCGGTGTAGGTGATGTGGCCGGCGCGGAACAAGCCCATGATGGACTGATCGAAAGTCTGCATGCCGTAGGTCGTCTGCCCCTGGGAGATCACCTCGGGCAGCTCGCGTGCACGCTGCTTCTCGATGTACTCGCGCACCCGCGCGCTACCGACCATCACCTCGACGGTTGGAATCAGACCGGTCCCGTCGCTGCGGGGTAGCAGGCGCTGGCTGATCACCCCGCGCAGCACGCTGGCGAGCACGATTCGAATCTGCTCGCGCTGGTGCTCGGGAAAGGCGGTCACCGTGCGTTGCACGGTCTCGGGAGCATCCACGGTGTGCAGGGTGCTCAGGACGAGATGGCCGGTCTCCGCCGCCATGATCGCGGTCTCGACGGTTTCCAGATCGCGCATCTCGCCCACCATGATCACGTCCGGGTTTTGCCGCAACGCGGCCCGGAGCGCCGACGGGAAATCGGCGACGTCCTCGCCGATCTCACGCTGGCTGACGACCGAGCGCTTTTCCTGGTGCAGGTACTCGATCGGGTCCTCGATGGTGATCACGTGGCGGGCGCCGGCCTTGTTGATGTGGTCGATGATCGCCGCGAGGGTGGTGGTCTTGCCGCTGCCCGTCGGGCCGGTGACCAGGATGAGGCCGCGGCGTTCGGTGGCCAGTCGCTCGACTACCGGGGGAAGATTGAGCTCGCTGATGGTGCGTACCCGGGGCGGGATGACGCGCAGGACGATGCCGACCTTTCCTCGTTGCCGAAACACGTTGACGCGAAAGCGCCCGAGCCCCGGCTGATCGAAAGCCAGGTCGGCCTGGCGCTCGGCCGCGAAGCGCAAGCGGTGCGCATCGTCCGGAAGGATCCAGTTGGTTGCCTCCTGCAGCAGCTCCGGCGTGAGGGGTTGGGCTCCCTCGCAGGGAAGGAGATCGCCGCGCACGCGCAACATCGGCGGCATTCCATCCTTCAACACGACGTCGGATGCCTCCAGTTGCACGGCGGCCTGCAAGATATCGATGAGATTCATCGCTTGGGTTTCCCCCCGCGGTCGATGTACGTACTCAGATACCCGCGGTGGCCGGGAAATTCCAGCGGAATTCTTCGGTTTCCCCTCTGCCCGCTCTCTTTCCGGCGGACCGCGCCCTCGCTAAGCTCGTCCCATGGGAGATCCGGAGGAGATCAGACACGAGCTCATCATGGCCAACGGCTTGCGGTTTCATGTGGCCAGCGCCGGAGAGGGGGAGCGCCTGGCGCTGTGCCTGCACGGGTTTCCCGAGTGCTGGTTCTCGTGGCGGTCGCAGCTCCCGCTGCTGGCCCGGCTCGGCTATCGCGCTTGGGCCCCCGACCTGCGCGGCTACGGCGACTCGGAGCGACCGCCGCGAAGGGAAGACTACGCCATCGAGCGCCTGCTCGATGACGTGGCCGGCCTGATCGACGCGGCCGGGGCGCGGTCGACGATTCTGCTGGCGCACGACTGGGGGGCGGTGATCGCCTGGTACTTCGCCATGCGCCGGGTTCGGCCTCTGGAGCGGTTGGTGATCATGAACGTGCCCCATCCGGGGGTCATGGATCGGGCCATTCGTACGGGGCGGCAACTTGCCCGCTCGTGGTACGTGCTGTTCTTCCAGATTCCGCGCTTGCCGGAGGCGATGCTGCGAGCGCGCAATTATCGGGCGATCGGCGATGCCTTTCGCCGGATGGCGGTGGACAAGAGCCGTTTCCCGGATGAGGTGCTGCAGGTCTACCGGAACAATGCCGCCGGCCCCCGTGCTCTCACGGCGATGCTCAACTACTATCGCGCGCTCGTGCGCGGCGGGGGCGGTGCGCGCCAGCGCGCGCTCGGTTATCCGAAGATCGAGACGCCGACGCTGATGATCTGGGGTGAGCACGACAGCGCTCTCGGCAAGGAAACCACCTATGGCACCGAGGCCTTCGTCCGCGATCTGACGATTCGCTATCTGCCCGACGCTTCGCATTGGGTGCAGCAGGAAGCGCCGGAAGTGGTCAACGCCATGCTCGAGGCCTGGCTGACCGGTCGTCCGGTACCCGAAGCGGGAGCCGTGAGACCGTGAACGGTGGGCTGTCGATTTGGCTCCGCCCGTTGACAGACAAGGCGGGCGCAGTAGCATCGGCGCAATCGACGGAAGAACCAGGCGACCGAACGGGGCGGCGCCCTCGCCCCTCTGACCGGAAAAGGGGGGAGAGCCGGACAGCAATACCATGATCCTGTTCCGAAGGAGATTCGCTTGAGCGAACAGCAGCAGAGACCCGATTCGTCGGCATCCTCGAATGAGGGTGCCGTCTGGAAAGAGAAGCGTCGTCTGGCGGCGGCGATGCGACAAGTGATCGAGCGACTGGTGACCACCGAGGCTCCCGTGGACGAGCTGCGCGTGGCCGCCGACCGACTGGAGCGCTACGCCGAGCGCCTGGATAGTCACCCGCGCCAGTACGTCACCTGGGGCCATCCCGAGGCATCCACGGCGGGCACGGTGGGCGGCTTCTTCGATCTGAGCCCTTTGATGGGTCGCGCCAACCCTCTGGCGCCTCCCATTCATCTTCAGGTCGAGGGCAACGGCGTGCGCGGGACGGCGAGCTTCGGCTGGGCTTACCAAGGGCCGCCCGGACACCTGCACGGTGGCTTGGTGGCCGCCATGTTCGACGAAGCCCTGGGCCTGGCGCAGTCGATGACGGGCAACCCCGGGATGACCGGCACACTCACCGTGCGCTACCGCAGGCCAACGCCGCTCAACACCGAGCTCCGCATCGAGGCGACGGTTCAGCGTGTCGAAGGGCGCAAGATATTCACCGAGGCGCGTCTCTACGCGGGGGGCACCCTCACCGCCGAGGCGGAGGCGGTCTTCATCTCGGTCGACATGACGTCGATGAGGAAGACCGTGCGGATCCCGAAGGAGGGCTGACCGGTGGCAGCGATCGTCCTTGTCGCGGTCGGTACGCCGTGGCAGAGTCGCTTCATGGCGTTGCGGTCGACGCGGCCGGAGGGAGCAGCGTGAGCAGCGGCCCTGAAATCCTGCTCGCCAGCCCGCGGGGCTTCTGTGCGGGGGTCTCGTATGCGATCGAGATCGTCGACCTGGTTCTCGACCGCTACGGCCCGCCCGTCTATGTTCGCCACGAGATCGTCCACAATCGCCACGTGGTGGCTCGTCTGCACGCCCGCGGCGCGCGTTTCGTCGACGATATGAAGGAAGTGCCTGCGGAGAGCATCCTCATCTTCAGCGCTCATGGTGTATCCCCGGCGGTTCGCGAAGAGGCGCGTGAGCGCCGCCTGCGCGTCATCGACGCCACCTGCCCGCTGGTCATCAAGGTTCACGTCGAAGTGTTGCGCTACGCTCGCGAGGGTTACGAGATCCTGCTCGTCGGTCACCGCGGGCACGTCGAGGTCGAGGGCACGCTCGGGCACGCTCCCGATCGCACGCATCTGATCGAGTCCGTCGCCGACGTCGCCGGCGTGCGGGCGCGCGATTCGGACCGGGTTGCGGTGGTCACCCAGACGACCCTCTCGGTCGACGACACGCGCGGGATCATTGACGCCATTCGAGAGCGCTTCCCCAACGTCCGAGCTCCCCGGAAAGACGACATCTGCTACGCGACGCAGAACCGCCAGACGGCCGTGAAGGAGCTGGCGCGTCAGAGCGAGCTGGTGCTCGTCCTGGGGTCGGCCACGTCGAGCAACGCCAATCGGCTCGTCGAGGTGGCGAGCGGGGAGGGTGCGGTCGCGAAGTTGATCGACGATGTCCGAGGGATCGATCCCGCATGGCTGCGGGAGGTGCGGGTGGTCGGTCTCACGGCGGGCGCGTCGACGCCCGAGTCGCTGGTGGCGGAAGTCGTGGAGCGCCTGCAACAGCTCGGTTGCGGTGCCGTTCGCCACGTCGTGACCGCCGAGGAAAACATCGCCTTCCCGCTGCCCCGCGAGCTGCGCCAGCGCCCGGTCGGTTCCGCGCTACCCTCCGCCGGATGAGCCTTACCTGGGGCGGGCGGTGACCAGGGTTCCCTGGTGGCGGTTGCGACGCCGGGGGAGATAGTACGCTTTACGTGCACGTTCGTAGGGCCTCGGTTGCCGCCCAGGCGGCGCTGTGGAATCTTGCGCCGATGCAGCCGAGCCGACGTTTGGGAGAAACCAACCTCCTCGTGTCTCGCCTGGGGCTTGGCCTCGCCGCCCTGGGTCGTCCCGGCTACATGACCATCGGCCACGCAACGGACCTGGCGCACGACTACGATGCCGCTACGATGGAGGCGCGCACGCACGCGGTGCTCGACCAGGCTTGGGCCGCGGGGGTGCGCTACTTTGACACGGCGCGTTCATACGGGCGCGCCGAGGAGTTCCTCGCCCACTGGCTGGTCGCGCGCGGTATTCCCCGTGGTGCCGTGACCATCGGCTCGAAGTGGGGCTATACCTACACTGCCGGCTGGCGGGTCGATGCGCCGCAGCATGAGGTGAAGGAACACTCGCTGGCGGTGTTGGCGCGCCAGGCCGGCGAAAGCCGCGCGCTGCTCGGCAATTACCTCGGGCTCTACCAGATCCATTCCGCCACGCTCGAGAGCGGCGTTCTCGACAACCAACCGGTCTTGGAAGAGCTCGGGCGTCTGCGCGCCGACGGGCTGAGGATCGGGCTGACTCTGAGTGGGCCGAGACAGGCCGACACGTTGCGGCGCGCCATCGAGATCGAGGTCGAAGGAAAGCGGGTGTTCGACTGCGTCCAAGCGACCTGGAACATGCTCGAGACCTCGGCCGGCCCGGCGTTGCAGGCGGCCCATGCGGCAGGACTCGGGGTCATCGTGAAGGAGCCGCTGGCCAACGGTCGCCTGACCGACCGCAACCGGGATTCCGGCTTCGCCTCGAGGCGAACGGTTCTCGAAGCGGTTGCGGCAAGACTGGGCACGACATTGGACGTTTTGGCTCTGGCGTTCATCCTGGGCCGACACTGGGCCGACGTCGTCCTCAGTGGGGCCGCTACCGAGCCGCATCTGCGCTCGAACCTGCGCGCGCTCACCGTGTCGTTGGATGAGCAGTCGCAGCAGGAGCTGGAGACGTTGGCCGAGCCCCCGGAGCAGTACTGGGCCACCCGTGGGCGGCTGCCCTGGAACTAGTCTGGCCACGGGCCGAGTCACCTCTGTGTCAATGCTCGCGCCGCGGCGGACCTCACGGCCGCGGGCCGGCGACGTCGTCCCACGCATGCGGAAATCGCATCCTTGACTCGTTGGGGGGTGCGGGTTATAGCTCCGCCAACCTTTGCGGAGGATTCGGCAGCTCTCTCTGCGGTGAAGCCCATGCGGACCGGGTGGCGATACTGGCGTACGGAGGATGAAAAAACGTCTTGAAGGGCTGCTTCAGCAAGCACTAACTCGAGCCATCAAGGGGGGAGCGCTGAAGTCCGAAAGCCTCCCCCCTTTGCTTTTTGAGGTCCCGAAGAACCCCGATTTTGGGGACCTGGCTTCGACGATGGCGCTCGGCATGGCACGCGCCGAGCGGCGCTCGCCGCGTCAGATTGCCGAGGCCCTTCGTGATCACATCGACGATCGCGAGGGCATACTCGCTTCGATCGAGATCGAGGGACCAGGCTATCTCAACTTCCGCTTCTCGCCCAGGTTCTGGGCCGAGTCTCTCGCCGCGATCGGCGAAGGGCCGCAGCCGATTCGTTTCGACGACGTTGGCCGGGGGGCGCGCGTGCAGGTGGAGTTCGTCAGCGCCAATCCCACCGGCCCATTGACCATCGGCCACGGTCGCAACGCGGTGCTGGGCGACGCCATCGCCCGCCTGCTCGAAGCGACCGGCCATCAGGTGACCCGCGAGTACTACTTCAACAATGCCGGCCGCCAGATGACGCTGCTGGGAACGTCCGTGAAGGCCCGCTACCTGGAGCAGCTCGGCGATGAGATCACTTTCCCGGAAGAGGGCTATCGTGGCGAATACATCACCGAGATCGCCCGTACGTTGGTGGCGCAGCACAACGACCAGCTGCGCAACGAGCCGATCACCGGTGTGTTCAAGGATGCCGCCGAGCGCGCCATCATGGGCGACATCGAGGGTACCCTGGCGCGCATCGGCATCACGTTCGACGTCTACTTCAACGAGGATTCCCTGTACTCCGGCGGCCAGATCGCCGAGGTGCTGGCGGCATTGCGCGAGCGCGGGTTGGCGTTCGACCACGAGGGCGCGGTGTGGCTGCGGGGCGAGCCCCTCGGACTCGACAAGGACCGGGTGCTGGTGAAATCCACCGGTGAGCCCGCCTACCGTCTGCCCGATATCGCGTACCACCAGGAGAAGCTACGGCGAGGTTTCGACCTCATCATCGACATTCTGGGCGCCGACCACATCGCGGAGCACGAAGAGGTCCGCGCCGCCATTGAGGCCCTCGGGCTCGAAGCCGATCGGATCAAGGCGGTGATCTACCAGTTCGTCACGCTCACGCGCGGGGGCGAGCAGGTGAAGATGTCCACCCGCCGGGCCGAGTACGTCACCGTCGACGAGTTACTCGACGAGGTCGGAAGCGACGTGGTTCGGTTCTTCTTCCTCACCCGCCGAGCCGACAGCCACCTCGAGTTTGATCTCGATCTGGCCAAGAAACAGTCGGCCGACAATCCGGTCTTTTACGTGCAATACGCGCACGCCCGCATTTGCAGCCTCTCCGCCGAGGCGGCAAAGAAGGGGGTGCGCCTGGCGGCGGCCGCCGCGTCGCATCTGGAGACACTCGGCGCGCCGGAGGAGGTGGCGGTGGTCAAGCTCCTGGCACGCTTCACGGACACGGTGGAGGATGCGGCACGCGCGCTCGAGCCGCACCGCGTCGTGTTCTACCTGATCGACTTGGCAAGCGAGTTTCATCGGTTCTACAACCACCATCGAGTATTGACCGACGACCCGGGGCGCAGCGCCGCGCGCCTCTACCTGGCCGATGCGGTCGCCAAGGTGATCCGCAGCGGCCTCGGCTTGCTCGGCGTGCGCGCACCGGAGAAGATGTGACGGCTATGGCACGGCGCGGAAGTTCGGCTGGTCTCAGCATCGGGGCGGTCCTGACGCTCACGTTGGGTTTCCTGGTCGCCTCGTTGCTCATCTTCGTTTTCGGTATCTGGGTCGGTAAGGACATGGTCGAGCGGCGCTTGGCGCAGGAAGAGCGCGTGGTGCGCAAGCACGTCGACACGGCGCAGGGTGAGGGAACGGGGGGGCGCGAGGCGGAGCCTGGACCCGGCGGTGCGCAGCCGGTACAAGCCCCAGCGCTGGTGCCGGCGGCACCTGTCGTGGCGGCGGCGACGCCGACGACGGCCCCGGAAGCGGCTGTGTCCCCCACCCGGATGCAGATCGTGGTGCCGCACACACCGACCAAGCGCGTCGAAGTCCATCCGACGGCGACACCGGGGGGAAAAGCCCGCCCCGAGCGCACTTCCGCGGAAGAATGGGCCGACGCCGGCTGGACCGTGCAGGTGTACGCGACCACCGATCCCCAGGAGGCCACGTCGTTTGCCCGCCGCTTGTTGGCAAAGGGCTACGATGCCTACACCCTGCAAGCGCCCCTGCGAGGTCAGACCTGGTACCGGGTGCGCGTCGGCCGCTTCTCGAATCGCGAGAAGGCCGAGGAGATGGAGAAGCGCCTTAAACGATTGGAAGGCCTGGAGGCCGCTTACGTCACGGCGCAGTGAAGCAGGCGGAGTCGAAGCCGGTGCGAGCGGCTCCGATCACCTCCGGCATGTGCCGGCGGGTCTCTAGGACGATCGCTGCCGAGCAGGCCGATCATGTACTTGCCTGAGTTCGACGAATTCTGCACCCTGGCACAACGGGGCAACCTGGTGCCGGTTTACCGAGAGGTCCTTGCCGATCTCGAGACGCCGGTGTCCGCCTTTCTCAAGATCGACGAAGGCGGGGACGCCTTCCTGTTGGAGAGCGTCGAGGGCGGCGAGAAATGGGCCCGGTACAGCTTCTTGGGGGTTGCCCCCGAGCTGGTGCTGTCGAGCAAGGGTCGGATGGTGACCGAGGCGCGGGCGGGACAGGCCCCGGCGTCGCGCGAGGTGGCCGATCCGCTGGATGCCGTGCGCGAGCTCTTGCAGCGGTACCGGCCGGTGGCCGTGAAAGGCCTGCCGCGGTTTTCGGGCGGGTTGGTGGGCTATCTCGGCTACGATCTCGTCCGGTTCTTCGAGCGGCTGCCGGGGCAGGCACACGACGACCTGCAGATGCCGGACCTCTATCTCATGCTGGCCGACACGCTGCTCGTCTTCGACAACGTAGCGCAGCACATCAAGGTCGTCTCCCACGCTCGCGTTCCCCCCTCAGCGAGCGCGGTCGACCTCCGTGTCTCGTACGACGAGGCTTGCGCCAAGGTAGATCGGCTGGCGGCGCGTCTGCGGCGCCCGGTGGAAGCGCCGCCCCCGAGCGCCAGTCGCGATCCCGCCCCCGTCGACGCCAACCTCACGCAGCAGCAGTACGAGGCCATCGTCCGTCGCGCCAAGGAGTACATCGTTGCCGGCGACGTCATCCAGGTGGTGCTGGCACAGCGCTTCGAATGCCCGCTGCGGGCACACCCCTTCAATATCTATCGCTGCCTGCGCGCGGTGAACCCGTCGCC
>Ga0316628_100001735_pt1 | contig 15662 bp, 16 predicted proteins | sample OWC_Aug_M2_C1_D5_FD_207648 | JGI IMG/M metagenome (GOLD analysis project Ga0316628, IMG submission 207648) | Wetland soil microbial communities from Old Woman Creek delta, Ohio, United States - OWC_Aug_M2_C1_D5_C | ecosystem: Environmental > Terrestrial > Soil > Wetlands | place: USA: Ohio... | reverse complement strand
TTTCCAGCTCAGGCGCCGACAGGTCAACCGGGTGGCCGCGCATGCTGCTGGAGCGGAAGGACTTGGCGATGATATCCGTCGAATGCTCAGCGCTAAATCCATAGGTTGACAGTCCTGGAACCTCAAGCCGGTCGCAAAGAGCCCGGAGCCAGGCTGCCCCCTTTTCGGCGGTGGCCTTGGGGTCGTCGGTAAAGATTCGCGCCGCCTCCTGGAATCGTCCGATGGCAGGGGAGCCGGGGTCCCGTTCTCGAAGCGCGCTGATTGTGACGGCCGCTACGAAGGGCAAAAGCCTGCCGCAAACCGCGCCATGCGGGGCCCTGAACGAGCCCCCGAAGGGGCCGGCGATGCCATGCACCGCCCCCAGTTTGGCGTTGGCCAGGGCCAGCCCGCCGCAAAGGCTCGCCAGGCACATGTCCTCCCGCGCATGCGGATCATCGCCGTTCTCATAGGCGCGGACCAAAGATCGGGCGGCGCGCCGGAGGCCTTCGCGGCAGATTCCGTCGGTCAGCGGGTTGGCGTTTCGGCTGACAAAGGCTTCCAGGACCTGGGTCAGGGCGTCGAGGCCGGTGGCGGCGGTGAGCGCCGGCGGCATGGAGTAGGTCATTTCGGGGTCGATCAGCGCCAGCTGCGGGAGCATGAACGGGCTGCGCATGCTGACCTTGACCTTGTGGGAAGGAGATCCCAGAACAGCATTGCGGGTGACCTCCGAGCCGGTACCGGCCGTGGTGGGCACGGCGATGTAGGGAGTGGAAAGCCGCTGAAGCGGTCGACCCTCGCCGATCACCTCCAGGTATTGCATGAGATCGCCGCCGTTGGCGAGCAGGGCGGCGACTGCCTTGCCCGCATCCAGAACACTCCCGCCGCCGATGCCAATCACCAGGTCGCAGCCGCGCGTGTTGGCTTCGCGGACGGCGTCCATCACCAGCGCAGGGGTCGGCTCCTCCACGACCTGGAACTCCGTGTGCATGACGTGGTGGTTTTCAAGCTGACGCAGCAGGGGCAGGGCACGCTCCGGGTGTGCCCCGGTCAGCACGAACGCCCGTCGCCCCAGGGCCGCGGCCTCCTGTCCGATGCCGGTTGCCGCACCCGGCCCGAAAACGATACGAGCGGCGGTGGCAAATTCAAATTTCATGGAGGGATTTTTACCATCTCGGCCTCCGCGATTCAATCGGATGACAATTTTGGGCTGTAAAATTGACGTAATTTGTCATCTCCGGCTTTCTTTAAAACTGCGTTTTCACTGTAACTAATTGACAATACAAACATTCGGGCTAGCATGCATTCTTGGCATGAATGTTGAATTGCTATAATTCGAACTTCTCAGATGCGCGTGCATCTTCCCCGACGGTCTCTCACAATACAATGATTGGAGGACTGCACCGTCAGGAAAAACGGCATCGTGGGAAGTTTCTCATTTTAACGCTCCCCAAGGAGGCCGCCATGGTACCGCCGCTCAATGCCACTCTCTCGGCCCTGCAGGCCTTCAGCCAGAAGCTGGGCATTACCGCGGGCAACATCGCCAACGTCAACACCGACGGCTACAAGAAATCGGAAGCGCTGTTTGAGGAGGGCCGTCATGGCGAGGTCGAGGTCCGGGAGCGGCGCATCAACACCCCGGGGATTCCGTTGGGTCCGCCGGAGCCGGGTGGGCCCGGCGCCCGGGAGAGCTCCAACGTGGAACTTGAAGAGGAAATCCCGGAGCTCATCACGACCGTCTACGGGTTCAGGGCCAACCTGAAAACCGTGCAGGTTGAGGATGAAGCGCTGGGGCACCTGCTGGACACCGTTGCCTGAGGTCCGGGAGTTCACCTCTCTTTCCGCAGCCACGCACTCCCCTCTTATCCTGTTGCGCCGACCGGAGAGGCTCTGGTAAAGTCGATTCGGTCGATGGACGTTTCCGTCGCCGCACACACCCCACAGGAAAGGAGGCCAGGGATGACGGTACAGCCACGTCGCCGACGGATTTTCCCCTCAGCCGATGAAGACGCCCGGATTGCCGGCAAACCGGTGCTGGCTCCCCATTGCCAGTCGCCCAGCTACCGGCTGGCCTTTCAAGATCCGGATTTTCTCCTCCGAGACGAATTGCGGCCCGTGCGCCTGCAGCTCGAACTGCTCAAGCCTGAGCTGATCCTGCAGGAGCATCTCATCGAGTCCACGATTGTCATTTTCGGAAGCGCCCGCATTCCTGAACCGCAGGCCGCCCTGAAGCAGTTGGAGGCGGCCCAGGCCGAACTGCAAGACGATGCCGATAACTCGAGTCTTCAGCGTAAGGTCCGCGTCGCCGAGCGCAGGGTGGCCAACAGCCGCTATTACGAGGAGGCGCGCCAGCTGGGGCGCCTGATCGGGACCCATTCCGACAAGCATCGATTCGTGGTGATGACCGGCGGCGGGCCGGGCATCATGGAGGCCGCTAATCGCGGCGCACAGGAGGCCGGGGCGCTCAACATCGGCATGAACATCGTCCTGACACACGAACAGGTGCCGAATCCTTACATCACCCCGGAGCTGAACTTCCAGTTTCATTACTTTGCGATTCGCAAGATGCATCTGCTCATGCGGGCCAAGTCCCTGATCGCCTTTCCGGGGGGGTTCGGAACGCTGGATGAGCTTTTCGAGACATTGACGCTGATCCAGACCGGCAAGGTCCGCAACATGCCGGTCCTGCTGTTCGGGCGAGAATTCTGGGAGCGTGTGATCCATTTTCAGGCCCTGGTGGATGAGGGGACCATCGCGCCGGCAGACCTCCATCTATTCACCTACGTGGATACGGCGGAGGAGGCCTGGGAGAAAATTATCGAGAACGAGCCGACCCGGGCCTGAGAAACAGGATCGAGGCGTAAACCGCCCCCATATTTACAGCGTCTAATAAAGTGCTATCATCTGCATTAGGGGGGCATCTTATGCAACAGCACGCGATCATCTGGGGACTGATGGCGCTCTTGTCTCTGCTGCCGGCTGCGGCGAGCGCCGACATCTACCGCTGGAAGGACGCCCGCGGCGTGATGCATTTCAGTAATCAACCCCCTCCGGACGGTACGGCCGTCATCGAGAAGATCGAGGAAGAACCTTACGATGCGCAGGCTGACCGCCAGCGGATCGAGGAGGAACGCCGGCTGCGGCTCGAACGGCAGAAGCTCGAGGTGGAAGAGCGGAAAGCTGAAATTTCCGCGCGCGAGCGTGAAGCCCAGTCGCAGCTGGAGGAGGCCAATCGCCGCCTGGAGGAGGCCCGGCAGCTGGAACAGCAAAACCGGGAAGGGGCGACGGACGGTTGTGACGATGATTACTACCTGCGAAATGGTTACTGCGGGGGATACGCAGTCTACGGCGGTCGTTATTATCATGGACGGCCCGGCAGCCCCGATCTGTACCGGAGGTACTACCGCGAAAACAACAGCCTCTATTACAAAGGTCCTCACAAGCCGGGGCAACTCCCCGTGAAGCCCCAGCCCGGAAAACCGGGACAAAAGCCCATGCCCCCGCCCCAAGCCCCGAAGAGCGCGGCTGCTCCAGTCAAAGCGCCGCCGGCTGTTGAGAATGCCCCTCCGGTCAAGTAAGCTGCCTGGCGCGTCCTTCGCGTTGATCTTGATCGCAACTGAGGGGGTCCGGAGTGTCCCGGTCGAGCCGTTACCGACGCAGCGCCAGGCACAGGCCGTCCCTTTCCGGGGAGTGCCCGGGCAGAAATGCAAACAGCGCGACCGGTTGCCAGCCGGGGTTCTTGAAGATGGCGCGGTTAAAGGCATCCGCGTCCGGGAAAGCGACATTGTCCGCCACCAATAGCCCGCCGGATCGCAGCAGCCGATAGCACTCGGGTAGGGCTCGGGCGTAATCCGCTTTCTGGATATCCATGAAAACCAGGTCAAACGGACCGTTGAGCTGGGGCAGGCGGGCGAGCGCATCGTCACAGATCACCGCTGTCTGTGTAGCGAGGCCTGCGCGTTCGAGGTTTTTCCGTGCCCGCGCAGCGAAAGCCGGATCCATTTCCAGTGTCGTCAGCCTGCCTGCATTCAAAGCGCAGGCCCGGGCGAGAAAGATGGCGGAGTAGCCTGTGGCGGTACCCAGCTCCAGGATCGTTCGGGCGCCGCAGGCGCAGGCGAGGACAAAGAGGAGTTCCCCGACCACCGGGCCCACAATCGGAATTTCTTCCGCCTCGGCCTCTGACTCCAGATCGCGCAGCAGCAGGTCGTCCTTCCGGGCAAACTGCCTGAAATAGGCTTCCGGTTCCTCCACAATATTCGACATGAGGACTCCTTGCTAGAAGAGTTTCGGCTGATCCCGGGGCACGTCCTTGGCGTGATGGGCGAACCATTCGGCCTCACGTTTCAGCGCCTCGACGCGTTCCAGGCTGGATAGTTTCCATCGATAAATTTCGGTCTGCAGGCGGTGGCTGTCCTCGGCCAGCGCTTCAGCGATCTGGGCTTTCGCCGGTTCCCACAGGAGATGGGCCTCTTGCTCGCGCAGGTCGATCCGGGCGAAATGCCATTGACAGTAGCGATGCCACCACGGTGAAGGCGCCTCGGCGTTGGCGGTGGCGCCTTCGAAGTAATAAAAGCACCACTCGAGCTGCGGCAGAGGAATGTGAAGGTCCCGGGCCACATCGCGCAGCACCCGCTGGCCTTCGGACGTGTGGCGGTCGAATACCACCCAGTACGGGAAGGGGGTTTCGGCTGCCGGTGCGGATGCCGGGTCCGGCAGCGGCGCGCTCACCGCCAGATAGGCCGTCGCCTGAACCACCGCCTTGTCGTGGGGCCGGCCGCCTTCTCCGTATCGCCTGGCATGGGCGACCACAGCTTGGCGCTGTGAATCGGGTCCCTGGGCGGAGACCCATTTCCAGAAATCCGCGGGATGGCGGATCGCTTTGGCGACCAGTTTGACGGCCCGGTCGTCGGCCGTCTGATTCAGCACGGTCGCATCCTCCTGGGCCAGGGCGTAGGCCAGGAACCCGAGACCGGTCGCGTCCCGCGCTTTGCGCGCATGGGTGACCCGGATGAGTGCGGCGACCTTGCTGTAAAAGCGCTTGGTGAAGACCATCTCCACACCGAGGGGCCAGCACTCGCCGAAAACGATAAAGGCGGTGCGTCGTTCAAACCAGGCCTTTGAATGAAGGCCCAGGCTCTCGATGAGCGCGCTGGTGGTATAGACCAGTTCGGGATGGCCGCGGCGGACGGCTTTCTGGAGAAGTGACCGATATCGGTCATCAACGGGGGAGCGGTCTTTCATCGGTATTTTGTAACGTTTTGTCCGTTACCGAATCTATAAATGTGGTTTAAAAGACAATGGTCATCCGCGCACCAGGATGGTCATCTCCTGGGCAGGCCGTTTTGCACCTCCTTTTAGGTCTGTCCAGGACTTTTAAACCAATCGTAAGGTGATATACTCTCTCCTCCTAACGGGGTGGATGCCGAAAGGCATCCACCTTGTTTTTTTATTTTGAATTCGCTCGATTCAACAACCTGTGAAGCCGAGGGGTCGCGCCCGGCTGAGGCGGAAGGTAATCCTTGGCGCAGACGGTAAAGACGAAGGATTTGCGCGGCGGCCGATGATGTCTTTCATCGTGTCCGGGATAAGGCGGAGCCAACACCTCGAATGCTCAGCTGGCAGGGGGGCACAGACCTGGGGATGTGTCCTTGCTGCTTGCGAGAAGGTCCGCAAAGGTGATTTGGTTCAGCCGGGCAAACAGGGCCTGGGCTGCCTCGATCCACACCAGGCGGGTAGGGCAGCGATCCGAACGGTTGCAAACCTTCGGATTTTTGGAGCACAAGGTGAGAAAGGCCCCCCCTTCCAGAAGCGCCACCACTTCTCCGACCGTTATCTGTTCAGGAGGCTTGATCAGCACGTGGCCTCCCTTGGCGCCTCGGAAACTTTTGATATAATTGGCGCGTTTGAGCGGTCGAATAATCTGTTCCAGATATTTCAGTGAAATGTTCTGGCGCCTGGCGATCTCCCCCAGTTGAATGGGGGTTTTCCCATGGTTCAGCGCCATGTCCAGGATCAATCGGGTACCGTATCTGCTGCGGGTGGACAGCTTCATGGCATCTCCTCCCCACTTCATCCGCCCAAAGTTTGAATGCGAAGTCAACGACGGCCCGCGGTGCGCGCCGTGCGGCTTGGATTTTCGCCGATAGGCAAGGGTATAGAATAAATCCCGCTCAGTCAAGTAGGAATAAGAATGGGTACTCATAGTACAACGCAGAGCCAGCCCCGCCAAGGCGGGAAAGCGCAACGCAGGCATTGGCCTTCCTGCGAAGTCAGCGTCTGAATATCCGTGCAACCCAGGTCTTGATTCTTTCCAGGATGGTCTTGCGCAGGCGCACTTCCAGAAGCAGGTCACCGGACGTGCCGCCGGCCCTGCCCTCGTGGCCCAGTCCGGCCAGGCGGATGCGCTGCCCCTCACGCACACCGGCGGGGATCTTGACCACCAGCTTTTTGGAGCGCTCGCGGAGGAAATACGCGTAAGGGCCTCCTGCGGCTGCCAAACCCGGATCCAGATAGATGCAGTCCCGGATGTCGCCCCCATTTTCCGGAAGATCGAACCCGCTCAGCTTGCGGAAGGCATACCGGCCAAGGCGGCCGAGCGGCCCGTCCCTCCGGGGCGACGACGGACCGCTGCCGCCCATCGAGAACGGCCGCCCGAGAGCATAGGTCCTGACCCATACCCGCGGGCGCTTGAACTCGAAACGTTGAGAATCCGGCCCGTAGAATTCCCTGAAGATATCCTCGAAGCCCCTGAACCCGAAAGCCCGGGCCATCTCTTCGAAAACGGCGTTGATGTCCGAGCCGCTGTAAATGTCCTGTTGACTGTGGGCGGAGCGGAACCGGCGGTGGGCCGCTGCTCCAAACTGCCGTCGCAGGCTGTCGTACTCGCGACGCTTGACCGGACTGGAGAGGACGGCATAGGCTTCATTGATCCGCTTCATGGTTTCGGAGGACCCGGGGGTGTCGCGGTTGCGGTCGGGGTGGTGCTGGAAGGCCAGCCGTCGATAGGCTGCCTTGATCTGCCGGGATGAAGCATCCTGCGGTACACCCAGTACGGCGTAGTAATCGTCTGAGTTCACGAGATAACGTCCTTTTATGAAATTTGCAGGTGAAAAAGAGACCACATTGGCAGCGATAAGTCAACGCGGATGGGCTTGCAAGCCGCTGACCTGCGGAGGGTGCGGCCAGCGATTCGATTGGAGCGAACGGGTGCTCAGGCCGGCCGACTCGAAATATCTATCTTGCACCGGAATTGGGCGGTTTTATCGAGTTACACCCAGGCCCGGAGGGGTCTGCGCCCCGCATGGGCCGCCGCAATCTCACCGGCGGCCATCGCAACGGCAGCAAGTGCCGCTCAGATATGCCCAGACAGCCCCCGACGCAAACATCCCACGGCAGCCACTGCCGTCGCTGCCTGTTCGGATTCATTCTAGAACCCCTGGGGGCGTTGACGCAGCCACGGTGTCATTTGCGGCGGCCCATGCGGGGCGCAGACCCCTCCGGGCCTTTCCGCCAGAATCCAGAGCAGAATCGTTCAAGTAGTCTAAAGCAACCCGCAAAGCCGTCAGATGCGTCCGGTAGCGGCGAAATGGGAGAGGACCAGCCACGCCTTGGCGTCAAACTTGAGTGAGGCATCGCTGCACAGGCGGCCGGCCTCGGCCGGAGAGACGAAGAGCACGTCGATAAGTTCCGAATCGTGGCTGGCTTCAGCAGAAGGCTCGCCGTCGCATTCGACATACGCCAGTGCGAACGCCTCGTCGGTCATCCCCGCTGAGGAATACAGCGGCGGGCTTTCCCTCAGAAATCGAACCACCTTGAGGCCGGTTTCTTCGTGCAGTTCGCGGTGCGCGGCCTGGGCAACGGTTTCGCCCGCGTCCACCAGGCCGGCCGGAAAGCCGTATTCATAGTCCCCCAGCGCGACCCGGTATTCGCGGATGACCACGATCTTTGACCTGCGGACGTGGTGGGCCACGATGATCACGGCGTCCGGCGTTTCGAATCGGCCGGTGGCGCAACGGGGGGCCGGGAGCCTCGTCGCCATGGCCCAGGAGCGTTCCACCTGGCTTTTCGTGCGGTAATGAATCCGGAACAGGCGCAGCCATTCGGCATCCGCCAGAAGCTCTATGTGGGTGATGTTCAGCCGCCGGTCGTTCATCGGTTCATCCAAACGCCGTAAAGGTTTTTCTCGCGGATGAAAGCCCGCTGATGCTGCTGTGTCGGTACCGGAAGGCCACGGGAATGTCAATATACCCAAGGCGCGGCGAGGGGATGTCCTTCGAGGGATCCTCTCAAGGTTATGCCCCGGAATGCCGATAGAGATTAGAAGGGGTTTTCCCATAGTGAACCTACGGCGGGGGGTTATTGCGGGCCCATCGGGCCGGACACGGGACAAAGGATTCGAATGAAGTCCAACGCAGGAGAGAAAACGAAAACGGTTCAGGGCGGGATCAGCACCAAGGGCGGCGATTCCTGCCAGCGTTCCGGCCGGGACCGTCGGGGGCGGATGATTCCACCGTTGCGGTTCCTGATTGCGGGCGGGCGGCGCAGAAAGGTACGCAGGTCGGAAGACCTGCAACGTATCGTGATCCTGGACCGATACAGCCCCAAGCTTCTCATCTCCATCGTCGGCATTCTTTTACTAAGCATTCTCGACGGGCTGTTGACCCTCTACCTGATTGAGCACGGGTCCACCGAGCTCAATCCGGTGATGGACTATTTTCTGAAGAAGGGCCCGTATATTTTCGCGGTATCCAAATACGCTCTGACCAGCATTTCGGTGGTCATCTTTGTAATCCTGGCGAACAGCGTTGTGCCGCGATCCAATTTTCGGGCTCAGAAACTCTTCCCTTACGCCCTTCTCGCCTTTGGTAGCGTGATCGCCTGGGAACTGCTGATGGTGGTCGTCCTCGCGGCCCGAGTTTAGCCGAATCACTCAAACCGACCCATCTTGACGACCTGGCTGCGCTTTTGTTAGGCAGGGAACGTTTTCCAACAAGGGGACGTTGTGCTGTCGGAATCCAGGGGCGTTCGCCTCTCAACGGATCGAACGAATGAACGAAGTGCTTCTGCTGCAGTTGCCCATCCCGCGCCAGAATTTCGGGCGCAAGACGGGCAACATTCCTCTGGGGGCGGCCTGCCTGAAGCAGGCCGTTCAGGACCTTCCCGGCGTGCGGGTTGACGTCCTGCCGGAGAGCCTGGCGTCCTATCTCGGTGATGCGGCCCTGCTGGAGCTGCTGAAGGAACGCACGCCCGACCTGTTCGGGTTCTCGGTGTTCAGCTGGAACCTGGAGCGCAGCCTTTATTTTGCCGAAACTTTGAAGCGCGCCCTCGGACCCCGGATTCTATTCGGCGGGCCCGAGATCACGCCGGACAACCCGCTGGTCGCTGGGGCGCCTGCGGATTTCCTGGTTTTTGGAGAAGGCGAAGCTGTTTTTCGGAGGCTCCTGGTGAAGCCGGGCAGCTGGAAAACCGGCAGCGGCGGCGAAAGTGCCGCAGAGATCTTCCGGGCGGCGGAAAGCCCTTATCTGGGCGGAATTCTTGAGCCGGAGGCCGAGGACCTGATGCTCCTCGAGACGCAGCGCGGCTGCCCCTACCGCTGCGGATTCTGCTTCTACCACAAGTCCCGTGCAGGGCTTGTTTTCGCGGAAGAAGAGAACCTGCTACGGGCCGTGGCCTGGGCCGTTGAAAGACGGGTTGGCGAAGTGTACCTGCTGGATCCCTCGCTGAATGCCCGGCCGAGGTTGAGGACCCTGCTGGCCGGGATCGCCCGCTTGAACGCGGATCGGAGGATCCGGCTCTTCAGCGAAATACGGGCGGAGGCGGTCGATGTTGAGCTTGCGGACCTGCTGGCGGCGGCCGGCTTCTACTGGTTTGAAATCGGGCTTCAGAGCACGAATCCGAAGGCGCTCAAACTGATGAACCGGCCGACTCAACTGAACCGCTTCGTTGAAGGCGCGCACCGGCTCAAGGCCCGGGGGATCACCCCGAGCATCGATCTCATCATGGGCCTGCCGGGCGACGACCTGCAGGGCTTCATGCGCAGCGTCGACTTTGTGGCCGATCACGGGCTTCAGGACGACGTACAGATCTTTCCACTGGCAATCCTCCCGGGCACCGAGTTCCGGCACCGCAGTCGCAAACTGGGCCTGCGCTTTGAAAATCACCCGCCTTACACCGTGACCGCGACCCGGAATTTCGGCCCCGAGGATTTTCTCCTTGCTTATGACTATGCCGAAACCCGTCTCGATGCCGTATTTTTCCCCTTGCCCGATCTGGACCTGTCCTGGCGCACGGGCGGCGGGGCCCGCGACTTGGCGGCGGCCTCCGACCTTCGGGTGCGGCTGGGAACCCGGCGATACGTGGCCAAACTGGTGCTGACCCGTGAACGGGCGCTCGAAGAAATCCTCGTGCTGGCCCGGCAGCTCACTCAGCCCTATCAACTGCTGGTCGGTCCGGGGGCAGGCACCGCCTATCTGAAAAAAGTCTTGAAGGTCACGACCGCCGAAAATCCCTTCACGCCCCTGGAGATCGTGTTTTTCGAGCCTTCCGAGCGGCCCCGCACGCGCGAGATCCTGCCGGCCGTCCAGCTGCGGCGGCCCCATTTCCTGGACGGCGATTTGCGCTTTTTGTTCTCCAAGCCCGGAAACCGCGCCGTTCTGTTTACCCTGGTCTCTGCAGATCCGCAGGCGTACTTTCAGGGCGACATGGAGCGGCAGGTTTTCTGGTGGCGCAGACCGCGGCTGCCGGAACTGAACGATCTCGCTCCATTTGAAGACCTCGATGGAGTCCTGATCGATGCGGCCGCCTCAGCGCCGGAAATTGCGGGATGGCAGGATCGCATCGGCAGGGAAGCGGCTGAAAAACATCACATCAGCTTCGCCGATGCGGACCTGCAGAGGCGCTGGCTGCTGCTCGCCAGCCCGGATGAGTATGCAGAGAAGGTGATGGCTTGGGAGGGAAGCCGGAACACCCAATGACCCACTCCGTCATCACTGGAAGCGGTTTTACAAGCTCGGATCACTATGGCAGGAATGGGCTATGTGTTGACAAAAGGCATATGCAGATACATTAAACGCTATCTTCGAGCGGGGCGAAAGTGAAACATATCGACAATGATGAAAAAGAGTTGATGCGGATATTCATCTGAGGAGGAGCACGCGATGCCCATCTACGAGTACCAGTGCAAGGCCTGCTGCCACTGTTTTGAGCAGCTGGTCTTTTCATCCAAGGCCCCGAAGCCCAGATGCCCCAAGTGCGACTGCGCGGACGTGCAGAAGCTCATGTCGGCCGGCTGTGTGCGGCCGCAGGGTATTCCCACCGGTTCCGGCGGCTTCAAGGCCCCTTCCTGCAAGCCATCCGGCTGACGGATCTAACCCTGCCCCTCGGTCCGAGGGACGATTTCGTAAAAAGCCCAATTTATAAAAATCGGGGGGTCTGCCTTGGCAGGCCCCCCGATTTTTATACCTCGATCGTATCCCCCGGTTTCATCACGGCGACCCGGGCAGAGGTCTCTTTCTCGACCCGAGCGGCCCAGGCATTGGGGTCCTGCTTGATCACGTCAAAGGTATTGTAATGGATGGGCACCACGCGTTTGGGTTGGATCAGCTTGACGGCCCGCAGGGCGTCGTCGGGGCCCATGGTGAAGTTGTCGCCGATGGGCAGGATGGCCAGGTCAATGCCCTCCTCGCCGATCAGCTTCATGTCGCCGAAAAGTCCTGTGTCGCAGGCGTGGTAGATTTTCCTGCCATCCAGGTAGAGCAGGAATCCGCACGGGTTCCCGCCGTAGGACCCGTCCGGCAACGCCGAGCCGTGCAGGGCAAGGGTCAGCTTGACGCGGCCCCAGGGGTAGTTGAATCCGCCGCCGATGTGCTGCGGGTGGACATTCTTGACTCCCTGCGCCACCATCCAGGTCTGGATCTCGAAATTGGAAACCACCGTTGCGCCGGTGCGCTTGGCGATGGCCACCGTGTCTCCCACGTGGTCGCCGTGCCCATGCGAGACGAGGATGTAGTCGGCCGAGAGGGAGTCGGCCTTGACGGGAGCCAGCGGGTTGCCGGTGATGAAGGGGTCGATCAGGATTTTGGCCTTGGCGCTTTGGATCTGGAAACAGGCATGGCTAAACCATGTGGCTTTCACGGTCATAGAGCCCTCCTTTCGGTTCAGTGGATCAGCGGAATGCCGTACCGGCCTTGCTCATCCGTGACAGCTCGATGCACTGGATTGCGTATAGTACAGGGGTGACGGGCTGTCAAAGCTCGGTTTGGTAAGACCTGAATTGAGCAGTTGTGTCGAGTTGCATCGAGGCCCGCAGGGGCCTGCACCCCGGGTAATCCCGCCTGAGGCGGGAAATGCGGCTGAAACTCGCCGCCAACGGGGAATAGGCCCGGACCAGGGCCGTCTTCGAAATAGCGGCTGGAGGTGCCGCCCAGGGTTGGGGCCCCAGCGATGTTTCGGGATGGGGTCCGGTCCAAGACCCCGTAAGCGTCTCAGACAGTCAGTCCCGCCTGCGGCGGGATCACCCGGGGCGCAGCCCCCTGCGGGCCTATCCGCCTGAATCCGGAACTGAGCCGAGCGAGTTAGACAAAATTAAAGAATTACAAAATTGTTGAAAGCAAGGTGTTATTTTTACACGCATGTATTATTTCAAGGATAGCCGCTTTATGGCTGCAATCGGTTATATCAAGTATAAGCAATTGAAATTTAACGCTCAATTACATTTCTTGCGGTCTGGGAGGTGGATGGCATGGATGTTGATTATATCAAATGACGAAGCAGTCAATTCAATTTCCGCAGGAGGAACGGCCCATGAGATCCGAAGGGGTTGAGAAAAAGAATGAGGAAATAGGCGAGGGGGTCATGACGTGCAGCTGCTGCAACCGCACGCTGAAGAACGCTTCGGAAGCGATCCGCAGCCGCAAGAGCGTGATGTGCGTATCCTGCTATGAGAGCTTGATCAACCCCTTCCCGAAGTGCTGCAGCGGGAGCGCGCTCATTTAGCAGCCGGGGACTTGACCGGTCGTTGACTCCGGCGGGGAGCTTTGGTCTTACCCGGTGTGCCTGATTTTTTGCCCGTTGACACATTGCGCCTCAATCTCGCCCTGCGCTTGAGGTCGCCGTACTTGCCAAATCTTCCTGCCACGATGTCCTCCCCTTCCTGAGTGGTAGCGAAAATGAAACGCCGCCTGTGCAGGCAGCGTTTCATTTTGGGAACAGGCAGCGCAACTTGCGCAGCAGCGACAGATCGCCCTCGACGGTGTATTTGCCACTCATGAAGGCCTGCTGGCCATCGAGTTCGCGCCTGGCGATGGCCATCCACACATCCCCGGGAGTGCGGATCACAATGCCGGGCCTGTCGGCCAACCCCTCGTGGTAGCTGCAGTTTTTCCCACTGATTTTAAGATACGCCTGAAAGGGCTCGTTTCCCGTTACGTCAAATTGGTAAACAGCCTCGAGGCCGCCGGCGGCTGACGGATTGAAGCCGAGCGGCATCGTTTTCAACAGCTCCCGGCAGGTCTCCGCGGAGCGGGCTCCGGCTCCGGAAGAGGCTTTGCAGCTTTCCGGTGTTTTCCCCGCGCGTCTGGCATTGTGCCCGGCGACCATCTCCTGCATCCACGCTTTCCGCATCTCCGGATTATATGGGGCTTTTTCCTTGCTCTGCTGAATGTAGGACTCAAAACCCTGGTAAAGGCCGTGTTTTTCCCAGTGAGCGAAATCGTCTTTCATAATGGAATTCCGGTGGTCGCGAACCAGCGTCCCCATGAATTGGTAGAAGAGCAGATCGCTGTCGGTGGCAGGATAGCGCCGTTTTTCCTTCACGGCGCGAGCCAGGTCGCGGGCCAGATCGCTGGCGCGCGTCTCTACGGCTGACTTGCCCAGGAATTCCCCCGGGCCGGTAGCCAAAGCGGTGAGGTGGCCCACGCTGAAGGCCCCATAGACCCGCAGCAGGCTTCCCAGATATTCGGCCACATGGGTCTCGCCATAGCCGGCCGAGACGCTCACAGCAAGGCCTGGTTTCCAGTGAGGCTGCGGCTTGTGACCGAAGGCCAGGCTGCGGTCCATGAAGGTTTTCATCTGGGCTGTAACATTCAGAAAATAGACGGGTGAGGCCAAGATGATCCCATCCGCAGCCAAGAGGCGTTCGACGACGCCGGCGTGGTCATCCTGGATCCAGCAGCGGCCTTTTTCCATGCATACGCCGCAGCCGATGCAATAACCGATGTCATGTGCGCAGAGATGGATCACCTCCAGGGAAAGGCCTTCCGCGGTGAGGGCCGGCCTCAGCATCTCGAGCATCATGGCGGTGTTGCCGATTCCGGCATGAGGTGATCCGTTGACGGCGACAATGGCGGGTTTGCTCATGGCTATTCCCTCCTCATGGAAGGCATGGGTTTCAGTGATGGGTTTCCCTGCGCCCTTGGGCGGAGGTTCTTCGGATATGTGCGTTCTTACACCTGGAACCAATCCTAGTTCGCGCTGGTAATATGCCGGATACGGATGCGGCCGCGGTGAACAGCGCCATGCCCTTGTGGATCGGTGAAGCTTCGGCCTTGGCCGCCAGTTGCCGGATGGAGAAGAGGCTGGCCGCCGTCAGAAGAAGAGCGAGCAGTTGAGTATGGACCGAGCCATAGCCGGTCAGCTTGCCCAGAACGATCCAGCCCGTGGATGCCAGGACCGGGACATGACGGATCAGTCGAGCCACGGCTCCCGCTCCTCATCCTCCGGAACCGACTCCTCTTTGAGGTCCTTCATGGCCGCCACCCGGTGCTGGAACAGACGATCGATGATGTAAGCCCGGCACATGCGGGCGTTCTTGACCATTTGCGTCGTAGCCGCCGCATCCTGCTGATAGGGAAGGCGGCCAGTCATCCGGCTGCGCAGTGCCATTTCGTGGTCGACGATCTTTGCTCCTAATTCGGCATAGTAGAGGAGATCCCTTGCCCGGATGCCGAAATTAAACGCGCCCGCGTACATCCGCCCCATGCTGACGTCCTCCTCATCAAATCGGCCTTCCTCAAGCGGCAGCAAGAGATTCGCCTGCTGCAGCGCCTCAAGCTGGCCGGCGCTCAGGCCCGTTTCCCGGCAGAACGCCTGGGCATCGAGCAGCCGCCTGTGGCCGCCGGGGCCGAAGACCTCCTCGTTGAGTTCAAGATCTACCCCGAGCTCCTTTCCCCGCTCCTTGTCGTCCAGACAGTGTTTGATCTCAGAAAGGGACAAGCGGTGGTGCTCCTGCATCTGCTGGATGAGCTTGATGCGTTCGACGCAGGCCGGATTGTAATAGGCCATGTTCGGGCTCGTCTTGCGGGGTTCCGGCAGGAGTCGCTGCCCGAGGTAGTAAAGAATGGTCGATTTGGGCACGCCCGTGGCCGCTGCGAGTTCACTCATTTTAAGTCCGGCCGGCGGTGCGCCTGATTTCCGGTTTGAGGGGCGCTTTTGCATATCCTGGCCTTTAGCGGGCATGGGCGGGCATCTCCTAACCTGCTACACCGGATGTTTTGGATCCGGCTCGGCACAGCCGGGTTAGAGGCCCGACGGCGATTGACGCAGAACATAAAACAAAAAATAGAAAGTGTCAAGTGTTGCTTTACACTTTATATTATGGATGTTCCGAAAAAGCCCAGGCCTTTCACACGGGAGTTCAGTCGGCTATGTCTGTGCTTGAGTTACAGCGAGGGGTGCCATGCGTTTGAGGC
>Ga0316628_100001734_pt1 | contig 15663 bp, 16 predicted proteins | sample OWC_Aug_M2_C1_D5_FD_207648 | JGI IMG/M metagenome (GOLD analysis project Ga0316628, IMG submission 207648) | Wetland soil microbial communities from Old Woman Creek delta, Ohio, United States - OWC_Aug_M2_C1_D5_C | ecosystem: Environmental > Terrestrial > Soil > Wetlands | place: USA: Ohio... | reverse complement strand
AAGTGGATTTCAATTGGTCCAGCCGCTTCAGTTCTTCGTTGGCCTTCTCCAACTCCGTCGATTTCTGAGTGAGATCCGCGACCAGATCCTTCTCTCGCACCACCCGCTTCAATTTTGCCCTCATCTCATCGATGGTGAAGGGCTTGGCGATGTAGTCCGCGGCTCCCACACCGACTACATCTGTATAAGTATAGGTCCCTCCGTGGGCGGTCATACAGATGATATAGGTACTCGGAAATTGATCCCGCACCGCCCTCATCAATTCAAACCCGTCCATCTCCGGCATCTTAATATCCGTTATCATGATGCTGCACGGCTGATTCTTTAGTATCTCTAAAGCCTCTCTCCCTCTTCCGGTAGTGACCACGTCATAGCCAATATGGCTGATGATTTTAGAAACCATCTCCCGAACAGTCTCCTCATCATCCACCACTAGAATCTTTTCCCTTTCCACAAGCATAATCCTTCTTCACCAGATTTCATCCCCCCTTTTCCCTTCTTATTAAAGGGGGGATTTACAAAAAGAATATTCTTTTTCCCTCACAAATTCAACAAAATTGTGACATCCCTCATCCGCTTATGAATCATTTCCCTTCCATCCCCTTTTTCCAAGCAGAGAGGAAGGCCCAGAATTTTTCAGAGGTCCCGCGGGGGAGGTTGAGAACATGGATTCCAGGAGGAATGTTCTCCTCGAAGAGATGCGGGTTCATCTCTTTGACCTCCTTGTAAAAAAGTCCAGTGGCCCTGGCCACCTCTATAATGGGGAGAGGTTGGGTCAACTCAATTTGAACTCTCTCCACCTGGAGGGGGTTGTAGTACTGCTTCTCCTCCAGGACATATCCATATTTCCCCGGATCGGAAAGGATGATTTTAGCCACGGCGATCTTATAGACATACCGTTCTGTCTCCTGGGGAAGATCAAGATAAAAATAATTCGTAGTCTTTTGAAGATCGATCTCTTTTCGAACTCTATTTTCCCCTACATTATAAGCGGCCATCGAAAGTGTCCAACTCTTAAACTCTTCGTAAAGACTTCCCAGATAAGAAAGGGCGCCTTCCGTGGCTTTGAAAAAATCAAACCGCTCGTCAATGCTTCGGTTTTTCCTCATGCCATATTTCTCGCCGGTCGAGGGGATGAATTGCCAGATTCCAGCTGCTCCGGACGAGGAGACGGCCTCGGGCCGGAGGCCGCTTTCCGTGATGGCCACATACTTTAAGTCATCAGGAAGGCCCATCTCTTTTAACCTCTTTTCGATAAAAGGAAAATACCGCCGAGCACGTTTCACCCACAACAGAACCTGGACTTCATTGGACAATGCGACGAGAAATTCCCGGTCTAAATTTTCCAAGACATTCCTATCCTCTAACGGAAAATACTCTCCGCAGAGAGAAACCTCTTTGGGAAGTTTATAGGTGGTGAGAGAAGGCCGGGCTTGACCATTGTTCAAGCGGTATCTCAAATTGGCCACCTCGGATCGAAGGCTGGAAACAGATTGTTCCAAGGTCCCCAGCCTCTCCAATAAGGCATCATGTGTCTCTGATGGTTTGCCCTCAAAGGCTATTTTCTCGGGCTCCGTCCGCACGGATTGACCTGCGGCACAGCTGAGAAGAAAACCAACCAATAATATGGAAATGATCGCCTTTGCCATCGTCGTTTCTCTCCCCTCCCCAACAAAAAAATGACTTCCTGGGCAATGCCTCGCTCTGCCGGCGAAACTCACCTGTATCGGGCAGGCGTGTTCCACTTGATAAGATTTTCAGAGACATTGCTGCTCGATCGGAAGATCCGATCCACGCTTCAGTGATGCATCACATTCCTATTTCCACTTTAGAAAAATAATCTTCATCTTTAACTCAGCCTCTCCGATTTGACGCCGATTTTCGTCCTCACCTCATCCATCACTTCCACGGCAATGGCTTTGCACCGAGCGGCGCCGGATCTTAGTACGTCGACCATGTATTGAGGGTTTTGATTGATTTCTTCCACACGGGTCTGAATGGGGACGATCTCCTCCTTCATGTTCTTAAAGAGGATCTCTTTACAATCGATACATCCGAACCCTGCGGTCCGACATTGATGATCAACGAAGGTGATCTGATCCGGCTTTGAAAAGGCTTGGTGCATCGTAAAAATGTTGCAGTGTTCGGGATGTCCCGGATCGCTCCGACGCTGTCGATGCTCGCACGTCGCTGCGGTTCTCAACTTCTCCCAGATCACCTCGGGAGGATCGAGGAGACCAATGGCATTATTTAACGACTTGGACATCTTGGCGTTTCCGTCCGTCCCCAGAATCCTCGGCGCATCGGAAAGAATAACTTTGGGCTCTGGGAACGTATCCCCGAAACGGGCGTTGAACTTCCTTGCGACCTCCCTTGAGAACTCCACATGCTGCACCTGGTCCTCTCCGACCGGCACGTAACCCGCCTTGTAGATCAGGATATCGGCTGCCTGGAGCACTGGATAATCCAGAAGGCCCACGTTGACGTTCTGCCGATGTTGCTTCCCTTTCTCTTTGAACTGGGTCATCCTCTCCAGCTCACCCACCGGGGTGACGCAGTTGAAGATCCACGTCAGCTCGGTATGCTCGGGTACGTGAGACTGAACGAACAGGATACATCTCTCCGGGGTCAATCCACAGGCGGCCAAGATCGTGGCCGTCTCCAAAACCCTTTTCTGCATGGAGGCCACTTCATACTCAATGGTGATGGCATGATAATCCACGACACAATAGATGCAATCGTAACGATCGACTAATTGGGCCCAGTTGCGGATGGCACCCACATAGTTCCCAATATGGATTTCACCCGAGGGCTGAATCCCGCTGAAAATGCGATCCATTAGTTCCCCCATTCTAATCTCCCCTTGACCGGCATGTACCCCGCAAGCCCGCCCGTATGGGCGGGTCGAGAGGCACCATATTTACGAAAACTACCTCACCGGAAAGTCCCGCTCTTTAAGGCGTGGAGATTCACTCCCTCTTGCAGGTCCATTTGCTCCCGTCGAAGTATCAATACCTTCCTTTAATCACTTTATTTCGGCAAGAGAATCGCAGAGCATCTGGGCGGTCTTTTCAACGATGTTAGCACACTTTTCCTTACCTCCCGACGTTAACCATCTCTGCCGCTCTTGCTCGTTCTCCAGATGAAGTCCTATGATGTTGTAACAGATATTGCTTCCGAATTCCCTTTCAAATTGATTCCAGAATTCCTGACATTTTCCATAGACCTTTGCCACGGCCTTCCTATCGTTGGGATCGGTTCTACCCATCTTCATCCCGATGGCCATGATCGATCCAGTAAAGGCTCCGCAGAGCGACCCCTTTCGCCCTATCCCTCCACCAAATCCGGTCGCCAATTTGGGAATCACGGAATCCTGAATCCCAAGATACTCCTTGAAACTCAAGGAGATTGATTCCGCTCAGTTAAACCCCTGGCTGAAATAGCCTTTCGCCTTCTCCGATATCCACTTTGCATCATCTGTCTTTCGCATCGAGCGCCTCTTTTCAGCCTAACTATCGCCTCCATCACTGCCTTCCTGAAACTTCGCTGCAGGAGGCTCTATGCTCCATCGGATTTCCCCATGTTGAGAGGGATGCATCCAAATTTAGCATTTCAAGGATAAAATATCAAACTTCCCGATTCAGACTGATCAGCAAGGAGATATGAAATACTCTAATAGATGAAGGGCAAAGCGGAGTCAAGAAATCCTGCTAAAATTGCCTGACCCGGCAACATGTGTTAAATTTAGATCAGTTTGTCGTCTTCCTCGGGCGGGGAGATCGTTTCTTTTGCCGGCGACTTCTTTTTCATCCTTTATCTATCACGGCCGAAGTGTTTTAGCTCCTCGTGAATCCTGGGCCGGGCAGAACGGAGTTAGGTCGCGGATGAGATTGACCATATTTTCCAGATTGGTGACCGGTTACATCGCCATATTCTCCCTGGTGATTTTGGTGAGTGTTTATGCCGTCCTGAGATTACACCAAGTGAATACAGGGACGCGCCAAATTCTAAACATCGACAATCGTATTCTCGATTACGAGGAAAAATTAGCAGACTCCACCCTATCTCAGCTACGATATGAAAAAAAATATGCCCTGACAAGGGACATTCTCCTCTATGAGCAAGTTCTGTCGGCCAAAGCGGATTTCAACAAGTTTCTCTCTGAACTTTTCCTAATCGCAGATACCCCCAAGAAAAAAGATTCGCTAACTAAGATACAAACACACTATCAACATTTCGAATCGTTGATTGAGAAGGAGATTGAACATGTCCGGGGGAATCACACCTACTCTAAGAGTTGGTATAATCAAGAAATGGAAAAGGCCTCAGACGGGATCTTGAAAGAACTGAAGGGACTCGAGATTCAATCTCGGCATGACATCCAGCAAAGAATGAACATGCTGCAGGAATCTTCGGCCTCCGCTCGGAAACTGGTGATCACGATTTCTGCCATAGCCATCTTTTTAGTCATTGTGACGTCTTTATTGAACACCAGAAGTATAACGCGACCTCTCAAGATTCTAATGGAAAAGACCAAGGAAATTTCCAGAGGCGTCTTCGACGACAACTTGAATATCCCTTCTCCCCCGGAGATATCCGAGGTGACGGGGGCCTTCAACTCGATGTGTCGCAGGCTGAAGATGGTCGATAAAATGAAGTCTGACTTTATCTCCTCGATGTCTCACGAATTGCGGACTCCACTCACTTCCATCAAAGAAGGGATAAGCCTCCTGGGGGTGGGGGTTGGAGGAGCGATCCCGGAGAAGCAAAAGCGGCTTTTGACTATTCTCTCGCAAGAGAGCAAGCGTTTGATCGACCTGGTCAATTCCTTGTTAGACCTATCCAAAATGGAAGCGGGGATGATGACTTATGCCTTTGAGCCGGGAAACCTCGCCCCGTTGATTGAAAGAGCAGCCACGGAGATGATCCCCCTTGTTGAAGCGAAGAAGATTACCCTCAAAACAAAGGTTGACGAGAAGCTTCCTGTGATAAAGATCGATCGGGAGAAAATCTTACAAGTGCTACGAAACCTGATCGGAAACGCGGTGAAGTTCACTCCAGAGGGAGGTCGGGTGAGCATCGCTGCCCGGTTCGTGAATCGAGGGGTGGAGGTTTCGGTGTCAGACACAGGCCCCGGCATCACAGCAGAAAATCTAACTACCATCTTCGAAAAGTTTCATCAGGCGAACCTCAAAAATTCAGATCACATCAAGGGAACTGGATTGGGGCTGGCGATTGTCAAACATGTCATCACCGCTCATGGAGGTAAGGTATGGGCAGAAAGCGAACCAGGGCACGGGAGTTCATTTATTTTTGTATTGGCAATCTGATATTCTTCGCCTACTTCGGTTGCGCTGCGTTGGATGAAAAACAGAAAATTAGGGTTAATAACGAGGAACTTCAGAGAAAAGAGGAAACTTCGAAAATCCTTTCAGGATCCCTGCTCCGAGCAAGGAAACTTCTCGAACAGCAGGACTACGATAGCTCTTCCAAGGAAAACCAGAATGTCTTATCCCTCACTGGCCAGACCCCCCCGGGGGACGAGGCTCTTTTTAACCTGGGCCTGATCTATGCTGACGTTGGGAATCCCAAGAAGGACTACGGCAAGTCTCTCGGTTTTTTCAAGAAGCTGATGAAGGATTATCCTCAAAGCCCCTTCGTCGTGCAAGCGAGAATTTGGGCAGGAATCCTTCAGGATAATGAGAAATTGAACCAGACGATCCAAAAACTAAACCGAGTGATTGAGGAATCCAAACGGGTGGATATCGAAATCGAAGAAAAAAAGAGAGAAAAGGCGAAATGAAAGGGTGCTGCAGTGCCGATGGGTAGGAATTCAGCGAGAAAGAAAGTGAGACAAAGCGGGCCATGTCTAAAGGAAAAATTTTGGTGGTCGACGATGATAGAAACCTTTTGGAACTTCTAAAGATGAGGCTGGAGGCCTCAGATTATGAAGTAACCACAGCGCTTAGGGAAGAGGACGCGATCGAGGCCGCAAAAAGCCAGGTCTTTGAACTGTCCGTCCTTGACCTCCAGCTCATCAATCAAAACGGGATTTCCCTGATGGAGGAACTTCATCTCATCCTGCCCGAGATGCCCGTGATTATCCTCACCGCCTACGGAAGTATCGAAAGCGCGGTCGAAGCCATGAAAAGGGGGGCCTACAGCTATGTGACTAAACCCTTCGAATCCCAGGATCTACTCCTCCAAATCGATAGGGCCCTCGAAAATCGAAGGCTGGCCGTCGAGATCAAAAGGCTGAAAGGGCTCTTGGAAGAGAGGTACGATTTCGTAAACATCGTGGCCAGGAGCGAAAAGATGAAGAGGCTCCTGGACATGGTATCCCAGATTGCTAAAACAGAGTCAACCGTTTACATCCACGGAGAAAGTGGGACGGGGAAAGAACTCATTGCCAAAGCCATTCATCTTGCGAGCGGGAGGAAAAGCAGACCCTTTATCGCCATCAACTGTGCTGCCCTCCCCGAAAACCTGATGGAGAGCGAACTTTTTGGGCACGAAAAGGGAGCCTTCACCGGAGCGGTTCGGAGTACAAAAGGCTTGTTCACCCAGGCCCATGCCGGAACCCTGTTCCTGGATGAAATTGGGGACATGCCGCTTTCTATCCAGGCCAAGCTTTTGCGAGCCCTCCAGGAGCGACAATTCTATCCTGTTGGCAGTGAAAAACCGGTGGAGGTCGATGTCAGGGTGATCGTGGCCACCCAAAAGGATCTTGAAAGCCATGTCAAGCAGGGCCTTTTTCGCGAAGATCTTTTCTACAGGATTCATGTGATTCCAATACAGCTGCCCCCTTTGAGAGAGAGAAAGGAAGACATTCCCCCGTTGGTAGAACATTTCGTCAAGAAATTCAGCCAGCAAATGAAAAAAGACGTGAAGGGTCTCATGCCTCAAGCGATGCAAAGGCTGATGCTTTATGAATGGCCGGGAAATGTCCGGGAATTAGAAAACACGGTTGAATACGCCGTTGCCATGACTCAGCAAAATATGATCGGAGAAGATTTTATACTCCAAACCAAGGGAGTCACATCTGAAGAACCATTAAAGCCACTCAAAGAGGCCAGAGATGCTTACGAGAAGAGCTATCTTATCCACCTACTGGAAATCTGCGAAGGGAATGTAACCAAGGCTTCAAAGCTTGCAGGAAAGTATCGGGCCGACTTTTACGATCTTCTCAAAAAACATGATCTGAAAAGCGAGGACTTCAAGAAAACCTGACGAGCCGAACCTCTCGATTCTCTGCCGTGTCCCTCGACTTCACCCCTTTGATCCCCACCCAAAGGCGGGGAATCGCCTGGCCGAAAAGGCGAAGGCAATAGCCTACAGCCCTATACTCTATCTGTAGGGATATCCATACAGAAGAGATATTTCCTAAAATCCTTCAAGCGGAAAAAATCCATAAATATCAGCCCCATACTTCCAAACACTGCATTTGGCACCCCCTTTGCTTTTTAACCTTTGTACATACCCTATTTTTTCCAAGGAGAATTGGAGAAATGAAAATACTCATCGTCGACGATAATCAGGATCTGGCGTCTCTCATCAAGTGGATGTTAGAGGATGAAGGATATGAAGTAAGGTTGGCAGCGAACGGCAGAGATGGGTATTCGGCCTATCTTTTGTTCAGCCCCGATCTCGTCCTTACGGATATTCAAATGCCCGAAAAAAATGGCTTGGAATTGATCAAAGAGATCAGGTGTCACAATCCGGGTGTGAGGACAATATATATGAGCGGTGATCTTAGCCAATACGAGCCGCCTCTCGAAGAGGAAAAAGCGAAATACCACGCAGGGGTTCTGGAAAAGCCCTTTTCGAAGGAAGAATTAATCAGATTGCTTTCTCACTCCTAAGCAAGAGAGAAGGGATGAGTGTGAAAAATAAGGTAAAGAGATCCATGGGAGCAATTGCCACAGGGGTTGCCCTGGCTCAATGGCTCATCTTCCTCCCTGTTGCAACCCCTGCTTCAGGGGGAAAGAACGCCTCCGAGGCTGACGCTCGGTATGTGCTCAGTTCTTCGACCGATGTGTCTAAGATTCTTTCGGTTTTGGAAAATAGATTAGAAGACCAACAATTACTGGAAAGAACAAAAGACAAACTATTGACCTTGGACCGGAGACAGATCCGGTTGATCGCCTCCCTTTCCGAACGAGTGGTAAAGGAGGGAAACACAGCAGGCTCAGATATTGCCTTCTTATTGATGACAGCTTTGATTACCTTGATTTGACGGCTATGTGATTTGCAAGCTCCGCCCTTTAGGGCGTGGAGTTTCATAATCTTCCCTGATGCGTGATTGAGAATATGAAATGATGCACAGCCTGGCAAGAGAGGTCATCTTGATTCAGAAGAGATTCTTTGATGGTTTCATAAAGGGTTCTACGGATATGGTCTATCACATTTTGATGGTCGGCTTGAGCGCGGCCCTTGCCCTCTCTTTGCCCATGGCGATCAGATTCGTGGCGAGAGAGTTTCTGCTTTACTGGTCCCGGATAGGAAACGACAAAATATTCTTCCTATCCGTGGAAATAATTTTGACAGTGTGTTTTGTCCTTCTCTCCACCACCATACGGAGGAGCTGGAAAGATCGAAAGCTTTCCAACATGGCAAGGGCTGCTGGCATGGTATTGGTCACCCCTGCCAGAGGCTTTTTCGTGAAGCGAAGAATCAAGAAATTGAAGGAAAGTCAGGGAATCGCGAGGGATGTCATGGTCATCAGTTCAACGGGGTTTCGTACCTTTGCAGACCCGAATGGAGAACTCCATCAAGTCATCCGGAATTGCCGGGAAGCAAAAATTATGCTCCTCGACCCGAACAGTGAAGGAGCGGCTGTCCGGGCGAAAGGGATACCCGATCCGGATGTGACCCCAGAGACTTTCGGAGAACAAATCAGAAAGAGCATTGATTTTCTCAAGATCCTTAAGGCTGCCCAAAAGAATGTCAAACTCAAGCTCTACCCCGACCCCCCTTTCTTGAAGATGACAATCCTGGGCGACTACATCTGGCTGCAGCACTATCAACCCGGGTTGGATGTTCAAAGAATGCCGAGATACGTTTTTAAACACGACCCAAATATCGGCAGTCTCTACTTCCCTTTTTACCAATATTTCTTGGGCAAGTGGAACAACCCTACGATTCCTGAATATGACTTGGAGACCGACCAACTCGTTTACAGAGATGCCGCTGGCAACGAGTTGAGGAGGGAGAAGGCAAATGGACCTAAAACGAAGGGTGTTACGAACACGGATCCAACGAATCACAAGAGTCTCCGGAATGTTCCCGACGGAAAAGAGAATGAAACCTTTTCCCCATGGTAGCCCCATGGAAAATTTGTGTTCCCGGGTGAGTTTCCCTCTGCAAGGCGGCAGAATTTCCAAAGCAGCCTCCATGGGAGGTGGCAAGCAGTTCTCTCTCCTCAGATTAAAGAATCCGATGTGCGAGACCGCAGGTTGGGTAGCCATTTTATGAAAACACCTATCAAGCCCTGACAGGCGAAGGACAGGAGACCATTCAACCAACCACCCAAAGGAGGGGGAGCCATGAAAAAGGTAGAGATATTGCTTGCACTGGCAGATGAAGATCTCCAAGGTCTTAGAGTGATCCAATTCGCCCTTGAAAAAAAGGGCTATCAGGTCACAACAGAAACAAAAGATGAATCCTTCACCGAGAGGATACCCATGAGTGATTTCGATCTGGTCATCACCGATCTCCTGGCTGTCTTAGAGAAGGCCAAAGAATTGAATCCAGAAATAATGGCCATTCTCGTATTGGCCACCAGTAGCAGATCCATTTCCACTGCCCATGCCATTCGATCTTCTGCCGATGACTACCTGTTCAGACCCTTTGGATTGGCAGAGTTCGAAATGCGAGTTTCCCAGTGCATCGAAAAACTCGAGGTCCACCACCGGAACCCACAGCCCGAATCATTCGACCTTAGCCTCAACGAGAAGATGCTTAACATGGTAAAAGCCCTGTCTCATGATGTCCGGGGGTCCCTCCTCTCCATATCCGCAACCCTGAAATTGTTGAGCCGCGGGTACTATGGGAAAATGGACGAGGCTGTCGTGCAAAGGATAAAGGACCTATTTTCAAAAACATCAGGGTTAATCGGAATCACTGAAGAATATCTGGGCAGAAGCTTCTCGGTAAACAATGATTTAGACACAGAAATCGAGTCTTTGGATTTGATGAAAGATGTCTTGATCCCGGTCCTGAAGGAACTTTCATCAGAGCTGAAGGGACACCGCCTCATGATTGACCATCGCCTTCATGCCATGTCGAACAAACCTATCTCCATTAGAGCGAATGGAATCTGGCTGAAAATGGTCTTCAGAAATCTTCTCAGGAATGCCGTCAAGTACGGCGACAAGGAAGGAATGATCGCCGTCGGGTTTGAGGATCGGGGCTCCTGCTACCGATTGAATGTCTATAACAGCGGAAAACCCGTCCCCGAAGAGTACCGGGAAAGGCTCTTCGCTAAATGTGTCGGTAGCATGAATGGCCGAAATGGAAGGGAGGGAGCGGGCGGCACAGGATTGGGCCTCTATCTCATTGGTAATGTCATTCAGAAATTGGGCGGCGAAATCTGGTATGAGGCAAAAGAAAACGGGTCGAACTTTGTCTTTACCCTCCCTTTGGAGCCAGCATCCCCCCTAGTGGAGGCTTCCTTACCGATCGGAACACAACTGCAGATGGTATCCGCCAATCCATAGAGGGGAGAGAGGGGGTAGATATGGATCTGGTACTGAAATTCAGAATGGTGATTGATTCTTATACCGCCTTTTTGTGTGTTTGGTGGTTGAAAAGGAGGGTAGAACTAAAATGGAAAAGAGAAAAAGAATTCTTCTCGTCGGATTTTTTGTAAATTTGATCTTCGTCCTTCTTTTTGTCAACTCCGTTGGAGCGGGGACAAGAGTCTACTATGGTCAGGTGGTTGGAATAGAATTTTCCCTCCTCCAGGTCAGGGGAGAGGATGGCAGAGTTTCAGTATTCTGGTGCGGCTATAAGACCTCCGTGGATTCAAGACCCCCGTTCATCGGCGACAGGGTGAAGGTTGAATATATCAAGGATTCGTTCAAGAGGAATGCCGTCACCCGAATCGCCGTCTTGAAATAGAATGATTAGCCAGCCCTCCCCTGCTCTCGCCTACTTCTGCCGGCTCCGCCCTCGATCGGGACCGGGGCCGGCAGGCAGGGCGGGCAAGCTTTACGGGCCCCCCTATCCTTCCATTCTCCCCATTTCCCCACCCCATTTCCTACGTTTCCATAATGCTATATTGAGCTTGACAGCAAATCTCTGCAGATCTATTCTGTAGAAGCAAAGATTTTTTCTTTTTAACTATGTTGCGTTGCCGTCCGGGCTTTTCCACCATGACAGAACGAACCGAACTCTCCGGAGGGAGCTTCAGAGTCGAATCCGTAAAGGCAAAGGAACAACCGTTCGCGCATCAGGGCCTTTCTGATTGATGATTGGCGATTGGACAACCAAACCAAATCAACAATCAACAATCGTCAATCCATAGTTCGGAGAAAAGCCTATGTTAAAAGTATTGCTCGTTGAAGGCAATCGTCGGTTTTTTGTTAAGGAGTCGCTGAAATGGGATGAGATTGATGCTCTTGTTAAATCGATTAAGTAAGTTCCGAGGAAAGCCGAATGGTTCGCCCAGTCCCGCTTCAATGTTTATCCCGATTTTAAGTAGGAACGTATCGGAGTTTGCCTGAGTTGAATTAACCCCCTATTCCTGTTACATTTTCTGAGTCAGATATCAGGGAAGAAAGAGTCGTGTTTTTGTCCAAACATAGGTCAAAAATGGGGCTGAAAGCGTGTGGGCGGTAAAAACATCCTAACGAGGGGAAGATGTGCGATGGAAGATACCGTTAAGAAGAAAAAGCAAAATAAGGCTATGCCGCCTCTTGAAGAGGGGCGGACGGCACTCCTGGCCTCCATTATTGATTCCTCTGACGATGCCATCATCGGCAAAACATTGGAAGGGACGATTACAAGTTGGAACCGTGCTGCAGGGCTAATGTATGGATATGCAGCGGAGGAAATTGTCGGCAAGCCTGTCTCTATCCTCCTCGCACCCGACCGACCGAGAGAAATGGAAGAAATCCTTGCTAAAATCAGCAAGGGCCAACGCGTTGAGCACTACGAGACCCTTCGCATGCGCAAGGACGGCAGGCTTATCCACGTTTCCCTTACCGTCTCACCTATCCACGACTCCTCAGGGAGGCTCATCGGGGCCTCGTCCATCGCCCGCGACATTTCAGAACGTAAAGGGATAGATGAGCAGTTGCAGGCAACATCAAAATATGCCAGAAGCTTGATCGAGGCAAGTCTTGACCCTCTGGTCACCATCAGCCGGGAAGGGAAGATCACCGACGTCAACGAGGCGACCGTGAAAGTGACGGGCAATCCCCGGGAGAAGCTCATCGGGACGGACTTCTCAGATTACTTCACCGAGCCGGAGATGGCGCGTGATGGATACCGCAAGGTTTTCTCAAAAGGTTTTGTCACTGACTATCCGCTGACCATCAGGCACAAGGATGGACGACTTACGGATGTCCTCTATAACGCATCGGTGTACCGCGACGTGCAATACAACATCCTTGGTGTCTTTGCTGCAGCCCGTGATGTCACGGCACAGCGGCAGGCCGCGCAGTATGCCAGAAGCCTGATCGAGGCGAGCCTTGATCCTCTGGTCACGATCAGCCCTGAAGGAAAGATCACGGACGTCAACGAGGCGACCGTGAAAGTGACGGGCATTCCCCGGGAGAAGCTCATCGGGACGGACTTCTCCGACTATTTTACGGAACCCGAAAAAGCGCGGGAAGGATACCAGCAGGTTTTCGAGAAAGGCTTTGTCACCGATTATCCTCTGACCATCCGGCACAAGGACGGGAATCTGGTCGACGTCCTCTACAACGCGTCGGTCTACAAGGATATACGTGGCAATGTCCTTGGCGTGTTTGCAGCGGCGCGTGATGTCACGGCACAGCGGCAGGCTGCGCAGTATGCCAGAAGCCTGATCGAGGCGAGCCTTGACCCTCTGGTCACGATCAGCCCTGAGGGGAAGATTACGGACGTCAACGAAGCCACCGCCAAAGTGACGGGTATTTCTCGCGATAGACTCATCGGGACAGACTTTTCCGACTACTTTAGGGAACCGGAGAACGCCCGCAAAGGATACGAGCAGGTTTTCTCGAAAGGTTTTGTCACGGACTATCCCCTGACCATCAGGCATAAGGATGGACAGCTTACGAATGTCCTCTATAACGCATCGGTATACCGAGATGTCCATGGAAATGTCCTTGGAGTCTTTGCTGCTGCCCGTGATGTCACGGCACAGCGGGAAGCCGAGGCGAAGATCGCCGAGCAAAGATCCCAGGAGGAGCAGAGAGCTCGCGAACTGGAGCGGCTGGTGGAGTTGGAAAGGTTTCAAAAGCTTACTCTCGGACGGGAGCTTAAGATGATCGAGCTGAAGAAAGAGCTTGAGGAGCTCCGGAAGGAAAATGATTCTCTGCGGAAGAAGTCGCAAGTTGAGAGGTCTGAGGTATGAAGGATCAGTGTCTTCGTATATCGCAGGCAACATCTACGACGATAGATACCGAGGACTACACGAAGGCGATGCTTAACATCCTGGAGGACTTTTCGGAGGAGAAGGCCCGTCTCGAAGAAACGCAGCGAGCCATGTTGAACCTCCTCGAAGACTTTGACGTGGAACGGTCAAAAACCGAAGCTGCCAACCGTGAGCTTCTTGAACGGACGGCACAACTTGAGGCAGCAAATAAAGAGCTTGAGAGTTTTTCATACTCCGTATCGCACGATCTTCGCGCCCCGCTTCGCCATATCGCCGGGTTTGCCCTGCTCTTACAGAAAAAGGGAGGGTCCATCCTTGATGAGCAAACCCTTCACTATCTGAATACAATCTCAGAATCAGCGAAACAGATGGGGATTTTGATTGATGACCTTTTGGCTTTTTCACGTATTGGCCGATCCGAGGTGAAAAAGAGTAGGATCAATTTGGGATATCTTGTAAAAGGAGTTCTTGAGGATTTTCGGGAAGAAACAAAAGACAGAGACATTGCCTGGGAAGTCGGAGAATTTCCGGAGGTCTCCTGTGACGGCTCCATGCTTCGCCTGGTGTTCGTCAATCTTATTTCAAACGCCGTGAAGTTTACGCGGCCGCGGTCAAAAGCGGACATTGAAATTGGGTGTATTCCCAAGAAGGACGAATTTATATTTTTCGTTCGGGACAACGGGGTCGGTTTTGATCCGAAATATCAAGATAAACTTTTTGGGGTGTTCCAGCGCCTTCACCGTCAGGATGAGTTCGAAGGGACGGGCATCGGGCTTGCCAATGTCCGGCGCCTGATCCATCGCCATGGAGGCAGAACCTGGGCTGACGGTGAAATAGGCAAGGGAGCCACTTTCTACTTTTCACTACCAAGATAGGGAGGTTAAAACGATGATTGAATTGAAACGCCTTTTGCTTGTTGAAGACGATCCGAAAGACGTGGAACTTACGCTTGAAGCGCTCTCTGAATACAATCTCGCCAACGAAGTCGTTGTGACGCGGGATGGTGAAGAAGCCCTGGATTATCTCCATCGGAAGGGAAAGTTCCAACCCGTTCCGCATGGTAACCCCGCAGCCATCTTGCTCGATTTGAAACTTCCCAAGATAAACGGGCTTGAAGTGCTCGGCCGGATAAGGACAGATGAAAAATTGAAAATGATCCCCGTGATTGTCCTGACATCCTCCCGTCAGGAAGAAGACCTTCAAAAATGTTATCAATTAGGTGTGAACGGCTATGTGGTGAAACCCGTCGATTTCCACGAGTTCATTAACGCTGTCAAAGAGCTCGGTGTGTTCTGGGCGCTTATTAATGAACCGCCTCCAGGAAGTATAGCAAAGGTCAAGGCACATAAGTGATGAGGTGATTTGAATGAAGCCAACATTGCGAGTTCTTCATCTCGAAGATGATCTAAGAGACGCTGAACTCGTGAGGGAAATGCTTATTTCAGAAGGGATTGCCTGCGACATCGTTCGGGTGGACACGCAGGCAGCTTTCCTGGGTGCCCTTGAGCATGGCGGCTTTGACCTGATCTTTGCCGACTATTCTCTTCCCGCCTTCGATGGCATCTCTGCGCTCAACATTGCAAAGGAAAGAGCCCCTGACATTCCGTTTATTTTTATTACAGGGAAAATGGGTGAAGACCGAGCAATAGAAACCCTTAAACACGGAGCGACCGATTATATCCTCAAGGACAATCTTTCACGGCTTGTCCCTTCAGTGAACCGGGCTTTGCGGGAGTTAAGGGAGAAGATGGAGCATAAGCAGGCCGACGAGGAGCTGAAGGAATCGCAGAAAAGACTAAGGCATCTCTCGTCAGAACTTATGGCAGCCCAGGAAAAGGAGAGGAAAAGAATTGCAGGGGAGCTTCATGACAGCGTTGCGTCATCTTTGGGTGCTATCAAGTTTAGCATCGAAAAAATCATTGACCAGGAGGAAGAGAATAAGCGTACCCGGGCAGAATTAAGAGATCTTATATCAAAAGTTCAGCAGGCCACCGAAGAGACCCGCAGGATCATGTCTGACTTACGCCCCTCGGTGTTGGATGATTTAGGGATTGTCCCGGCCCTGAGCTGGTTTTGCC
>Ga0316628_100001732_pt1 | contig 15670 bp, 13 predicted proteins | sample OWC_Aug_M2_C1_D5_FD_207648 | JGI IMG/M metagenome (GOLD analysis project Ga0316628, IMG submission 207648) | Wetland soil microbial communities from Old Woman Creek delta, Ohio, United States - OWC_Aug_M2_C1_D5_C | ecosystem: Environmental > Terrestrial > Soil > Wetlands | place: USA: Ohio... | reverse complement strand
AGATCTGCGCCAGCATGGCGCGGGTGCCGTGCACCGACTGGGTGCCGGAGCGGAAGACATAGCGGTCCTCCAGCGGGATGTATTCGCCGATGCAGCCGCGGGTCTCCATCGAATTGGCGGTCACCCGGTTGACCACCACCTTGTGGCGCACGATATGCGCCGCCCTGGCGAAGGCGGCCTCGACCGCGGCCTTGTCGCCGAATTCTTGGTAGAACGCCTCGTTGCCCGGGTTCTCGTCCCAGATCGCCGGCGCGCCGGGAGCGCTTGCGCTCTCGGCCGTCACCACCGCCGGCAGCGGCTCGTACTCGATCTCGACCAGCTCGGCCGCGTCCTTGGCCTCGTTCAGGGTCTCGGCGACGATGAAGACGACCGGATCGCCGACATAGCGGACACGGTCCATCGCCAGCATCGGCTGCGGGCCGACGAAGCCGGGCGAGCCGTCGTGCTTCTTGCGCGGCATCACCGGCAGCAGGGTGCCGAGCTTCCGCGCCTTCAGGTCGTCGCGGGTCAGGACCGCGATCACACCCGGCGACTGCTTGGCGGCGCGGACGTCGATCGACACGACGCGGGCATGGGCATGCGGCGAGCGCACGACATAGCCGCGCGCCTCGCGCCCCAGCACCACGTCGTCCGTATAGCGGCCTTGGCCTTTCAGCAGCTTCGGGTCTTCTTCGCGCCGTACCGACTGTCCAATACCATACAAGCCCATCGATCACTCCGTTCGCCCAAAAATCCATCGCTTCCGGCCACGGCTGCGCCGCGACGTGCTGCTGGCGCCTCTCCGTTTCGGGGGATATAGGACGGTCGGGTGAAATTTGCATAGCGTCAAGCCCGCATTGGCGAATTGCGTAAATTGCAGGCAATTTCGCCGGCCCGGGCCAATTGTCCCGTCGGCGCGGACCGGCTAATTTGGCGCGCTGCGACGGCCAAACAGGGAGGAACGCCATGCCGACGGCAACTGTGCGCGGGGCCACCATCCGCTACGAGACCTACGGCACCAGGGGGCCCTGGGTGGCGCTGTCGCCGGGCGGTCGGCGCGGGCTGGAAGCGGTCGAATCGCTCGGCAAGCGCATGGCGGCGGCCGGCTACCGCGTGCTGCTGCACGACCGGCGCAATTGCGGCGCGTCAGACGTGCTGCTCGACGGCAAGGAATCGGAATACGAGATCTGGGCCGACGACCTCTACGAGCTGCTGCGCCAGCACAATGCGCTGCCGGCGATCGTCGGCGGCAGCTCGTCGGGCTGCCGGACGTCGCTGCTGTTCGCCCTGCGCCATCCGGAGGCGGTGCGCGCGCTGCTGCTGTGGCGGGTGACCGGCGGCAGGTTCGCCGTCGAGCGGCTGTCGCAGAACTACTACACCCAGTATATCGAGCTGGCGAAGAAGGGCGGCATGAAGGCGGTGTGCGAGTCCGAGCACTTCGCCGAGCGCATCGTGGCGCGCCCGTCCAACCGCGACAAGATCATGGCGATCGACCCGAAGCAGTTCATCGCCACCATGGAGCTCTGGCGCTCCTATTTCATGCGCAGCATCGACCTGCCGGTGATCGGCGCGACCGAAAAGGACCTCGGCTCGATCAAGGTGCCGACGCTGGTGGTGCCGGGCAACGACAGGACGCACTCGCTCGGCATCGGCCGCAACGCCCATCGGCTGATCCCCAAGAGCGAGCTGTTCGAGCTGTTCACCGAGGACAAGGATGTCGATCTCGTGCCGCTTGAAGAGTGGGACGAGAGGGAAGATATCCTCGCCAAGGCCTTCGTCGATTTTCTGCAACGGCAGCTCGCGCCGGCCCGGACCTGACGGCCCCACATTTTATCGGGGCGTTCCAGCGCCGGCTCGCCGCAAGGGAGACGGACCATGCACCTTGCCTATTGCCATCCCGAGGCGCCGCACAAGAAGCTCCGCATTCCGGAATGGTATGTCTCCAGCCTGATGATGGATCGCGCGCTCGACGCCGTGGTGCGGCGGGTGAAGATCCTCGACCGCACCCATGACATCCCCTATCTGGCCGGCTACAGCCTCGACGCGAAGATCATCTACATCGATCGTCACCTGCCGAAGATCTTCCGCTATCGCGGCCGCGACATCGAGGTCGACCGCTATCTGATCCTGCACGAGGAGGTCGAAAAGACGCTGATCGACCAGCTCGGCCTGCACTATCTGCACGCGCACCAGATCGCGACGCGGGCCGAGCAGGCAGCGGTCCGCGCCGAGAACATCTCGTGGCGCGACTACGACCGCTTCATGCAGAAATACGTGAAGGAGATCGGCGACGAGCGGCTCACGAAAGTGCCCGCCGACCTCGACCTCAAGCCCTATCGCGACGAGCACGATTACGACCTGCTGAAGCGCATGCAGAAGTCGATCGACGCTGGCGAGGCGCCGCGCGGCCTCGGTGGCCGCAAGCTCCGCGACAAGATCGGCCTCGAGCTCGCCCGCATCGCCGCGAAACGTCCGAAGCGCCGCGCTGCCGGCAAAGCCAGGACGAAAAAGCCGGCAGACAGAAACAAGCGCCGCTGATCGCACCAACACTTCATTGTCGCCCCGGCCTTGAGCCGGGGCCCGAGGCCGCACCGTGCGGCCGGCTCAAGGCCGGGACGACAGGAATGTGGGTCGCGACCGCGCGCCATTGACCGCGGCGGCCCGTTGGCCTCCAATATCGGGCAAATAAACGGGGAAGGGGCGCGACGGCGCCGCTTCGACAGGGAGCAAAGCGCGATGACCACGGGCAAATCGGCGAACTGGATCGAGACGCCGGCGGACAATGTCGGCGACGTGATCGTCGCGGCGCTGGCGGCGGGCGGTATCGACCATCTGTTCTTCACCTCCGGCTCCGAGATCGGCTTCTTCCAGGAAGCGACCGCCAAGGCGCGCGCGCTCGGCCACAACAAGCCGGTGCGCCTCGTCACCGTGCCGCACGAGCACGCCAGCCTGAACGCGGCGCTCGGCTTCGCCGCGGTCAGCGGCCGGCCGGCGATCACCGCCGCGCATGTCGATTGCGGCACCATGCATTACGGCGGCGCCGTCCATACCGCGATGCGCAGCAACCTGCCGGTGGTGATCACCGCCGGCTACCCACCCACGGCCTATGCCGGCACCATGAAGGGCTCGCGCGACGAAGGCGGCCATCTGTGGATGCAGGAGACCTACGACCAGCACGGCATCGTGCGCAACTACGTGAAATGGGACCACCGGCTCGCCGCGCAGGACAATCCCGGCATGGTGATGAGCCGCGCGATCCAGGTGGCGCGGAGCGAGCCCAGCGGGCCGGTCTACCTGACCTTCCCGAAAGAGCTCACCTTCATGCCGGTCAAGGACGCGCGCTTCCCCAGCGCCGATCAGCTCGGCATTCCGCGCCCCGCTTCGCCCGATCCGGACGGCGTGCAGGAGATCGCCGAGCGGCTGGTCAAGGCGCGCCAGCCGGTCGTCGTGGTCGGCGGATCGGGACGCAATCCGGCCTGCGTGCCGGCGCTGGTCGAGCTCGCCGAGCTGCTCGGTCTTACCGTCGTCGACTCGGTGCAGAAGGCCTATCTCTGCTTCCCGCTGCGCCATCCGCACTACCAGCCCCAGCCGGCGTTGAGCGGCGCCGACATGGTGCTGGTGCTCGACGCCGACGTGCCGTGGGTGCCGGGGCGCAATTCGCCGCCGGCGGAGGCCTTTATCGCCGCGGTCGGCCACGACCCGATCCGGCTGCGCATCCCGTCCTACGAGTTCACCGCCGACATGCGGCTGGTCGCCGATCCGCTGCTGACATTGCGCGCGCTCGCGGCCGCGGCGAAGGCGATGATCAAGCCGGACGACGCGACCCGCATCGCCGAGCGCAGCGCCAAGCTGCGGACCGCCTGGCGCGCTCGCGTCGACGCGCTGGATGCCGACGCGGTCGCGCGGTCGAAGAGCACGCCGATCGATCCGGCCTGGGTCAGCTACCTGGTCGGCAAGCTGATCGACGAGCGATCGCTGGTGCTGGATGACACATTGCCGACCGCGCGGGTGCGCGACTATCTGACCTGCGCCGCTCCGGGCTCGTATTTCGCCAATCCGGGGTCGAGCGGCGGCTGGGCGCCGGGCGCCGCGCTCGGGGCCAAGCTGGCCGCGCCGGAGCGCGACGTGATCGCGCTCACCGGCGACGGGTTCTACATGTTCGGCACGCCGGCGCCGGCGCTGTGGGCCGGCGCGCACCACAACGCGCCGTTCATGGTCGTGGTCTACACCAACCGCAGCTACACCACCGGGACGTCGCGCATCGTCGGCTCCTACGGCCCCGACAGCTACGCCGCCAAGGCGGGCTTCGAAGGCGGCTGGTTCGATCCGCCGATCGATTTCGCCAAGGAGGCCGAGGCCGCCGGCGCCTACGGCGAGACGGTGCGCGACCCGGCCGAGATGGGCCCCGCGCTCCGCCGCGGCCTCGCCCAGATCCGCAGCGGCAAGCCCGCGGTGATCTCGGTCTGGCTCAAGCGCCTCGAAGGCGCGGATTGAGGCGGCGTCCCCGGCTGCCCCTCACCCCGGCCCTCTCCCGCAAGCGGGAGAGGGAGAGCAGCGGCGCGATCTGACCCTCTCCCGTTTACGGGAGAGGGTGGCGAGCGTAAGCGAGCCGGGTGAGGGGCGGCGACTCCGACGAAAGTCGACTCAGCGCACCGCGCCCACTTTCAGCCGCGGGAACACGTGCCGGGTGTTGTCCTCGAAGATCTTCTTCCTGTCGGCGGCGCTGAGCCACGGCACGCCGTCGACATAGCGCTTGGTGTCGTCGTAATTGTGCCCGGTGCGCGGGTCGATGCCGCGCACCGCGCCGACCATCTCGGACGCGAACAGGATGTTCTCGATCGGGATCACCTTGGTCAGCAGCTCGACGCCGGGCTGGTGATAGACGCAGGTGTCGAAATAGACGTTCTTCAGCAGCAGCTCTTCCAGCGGCGGCCGCTTCATGTCCTGCGCCAGGCCGCGATAGCGGCCCCAGTGGAACGGCACCGCCCCGCCGCCATGCGGGATGATGAACTTCAGGGTCGGAAAATCCTTGAACAGGTCCGAGGTCAGGAACTGCATGAACGCGGTGGTGTCGCCGTTGATGTAGTGCGCGCCGGTGTAGTGGAAGCACGGGTTGCACGACGAGCTGACGTGGACCATCGCCGGCACGTCGAGCTCCACCATCTTCTCGTACAGCGGATACCACCAGCGGTCGGTCAGCGGCGGATCGGTCCAGTAGCCGCCCGACGGATCGGGGTTCAGGTTGCAGCCGATGAAGCCGAGCTCCTTCACGCAGCGCTCCAGCTCGGGGATGCAGTTGTCCGGGCGGATGCCGGGCGATTGCGGCAGCTGGCAGACGCCGACGAAGTTCTCGGGATAGAGCGTGCAGACGCGGTGTACCATGTCGTTGCACGCCGCCGACCAGAACTCGCTGATGGTCGCGTTGCCGATATGGTGGGCCATGCCGGCGGCGCGCGGCGAGAAGATGGTGAGATCGGTGCCGCGCTCGCGCTGCTGCTTGAGCTGCGCGCCCTCGACGCTGGCGCGGATCTCGTCGTCGCTGACCTTGAGCTGGGCGCGCGACGGCTTGTACGACGGGTCGCGCATGCCGGCGAGCTGGCCGTCGCGATAGTCCTGCAGCGCCTTCGGCGAGGTGGTGTAGTGGCCGTGGCAATCGATGATCATGATGTCCCTGCCTTTTTGTCGTGTGTCGGATTCTACGCGCCGACTTTCCCTCTCCGTCCCTTGGGGGAGGAGAGGGAGAGCAGCGCGTCGTGAGCCGATAGATTCACAATCCCTCAGGACGAAAGGAAATCCCTAAGCCCGCCCGGTGAGCTGAAGGCCTTTCTCGAGCCCGGCGAAGCTGCGGGTCGGCGCCGGCATCAGCAGGCGATAGCCTTCGCCGATGATGCGCTCGACGTTCTTGGCGTCGACATGCGGATGGCCGACCGGCACGTTGTTCGCCTTGCAGGTCTCGACGATCTTCGCCATCGCCTCCAGCACCTTCGGATGCTCGTACTGCCGCGGATAGCCGAGCTCCTGGCTGAGATCGCCCTCGCCGATCAGCACCGCGCCGATGCCGGGCACGTTCTTCAGCATGGCCGAAAGGTTGGCGATGCCCTGGGTATCCTCGATCATCAGGATGACGAACACCTCGCCCTTGGGATTGAGCGGCCAGACGTCGGCGCGCTCGTAATATTCCTGCTGGCTGAGGCCCCAGTAGCGCACCGCCGCGGTCGGTCCGTCGCCGCGGATGCCGGCCGGCTCGTAGAGCGGCGCGCTCTTCAGCCGCGGATAGCGACAGGCGGCAACCGCGTTGTAAGCCTGCTCGACGGTGCTGACATGCGGCCAGACGATGCCGTAGACGCCGAGGTCGAGCGCCTGCTTGGCGTGCCACTGGGCCATCTCGCCGCCGTTCGGCGGGATGCGCACCATCGGCGTCACCGCGGGCGCGATCGAGCCCGCCTTGGCGATCTGCCCCCGGTTCAGCATGTATTGCAGGCAGTCGCGCAGCGCCTTTATGTCCCACGGATTGTGTTCCATCTCGAACACGATGCCGTCGTATTTCGAGGTGCTGAACGCCAGCGTGGGCTCGATGTCGGCCGGCGCGAACGACACGAAGGTCTGCTTGCCCTGCTCCAGCGCCCGGATGACGCCGTTCAGACGCGGAATATCGCTCATCCTGTCTCCCCTGAGTATGTGTTGTTGGACGCGAAGTTAGTGCATCGCCGCGCGCCGGTCGAGCCGCGCGTGGCTGCTTCCTCACACCACCGCCACGAACTCGATCTGGATGACGAAATTGTCGGGCAGCGGGCCGCCGATGGTGTGGCGCACCGGCCGGCTGTGCTCGTCCGGGAACAGCTTCTCCCATACCTCGTTGACCATCGGCCGCATCTCGCGGTCCTTCAGGAACACCTGGACCTTGACGATGTCCTCCATGGTGCCGCCGGCGTTCTCGACCAGCGTCTTCACGTTGTCGAACGCGTTCTTGACCTGCATCCTGGCGTCGTCCGGCACCTTCCTGGTCGTCCGGTCCATGCCCGGTACGGCGGAGGAGAAGATCATGTTGCCTTTCCGCACCGCGGCCGGAAAGGGTTGCCGGTGCAGCGGCACGTCGGGAATCTCGATCGACTTTCTCTTGGCCATTGTCATCCCTCGTGGTTGCGGCGGCCGGTCGTCGCCGGCCGCGCCTGCGTCATGGCAGTGGTCATTGCCAGTAGGTGAACGCCATTGCATTGCCGGTGCCGGCCACCGAGCGGTAGCACGGCACGTAGTCCACCAGGGTCATGCCGAGCCCGCGCTCGGCCATGATCGCCGACACCGGAATCCAGTTCTTGATCTCGGAGGTGCCGGCGCGGAACCGGTCCTCGGGGATCGAGGTCAGCGTCTTCGCATCGTTCTCCTTCAGCGCCTTCAGCACCGCGCGGTCGAGGTCCTCGTCGATCACGAAATGGCTGACGCCGCCGGAGGCGAACACGGCGACGCGCCTGTCCGCCTTCCAGCTCTCGATCGCCCGCCCGAGCGCCTTGCCGAATTCGTAGCAGCGCGACGCGGTCGGCTGGTTGGGCGGATAGAAGGTGTTGATGATCACCGGCACGTTCGGGATCACCTTGTCGCGCATGATCCGGCGATAGACGAAGCCGTAGGCGTGCGGAATGCCGTTGACGTAGCCGGAGCCCTTCGGCAGCCGGCTCGACGCCGCGACGTCGAACCCCTCCGTCATCATGCGCTCGATGACGTGCCGGCCGAGATCGGGCAGGCCGGGATAGATCGCGTCTTCGGGCGGTGCATGGCCGCGCTCGGCGACCGCGATCCCGGGCGGCAGGGTGGCGAGCTGCGCCGGCGTGCGCGGCCGGTTCTCGATGGTGTCGCCCCAGTAGACCGAGAAGGCGGGGAAGTTGTCCTCGGTGAACAGCTCGCGCTGGTCGTTGCCGACGATCACCGCCACGTCCGGCGCCACCTCGGCGTACTTGTCGGCGAGGCGTTCGATCGCCGCCTGGCAGGCGGCATAGCGCGTACGCCATTTCTCCGGCGTGATCTCGCGCTCGAAATGCTGGTCGCGGCGCATCGCCACCAGCTGGTCGAAGCTGTAGGCGCCGCCGCGGAAATCGTGCGCCGCGGTCTGGCGGTCGAACTTGACCCGCTGGTCCCACTGCTCCCACGGGGTGGACAGCATGGGCCCATGCGAGGTTCCGATACCGAGCACGATCTGGGCCATCGGCGGGCAATCCGTCCGTTGTGGTTCGATCCCGAAGCGTCCGTCGTTCGTCCCGGGGTTACCGTCGCCGGGTCCGAACGGCTGGCCCTATTTCTAGCGGAAATCTCGCGCTTGTCCCATCGTGCGGCAAATGCCGCCGCATCTCGTCGACAGGCGCAGCCGAATCACCCGCAGGGCCTGATTTTCGCATATAAGGGGTTCGGTTGGTCGCCCGCGAAGGCCGCTTGCGGCCTCGACGCGACCGAACCGGAGCGGTGCCGCCGGATGACGATGCGACTGCGATTCTTGCCTATCCGACGGCGCCGTGATTCTATGCAGATGCTCCACTTCTGAAAAAGAGAGTTCCGACATGGCCACACGCACTGCGAAACCGGCGACAGCACCGACCGTATCCCTGAAACAGTTGGCGGCCGAGATTGCCGGCCAGCACGAATTGTCGAAGAAGGACGCCCAGGCGATCCTGGACGGGTTTGTCGGTCTCGTGACGAAGCACCTGAAGAAGGGCAACCGTCTCCGGCTGACCGGCCTTGGCATCCTGCAGGTCCGCAAGCGCGCGGCGCGGATGGGCCGTAACCCGGCGACCGGCGAAGCGATCAAGATCAAGGCCAGCAAGAAGGTCGCGTTCCGTCCCTCGAAGGACCTGAAGGAAGCCGTCTGAACGAGCGGCCTGTGCCGAGCTGACCGGCCCGGCGCCGTCGCGGCGCCGCGCCGGTGGGCTGTTGCCTATAACCGTCAGGCCGAACGGGATCGCGGCAAGGTACGCCGGAAGGCGCCGGCTGCGCTGCGTCCGTTCCCGTGGCAGAGTCGGCCGCCTGCTCGTCCGCCAAACGCATCCGACCCCGGCCGAAGGCCGGGGTCGGGTCGTTTCGCTCGGTCCGCTGTCGGTCGCCGATCGGCTCAGACGGTGACCTTTTGCTTCTGCTTCTGCTCGCGATCGAGCGCGGTCTCGACGCGGTCGAAGCCATGCGTGGACAGGTCGAAGTTGTTGCCATCGGGATCGGTTCCGCGCGTCTCGGCATAGGGACGGTCGGCGGGCCGCTTGGCCGGATGGTCCAGCCCGAACTTCATGATGCGCTGCGCGATCTCCTCGGCGTCCTCGACGTGCCAGCCGAAGTGGTTGAGCCCGGGCGCCTTGCCCTCGGCGTTGTTCGGCAGCAGGGCCATGGTGATGTAGCCGTCGGTCATGAAGATGGCCTTGCCCGAGCTGTGCAGCCGCTTCATCTCGAATGTCTCTTCGTAGAACTTCGCCAGGCGCTCGGGGTCGAGCGTGATCATGGCGATATGGCGAATCTTCGGCTTGGTCTTCATCGATGAAATCTCCTCATGAACGGATTTCCGCTTCGTCTCGACAACATGACGATTTTTCTTGGTGCGCAACGATGCCGACAGGCGCACGGCGTACTGAAACCTTACCGCAGGTCGCCGCCCCGGCGCCAGCCCGGGCTCGTTCCCGGCCGGGCCGGCGCCGGGTCGGCGATCATTTCATCCGGCCCTGTATGGTCGGCGGACGTTGCAGGTAATAGCCGAGCCCGCGCAGCTCCTGGGTCAGCATGTCGCGGGCGACATAGGACTGGTAATCCGGGTCCGGCTTGCCCTTCGGCCAGAGGCCGGACGCCTTCAACGCCTTGATCCGGCCTTCGTAGAGCTCGGCAAACAGCTTGCTGCCGATATCCGGGCTGTATTCGTTGTGCAGCTGGTCATAGATATAGCCGGCCTCGGCCGGGTCCTTGATGCCGAAATACTTCTGGATCACCGGGACCGTGCCGTCCTTGTTGTCGGCGACATATTGCTCGGCCTTGGCCACCGCGCGAATGAATCGCCGGACCGTATCCTTGTTGTTCTCATAGTATTTTTCCGTGACCCAGCAGGGCCCCAGCCGCGGCAGGTAGTCGCCGGTCCGCAACAGGATGTGGAAGCCGGCAGTCATCGCCTTGGCGGCATGCGGGAAGGTCAGCAGCGCACAGGAGACGCTGCCGTTGACCAGCGCGGCGAGCACGTCGGCCTCGCCCTGGAAGCTGATCACGTTGTAATCGCGCCCGACCTGCATGTTGAAGAACTGCCGCAGCGTGATCTCGCCCTCGTCGTAATCGGCGCTGCCCGGCCGGCCGAAGCCGCAGGTCTTGCCCTTGATCTGCGCGATGTCGGTGATCGACTTCGGCACCACCAGGGTCCACAGCGAGATCTGCGAGCCGTTGACCACGAACCGGATCTTGGCGCCGCGCAGCGACGCCTGGACGCCGCCGGTCGGGATCGGCACGAAGTCGATCGCGCCGCCGAGACCCGCGGTGACCAGGGCCTTGCCGGTCATCGAGATCAGGGTCGCGTCGAGCCCTTCGGCCTTGAAGATGCCGCGGTCGACGCCGACGAAATACGGGATGTGGAAGCCGCTCGCGCCGGTCGTGCGCCCGATGGTGATCTTGGTCTGGGCCAGGGCGGCGGCCCCGACAGCTGCCGAGAGCGCCAGGGCGGCGCCGATCAGTGCGACGAAACGGGGGATAGAGATGGTAAATCTCGTTCTTACGCCAGTCATGAGGCCCTCCCTAGCAAATAAGGTCATCGTTCTTATTGAAGTTTTATTCAACGTCGTCGCATATTGTTTTTATTTTTAATATTTTATCGTCTATGTCCTGCGACCGTCAAGGTTGCGACCCGACAATTGTTAATGTCGATTCCGCCACAACCGGCCATAACCGGGTCGCTCGCGCCCCATATCTGGCGTCCGGGGGGCGGACCGGATAATCTGGCGGCCAACCGCTGCATCGCAATCCGTGCCGACGACCGGCCGCGCTGTTGGGAGGAGACCATGGCGAGAATCAAGCATATCGCGTTCATCACCCTCGATACGGAGCGCATGGCCAAGTTCTATACCGAGGTCATGGGCCTCGAGATCCTGCATCGCGGCGACAATGGCAGCGTCTTTCTGACCGACGGCTATCTCAACATCGCGCTGCTGCCGAACAAGGCCGAGGGCAAGCCGAACGGGCTCAACCATTTCGGCTTCGAGGTCGAGAACGTCGAGCAGGTGGCGAAACAGTTCGAGCGCGCCGGGATGGCGGCGCCACGCAAGCGGCCGGCCGATCGCCATTACGCCGAATATCGCGCGACGGACCCGGACGGCAATAATTTCGACCTGTCCTCGAACGGCTATCAGACGGTCCGCAAGGAGCGCAAGCGCACGGCGGAGCCGGCGGCGGTCTGAGCGGCCGCGCAAGTCCGGGTTTCCGTTCCCCGCGGCGGGGACGATCGGTCGGCGATTCGAACCCGGCGATGTCTGCGGCTCTTGCCATTCCCCGGCCCGGCCGGCGCCGGCGGGGACATGAATCGCGCGTTAGCGATATATTTAATATTTGCTTTACAGTATGTCGCCGGTTGCTGGGGTAAGAACCGCGTCCGTCCTTGAGTACGACCTACATGTCCGATCAGCCCGACCGGCCGCTTCCGGAGCAAACTCGGAAGAGCGGTGACGGGGTTGGAGCGTGGAAAGCGTTCCGCTATCTGCTGATGCTTGCCGCTTTGGGCGGCGTCGGCTGGGGCGTGTTCGCCGAGCTGCGCTGCTCCTGTGTCCAGTCCCTGGTGCTGTCGCGCCTGGTGCGCGACATGACCTTTACGCCGGCGCCGGGCCCGGCGCCGGCCGCGTGGTTTCCCAACCACGGCCCGTACGACGAGCGCCTGGGCTACGCCTTTCTCCCCTCGTTCACCGAGCGGCTGGCGCAGCATCATTTCGTGATCGAGCGCCAGGCACGGCAGTCTCCCGGCTTGCGGAGGTTCATCGACGCCGGCGGTTACGCCATCTTCCGCGAAAAGACGCGTGCCGGCCTGACGCTGTTGGGCCGTCCCGGAGATCCGTTGTTCGAAGGGCGGTACCCCGAAAGGGTCTACAGCGACTTCGGCAGCATCCCGCGGGCGGTGGCCGAGACGCTGCTGTATCTCGAAGACCGGTATCTTCTCGATACGCGCTGGCCCGACCGCAATCCGGCGGTCGACTGGAAGCGCCTGCCGCGCGCCATCGTCGGCCAGATCGCCGGGAAGTTCGAGCCCGGCCTGAAGCAGGGCGGCGCGAGCACGCTCGCCACTCAGATCGAGAAATTCCGTCATTCCCGCGGCGGTCGCACCGACAGCGCCGGCGACAAGTTCCAGCAGATGATGTCGGCGATGGCGCGCGCCTATCTGGGCGGTCCGGATACCACCGAGTGGCGACGCCATCTCGTCAACGTCTACCTGAATTCGACGCCGCTCGGCTCGCGCCCCGGCTATGGCGAGGTGATCGGCCTCGGCGACGGCCTGTGGGCCTGGTACGGAACCGATTTCGAGCGCGCCAACCGCATCCTGGCCGCGCCGGCCCAGGATCTCGTGGTTCGCGCCGAAAAGGCGCGCATCTACAAGCAGGTCGTCAGCCTTCTGCTGGCGCAGCGTCGGCCGTCCTTCTTCCTGCTCACCGATCATCGGGCGCTCGACGACATCACCAACCGGTATCTCGGCCTGCTGGCCGCCGCCGGCGTCATCGATACCGACCTGCGCGACGCCGCGATCGCCGCGCCGCTCGTCATCCGCAGGGATGTTCCGGCTTCGGCGGCAGTCTCGTTCGTCGGACGCAAGGCGGCGAACGCGATCCGCCGCGAGCTGCTGACGACGCTGAAGGTGCCCAACCTCTACAGCCTCGACCGGCTCGACCTGAGCGTGGCGACGACGATCGATGCCGCCGTCCAGAAGAGCGTCACCGAGGTCATTTCGCATCTGGACGACCGCGATCGGGTGAAATCCCTCGGCCTCGTCGGCCATCGTCTGCTCGGCTCGGAAGACCCGGCGCCGGTCAACTACAGCGTGGTGCTGTACGAGCGCGGCGCCGACCGCAACTATCTCCGCGTCCACGCCGACAGCCTCGACGAGCCCTTCGACATCAACTCCGGCGCGAAGCTGATCCTGGGCTCCACGGCCAAGCTTCGGACGATGATCACCTATCTGAACATCATCGCCGAGCTCCATCGGCGCTATGCGCAGCTGTCTGCCGATGCGCTGCGCTCGGCGTCGGCCAAGGCGGCCGATCCGCTGACCCGCTGGACGACCGCCCGGCTGGCCGAATCCCCGGACCGCAGCCTGCGTACCCTGCTGAGCGCGGCGATGGCGCGGCGCTACTCGGCCAGCCCGAGCGAGACGTTCTTCACCGGCGGCGGCGCGCATACGTTCCATAATTTCGAGCGCTCCGAGGACGGCATGGTGCCGACCGTCGCCGAAGCCTTCGCACACTCGATCAATCTCGCCTTCATCCGGATCATGCGCGACATCGTGCGCTATCACGTCGCCGGGCACGACGCGCGGACACAGCATCTGCTGGCCGACGTCAACAATCCGGATCGAGAGGCCTATCTGCGGCGCTTTGCCGATCGCGAAGGCCAGGAATACCTCAATCGGTTCTACACCGACTATTCCGAGCTGTCGGCGGACGAGGCGTTCGACCGGCTGACCAGCCGGATGAGCCCCGTGCCCACCCGGATGGCGGTGGTGTTCCGCACCGTGCGTCCCGACGCATCGCTGGGGCAGTTCCGCGACTGGATCCGTCGGCGGCTGTCCAGGCTGCCGCTCGAAAACGCGACGACCGAGCGGCTGTACCGCAACTACGCCATCGACAAGTATTCGCTGCAGGATCGCGGCTATCTCGCCGGCGTGCATCCGCTCGAGCTGTGGATGGTCGCCTACCTGCAGCGCCATCCCGATGCCACGCGCAGCGAGGCGATCCGCGAAAGCGCGTCCGCGCGCCAGGAGGCCTATGCGTGGCTTCTCAAGACGCGCAACCGGCGCAAGCAGGACGTCCGCATCCGCATCCTGCTCGAAGCCGACGCCTTCACGCACATCCTGCAGGACTGGCGCAGCGTCGGCTATCCGTTCGGACATCTCGTGCCGTCCTATGCGAGCGCGATCGGCAGCTCCGGCGACCGGCCCGAAGCGCTGGCCCAGCTGATGGGCATCATCCTCAACGGCGGCGTCCAGCTGCCGACCACGCGCATCGACCGGCTGCACTTCGCCGCGGCGACGCCGTACGACACCGAATTCGATTACGCCCCGGCGGCGCCGCGGCGCGTGCTCGCGCCCGAGGTGGCGGCCACTGTCCGCGACGCGCTGATGGGCGTGGTCGGGGGCGGGACCGCGGACCGGTTGCGGAACGCCTTTCGTGACGACGCGGGCAATCCGATCCCGGTCGGCGGCAAGACCGGCACCGGCGACAACCGCTTCGAGCAATTCGGCCGCGGCGGCCAGGTGATCGCATCGCGTGCGGTCGACCGCACCGCCACCTTCGTGTTCTTCATCGGCGACCGCTTCTTCGGCACGGTGACCGCTTACGTCCGCGGCGAAGAGGCCAACAACTACCACTTCACCAGCGCGCTCGCCGTGCAGCTGCTGAAGTCGCTCGCGCCCGATCTCAAGCCGTTGATCGACGGCCCGAAACCCTGACTCTGCCGCGTGCCGTAGATCGGTCCCGTCGCGGCTTCGGCCGGCGCGGCGGCGCAGGCGCGTCCGCACGAACATTCGTCGAAAAATCGCGGCGATCTTCCGTGTAAAGTCCATGTAAAGTAATTATGAGATAAAACTATTGTCGACGTGCTTTATATACTTATTACGGAAAACTATTTTTATTGACTCCCCAAGTAACCGAAAGTATAAACACCCCGCGAGCGCCGAAATCATCCGGTGCACGAGTCTTGTAAGGGGAGTGGGGGGTATGGCAACTATTCCAGGTTCGGCGTTCCCGGATTTCATCCACGGGACGTCCGGCGATGACTTCATCGACGGCAATGGCGGCAACGACCACATCTGGGGCGGTGGCGGCGACGACACCATCCTCGGCGGCCGTGGCGACGACCATATATTCGGGGGGTCCGGCGACGACATGATCTTCGGCGGGCGCGGCGACGACCGGATCGACGGCGGCTCGGGTGACGACGTCATCGGCGGTGGCCGCGGCGACGACCGGATCGACGGCGGTTCGGGCGACGACACCATGTTCGGCGGGCGCGGCGACGACCGGCTCGACGGCGGCAGCGGCAGCGACGTCCTGCTCGGCGGGCACGGCGATGATCGCCTCGACGGCGGCTCCGGCAACGACATGCTGCTCGGGGGCGCCGGCGACGATCGTCTCGACGGCGGCAGCGGCAACGATACACTGGCCGGCGGCAGCGGCAACGACATGCTGCGCGGCGGCCAGGGCAACGACATGTTCGTGTTCGGGGGCGGCGGGGGTCACGACGTGATCCTCGACTTCCAGGCCGGTCACGACCTGCTGCGCATCGCCAAGGACATCAACGGCCTGAACGTCAACTCGGCCAGCGATGTGCTGAGCCACGCGACGCAGGACCACCACAACACGGTGCTCGATTTCGGGCACGGCGATACGGTCACGCTGGTCGGTGTGTCGCTGCATGAAGTGCAGCACGACCCGAGCAGCTTCTTCACCGTGGCGTAAGGGGCATCGCGGCGCGCCGGTGATCGGCCGGCGCGCCG